>OFHJ01000280.1_pt1 | contig 21167 bp, 17 predicted proteins | sample 1522001 | NCBI WGS metagenome assembly OFHJ01 (sample SAMEA2464838, study PRJEB22497) | soil metagenome | biome: Grassland; feature: Farmland; material: Clay | place: Australia | collected 2013-02-01 | depth 1.2 m | reverse complement strand
TGATGCGCCCGGGCGGCAGGATGGCCTGTGCGGGATCACGGGGGATCGGCGCCACCAGCTTGCCGCCGGCCGCCTCGATGAACTCCGCCATACTCTGCTGCGCATGTTCGGTTTGTCGCAGTTCCTGGTCACTCCAGCGCACATCGAAACGCAGGCTCGGGATACCCCATGCGTCCCGGAGTACCGGATCGATCTGCACACGGTTGTGCTCCCGAGCAATCATTTCGCCGCGTTGTGATAGACGGACGAAACTTCCGTAATACCGACGCGCTTCCTCTTTGAGCTTCTTGCCGTACGAGAAAGGTGAGACGGTGTCAAAGAAGTCAAACGTGTCCGCCGAAGGCTCGAGACGTCCGCCATAGAGCTCCAGGTGGTAACCCCGGGAAAATGGAAGTTTTCCTGCACGTTGCTCGGGCCACGCCCACCAGGGTATGTAGACATGCGGCAGCCATACGCCATCGTCATTGAACGGCGGCAGGTTTTCCATCTGTGGAAACTGGCCCCACACATTACTGCCCGTGCTATCCATTATGCCGCGCCCGAGCAGACCACTGTCGGCACCGATCCCATCCGGGAACTGGGAATTCCGTGAGTTGAACAGCATGCGCACCGACTCCATCGCGCTGGCACCGAGCATGACGGCTCGCCCGGCAACGAAGTGGTGTGCGTGGGTCAATCGGTCGAGATAATGGACTCCCCTTGCGTGACCGTCACGTCCCAGCTCGACCTCGTAAGCCTGCGCATGGGTTATCGTGGTCAAGCGACCCGTCGCGCGTGCCGGAGGCAGTAGGACGGTCGGAGACTGGAAGTTAGCCCGGATCGAGCAGCCCCGCAGGCAGGGAGTGGCATAGAAACACGACTGTCGTCCGTTGATCGGCCGGGTGATGACAGCCGTATGGCTGGCCACCACCGGCCGCCCAAGCCGCTGCCCCCCCTTCATGATGAGGCGCTCGAAGGAGCGCGGCACCGGTGGTGGCTGCAGGCAACCAGGCGGTGAATCGGGTTGGTCTGGCAGTCCCGGATTCGACCCGAAGACCCCCACGAGTCGCTCAGCCTGATCGTACCAGGGAGCGAATTCAGTATAGGTGAACGGCCAGTCGGCACCGTATCCATCACGCGAATAGGCCTTCAAATCATGCTCGGCATAGCGCAGAGCCACGCGGCCCCAGTGGTTCGTACGCCCGCCGAGCATGCGGGCACGAAACCAACGGAATTCGGTCCCCGGAGCAGTTGCAAAGGGTTCTTCCGGCAACACCCACCCGCCGTCTACTGTTCCATCATAGAAGCCGAACGGTTTATCGGGGGTCCCCGCGTTGCGCAGCGGCGCCACGGCGGTCCGCTCGAACATCGGCGTTTCGCGCTCAGGGTCGTAGTACCGGCCCGCCTCAAGCAGACACACCCGGAGCCCGGCACGGGTCAGCGCGTATGCAGCCGTCCCGCCGGCCGCGCCGGACCCCACCACGATCACGTCAAACGGTTCAGCGGCCATGACGGTGTAGCGGCCTAATCCAGATATTGCGAAATGCAACCATCGAGGTGCGCTGACCGTGATCCTGCAAGCCAAGCGGTCCACGATCAGCGTGCGTCACAAACCCAAGTGGAACCTTGTTCGCACTCGTGTTCCCGTAGATTTCCTGATGGTCCTGCACTACCACGCCGTCAACCAAAACAGTCACATATGGCGGACGAATCAACTTACCACCAGCGAACCGGGGCGCATCGAACAAGATGTCCATGCTTTGCCAGCGGCCCGACGGCTGCACCGGCACCACGATGGGAGGCGTCTGCGCATACACTGCACCAAGCACTCCGTCTGCGTAGGTACTGTTGTGGTAAGCGTCGAGAATCTGCACTTCGTAGACCCCCATAAGCCGTACGCCGCTATTGCCGCGCTCCTGACCCACTCCACGGGGCGGATAGGGTTCGCGGAACTCCAAATGGACTTGAACACTGCCGAAGCGCTTCTTGGTAAACAGCCAATTGAACTTTTTGCCACCCGGCAGCATCACCCCGCGCGATTGGTGCCAGCCGCTATGCGGATCAGCCGCAAGATTCCACTGACCCAATCCGTGACCGTCGAACAGGACCGTTGCATCCGGCGGCGGCGGCAACCCAAGTATCGCGGCACTGACGGGCATGCGCGGTGGTTGGGGCCTATTCGGGTCATTGGGTGGCCACTGTTTGTGCGCGGAAGCCAAACCCGTGCCGGCATAAATCAGGCCGACGGCCGCAAGTAAGACTCGCCAACGTGTCATATCTCAGGCTCCTTGCGCCTGTGCGCTGAGGTCAGATTTGAGTTTCGGTTACGGCGCCTCCCAAGCGCCCGACCGTTCAGAGCGAAACAGGGCATCGAGCGCACGCATGTTCACAATTGCATCCTCGATGCCGTACGGCAGTGGTTGCTCATTGAGCGCAGCCAGAGAGAATTCTTCAATCTGCCGTGCATACTGGTCTGCCGGCTCAATCGTTTCGACATGCGAACCGCCGCGATAGAGATCACGCCCGTCATCAATCAACAGCTGCGTCGGGCGATCAGGAAGCGGATTGAACGGAACATCGAGGGTCAGACGACCCCGGGTACCGTGAGCAACCACGCTCTGCAATCGTGGCAAACACGTTGACACACCGAAACTCAATTGAGCGTTCCCTGGAAACTCCGCCAAGCCGCTAGTCAGAACATCGACACCGTGATGCGGATCGCGTCTAAACAGGCCAATCAGGCGCAACGGATCTGTACCAAAAAGCATCCGAGCCGCCACCAATGCGTAGCCGCCGACATCGTAAAGGCCGCCTCCGCCATGAGCCCGGCTGTTGCGAATATTCTCTCCCGCAGGGTTATCGTAGGCGAACCAGCACTGCACGGCCCGCAGTTCCCCCAACTCTCCGGACCGCACGAGTTCAACCGCCCGGTGCCACTGCGGATGGAACCGAACCATGTATGCCTCCGCGACCATGCGGCCCGTCTCACGAGCTGCCGCGGCAACGAGTTCGGCCTGGGCTGCATCTAACGCGACGGGCTTTTCACAAAGCACATGCTTGCCCGCATGCAGCGCACGCAGTGTCCACGGGACGTGCAAATCATTCGGCAGTGGCACGTAGATGGCATCCACGTCTGCGTCCTCGATCAGAGCTTCGTAGTCGGCGCATACCCGTTCGATGCCGAATTGCTGCGCAACGCTACGCGCACGTGCCGGATCTCGGGCAGCGATAGCCACCGCCCGCGCGTGCGGAGCGCCACTGAACGACGGCAACACACGGTGAACTGCAATCCGCGCGGCACCGAGAATGCCCCACCGGATGATGCTTCCGGTGCTCATCGCAACGCCCAGACATTCCGCGGCAACACTATCCGCAACCATGCCAAGGCGAGACCAAATGACAGCGCGGCAAACACCAGGAAGGGCGCAAAGGTACCTCCGGCGGTAAGATGCACCCCAACCAGCCAGACCACCGCCATGCCGGCGAGATTCCCGCTGAGTGCCCCCAGGCTCGTGATAGTGCCGACTCGCTCCGGCTCAATGACATCGGTGATCATGGCAAACAGGTTCACCGAAAACCCCTGGTGAGCAACGATTCCGAGACCCAGCAGTGCCACCGCCCCCCACAGCGCACCGACGGCGCTCACGCCCCACAGGGAGAACGCAATCACCGCGCAGGCGAGCATGACCAAGCCCCGTGCACGGATCGTTGTGGTGCCGCGGGAAATCAGCCTTGAGGAGGCCCAACCTCCACTGACGGATCCGACGATGGCTGCGGCATATACTGCGGCGAGCGGGACTGCCATAGATTTTACTGACAGGTGGAACTGCCGATGGAGCAGATCCGGTGTCCAGAACAGAAGCAACCACCAGACTTGATCGATGAGCGCTTTCGCCCCGATGATCGCCCAGGTGCGTCGCTGCCTCAGCAGCAGGCTATACCGTTTCAGGATGCCCGGCCCGGATGACGCAGGTACTGGGACGTGCGACGTGAAATCACGCATCAGGATCAGCCAGGCCGCGGTCCAAAGCAGCCCAATAAGGCCAACCGCCGCGAATGCCGCACGCCAACCAAACGCTACTGCGACCGTAGGGACGATGAGCGGCGTGAGTATTGCGCCCAGGCTATTAGACGCATTGATCCATCCCAAAGCCCGGGCGCGAGGCTCGGGCGGAAAGCATTCCCCAATGGTCTTGATGACCGCCGGCGTCGCCAACGCCTCGGTCACCCCCAGCCCGGTGCGCGCCAGGACAAATTCGCCCGTTGTTCGCGCCAGCGAATGGGCCGCCGCAACCAGGCTAAATGACCCGACACTGAGCGGGTTCGACCACTTCAGGCCGATTCGGTCAACAAGCTCTCCGGCGAACAGACACGATATGGCCGTAGCCAACTGGAATGCCGCGATTATTGTGCCGTATGTCGCATCGGTCCAACCGACACTGTGTTCTATCAGCGGCTTAAGGATGGCAATGATCTGCCGATCGGCGTAATTGATAATCCCCGCAAACGACAGCAACACGACAAGTTTGACGCGCAATGCGCGGTTTTCACCGATACCCCCCTCCAGCGCAGCGACCGTACTCACTGTACTGTTATATTAGGAAACAAAATCGCGCTCAAATCGTTCATCTCATGTACGATTCGTTTCATCGCAAACTCTCCTGGACAGAAATTGCGCTTTGCAGTTGACCTGGAACTTGGAACTGACATGACTTGTAATGTGCAGCAAATTGCTTGAGGAGTTTCGAGTGAACAAGACAGCATTGCTGGCAATAGATCAAGGCACGAGTTCCAGCCGCGCCATCGCTTTCACGCCCGCGGGTGAAATCCTCGAGAGCGCGCAGAATCCCTTTGATCAGATTTACCCGCAGTCCGGATGGGTCGAGCATGATCCGGAGGTATTGTGGTCGACGGTATTGGCCGTGGTACGAACAGTTCTGGATAGACTGCGGACGCGAAGAATTTCCGTTGCGGCGATTGGTGTAACTAATCAGCGAGAGACGACGATCGCCTGGAACAAGAGGACGGGCACCCCACTCTACAATGCGATCGTGTGGCAGGACCGGCGTACCGCGGAGTTGTGCTCGAAGCTCGAGAAAGCGGGAGTTGAGCACTATCTCGCAGAGAAGACGGGCTTGCGTCTGGATCCATATTTTTCGGCAACCAAGATGGCTTGGATCCTGAAACATGTACCTGAGGCGCGGGCAGCCGCAGATCGAGGCGATCTCGCTTTCGGTACCGTCGACTCCTTTTTGATCTGGCGTCTCACGGGTGGTCGCGTTCATGCCACGGATGCGACCAATGCGAGCCGGACAGCCCTGTTCGACATCATCAGCAATCGCTGGGACGAGCAGCTGTGCCGCGAGTTTGGAATCGCGGGAAGCACACTTCCGCAGGTTCTGGACTGCACTGACGCATTCGGCGAGACTGATGCTGCTGTTCTTGGAGCATCGCTCCCGATCAGGGGAGTCGCCGGCGATCAGCAGGCCGCGCTGATCGGGCAGGCTGGACTCTCGCCGGGGGATGTCAAGAGCACCTACGGTACCGGGGCATTTTTGATGCTCAACACCGGGAAGCGGCTGGTGCACTCCAATAACCGGCTGCTCGGAACGATCGCGTATCGCCTCGGGGGCCAGACCACTTATGCGCTCGAGGGCTCGATCCTGTCTGCTGGGGCGACGATTCAGTGGTTGCGCGATGGACTGGAGTTGTTCACGACGTCGAATGAAGTCGAGGCTCTGGCAGGATCGGTTGAGAGTACGGGCGGCGTGTACCTGGTGCCGGCGTTCACCGGTCTGGGCGCACCCTATTGGGACCCGGACGCTCGCGGCGCAATCGTCGGGTTGACGCGTGCGAGCCAACGGGCACACATTGCTCGAGCGGGACTCGACAGCGTCGTGTATCAGACCAGGGACTTGCTCGATGCGATGGCGGCGGACGGGGTGATCCCTGGTCTGCTGAAGGTTGACGGTGGCATGGCTCGGAATGACCTGTTCCTTCAACGTCTCGCAGATATCCTCGCACTGCCGATTCTGCGGCCCAGGGTCGCGGAGGCAACAGCGTGGGGCGCGGCCTGCCTGGCAGGTCTCGGCAGCGGCGTATTCGGCTCCACGGGAGACATCACGCAGCTGTGGCAGCCCGACGCCCGATTCGAGCCGCGACTCGATGTGCACACGCGCGACGAGCAACTCAGGGGATGGCATCGTGCGCTTCAGCGGGTGCGCCGAGTTGATTAGTCGGTCCACGCGTGGCCGCAAACCAACGATTGATCCGTTCGGCAACTTTGTCCCCGAGCGTCAGGCCTAGCTTTGAGCGGCGCCACAGAACGTCTTCGGCGCAACGTGCCCACTCGTGAGCCCGGAGATGCTCGAGTTCGGCCTCGTAGAGTTGCGGCGCAATTTGCTCGCCTAGGGACGCTTCGGTCCGCGCACTTGCCATAGCCTGTTCGATGCGCGTGCCATAGGCCCTGCACATGCGGCGAATCATGGCTGGTTCTGCGAAGGCATATCGGCGCAGCTGCTCCGCGGTGAAGCGCTCCAGATCCATGTCGGGGAAATCTCCTCCCGGGAGGATAGCCCCGCGTGTCCACGCAGCACTGGTCACGCCAATTTTCGGCAGCAGTTCTCCGAGCGCGTGCTCGGCGAGGCGCCGATAAGTAGTCAATTTGCCACCGAATACTGACAGGACGGGTGCAGCGTCGACGGGGGCGTTGAGGTCGAAGACGTAGTCACGAGTGATGGTCGACGCACTGACCCCACCATCGTCGTACAGGGGCCGCACGCCGGAGTATTCCCAGACGACTTGCTCGGGTTTCACGGGTGAACGCAGGTATTCCGCGAGCACCGCGCACATGTAGGTAATCTCTTCAGCGCTGGTGCGAACCAGGGCCGGATCGGTGTCGTAAGGAACGTCCGTTGTTCCGATGAGCGTAAATGCACCCTCGTAGGGAATTGCGAAGACGACTCGTCCATCTGATCCCTGCAGAGTGTACGCATGACTTCCAGGATAGAGCTGCGGGACGACGATGTGACTTCCCTTCACGAGGCGTAACGCGCTTCTATGCGGGGTGCCGGTGCGCCCTATGACGTCCTCTACCCACGGTCCCGCAGCATTGACCAGGGCACGCGCACGCACGGTTGCCCTAATGCCATCAGGACCTTCTGTCTCGACACACCACTGGTGCGCCTCGCGCCAGGCATTTGTGAGCGCCCATCCCACGGCAATTTCTGCTCCGCGCTCGTGGGCGTCGATGGCATTAATGACGACCATGCGTGCATCATCGACGGCGCAGTCGGAGTACTCGAACGCGCGATGAATCGTCTCATGGAGCGGATCGAGCGCGGCATCCTTCCCGCGCCGCAGGGTCCGGGTCGCAGCGAGTCGCTTGCGTTCCCCGATATGGTCATAAAGAAACAGTCCGGTACGCAGCATCCAGGCTGGTCGCATCCCGCGCCGCACCGGGAGCACGAAACGCAGCGGGCGGACCACGTGCGGCGCGGCCGCCCAGAGGACTTCTCGCTCCCTGAGACTCTCACGCACCAAGCGGAATTCGCTCTGCTCGAGGTAGCGCAGTCCGCCGTGAATGAGCTTCGATGACGCCGATGAGGTGGCCCCAGCCAGGTCACGGCGTTCGAGTAACAGAACCTTGAGCCCACGGCCTGCCGCATCGCGTGCGATACCGATTCCATTGACTCCGCCACCCACGATGACAATGTCGTACGGACGTTGCTCCGTTGCCAGCTCCTGCCGTAGCATCGATTTCGTTGGATCACGAGGTGCCGTCATGCAGCACCCGGGCTAGCTTGCGAGTGGCGCGGCAGCAAGAGCTGCAGCCAGAGCAAGCCCGTCAGATATGAGAATGCCGCGACCAGGAACAGCGGCAGGTATCCGTAGCCGCTGCCGATCAGCCATCCTGCAGCCTGGAGAATCGCGATTCCGGCAATGTTCCCGCAGAGAGCTGCGATACTGATCAGCGTGCCAATGCGAGCATTGGGCGTGACGTCGGTTGCCAGCGCGAACAGGCTCACCGCATAACCCTGGTGCGCCGCCAGGGTCATGCTGAGCAGCGCGACTGCAAGCCAGGGGGAATGGGCTGCAAGCGCGAACGGCAATGGCAGAACCAGTAGCGCGCACACCAGCATCGTGAGCTTGCGCGCCACCACCGGGTCTCGTCCTGCGGCAATCAGGCGCCCGGAAGCAATGCCGCCGACGACAGATCCGACTGCGGCCGCCGCGTAAATCACCGCAACCGGGGCTGCGAACTGGATCATGTCCAGATGGAATACGGTGTGGAAGAAATCCGGTATCCAGAAGAGCAGAAACCACCATACCTGATCCGAGAGCATTTTCGCGCCGATCACCGCCCAGGTTCGCCGGTCACGCAGTAGCTCACGCCACGCTGCCCGCTCCTTCTGTTGCGGCGCGGGCGCCTGCACGGTCTTCCCGGTGACGTCAGTCAGCTCCTGGCCGCGCGTTACCCATTCCCAGGCAAGGACCCACAACAGCCCCAGCCCTCCGATGACGAGAAACGCCGGCTGCCAACCGGCTGCGAGCGCGAGCGGCGGCACCGCGAGGGCGGTCAGAATTGCCCCAAGGTTACTCGCCGCGTTCATAGCGCCCAGTGCGACTGAACGTGTGCGGGCAATGAACAGCACGGCGACAGTCTTGACGGCCGCAGGTGTGCCGAGCGATTCAGTGACACCGAGCGCAACGCGAGCGGCCGCAAATTGGCCCACTGTGCGCGCTAATGCGTGACTCATCGCGGCCAGGCTCCACGTTCCGACTCCCCAGCTATTGGCACGCCGCCAACCAAGACGATCGACCAAGCGTCCCGCGCCCAGGTACGCACAGGCGGTCGCGAGCTGAAACAGTGCGGTGATGTTCCCGTAGTCGACGTCAGTCCAGTGCAGATCCGTCTGCAGCATCGGCTTCAAGACCGCGATGATCTGGCGGTCCGCATAGTTGAGAACTCCAGAGACAATGAGCAGGAACAGGAGCCAGCGTCGACGTGTCTCTGTCATGCGACCTCAGCAGTTCGTCAGCTCGACGAACAAGTCCCGGTAGAGGCTGTCGGCTCGGTAGAATACGGGCGGCTGGCCCAGCGGCGCATCCACTTCTGCCACGGCTCCCCCGCCATATTCCGTTCCGCTCCACAGGTGCCGCCACTGAGCACCGGCAGGCAGGTACGTCCGCCACCTCCGTTCGCCGGCGTTGATGACCGGCGCCACCAGCAGGTCCGGTCCCAGCAGGTAGGTTGACTGGCTGTCGTAGGCATTCGGATCATGTTCGAAGTGCAGGAACAGGGGCCGCTGCAGTGGCAGACCGGAAGCGGCCGCCTCGGCACCTAGCGCGCGCAGATAGGGTGCGAGATGCCGGTGGATGCGTGTCATGCGCGCGAAGTGAGCAAGGACCACCGGGTCCTCGTCAATCTGCAGGTTGTCCCGGGGACGATTGCCCTCATGCGTACGCATGACGGCCGTGAATGCAGCCATCTCCGCCCAGCGCTGCAGCAGTTCGGCGGTTCGAACGTTGCCGAACAGGCTGGTGTACCCACCGATGTCGCTGTGATGGTAGGCGTTACCCAGCAGCCCGGAGGACAATGCCGCGCATATGACCGTTTGCAGCCCGTCGTGGCGAGTGAAGTCGACCGACTGGTCCCCCGCCCACAGCAGAGGGCAATGGCGCTGGACGCCCGAGAACCCCGCGCGCATGAAGAACACCACTTCACCCGTCATACCGCGGCGGTCCACTGCCTCGGCGTTGACGCGCGCCCAATATGTCGGCCAAGCATTGTGCGCCAGCGCACCGGGTTGATCGGACGCGAGTCGAACATCGACCGGCAGATATTCTCCGAAATCAGCCATCCAACCCGACAGTCCGAAATCAATGAGGTTGCGCCCGATGACCTCGTCCTCGAACCATTGGCACGCATCCGGTCGTGTGAAGTCGATCATGCCGCACGTAAATTCACCGAAATCCACGAGGTACGGTTGGTCGGCATCGAGGCGCCGCACCAGGAAGCCGGCCTCGGCTGCGCGCGGATAAAGCGTACCGTCCGTACAGAGGTACGGATTTACGTACCCCAGAAACCGAACACCGCGTGCGCGCAAGGCGAGAATGTGCCGATCCAGGTTCGGGTAGCGTTCCGCGTTCCATTTCCAGTCCCAAAATAGTCGCGTCCCGAAAGCGGTTTGGCGCACTCCCACCCAGTCTTCGCACCATAGTCCCGCCACGGCCGCCCCGGCCGCTTCGATTCGTTCCAGGCGATCAAAGCTGCGGGAGCCATCTTTCAGGCCGATGATCGCACCCGAGCGTATCCACTCCGGAAGCGGGGGCTGGCGGCCAAAATGTGCCGACAGGGCACTGACCAGGTCGGTGAAATGTTCCGCGGACCACAGTTCGATGCGCTCCGGAATCGCCCAGATCTCTATTTCGTGGAAATCGTCGTGGCGGAAGTCGAATGCGCTGAACGCTGTCGTGTCGACATGTAGCGCATAGCGGCGCGAGGAAACGAAGGTGGGCTGCGGATAATTGGTCGTGTAGTAATCGCCGCCGGCCCCACCTGCGCGGTCCGCTTGAAAGGTAATTTCCGTCGTCTTGTCGCGCCCGACACCGGGCTCGGAAGTCCACATCGGAAACCGGCGTCCCCGCAGGTCGAAGTATGAGAGCTGCTCGCCGCCGCCCCAGAGTCGCTCTCCCTCCTGAGCAACGACTCGCAGCCACAGCCGGTTGAGCCGCGGCTCGCGCGAGGCGAAACCCCAAGTGGCTCGCTCGTCGGTGCCGAAGACCGACAATTCCAAGAGCACCGGGCCGTCCGCGGACTCCGCCAGTTCGATGCGCACGCCCTCGGCCGTGCTGTGCAGCACCGCATGAGTCAACGGGAGCCGTGCAGTGACGTAGTCCTGCACCTGAAAATGTCCCTGCCGCATGTCGTATCGGCCGGCGCCCACACCCACGAAGGCGCATGGGGCGCCGCTGCGATGCTGTATCAGCACCCGGCCTCCAAGCAGGAGATCAAAGCCGTCTGCAAGCTCTATAATATTCATAAGGCGTGCACAGTAGACTTCTATCTTATATAAGACCTGAGGGGCAACGCAATACCGCCCCTGTCGATTGCGGTCGTGACTCCTCTGGGGGCCACCAAAAGCAGGTAAAGTAACGGCGTGCGGAATGGCCGCGCGTCATCAGCGAAACAGGATCGGCAGTGAGCGAGACTCCCGGATACCGGCCTTTGTACCGGCAGGTTTATGACATCGTCGTGCGCCGCGTCGCCGAGGGCACATGGCGACCGGGCGAGGCGCTGCCGAGCGAACAGAATTTGGCGCGTGAACTCGGTGTGAGCCAGGGCACCATGCGCAAGGTGCTCGATGCGCTCACGGCAGAGAAGGTCTTGGAGCGGCGCCAGGGCAAAGGGACATTCATTGCCGAAAGCACCCAGGAGCGCACCCAGTTCAGGTTCTTTCGCCTTGCGCATCCCGGTGGCAAGAGACTTGCGCCGTCGCTGGGAACAGAGAAGGCGCGCGTGCGCGCGGCACGCGCCGTTGAGCGGGAGCGACTGGACCTCGAGCGGGACGCCCGAGTCGTTGAAATCTCCCGGGTACGCCATCTTGAGGGGCTTCCAGCGATCCGCGAGCTGATCATTCTTCCTGCCACGATCTTCCCTGGCATCGAGAAGCATATGCCGCTGCCGAACAGCTTATACACGCTCTATCAGTCCGGCTTTGGCGTCACCATCATGGCGGCGCACGAAGAGCTCGGCGCGCAGCTGGCCTCAAACGAAGATCACGAAGAGCTCGGCATACCTGTCGGATCTCCGATCCTGGTCATCGACCGCATTGCGGTCGGTTTGACTGAACGCAAGGTGGAATGGCGCATGAGCCGAGTCAGTTCCAAGGATCTCGTATACTCCGTCACGCTCACCTGACCCACTCAGTTCTGGGTAAGACCGGCATCCACGATGAAATTCGCGCCGGTGCAGCCGGCACTCTCGTCAGAGCCAAGATACAACGCAAGCCTTGCGACGTGCTCGGGCGTGAGCCGGAATTTCAGCGCTTGCAGCTCTATGAACTGCGCATCGAGTTCAGGGGTAAGCCAGAGTTCACGCTGACGCTCAGTCAATATCGCGCCGGGGACAATGCAATTGACGCGGACGCCGGCCGGCCCAAGCTCCCGCGCGAGGGTGCGCGTGAGTCCGTTGATGGCCGCCTTTGCCGTTGTATAGCCGGCCATGCCGGGACGACCCCGCATCCAGGAAATCGATCCCAGCATGATGATCGACCCGCGCCCACGCAGGGACATGCCCGGCGACACGGCCTGGGAGGCGAAAAACTGGTGATCCAAATTCAATGCAAGCATTCGGTGCCAGTGCGCCGGTTCGATCTCGTCCAACTTCTGCCGGTCGTCTCGCCCAGCATTATTCACTAGAACATCGATGCCGCCCTGCTCTGCCTCGACTTGCGCCACGGCGGCGCGCAGCGCATCGATTTCAAGCAGATCACAAGGTAGAAAGCGACTACCGGTTTCGCGCGCATGTAACGCGCCACGCTCGTTGTCGACATCAAGAAACGTCACCCGGGCTTGCTGCGCCCGGAACGCACGTACCAGCTCTGCGCCGATGCCCGACGCTCCACCGGTGACGAGCACCGACCGGTTGCGCAGCGATTGATACGTTACGCTTGAGTACGCATCTGAGTTCATGACAGAAACGGCTCCTCGTCAAACATTCGCTGCGGCAAGCCCGGGGTCGTGACCCGCATCGCGTAAATCCCACCTCCCGATCCGTCGTCGGCCCGAGCAGTCGTGAGATAGAGCGTCCTGAGATCATCACCGCCAAATGCCGGCATCGTCGGACTGCGTGCGGGCACAGGAAATGCGGCGATCAATCGTCCACTGGAATCGTATTGATGCACTCGCGAGCCCTCGTACAGAGCGGACCAATAGCAGCCTTGTGCGTCAACCGCCGCGCCGTCCGGTCGTGCTCGGTCGGACGCTTGAGGGTCGAGACGAGCAAACTCGCCTGCCGCCCCAATGGCTCCGGTTTGCGGGCAATAGTCGCGACGGAAGATGACGAAGCGGGGTGTGTCAGAATGATAGAGTGTCCGCCCGTCCGGTGCGAATGCCACGCCGTTTGAAGTCATGAGATTCGCGGCAATTTTACGGAGCCCGCCTGCTTCGAGTCGATAAAGTCCCGCACGCCCTTCCCGCCGGGTTTGATCGATGGTGCCGATGATCAACCGTCCACACGGATCGATGCCCCCATCATTAAAGCGCTGCGTGTGCGTGTCCGCAGGATTGCCGGCGAGGCACTTGACCTTGCACGCATGCTCATCGAGAAGCCAGATTCCGGAACGCAGACCGGCGACGTATCCGCCCCTTCTGGCCAGCGCGACGAACCCGATATCTTCGTCCACTTCAAGGCTCACGTGAGATCCACCTTCTGGTGCCCAGCGGTGTATGCGTCGTCCGGTGACGTCGACGAATACGAGCTCTGCTCGTTCCGCCTGCCACAAGGGCGCTTCCGCCAAGCGGCATCCAGCCGGATAAACGAGTTCAAATGCGTTCACGCAGTTCCTTCAATCTCGATGGAAACCGTACCGGAAATCGCCTCTCCCGGCGAAATGATCCGGTAACCCACCGCGCCCCTTGCCGCGCGGTTAACCGCATCTGCGGTATGACTGACCGGTTCGACCGCGATGAAGTCACGCCCGACCGGGGTAAACACCCTGAGCACCGGGAACGCCTCGCTGGCGGTTATCCGTATCGTGCCCGCCGGACCACCACCTATCCGGGCCCAGCCACCCCAGGGACAGAAGTCATGATCCAGATCGAGCCCGGCCACGCGGCGCGGTTCGGCGAACTGCCACGCCGGTCCGCTGACCGGCCGCAGTGGCAACTGATCCGGTCCGTTCTCCCATGCGCCGGCAGCCTCGAACTGTAGTGTCTGGCCGTCCCAGGCCGGGAAATAAGGGTGCAATCCCAATCCGCCGGGCCAGGGGCGCAGATCCCGGTTCACGAGGAACATCGTTATTTCGAGCCCCCCCGAGGTCAAGTGGAAGCGTTGCCGCGCCTCGAATGCGAAGGGCCACTGCTCAGGGGTGTCGCCTGCGTAGTTCAGCAGCAACTCCACAGAGGATGGCTCGCGCGCGATGACCGTCCAGGGACGCCGCCAGCCGATGCCATGGATAGCGTGCGGCTCCGGGGGAAAATTTGCCTGCAGCGCATACGTATCGCTGGCAACCCGGAAGCGGCCGTGGTCGATCCGATTCGCGAAGGGAACCAGCAGATAGCAGGCTGCGGCACGAACCCCAAATTCGCGCAACCCGTCGCTCGTTGCGGAGCGCAGTACGGGCCGATCATCGTGGGTCAACTCGAGCAATGCACCACCGAGCTGCGGATCGATTACGGCACGCCACCGAGCCGCCCTCAGGTCAATTCGCTCCATGGCGCTCCGTCAGTACAACGGCGAGGCAGATGAACTCTGAGGACGCTGCCCCAAACCTTCCAGCCACTCGCTCGCCCGCCCGGTCAGCAATGCCAGGTCGGATGCGATTGCGCTCCACGTGTACCCGTAATCGAGAAAGCGGCGCACCATCTGCGGAGTGCCGCCAACGATCCCGATCGGTTTGCCCAGGGCGCGTGCAGCCCCCGCAGCGTGTTCGATCATGGCCTGCACGTCGGGGTGACCTATGTCGCCGATGTGTCCCATCGCCGCAGCCAGATCGCCCGGACCGACGAACAGCGAATCCACTCCGGGCACGGCAGCGATGTCAGTCAATCGGCCGATCGCATCAGGCGTCTCGAGCTGGATCACCACCGCGATACCATCGTTCGCACTACGGAGGTAGTCCTTGGCGTGCCCATAACGCGAGCCCCTGTGCATTGCCGCAACGCCGCGCACGCCGGCGGGCGGATACCGTGTATAGGCGACGGCCGCGCGCGCTTGTTCCACCGTCTGGACGAATGGGAACATCACGCTGTCCGCACCGGCATCGAGCACCTGCTTGACCAACACTTGGTCATTGCTCGCGATCCTCACCAACGGTGCGGACTGCGTACCGGACAGTGCGCGCAGCAGCTCCATGGTGCTTGCGACGTGTAAGGGGCTGTGTTCCATGTCCACGACCAGAAAGTCGAACCCACAGTGCCCCATCGCTTCCGCCACGGTTGCGGATGCCGACATCAGCCAGGAGCCGATCGCTGGCTGCGCCCGGGGACTCAATACCGTGGTCTTGAACGCATTCGCACTCATATGCGTGATCCTGTATCAGTAGATATCCGGTTCTGGTGTTGGGATGGTGCCGGCGAGAAAGTCGAAGTCGCAACCTTCCGGCGCCTGAGTAACGTGCGCTTGATACAAGGCGGCGTATGAGCGCTGGTAGGCGCGGGCCGGAGGCCGCCAAGCCTGGCGTCGCTCGGTAAGCTCTTCGTCCGAGACCAGCATGTCCAGGCGCCCCGCCGCGACGTCCAGACGGACGCGATCGCCGGTGTGCAGCAGCGCCAGCGGACCGCCCACGGCTGCTTCCGGCGCCGCGTGCACAATGCAGCACCCATAGTGGGTGCCGCTCATCCTACCGTCACAAATCCGCACCATGTCGCGCACGCCGCGGGCGAGCAGCTTGCGCGGAATCGGAAGATTGCCCCACTCCGGCATGCCGGGCGCGCCTACGGGTCCGGCATTGCGGAGCACCAGAACAGTGTTTTCGTCAACCGCCAAGTCCGGATGGTCTATCTGCGCCGACATCTCGGCAGGAGAGTCGAACACGAGAGCGGTCCCTTCGTGGCGCATCAATCGTGGATCTGCTGCGCTGGACTTGAGCACCGCCCCGTCGGGGCACAGGTTGCCGCGCAGCAGCTCAAGCGTACGTCCCCGGCTGAGCGGCACGACCGGATCGTCAAGGCCGCGAATGACGGTATCGTCGTAACAGGCGGCCCCTGCGATTGCCTCGCCCAGGGACCGTCCTTCCACAGTCCGACAGTCGAGGTCCAGTCGTGTGTCAATTTTTGCCAGCAGCGCCGGCAGGCCACCGGCGAAGTAGAAATCCTCCATCAGGCGGTCCCCCGATGGGAACAGGTTGGCACACACGGGAACGCTGCGCGCGATCTGCGCAAGATCATCCAGCGTGAGTTTGACGCCAGCCCGACCCGCCATTGCCACCAGGTGAATCGCTGCATTGGTGGAGCCGCCGAGCGCCATGTAGACAGTCGCCGCATTGCGGAAGGCGGCCGTAGAGACAATCTGAGAGGGGCGCAGGTCCTCCTCTACCATCGCCACGATGCGCGAGCCGCAGGCAGATGCCATGCGCTCGTGCCCGGAGTCTGCCGCCGGAATCGAGGACGCACCGCACAAAGTCATACCGAGTGCTTCGGCGATTGCGCTCATCGTCGAAGCCGTCCCCATGGTGTTGCAGGTGCCGATGGATCGGGTCATGCGCGACTCAAGGTCAATCCAGTCGTCCGCGGTGATGTTGCCGGCGCGCAGTTCATCCCAGTACTTCTTGGTATGCGTTCCAGCACCAGTGCGCACGCCGCGCCACTGGCCGGTCGACATCGGCCCGGCCGGGCAGACGATGGCCGGTAAATCCATGCTGAATGCGCCCATCAGCATCCCGGGTATGGACTTGTCGCAGCCGCCGAGCAACACGGCCCCGTCGATCGGGTGTGAGCGCAGCAACTCCTCGGTCTCCATGGCAAGGAAGTTCCGGTAAAGCATGGTCGTAGGCTTGACCATTACTTCGCCGACCGAGAGGGCCGGCAATTCCACCGGGTATCCGCCTGCGAGCAGCACTCCGCGCTTCACGGCCGTCGCCCGCTCACGCAGGTGAGCGTGGCAGGGACTCATCTCGCTCCACGTATTGATGATCGCGATAACGGGACGCCCCAGGAATTCCTCGCGCCGCAGCCCCATCTGCTGCGTTCGCTGGCGGTGGGCGAAGCCGCGCATGTCGTCCCGCTCGTACCACCGGGCGCTGCGCAGCGGCCGGCTTCGGTGCCCCCCGGCGGGCTCAGGCCCCTCGCCGCGGGGACTTGTCTTGGTCACCATAATCTGTAATCTTATATCTTATATAAGAGCTGTGCCACTGAGGAATCTCCGCCATGACGAGACAACCGCAATTGCTCGTTCACGATCGCCACGACAATGTCGGGGTGGTCGTGGTCGAGAATCTTTCCGCGGGAAGCGACATCCTGGGTGTCGTGACCGAGGATAACAGTGAAATTCGCGCCGTGTGCAACCAAGACGTACCGATCGGCCACAAGGTTGCATTGCGCGACTTGGCAGTCGGAGATTCCGTGATCAAGTATGGCCAGGACATCGGTCGAGTTGTTGCGCCGATTCGCCGGGGCGATCACGTGCATACCCACAACCTCAAGACGAAGCGCTGGTGAGATCATGGCAACTGCAAACCGAACCATCTGGGGATATCGCCGCGAAAACGGCCGCGTCGGTGTACGCAACTACGTTGCGATACTCCCGCTTGATGACATTTCCAACGCCGCGAGCGAGGCGGTCGCCGCGCACATCAAGGGCACAATCGCCCTGCCGCACGCCTATGGGCGCCTGCAGTTCGGCGAGGACCTAGACCTTCATTTCCGCACCATGATCGGCACCGGCGCCAACCCGAATGTCGCCGCCTGCATCGTCATTGGCATCGAACCGGAATGGACGCAGCAGGTAGTCGATGGAATAGCCAAGACCGGAAAGCCAGTGGCGGGGTTTTCCATCGAAGGAAACGGGGACATTGCAACGGTTGCCGCGGCATCTCGCAAGGCGAAGGAGTTCGTGCACATCGCCTCTGCCAAGGTGCGCGAGGAATGCCCGTTGACCGACCTTTGGGTCGCAGCGAAGTGCGGCGAAAGCGACACGACCACGGGACTTGCTTCGTGCCCGACCGTGGGCAACATGTACGACAAGCTGGTTCCGGCGGGACTCTACGGATGCTTTGGTGAAACCTCTGAACTGACCGGGGCTGAGCATCTCGCCGCGGCCCGCGCGGCAACGCCTGCAATCGCCGAGAAGTTCATGCGTACGTGGACTGCCTATCAAAAGGACGTCATCGAAGCCCACAAGACGTCGGACCTTTCCGATAGCCAGCCGACCAAGGGCAACATCGCCGGCGGGCTCACCACTATCGAGGAAAAGGCCCTCGGAAATCTCGAGAAGATCGGCAAACAGATTCGATTCATCGAAGTGCTCGAGCCAGCGGAAGCGCCCGGACAAGGACCGGGCCTGTACTTCATGGATACTTCCTCGGCCGCAGCTGAATGTTGCACGCTGCAGGCTGCGGCTGGCTACGTTGTTCACTGCTTTCCGACCGGACAGGGTAATGTCATCGGCAATCCGATCATGCCGGTCATCAAGATCAGCGGTAACCCCCGCACCGTGCGAACCATGAGTGAACATATCGATCTCGACGTTTCAGGCATCGTTCGGCGCGAGATGACCATCGCGCAAGCGGGCGATGCGCTCATTGAGGCGATCGTGCAGACGGCCAACGGACGGTACACCGCTGCGGAAGTTCTCGGGCATCGGGAATTTGTGATGACCAAGCTGTACCGCAGCGCGTAACGTCGCGGCATGCCTACCCTAAGCATTGCCGAGTGCGAACGTCTCGCGCAACGAGCACTCGAGGCCGCCGGGGCAGCACCGGGTCCGAGCGGGTCCACCGCTAGGGCGTTGGTCGCCGCCGAGGCCGATGGCCAGAGCGGTCATGGCCTCGGCCGCGTAGCCAGCTATGCCGCACAGGTTCGTATAGGCAAGGTAGATGGTCGGGCGCAGCCGAGTCTCAGGCGGCTGCGCTCGGCCGCACTGCGCATTGACGCCGCGGGTGGCTTTGCCTACCCGGCGCTCGACCTCGCGGTGAGCGCCCTGCCAGGCATCGCGCAAGAGTGCGGCGCGGGTGTTGCAGTTATCTACCGCTCACACCATATCGGCGCGGCTGGCTACACGGCCGAGCGGCTGGCGCGGCAGGGCTGTGTGGCGTTCGTGTGCTCCAATACTCCACGTGCCATGGCGTTCGCGGGTGGGCTGGAACCGATGATGGGGACCAACCCGGTCGCCTTCGCGGCGCCGGTACCCGACCGTGACCCGCTGGTGATCGATATGGCGCTCTCCCAAGTCGCTCGCAGCAAGATCGTGGCAGCCCAGAGGTCCGGTGAGCCAATCCCCGTGGGCTGGGCCCTGGACCGCACCGGTCGGCCCACGACCGATCCGAACGAAGCGCTGGCCGGCTCACTAGCCCCCGCCGGCGGCGTCAAGGGAGCCGCGCTGGCACTGATGGTGGAAGTGCTCTGCGGTGCAGTGGCAAGCGGCCATTATGGCTGGGAGGCCAGCTCGTTCCTGGATGACCGTGGGTCTTCACCGGGCGTCGGCCAGCTGCTGTTCGTTATCGATGCCGAACCACTCTCGGCCGGAAATTTTGCCGGTCGAATGACCCACCTGCTATCCGTCATGAACGAGCAAGACGGCGTGCGCGTTCCGGGAGATCGACGCATTGCCCATCGGGCACGTGCCCGGTCCACAGGCATCGAGATCAGCGCACCGCTGCACGCCAAGCTTCAGGAGCTCGCCGCGGGCGCGGAGACTGACAAATGACCGATATCGTGATTACCGAGTTCATGGACGAGTCGGCGATACGCCAATACCTTGGAACGTTCGAAGTCCTATACGACCCGAAGCTCGTCGACGAACCGTCAAGACTGCTCGCCGCGCTGACCGACTGCCGCGCGCTTGTCGTACGCAATCGAACACAGGTGCGTGGGGCACTGCTCGATGCCGCGCCGCAACTCAAAGCGGTGGGCCGCCTCGGTGTCGGGCTCGACAACATAGACCTCCTCGACTGCGAAGCGCGCGGCATCCGCGTCTTCCCGGCAACCGGGGCCAACGACCTCGCGGTCGCCGAATACGTGGTGTGCGCCGCCATGATCCTGCTGCGGAACGCCTGGTTTGCGAGTTCCGAAGTGGCCGCGGGCACCTGGCCACGCATGAAGCTGATCGGCCGGGAGACATCCACGAAGCAACTCGGCCTGATCGGCTTTGGCGCGATCGCACGCCTGACGGCCGCCAAGGCGCTTGCACTTGGAATGCGGGTAGCCGCATTTGATCCATTCGTTTCACCCGACGATCCCGCCTGGAAGGGGATTGATCGAGTCGATCTGCCCGCGCTGCTGGCCGCAAGCGACGTCGTCAGCCTGCACACGCCGCTCACGCCCGAGACTCGCCATCTGATCGATGCCACCGCAATCGCCCAGATGAAGCGCGGGGCAATTCTCGTCAATGCAGCTCGCGGCGGAGTGGTCGACGAGGCTGCGCTCATCGGTGCATTGCGAGCCGGGCACATCGGCGGCGCGGCCCTGGATGTTTTCGAAAAAGAGCCGCTCAGCGAAGCTGACGGCGCAGCATGGCACGGTCTTTCGAATGTTGTGCTCACACCGCACATTGCGGGTGTTACTGCTGAATCGAACATCCGGGTCAGCGAGGTGACCGCTCGCACAATCCGCGATGCCTTGCAGAGTGCCCGCTGAGGAGGAGACGGACGGCGCAAGACCCCGTCCCGCGGGCATCGTTCGACCCTTGGAGTTCAGCATGAATCTTTCCGATCCCGGTTTATTCCGGCAGCAATGCTTCATCGACGGACAATGGCTTGATGCAGCAAGCTGCGCCATCACCGACATCGTCAATCCTGCCACTGGCAGCGTCCTGGGAACCGTACCGGACATGTCGGTAGAGGAAGCACGCCGGGCCATCGACGCAGCGGCGCGGGCGCAGCCTGCGTGGGCTGCCCGCACGGCCAAGGAACGCGCGGATCTATTGCGTCGTTGGTTCGAGCTGATGATGACCCATCAGGCGGACCTGGCGGCACTGATGACTGCGGAGCAAGGCAAACCACTGAGGGAATCGAAGGGCGAAATCGCCTTCGCGGCATCTTTTATCGAGTGGTTTGCGGAAGAAGCACGGCGCGTTTACGGAGAGATTATTCCACCGCATGCCGCGGACAAGCGCTTGCTCGTGCTGCGCCAGCCCATCGGTGTCGCGGCCGCCATCACGCCATGGAATTTTCCCGCGGCAATGATCACCCGCAAGGCCGCGCCAGCGCTGGCTGCTGGGTGCACGTTCGTCTGCAAGCCCGCTGCGCAGACGCCGTATTCAGCCCTGGCGCTCGCCGAACTGGCGCAGCGGGCAGGTATTCCCGCCG
>OFHJ01000279.1_pt1 | contig 21195 bp, 15 predicted proteins | sample 1522001 | NCBI WGS metagenome assembly OFHJ01 (sample SAMEA2464838, study PRJEB22497) | soil metagenome | biome: Grassland; feature: Farmland; material: Clay | place: Australia | collected 2013-02-01 | depth 1.2 m | reverse complement strand
TGACAATCCAGCATGTATTTGTTCCCCGCGCGCTTTGGCGCGGAATGGGGCTGAGCCGGCCTGCTCCGGGCGTCGCCAAAGGCAGAAGGGAGACGGGTTGTGAACGAGACGTTCATCCGGGTAAAGGGACATTTGGTGCGGATGCTGACAGCATCCGGCGATGGGGTGTCTCGCTGGCTTGTTTTGTGGCCGGGACTGGGCGGTTCTTCGGAAGAGTTCGTCCGGCTCCTGCGCGAGGGACCTGAGCGGGGTTGGAACGTGGCGGCGCTGGATGCGCCCGGCCACGGCCGGTCCGACCCATGGGACGCCTTTACTCTGCCGGATATGCTGGCAATCTGGGATGCGGCGCTGGAGTACCTGTCGCCCTCCGCCGTGGTATTGGGCGGGCACTCCGCGGGTGCCTACTTCGCCGCTATCTGGGCCGCGCAGCGACGGCCCCGGGCACTGGTCCTGCTGGAAGGTGCCTACAGCGATCCGTTTCCCAACGGTGTGGACATGGAGGCGGTATATCGGCAAAACGCGGCATATCTTGACGCCCGGCGCTTTTCGTCTTGGCAGGAGTTCTTTCAGGCAGAACGTGCGGACTCCGCTCATTGGGACGACGACGCCGAGCTCATGCTGCGCGCTCAAATGGTGGAATCCGACGGCAAGATTCGGCCGCGGATCAGCGCGGCCACCGCCGACCGCATGATGACTCTTTTGGCCGCGTATCATGTTCGCGATTTGCCGGTCATTCCCTGTCCGGTCTTGCTTGCTGTGGCCACGCCGCCGTCCAGCCAGTCGGACGTTCGGGAGCGGGCGGTCGCCAACTTTTCTGGCCGGGTGCCCAATCTTCACCCGGTCTGGGTGCCCAACGCCGGCCATGATCTTTTCATCGACAACCCGGATGCTGTGTCCGACGCGGTGTGGGAATTTCTCTCGGGGCACCTGTCTGCTGACTAACCGTGTTCCCGGCTTCAGGGCTGGGAGCGGGAAACTGCATGGAACCGGCCGTGTCACATCCGCTTCTTGGCTGAGACGATTTCGTACACAACGCGTCGGTTGACACGCCCCTGGTGGCGGGAATCGATTAATTGCGCCATGTCGGATAAAAAGGCGAGGCGTTCGGGTTCCGGCAGAGTGAGGATGAGGGAGTCTGTGCGAAGGAGGCCCACATATTCCTCGGTGGAGTACACACTGGTATAGGGGATGCGGCGCCGCGTTACCGCTTCCAAGTCCGGGCAGGCATCGATGTCTTGGTAGGCGGGCAAAATGGCGTCGGCCGCAGGGGGCGTCCAATCCGGATCGCGGCTAAGGCCCCATTTCAGGTACAAGACCTGGGTATCCCGAAAGAACGCTGCGTCGTTCCCGAGAACATGATGCGGATACAGCGCGGAAAGCATCCCCCCAGGCTTTAAGGCCCGGGCGGCCTTAGCAGCCCGGGTGGTCGGGTCGACCCAGTGAAACGCGGTCGCTGAGAGTACGGCGTCAATCGGGCCCTGCGGCAGATCAACCGACTCGAAATCCCCCACAGTCACCTGAAACCCGTCGTACGCGGCGAGGTTTCGGCGGGCATGCGCCGCCAGTGCGGCTCCCAGTTCCACTGCCCACACCGAAATATGGCGCTTTAGCAGCGCGCCGGTGAGCTGCCCGGTTCCGCACCCGATCTCGAGCACATGGCTTCCTGGGCCGATGCGGCAGGCCTCCACCACGACATCGACGACAAAGGCCGGGTAGGGCCGGCGGAATCGGTTGTAGTCGTCCGCCACGGCGTTAAATGATTCGCGGCTTCTCATCGCGTTCCGCGATTCGTCCATGAATTCCTCCTGTTTCACGGCTTGGGCTGCGGCTCTTCATCGAAGGGTTTTGACAGAGCTTTGGCGAAACCCTTCTCATGGGTGAAAGGTCCAGACAAACTCGCCTAATGCCGGCTTTGGTCGTGGTGGTTGTTATCGCCATGACCGGGTTTGCTCAATTGTTCAACAACCGCGCCGTCATCTTTCCGGAAGCTTCCGCCCTCGCGCTGGGGTGCTGGGTGCTTCGACGGTCGGCGGCATCAGGACGGAGCGCTTCGGCATTCTCTCCTCGGGTTCCGCGGCAGGCGCGGTTGGCTGGGGTTCTTGAGTTGTCGCTGTGTCGAGTACAAAGTCTTCGGCGAGCGCCGCCGGTGCGGTTCCGCCTCGCCGTCCGCCGCCGGCGCGATCCGCCGGCGTAGAATCGCCCCGTAATGAGTCACTGGTCGCTCGTCTGGGCCAATCTCACCCGCCGCAGGACGCGCTGCATCGTCACGCTGCTCTCGGTGGTGTTCGCCTTTGCGCTGTTCGGCGTGCTGCTCGCGCTGCGCCAGGCGTTCACGGAGGGGGCCCGATTCGCCGGCGCCAGGCGGCTGATCACCATGAGCGCGGTCTCCCTCGTCAATCCCCTGCCGCTGGCCGACGCCCGCCGCATCGCGGCGGTGCGCGGGGTGCGCGTGGTCGACCCGGAGGTCTGGGTGGGCGCGTACTACCGCACCCTCCGTCATCCGATCTTCGCGCTCGCGGTGCGCGCGCGCAGCTGCCTGGCGGTCTACCCCGGCGATCGCCTGCCCCCCGCCGAGCGGCGCGCGTGGCTCGGGGACAGACGCGGAATCGTCATCGGACCGACGCTCGAGCGCGAGTACGGCTGGCGGATCGGCGAGCAGATCCCGCTGCGCTCGAGCGTCTGGCCGAACCGCCACGGCAACACCTGGGACGTGGTGCTCGATGGCATCTTCACCCGGGCGCGCGGCAGCCACGGGAACCTGCTGCTGATGCACTACCGGTACCTCGACAAGGAACGCCTCTTCGGCAAGGACATGGCGACCTTCTTCGTGCTGAGAATCGCCGACGCCCGTCAGGCCGGGCGCATCTCCGGAACGGTGGACCGGCTGTTCGCCAACTCCCCCTACCCGACCCGCACGGCCACCGAGAAGTCCTTCCTCACCAACTTCGCCAGCCAGTTCGGCGACATCGGCGCCATCGTGAGCGCGGTGGTCGGCGCGGTGTTCTTCACGATGCTGCTGGTCACGGGCAACACCCTGGCACAATCGGTGCGCGAGCGCACATCGGAGCTCGCGCTGATGAAGGCGCTCGGGTTCGGCAACGCGCGCCTGTGCGCCCTGGCGCTTCTGGAGTCGCTGGCGGTGACGGTCGCCGGCGGGCTGCTCGGACTCGCATTGTCGTTCGCGCTCGTCGGCAGCTTCGGGTACTTCTCCGCGGCGCTGATCGAGCTGCTGCCCGGGCTGAAGATCCCGTCTCGGGCGCTGCTCGAGGGCCCCTCGCTGATGCTGCTGTTCGGGGTGCTGGCGGGCCTTCTGCCGCTCTCGCGCGTGGCGCGGCTGCGTGTCAGCGCGGCGCTGCGGGAGAGCTGATGCGTTGGCTCGCGCAACTGGCCGCGGTGAGCGCCATGAGCGTGCGCAGCCTGCACCGGCGGCTCGACTCCTCGCTGGTGGCGATCGTCGGGTTTGCCGGCGTGGTGCTGGTCGTGGTCGCGGTCCTGTCCATCCGCTCCGGCTTCCACGCCACGCTGGCCGACACCGGCTCCCCGGATGTCGCCATCGTGCTGCACGGCGGCACCGGCACCGAGGTCGACAGCATCTTGGGCGGCAACAGCACCCACGTGATCGCTCAGGCGCCGGGCGTGGCTGCAAGCGCCGGCCGGCCCGCGCTCTCACCGGAGCTGCTCGTGCAGCTCGACCTCACCAAGCGCGGCACCGGCACCGTCGCGGACGTCTCCTTCCGCGGGGTCACTCCGGAGGCGTTCCAGGTCCACCGCCGGATCCACATCGTGGCCGGCCGCAACTTCACGCCGGGGCTCGATGAGATCATCGTGGGCGCCGAAGCGGCCCGGGATTTCCGCGGCCTGCGCCTCGGCGACGTGCTGCACAGCGGCGCGTATCACTGGCGGGTCGTCGGCATGTTCGACGATGGCGGCGGGCTGCACGACTCGGAGATCTGGACGAGCCTGCCGGTGCTGCAGGCGGCGTATCGGCGCGGCGACTCGATCAGCTCCGTCTATGCCCGGCTCACCTCCCCGGCAGCTTTCCCCGCCTTCGAGCGGGCCCTGGCGGACAACCCGCAGCTCAGCGTCAGCGTGCAGCGCGAATCGCACTACTTCGCCGGCCAAGCGCGCGACATGGCCCTGTTCATCGACATCGTGGGCGGGGCCATCGCGGTGCTCATGGGCGGCGGCGCGGTGTTCGGAGCGATCAACACGATGTACACGGCGGTGGCCGCCCGCACCCGTGAGATTGCGACGCTTCGGGCGCTGGGGTTCGGGCCCGTGGTGGTGCTGCTGTCGGTTCTGGCGGAGGCGATGGCCCTGAGCGCCGTCGGGGGCGCGTGCGGGAGCGCGCTCGCCTATGCCCTGTTCAACGGTTTCGAGGCCACCACCTACAACCAGTTCAGCGTGGTGGCGTTCCGCTTCGCGGTCACCCCGGCGCTGCTCGCGGCGGGGATGAGCTACGCGCTGCTGATGGGCCTCGCCGGAGGCCTGCTGCCGGCGGTGCGGGCCGCGCGATTGTCCGTTGCCGAGGGCCTGCGCTGCGTGTGAGGCTCGCGAGCCGGGATCGGGCGCGCGGGCGAAGAGCGGCTCGCGCGCGCAAATCCCGCTCGACGCGAATACGGCAGTCACGCTATAACGACGCCCACCATGCCTTCCCCAGCCGTCCAGCCTTCCGTCGAGACCGGCCACGTCGTCGAAGGGCAAATGACCCTCACCGTGCGCCTCATCGGGCTGGCCATCGCCGGCATGGTCCTGTTGGCGATCGCCATGGGCTTGTGGCGCGACCTGAGCAGCGCTCAGCCGGCCAGGGAAGCGCTCGTTACCGGCCTGATCACCGCCGAGGTCATTTTTGCCGCGGCACTCGTTCTGCTCGGCAGCATCGTCGAAGGCTTCGGCTACGGCCTCTCGCTCGGTACACGCTGGCCGTATACGCGGAACATCGTCGTGCTGATGCTGCGCGGCGACCCGGAGGCGGCCCATCGCGTGCTCGCCACCGCGGTCGGACTGACGGCCCTGGCGCTTGCCATTCTGCGCCCGGATTACATGACCCTCGTCGGGCTCGGCCTGATCGTGCTCACGGCGCTGTTCGGGATGGGCACTCTCTATGTTCTCGCCGGCCGCGCGCCGGCGTTCGTGCACGGCACGCACGGCCTGTTGGCCTACCTCGTATTCATCAACTACCTGGTGGCGGTGAGTTTCCCGGCCGCGCACCTGGGCGCCTATCTCGCCAGCGCAATCCCCCTGCACGCCGTGCTGTTCGCGGTCTTCATGGGCGGCATGGTCACCGGCCAGCGCGGCTTCGGCAAGCCGATCGAGCCGTTCCTGCGTCCGCGGCGGACGGCGCAATGGATCTTCGTCGTGCACGGACTTGCCGCGCTGCTGGTGCTCGCGACCCTGGGCTGGCTGAGCGCGGGCTATCCGGTGGCCTTCGGGCTCGCGCTCGTGCAGGCGGCCGCGGGCTTCTTCCTGTTTCACGCCGTGAACTCCAGGCCGAAGTCCCCCGGGACCCTCGTCGCCTTTCACCAGCTCATGGCCGTGCTCATCACCCCGGTCAGCGTCCTTCAGTGGCAGGGGTGAGCGGGCCGCTCGCCGCAGTCCCGCACGCGGCCCGAAGCCGCAGCCCGCTCAGTAGACCTCGAATATCCCCGCCGCGCCCATGCCGGTGCCGATGCACATGGTGACCATCCCGTAGCCCTTCTGCGCCCTGCCGCGCATGCCGTGCACCAGCGTGGCGGTGCGGATCGCGCCGGTCGCCCCGAGCGGATGGCCGAGCGCGATGGCCCCGCCGTGGGGATTGACGAGCGCCGGATCGAGGTCGAGGTCGCGGATGACCGCCAGCGCCTGGGCGGCGAAGGCCTCGTTGAGCTCGATCCACTTCATCTCACCCTGCCCGAGGCCCGCCCGCCCGAGCGCCGCCGGGATGGCCACCTTCGGTCCGATGCCCATGACCGCCGGCGGCACGCCCTTGACGGCGAAGGTCACATAGCGGGCGAGCGGTGTCAGCTCGTAGCGCTTCAGGATCGCTTCCGACACCAGCACCACTGCGGCCGCCCCGTCGGAGGTCTGCGAGCTGTTGCCCGCCGTGACGGTGCCTTTCGCGTCGAACACGGTTCTCAGCTTCGCGAGCGCCTCGGGCGAGGTGTCGGCGCGGGGTCCCTCGTCATCGCGCATCGTCCTCTTCGACACCCTGACCTCGTGGGATTTCAGGTCCGGGGTCCTCGCGGTGATCTCGATGGGCGAGATCTCGGACCGGAAGCCCCCCGAAGCGCTCGCCGCCACCGCGCGCCGGTGCGACTCCAGCGCAAAGGCGTCCTGGTCCTCGCGCGAGACCTTCCACTGCATCGCGACTTTCTCGGCCGTGATGCCCATCCCGTAGGCGATCGCGTAGTTCTCCTCCCTGGCGAAGATCTCGGGGTTCAACGCCACCTTGTTGCCCATCATGGGCACCATGGACATCGACTCCGCGCCGCCGGCGACAACCACGTCGGCCTCGCCCACGCGGATGCGGTCGGCGGCGATCTGCACGGCGTTCAGGCCCGAGGAGCAATAGCGGTTGACCGTGACGCCGGGGACCGTGTCGGGAAGCCCCGCGAGCAACGCCCCGTTGCGGGCCATATTCAGGCCCTGCTCGGCCTCGGGGAAGGCGCAGCCGACGACGACGTCGTCGACGCACTTCGGCTCGATGGCCGGCACCTGCGCAAGCACGCTCTTCAGCACGTGCACCAGCATGTCGTCCGGACGCACCTGGCGCAGCAGGCCGCGCGGGGCCTTGCCGACCGGGGTGCGCGTCGCGGCGACGATGTAGGCATCTTGGATTTGTCGTGTCATGAGTTGAGTTCTCCGCGATCTCAATTGCGCAGCGGCTTGCCGGTGGCGAGCGTGTGGGCGATGCGCTCCTGGGTCTTGGGGTTCTTCAGCAGCGCCAGGAAGTGCCGCCGCTCGAGCTCGAGAAGCCACTGCTCATCGACCTCGGTGCCGGGCTCGAGGTCCCCGCCCGTGACCACCTCGGCGATGCGGGTGCCGATCTCGAAGTCGTACTCGCTGATGAAGTGACCCTCGAGCATGTTCACGAGCTGCCCCTTGATCGAGGCCGCACCGGTGCGGCCGGCGACTTGAACGCGCCGGCCCGGCAGGGGCGGACGATAGCCGCTCTCGGCAAGCGCCAGCGCCTGCTGCTTGGCGACGTAAAGCAGCTCGTAGGGATTGAACAGCACCACGTCGCCGGCGCCCAGGAACCCGAGCTCCCGAGCCTCGATGGCGCTCGTGGCCACCTTGGCGGTGGCGATCCTCAGGTAGTAATCCTTCAGCGAGGCGAGCAGGTCCCCCTGGCTCTGCTGCGCGGCGCGCAGCGCGAACTCCTTGCAGCCTCCGCCCGCGGGCAGCAGGCCCACCCCCGCCTCCACCAGGCCGACGTAGGACTCGAGCGCGGCGACCGTGCGGTCGCAGTGCATCATGAACTCGCACCCGCCGCCGAACACGTAGCCCTGGGTCGCCGCCACCGTCGGGATCTGGCTGTAGCGCAGCCGCTGGGAGGTCGTTTGGAACAGCGCGATCACCCCATCGATGCTCTGCCAGTCACCGGCCATGAGCGCCGGGCGCAGCGACTCGAGATTGGCGCCGACCGAGAACGGCGCCTCGGTCTGCCAGATCACGAGCGCCTTGAAGCGCTCCTCGGCGAGATCGAGGGCCCGGTTCAATCCCTCGAGCACTTCGGGGCTGATCGAGTGCACCTTGCTCTTGAAAGACACCGCCAGCACCTCATCGCCGGTGGTGAACGCTCGCACGCCGGGATTTTCGTACACGGTCTCGCCGAGCGCCGCCCGGCTCTCTCCGACCACGGTGGCCGGCCACAACTGGCGGCGGTACACATCGAGCGTGGAGCGGCCCACCAGGGTATTGCTCGCGGCATCGTAGGAGCCCTTGCGATAATGCACCGCCCGGCGCCCCGCTTCCTGCACCCACGCCGGCAGCGGCACGTGTGCCAGCGCCTTGCCGGCACTGACATCCTTCTCGATCCAACCCGCCACTCGTCCCCAGCCGGCCGTCTGCCAGAGCTCGAACGGACCGAGCTTCCAGCCAAACCCCCAGCGCATCGCCAGGTCCACGTCCCGCGCCGAGTGCGCGATGTCGGCGAGGTGATAGGCGATGTAGTGGAACGTGTCGCGGAAGCAGGCCCACAGGAACTGCGCCTGCGGGTGGCGGCTTTTGCGCAGCCGCGCGAGGCGCTGCGCAGGGTCCTTGATCTTCAGCAGCTCCGTGACGCTCTCATCGGCCTTCGACCCGGCCGGGACATACCCGCCGGTGGCCGGATCGAGCACCTGAAGGTCCTTGCCCTTCTTCAGATAAATGCCGGCCTTGGTCTTCGCGCCGAGCGCGCCGGCCTCGATCAGCTTCGAGAGCCAGGGCGGAGAGGCGAACAGGCCGTGCCACGGATCCTGTGCCAGCGTGTCGTGCATGGTCTTGACCACGTGGGCGAAGGTGTCCAGGCCGACCACGTCAGCGGTGCGGAAGGTGGCCGACTTGGCCCTTCCCAAGCGCGGCCCGGTGAGGTCGTCGACCACGTCGAAGCGCACACCGTACTTCTCGGCGTTGGCGATCGTCGCCAGCATGGAGAACACCCCGACGCGGTTGGCGACGAAGTTGGGGGTGTCCTTGGCGCGGATGACGCCCTTGCCGAGGGTGGTGACTAGAAAGCGCTCCAGATCATCGAGCACCGCCGGGCTCGAGGCCCCGCAGGGAATGATCTCCGCCAGATGCATGTAGCGCGGAGGGTTGAAAAAGTGCACGCCGCAGAACCTCGGCCGCAGCTCCCCCGGGCAGGCCTCGGAGAGCTTCTCGATGGACAGGCCCGAGGTGTTGGTCGCAAAGATCGTGCGCTCCCCGAGGTGAGGGGCGACCTTGTGGTAGAGGTCCGTCTTCCAGTCGAGCCGCTCGGCGATCGCCTCGATCACCAGATCGCACTCGGCGAGCCTCTGGAGGTGCTCGTCGTAGTTGGCGGGCTGGATCAGACCGGCGGTCTCCCGGCCGGCGAGCGGCGAGGGCTGCAGCTTGCGCAGCCCCGCGATCGCCCTGTCCACGATGCCGTTCCTGTCCCCCTCCTTCGCGGGCAAATCGAACAGGAGGGTCGGCACCCCCGCGTTGACCAAGTGCGCGGCGATCTGCGCGCCCATCACCCCGGCGCCGAGCACGGCCGCCTTGCGTACGATGAATTTCGTCTCGGACATGTTTTCCCCTCAGAAGACCACTCTTTCCAGCAACCCCTCGTCGTAGCGGCTGAGGGTCGCATCGAAATCATCCACCATGATCACCTCGCGCTTGAGCTTGCGGGCGCGCTCGAGCGCCCGGGACTCCTCGGCGCTGATGATACCTGCCTCGCGCGCCTCGGCGAGCCGCTCGCGCTCGGTGAGCGCCTTCAGCATTCCCTCGCGGGCGAGTCCACGCAGCCTGCGCTCGATCTGCTCGGTCTCGAGCACGGCGCGCAACGCCGGCTCGAGCACACCGAGCGGCTCGCGCTCGTCCTTGGGCACGTACATGCCGCGAGTGAGCCGCTCGCGTGTGCCGCCCGGCGTCATCAGGGCGCGCACCACCCGCGTGCCGATCCGGTCCGAGGGCCCCTTGCGGGTCAGCCCCCAGGGAAACACCGCCCGGCGCAACCCCCAGGCGAGCACGCGGTTCGGCAGGTTGGCGAGAAATCCGTCCATCGCCTGCTGGATATCGTAGAGCGCCGCCTCCACCGCCCAGGCGAGCAGCGCCAGGTCCTCCTCCGGCGCCCCGTCGCGCTCGAAGCGCCTGAGGCACGCCGAGGCGATGTACAGCCCGGAGAGCACGTCCCCGAGCCGTGCCGAGAGCTTCTCGCGGAACTTCAGCCTCCCGCCGAGGCTCGCGAGCGCCATGTCGGCAAGCAACGCGAATGCACTGGAATAGCGGGTGAGCTCGCGGTAGTAGCGGCCGATGCGGCCCCCGCGCGGGGAGCGGATCAGCCTCGCGCCGGTGAGCCCCATCCACAGCGAGCGCACGAAGTTGGAGGTCGCGAACCCCACGTGGGCGGTGAATGCCCTGTCGAACTCCTTGAGGTCTCCGGTCTCGGCGGCGCGCATCTCGCGCAGCACGAACGGATGACAGCGGATCGCGCCCTGGCCGAAGATGATCATGGAGCGGGTCAGGATGTTCGCGCCCTCGACGGTGATCGCCACCGGAATCGTCTGATAGGCACCAGCGAGGTAGTTGCGCGGCCCCAGCACCACCGTGCGTCCGCCGTGGATATCCATGGCGTCGTTCAACACCTTTCGCATGCGCTCGGTGTTGTGGTACTTCAGGAGCGCCGAGAGCACCGCGGGCTTCTCACCCAGGTCGAGCCCGGTGAGGGCGAGGTCCTGCGCCGCTTCCATCTGGTAGGTGTAGCCGCCGATGCGCGAGAGCGCTTCGTCGACGCCCTCGAATCTTCCGATCGGCAGGCCGAACTGATCGCGCACCCGCGCGTAGGCGCCCGTGGCGAAGCTCGCCACCTTGCCCGAGGCCACCGCCATCGCCGGCAGCGAGATACACCGTCCCACCGACAGGCACTCGACCAGCATGCGCCAGCCCTGGCCGGCATAGGACGGGCCGCCGATGATCCACTCGATGGGAATGAACACCTCGCGGCCCCAGGTCGGACCGTTCATGAACGCAGCGCCCCCCGGCCAGTGCCGCCGTCCGATGCACACGCCCTCGTGCCCGGCTGGCACCAGCGCGCAGGTGATGCCGAGGTCCTCGCCGCCGCCGAGCAGCCGCTCGGGGTCGTACAACTTGAACGCCAGCCCGAGGAGCGTCGCCACCGGCGCAAGCGTGATCCAGCGCTTCTCCCAGCTGAGGCGCATGCCGAGCGCGTTCTCGTGACGCTCCCCGGTGCGCGGATCGGTGTAGGAGCCGCGGCAGACATAGCCATAATCCGGGATCGAGCCGGCATCCGAGCCCGCGGAGGGACTGGTGAGCGCGAAGCACGGGATCTCCACCCCGGAGGCGAGCCGCGGCAGGTAGTAGTCCTTTTGAGCCTCGGTGCCGTAGCGCTGCAGCAGCTCGCCCGGACCGAGCGAGTTCGGCACCATCACGGTGACGGCGGCAGAGCCTGCGCGCGTGGCGATCTTGGTGACCACCTTGGCGTGGGCGTAGTTGGAGAACTCCAATCCGCCGTATTTCTTCCCGATGATCATGCCGAGAAAGCCATGCTCGCGCACGAAGCGCCAGGCCTCCGGCGGCAGATCCTTCAGCTCGTGGGTGATCTTCCAGTCATCGAGAAGGGCGCAGAGCGCCTCGACGGGACCGTCGAGAAAGGCCTGCTCCTCGGGCGAGAGCTTCGGATCGGGGAAGGCGAGGAGCTTGCGCCAGTCGGGCTTGCCCGAGAACAGCTCTCCGTCCCACCACACGGTGCCGGCCTCGATCGCTTCCTTCTCGGTTCGCGACATTGTCGGCTTCAGGCGCCTGTAGAGCGCGAACACCGGCGCGATCAGCCTGCGGCGCAGCGGCGCGGCGTTCAGCACGAGGGCGAGGACGGCGAATGCGCCCCACACCACCGGGGAGAGGGTGCGGCCGGCCCCGAAGGCGAGCTCACCGAGCCAGGCGGCGAGCGCCAGGGTCCAAAGAGCGATGCCGGCGCGGAAGTACGCCAGCGTTCCAATCAGCACCAGAGCCAGGAGGGCGGACAACATCGAAGGGTCTCTCCCCGATCACACGCTTGATGTTGGCCAGGCAAGCCATCCCGCGCCGGCGTGCCGCCGTCCTCAGGTCCCGGGCGAGCCCCCCCCGGGAGGAGAGCTCAGGCCGGCCACGACGAACGGCACGACGTGCTTGACGATCAAGTCCGGGTCGCGTGCCGAGACCGCCGAGCGGCCGAACACCTTCAGGATGTCGTTGCCGGCGAAGGCGTGGAACATGACGCTGAACCCGAGGTGCATGCGCCACTCCACCTCCTCCTCCGACAGGCCCGGCAGCACCCGTCCCAGCGCGCGCGTATAGCGCGTGACGAGCTCGCCGTACTGCCGCGACATCGTCTCGCGCAGCTGCCGGTGGTTTTCCACCAGCACGCGCGAGAACAGCCGCACGAACATCGCACCCCCGCGCGCGGGGTCTTTCGACAGCGCGAGCGCGGGCCGGACATAGCTGTTCACCACCGCTGCGACCGTCAGCGGCTCCTTGCCCGCCGCCACGCGCCTCTCCAGGGCATCGAGTTCCTCGAGGCACTCCCTGGCCCAGGGGCCGAAGCGGCGCAGGAACACCGCCTCGAACAGGGCGTCCTTGGAGCGGAAGTGATAGTTCACCGCCGCCAGGTTCACCTGGGCCTTCTGCGTGATCAGCCGCAGAGACGTCGCCGCCATGCCGAGCTCCACGAACAGCCCCTCGGCCGCATCGAGGATGCGGGTGGCTGTCTCGGAATACTTCGGCTCGCAGGAGCTGCTCGGCCCCGCGGGGATGGATGAGTTTACCTGAACCATTGTTAAAACAGTCGTTTGAAACATACGTTCATTTCATCCCCCAGTCAAGCACAGCCTCCCGGCTCGATCGAGTCCGGACGCTCCGCCGCGCCTCTATGATGCCCAGCCGCCCTTCTCCGCCGCCCTCCTCAGGCGCTGCGCGGGCAGCCAGCGATGCCCGTGGGTCGGGGCCAGCTTCTCCATGGTCTCGACCACCTTGGCCAGACCGTCCTGCTCCGCCCAGAACATCGGTCCGCCCTTGTAGGCAGGGAAACCGTAGCCGTTGACGTAGACGATGTCGATGTCGCCGGCGCGCAAGGCGATTCCCTCCTCCAGAATCTTCGCTCCCTCGTTGACCAGCGGGTGCAGCGCTCGGGCCAGAATCTCCTCATCGGGGATCTCCCGGCGCTCGATGCCGAGCTCGCGCGACACTCCTTCGAGCAGAGCGAGCACCTCGGGATCGGGACGCCGGGTGCGGCCCTCGTACAGATAGAAGCCCCTGCCTGTCTTCTGGCCCAGCCGGCCCTGCTCGGCCATTCGCTGAAGGACGGGCGACCAGCGCTCATCCGGTGGAAGCTTGCGGTTGCGCCGGATCGACCAGCCGACGTCGTTGCCGGACAGATCGCGCATGGCCAGCGGTCCCATCGCGAAGCCGAACGCCTCGATCACGCGGTCGACCTGCTCGGGGCTCGCGCCCTCCTCGAGCAGCCGCTCGGCTTCGGCGCCGTAGTACTGCAGCATGCGGTTGCCGATGAACCCGTCGCAGTTGCCGGCGAGCACCGGGACCTTGCCCAGCGTGCGTGCGAGCGCCATGACCGTGGCGAGCGTCTGGGGCGAGGTCCTCGCGCCGCGGACGTTTTCCATCAACTTCATGACATGGGCGGGACTGAAAAAATGCGTCCCCACGACCTGCTGCGGGCGTGTGGTCACCGCGGCGAGGGTGTCGATGTCGAGCGAGGAGGTGTTGGTGGCCAGGATGGCGTGCTCGGGCGCGTAGCGGTCGAGCTTCGAGAAGATCTCGCGCTTGAGCGCCGGGTCTTCGAACACCGCCTCGATGGCGATGTCGACATTCGAGAGCGCCTCGTAGTCGGTGGTCGTGCCGAGCAGCGACATCGCCCAATCGACCTTCTCCTGTGCGAGGCGCCCGCGCGCCACGGAGGCGGCGAAGTTGGCACGGATGCCAGCCAGGCCGCGCTCGAGCGCCTCGCGCGAGACGTCCAGCAGCGTCACGGGAATACCGGCACTGGCGAAGCACATGGCGATGCCCGCGCCCATCGTGCCGGCGCCGATCACCGCGGCGCGCCGGATCGGCTGCGCAGCGAACCCCGATCCCACGCCCGGGATCTTTCTCGCCTCCCGCTCGGCGTGAAAGACGTGCATCAGGGCTTTGCGCTGCGGGCTGTCCCGGCACTCGAGGTAGTACTGGCGCTCGAGCCGGAACCCTTCGGCGCGCTCCTGGGTACAGGCCGCCTCGATGGCATCGCAGGCGCGAAGCGGCGCGAGCTGACCGCGGTACTTCTTGGCCACCTTGCGCCGCCAGTCGGCAATCAGCGCCAGGTCCACTCCCATGATCTTGTCCGCGCGTTCGCTGGCGAGGCGCAGCGGCTCGCCCGAGTCCGCCAGCGAGCGCGCCAGCGCGATCGCCTCGGCGAGCGGGTCGGCGGCGATGGTATCGATCAAGCCCAGAGCCAACGCGCGGCTCGCCGGCAGGTGCGTCCCCGAAGTGATCGCCTCCAGTGCCGCCTCGGGGCCGGCCAGGCGCGTGAAGCGCTGCGTGCCGCCCGCCCCCGGGATCAGTCCGAGCTTCACCTCGGGCAGCCCCATCCGGGCATCGGGCGAGGCGACGCGCGCGTGGCAAGTCAGGGCCAGCTCGAACCCGCCGCCGAGCGCGGTGCCGGAGACGGCCGCCACGATGGGCATGCCGGCCGCTTCCATCTCGGCCTGCACATCGAGCAGGATCGGCGGCGCGAACGCCAGACCGTTGGCGATCTCGTTGATGTCGGCGCCGGCCGGGAAGCTGCCCCGGGCGCCGATGACGATACCCTTGACCGCGCCGTCCGCGGCGGCCCGCCGGATCCCCTCCACCAACCCTTCGCGGACCAGGAGACTGAGCGCGTTGACCGGAGGATTGTCGATCTCCAGCACGGCCACGTCGGCCTCAAGGCGGTAGTGTGTGGACATGGGGCTTCCCGATGGAACGATCGGGCGATGGTACCGTATCCGACTCCGTTACCGTTTCCGTTTCCCAGTCCCGCTTCCGTCTTCGTGGCCAGGGGTCTCAGAGACCGCGCCCCAGCGCCACTTCCGCCTTCGTCGGGCGGATCTCAGCGGGCTCCTCCGCCTTCCGTCGCGAGGCGCTCGCAGGCCTCCCCGGCACGACCCGTCTTCCGCGGGGAAGGGCGGTCAGAAGCTGATGATCTGCCGCGCCTTCAGCGCATCCATCACCTGCCGCGCGGCCTGCTCCGGGCCCGAGTCCGTCTCCAGCACCACTTCGGCGTTCTCGGGTGTCTCGTAGGGCGAATCGATGCCGGTGAAGTGCTTGATCTTGCCCGCGAGCGCCCGGGCATACAGCCCCTTGGGGTCTCGCCGCTTGCACTCCTCGATTGGAGTATCGACGAAGATCTCGACGAACTCTCCCGTCTCGACCAGCTCGCGCACCATGCGCCGCTCGGCGCGAAACGGCGAGATGAACGAGCACAGCACGATCGCGCCGGCATCGACGAACAGCCTGGCGACCTCGCCCACGCGGCGGATGTTCTCCACCCGGTCCGCGTCGGTGAAGCCGAGGTCGCGGTTCAGTCCGTGACGCACGTTGTCGCCGTCCAACATGTAGGTGTGCGCGCCTAGGGCGTGAAGCTCGCGCTCGACGATGTTGGCGACGGTGCTCTTGCCCGAGCCCGACAGTCCGGTGAACCACAGGATCGCCGGACGGTGGCCGTTCAGGCGCGTGCGCGCCGCCTTGTCGACGAGCAGCGCCTGGCGGTGGATGTTGGTCGCGCGGCGCAGCCCGAACTCGATCATGCCCGCGCCGGCGGTCTGGTGGGTGAAGCGGTCGATGAGCACGAAGGCGCCGGTAGCGCGATTCTCGCTGTAGGGGTCGAAGGCCACCGGGCTTGCCGTGCCGAGATTGCAGAAGCCGATCTCGTTGAGCCCGAGCGTCTTGGCGGCGATGTGCTCCAGCGTGTTGACGTCGGTCTTGTGCTTGAGGCTGGTGACCCTCGCCGGCACGAACCGGGTGCCGATGCGCATGAGGTACGAGCGCCCCGGCAGCATCGGCTCCTCGATCATCCACAGCACCTGGGCGGCGAACTGATCGACCACCTCGGGACGCTCCTGCGGGTGGGCAAGGACATCGCCCCGGGCCACGTCCACCTCGTCGGCGAGGGTCAGCGTGACCGCATCGCCCGCGCGCGCCTGCGGCAGATCCCCTTCCGCGGTGACGATGCGCGCGACGGTGCTCTCCCGGCCCGAGGCGGCCACCACCACGGGATCGCCCGGTCGCACCAGACCCGAGGCCACCGTGCCGGAGAAGCCGCGGAAGTCGAGGTCGGGACGGTTCACCCATTGCACCGCGAAGCGAAACGGCTTCGCCTCCATCTCCTCGGTGACATCGAGCGCCTCCAGGTGCTCGATCAGCGTCGGCCCCTCATACCAGCGCATGCGCTCTGAGCGATGGATGACGTTGTCGCCGTAGCGCGCCGAGAGCGCAATGGGCGTGATCGAGTTGAACTCGAGCGACTGTGCGAACCCGAGGTAGTCGCCCACGATGTGGTGGAAGCGCTCCCCGGAGTAGTCCACGAGGTCGATCTTGTTGACCGCGAGCACGACGTGCTTGATGCCGAGCAGCGAGCAGATGTAGCTGTGCCGGCGCGTCTGGGTGAGCACGCCCTTGCGCGCATCGATCAGGATCACGGCGGCCTGGGAGCTGGAGGCCCCGGTGGCCATGTTGCGCGTGTACTGCTCGTGCCCGGGGGTGTCGGCGACGATGAACGCGCGGCGCGGCGTCGAGAAGAACCGGTACGCCACGTCGATGGTGATGCCCTGCTCGCGCTCGGCCTGCAGGCCGTCGACCAGCAGCGCCAGATCGAGCTCCTCGCCCGTGGTGCCGTGCTTGCGGCTGTCGCGCTCGAGCGCGGTCAGCTGGTCATCGAGGATCAGCCGGGTGTCGTACAGGAGCCGTCCGATGAGCGTCGATTTGCCGTCGTCCACCGAGCCGCAGGTGAGAAAGCGCAGCAGCTCCTTCCCGGGTCCGCCCGCGCCGCCTGTGCCGACAGTCACCTCGGGATGCGCGCCGGAGGTCATGGGAGGGACTCTTCAGAAATAGCCGTCACGTTTCTTCTTCTCCATGGAGGCCGCCTCGTCGGTGTCGATGAGCCGGCCGGAGCGCTCCGAGGTGCGCGTGGCGAGCATCTCGGCGATGACCTCATCGAGCGTCGCGGCGCTGCTCTCGATCGCGGCCGACAGCGGATAGCAGCCGAGCGAGCGGAAGCGCACCGTGCGCACCTGCTCGACCTCGCCGGGCTTCAAGGGCATGCGCTCGTCGTCGCGCATGATGAGCTGGCCGTCGCGCTCGATCACCGGCCGCGCAGCGGCGAAATACAACGGCACCACCGGGATGTCCTCGGCGCGCGTGTACTGCCAGATGTCGAGCTCGGTCCAGTTCGAGAGCGGAAACACGCGGATCGTCTCGCCCTGGCTGATCCTGGTGTTGTAGAGGTTCCACAGCTCCGGACGCTGGTTGCGCGGGTCCCATACGTGACCGGTGGAGCGGAAGGAGAAGATGCGCTCCTTCGCCCGGCTCTTCTCCTCGTCGCGCCGGGCGCCGCCGAAGGCGGCATCGAAGCCCCATTTGTCGAGCGCCTGCTTCAACGCCTCGGTCTTCATGACCTGGGTGTGGAGCTGGGAGCCGGAGGTGATGGGATTGATGCCGCGCGCGAGCCCCTCCGGATTGGTGTGCACGAGCAGCTTCAATCCGCAGCGCTTCGCGACCTCGTCGCGATGGCGGATCATGGCGCGGAACTTCCAGCGCGTGTCGATGTGCAGCAGCGGAAACGGCGGCTTGGACGGATAGAACGCCTTCACCGCCAGGTGCAGCATGACACCGGAGTCCTTGCCGATCGAGTACAGCATCACGGGATTGCGGAACTCGGCGGCCACCTCGCGCAGGATGCCGATGGACTCGGACTCCAGGCGTTTCAGGTGCTGCGAAAGCAGCGCTCGGGATTGTGTGTGTGTGCTCGTGCTCATGCTCATGGGCGATCAGGCCGGCAGCGCAGCGAGTTCGAGCGGCCCGCCGGCGATGAAGTAAGTGTTGCGGAACTGCGGCTTGCCGTAGAGCAGCGGCGCGCCGCCCGGGGCGAGCACCCGGCCGCCGGCCGCCGCCAGCACCGCGTGGCCGGCCGCGGTGTCCCACTCCATGGTCGGCCCCAGCCGCGGATACAGATCGGCCTCGCCGCAGGCCACCAGACAGAACTTCAGCGAGGAGCCGACCGAGACGCGGCGGCGGACGGTGTAGTGGTGCAGGTAGGCCTCCGTTTCCGGTGTCGAGTGGGAACGCGACACCACGGCGGTCACGCCCTCCTCGGGGACCGGGCGCACATGCACGCTCTCGCGCGGGCCCGGTGCGGCCTCGCCGGTGGGATGGGGACAGCGGAAGGCCCGCCCGCCCGCCACATCGCCTGCATAGAGCGTTCCGCCGATGGGCGCGTAGACCACCCCGAGCGCGGGGTGGCGCTGCCGGATCAGCGCGATATTGACGGTGAACTCCCCGCGCCGGTGAATGAACTCCTTGGTGCCGTCCAGCGGATCGACCAGGAAGAACGCCTCGCCGACTTCGGGGATGCGGCCCGCCGAGACCGACTCCTCGGCCACCACCGGCACGTCCGGCGCGAGGCGCGCGAGGTGCTCCAGGATGATGGCTTCAGAGGCGCGGTCGGCTTCGGTGACCGGAGACTCATCGGCCTTGTGCTCGACCGCGAACTCGCTCTCGTAGACCGCATGTGCCGCGCGGCCGGCCTCGTGGGCCACCCCCAGCAGGGCGTCGAGCAACTCGGCGTCGGTGATGTGAGACATGCGCGCGTCCTTCCAGGCGGTATGCGCAGTCTACACAATACACCACCCGGCACGGCGCCCGAAGCGCCGCCGCCCGCCAGATTTTCCGGCTATGTAATTAGGCCCTCGCGATCACTTCTGCCTCACGGCCTCGACCTGGATCTTCAGGCGCACCCACATCTGAAAGCCGAACGCCTTGCCGAAGGTCATGCCGTACTTGGCCCGATCGAACTCCGAGATCGCATCCGCCCCGCAGCGGTACTGGTGAAACGCCGGGATCTCCTTGCACTCGAAGTGGCGGATGGTGAGCGTCAGCGGCCGCGTTACGCCATGGAGCGTGAACCTGCCGATCACCCGGGTGGGCGAGCCGTGCACGAAGTCCGCCAGACGACCCACGTACGTGGCGGTCGGGTACCTGGCCGAATCGAGCAAAGCCGGCATATTGCGCGCATCCTTGTCGAGCTGCGCGTTGCCGAAATCATCCGAGGCGGTATCCACCGTCACGTGCACGGTGCCCGTGCGGGCCTGGCGGTTCATGACGATGGTGCAGCGCGTCCGGGTGAACATGCCGCGCCAGACGGACAGGCCGCCCATGTGATCCGCGGCGAAGCTGGGATGGGGATGCGCGGGATCGCAGACGTACGTCACCGGCTTGGCGAAGGCGGCGCTGGAGAGCGCCAGCAGGGCAAGCGCCAGAACGAGCTTTCTCGGTCGCATCAGGGCTCCTTGTCGTGGGGAAGCGCCTCGGCAGGCCACTCGATCCGGGTCAGCCGTCCGAAGCGCCCCCTAGCCTACCGGTCGGAGCCGCCACTGCACCAGAAGTTACACGCAGTTCACCGCCCCTATTTCAATGGCGAAAATCGCTGAGGCGATTTTCGCAAGACCCTACGCGGGTGCCGCGGGCTGGGGGACGCGCCGCACTGCCCATCCCTGGGGGCAGGGCACCGTTTCCCAGCGCCGCTTCCGTCTTCGTCACCGCGGGTCTCAGAGACCCGCGCAATCCCGCGCGGTCGTTCGCTGCTGCGCAGCTCACCCGCTGCGCCCTGCCATCGGCGCTTCGCGCCGACAAAGACTCAACATCCCGCTCAGGCGATGGGCGAGGCGGCGAGCGCCAGTCCGAGCGCCTCGGCCACCGCCCGATGGGTGATGCCGCCGGCGTGCACGTTGAGGCCCGCCGCGAAGCCCGCGTCCTGCTCGAGCGCCGCTTTCCAGCCGTGGTCGGCCAGCAACCTGACATAGGGAAGGGTCGCGTTGGTGAGCGCGAACGTCGAGGTGCGCGCCACGGCGCCCGGCATGTTGGCAACGCAATAGTGCACGACCCCATCGACGACGAAGGTCGGCTCGGCGTGGGTGGTCGGACGGCTGGTCTCGAAGCACCCGCCCTGATCGATGGAGATGTCGACCAGCACCGAGCCCGGCTGCATGCTCGAGAGCATCGCCCGCGTCACCAGCTTCGGCGCCGCGGCGCCGGCGATCAGCACCGCGCCGATCACCAGATCGGCGTCCTTGACCAGCCGCTCGACGGCCTCGGTGGTCGAATACGCCGTGCGCAGCGAGGAGCTGAACTGCGCTGAGAGGTCGCGCAGACGCTCGACCGAGCGGTCGACCACGGTCACATCGGCGTGCAAACCGACGGCCATCTGCGCGGCATGCGTGCCGGCGACACCGCCGCCGAGGATCACGACCTTGCCCGGCGGCACGCCCGGCACCCCGCCGAGCAGCACGCCACGCCCGCCGTTGGCCTTCTGCAGGCAGTTGGCGCCGACCTGCACGGACATGCGGCCGGCCACTTCACTCATCGGCGTGAGCAGCGGCAGCGTGCCGTGACGGGTCACCGTCTCGTAGGCGATGGCGGTGGCGCCGGATTTCATCAGGGCCTGCGCCTGCTTCGGATCGGGCGCCAAGTGCAGGTAGGTGAACAGCACCTGGCCGGAGCGCAGCATTGCGCACTCCGGCAGCTGGGGCTCCTTCACCTTCACCACCAGATCGGCGCGCTCGAAAACCTCGGCCGCGCCGGCGACAATGGCGGCTCCCGCCTCGCGGTACTCCACGTCCGCGATGCCGATACCGACGCCTGCGCCGGTCTCGACCAATACCTCGTGGCCGGCGCCGGTGAGCTCGCGCACCCCCGCGGGGACGAGCCCGACCCGATATTCATGAACCTTGATCTCGCGCGGAACACCGATACGCATGGGTGCGATTCCCCCAGGTGAGCACTGCAGCGCAGCTTAGAAAAGGGGGCCGGAGGGGACTTGCGAAATGGCCACCAGGGCGGCGCGCAGCGGCATGTTCTGCCATGATTGAATTGAAATATGGCAGAATATTGCGCATATGGAACTCGACCGCTTCGATCACGCCATCCTGCGCCGCCTGCAGCAGGACGCACGCATCACCAATGCCCGGCTCGCCGGCGAGGTGAGCCTGTCGGAATCGGCCTGCCTGCGCCGGGTGAAGGCCCTTGAGGGGGCGGGCCTCATCGAGGGCTACACCGCCCTCGTCAACCAGCAAAAGTGCGGCTACCCGGTCAATGTATTCGTGAACATCACCCTCGACCGGCAAAGCCAGTCGGGCCTCGAGGCCTTCGAGGCCGCGGTGCGGCGGATCCCCCAGCTGATGGAGTGCTACCTGATGACCGGCGAGCACGACTACCTGCTTCGCGTCGTGGTGGCCGACCTGGCCGACTTCGAGCGCATCCACA
>OFHJ01000278.1_pt1 | contig 21262 bp, 16 predicted proteins | sample 1522001 | NCBI WGS metagenome assembly OFHJ01 (sample SAMEA2464838, study PRJEB22497) | soil metagenome | biome: Grassland; feature: Farmland; material: Clay | place: Australia | collected 2013-02-01 | depth 1.2 m | reverse complement strand
GTGCAGGCTAGGGCCATGGCCAGCGGCAGGCTGAGCAGGGGACTGGTGCCGGGGTTGAAATCGGTGGCCAGGGCGACGGCGGCGCCGGCGGCGATCAGGGCGCGGGCCGGGGGATAGGGTGTCGCAAGAAACAGATCGCAGCCGGGAAGCAGCGTGGCGACGGTGCCGGAACGGGCCAGGGCTCGGTGATCCGCCGCGGTGGTTTGCTCCAAATGATCGGCGGAGGCGGCGCCGAGTTTGGCGGCGAGGCGGGCAGCGCCGGTGGCGGCGAGCTGCTCGGCGTGGATTTTGAGGCCGAGGCCGCGGGCTTGCGCGGCGCGAAGCAGCGCCTCGGCTTCGGAGACGGAGAACGCGTCACGGTCGCAGAAGACATCGGTGAAGGCGATCGGTTGGCCGCCGCGGGCGGCGGTTTCCGCGGGGCTGAGGGCGGCGTGGAGGAGTTCTTCGTTGACCAGGCGGATGAACTCGGCGCGGCGGGCGGCAAACTCCGGCGGAACGACATGGGCGGCGAGCAGGGTCAGGACGGTTTCGACGCCGGCGGCGCGGCCGGCGGCGGCGGCGAGGCGGAGCAGGCGCAGCTCGGCGGCGGGGGATAGGCCGTAGCCGGATTTGATTTCGACCAGGGTGGCGCCGAAGGATTGGGCGGCGCGAAGGTGGGCAACGGCGCTAGCAAGCAAATCGGCGTCGGCGGCAGCGGCGAACTGGCGGGCGGTTTGCAGGATGCCGCCGCCGGAGCGGGCAATGTCTTCATAGGTTGCGCCACGCAAGCGGCGATCGAAGTCGTCGAGGCGGGGGGCGGGGAACACCAAATGCGTGTGGCTGTCCACCAGGCCCGGGGTGAGCAATTGGCCGCGACAGTCGAATTCCTCCAATGTGTCGCCGCCTGGCAGCGCCGTGGTGGCGGGGCCGACGTCACCGGGACCACCGGGGCGCGCCTCGACGCCCCCGTCAGGCGGCTGGGCGCCGGCAGCGACGTGGGCGGCGCGAGCTTTTTTTTTCGCGCGCGCTTGGCGGGCGACGACATCCGTGGGGCCGGCGGCGAGGATTCGGCCGTCTTCGATCAGCACCGCGCCATCGCGAATCAAACCGAGATCCTCCATCTCCGCGCCGCGGCGGGCCCGGTCCGGACCGGCGAGGGTAAGCAATTGGGCGGCGTGGACGAGCAGCGTGCGCACGGCTATTTCCGGCGGGAGAGCGGGGCATCGGCGCCGGCAGATTGCCTGCCGCTAGATGCGTCTGTGGACACGTCAGCATTTGGCGCATCCGCCATCGGGACATCTATGCCGTGGGTGCGGGCGAAGTCGCGGGCCACGGCGTAGCCCGCGTCGGCGTGGCGGGCGACGCCCAGGCCGGGATCGTTGGTCAGGACGCGCTCAATGCGGGCGTCCATTTCCTTGCTGCCGTCGGCGACGGTCACCTGGCCGGCATGTTGCGAATAGCCGATGCCGACGCCGCCGCCATGGTGGATGGAGACCCAACTTGCGCCGCTGGCCGTGTTGAGCAACGCATTGAGCAAGGGCCAGTCGGCGACGGCGTCGCTGCCGTCGGCCATGGCTTCGGTTTCGCGGTAGGGTGAGGCGACGGAGCCGGCATCCAGATGGTCGCGGCCCATCACCACCGGCGCTTTGAGCTGGCCGCGGCGGACCATGGCGTTGATGGCCAGGCCGAATTTGTCCCGCTCGCCATAGCCCAGCCAGCAGATGCGGGCGGGCAGGCCCTGGAAGCGTATGCGCTTGGCGGCGAGCCGAATCCAGCGGCGAAGAACTTCGTCCTCGGGGAAGAGCTGGAGCAGGAGCTGGTCGGTGGCGTGAATGTCCGCCGCCTCGCCGCTGAGCGCGACCCAACGGAAAGGGCCACGGCCGGCGCAGAACATAGGGCGAATGTATTCCGGCACGAAGCCGGGAAAGTTAAAAGCATCCGTTAAGCCATGCTCGCTGGCTATGGCGCGGATGTTGTTGCCGTAATCGAAGACCACGCTGCCCAGCTTTTGCAGCGCCAGCATGCCGGCGACATGGGCGACGATCGAGTCCAGCGCGCGGCGCTGATACTCGGTGGGATCACGGCGGCGGAGTTCAGCGGCGGCGGCGAGGTCTAGGCCGGCGGGAATATAGCCATTGAGCGGATCATGGGCGCTGGTTTGGTCGGTAAGCAGGTCGGGGACGACGCCGCGGCGGGCCAGCTCCGGGATGACCTCGGCGCAGTTGCCGACCAAGCCGACGGAGACGGCTTCCTGCTTGCGGACTGCGTTTTTCAGGATGCGCAGCGCCTCATCCAGGTCATTGACCATGATGTCGCAGTACCCGGATTTGAGCCGCCGCTTGATGTGCTCCGGGTCCACCTCAATGCCCAGGAAGGCGGCGCCGTTCAGCGTCGCGGCTAGAGGTTGCGCGCCGCCCATTCCGCCCAGGCCGCCGCTGGCCACCAGCTTGCCCGCCAGGCTGCCGCCGAAATGCTTGCGCGCGGCTGCGGAAAATGTCTCAAATGTTCCTTGCAGAATGCCCTGCGAGCCGATGTAAATCCAACTGCCTGCAGTCATCTGACCGAACATCATCAGGCCCCGGCGGCTGAGGTCGCGGAAGGTGTCCCAGTTGGCCCAGCGGCCCACCAAGTTCGAATTGGCGATCAAGACACGGGGAGCGTAATCATGGGTGCGGAAGACGCCGACCGGTTTGCCCGATTGCACCAGCAGGGTTTCGTCGTTCTTTAGGCGGGTGAGAGCGGCTACGATGGCGTGATACGAGGGCCAGTTGCGCGCCGCTTGGCCTGTTCCGCCATAGACGACCAGGTCCTGAGGGCGCTCGGCGACCTCGGGATCCAGGTTGTTCATCAGCATGCGCAGCGCGGCTTCCTGGGCCCAGCCGAGCGCGGTGCGATGCGTGCCGCGGGGTGCTCGAATGGGTTGGGCGGGCGCGCCGCCGGTGGCGGGTAGGGAATTGCTGGGCGAGGTTGATTCCGCCATACGCGCCCATTGTAGTCGGTGGCCGGGCGGGAGGCTGCTAGGGTCGGCTAACGGAAGGGTGCGGTCGCTATTCCTGCGGTCCCGCGATTCGAGGCTGGTGGGGCTGTGGAGCGACGGACGAATGATGGCTTCCGCAGCGAAGTGCGGGGCGGCAGCATGGCGGAGCCGGTACAATCAGCAGATGGCGGAATGTCCCATCTGCGGCCTGGGTGACCGGTGCCGGAACCATTGGATTGCCAGCCAGGATGAGGCCGGCGAAATGCACTTCCAGACCGGGCCGATGACGGCCAGCGACGATAATCTGATCCTGCTGCAAAATAAGCTTGGTCGCCCGGAGCTGAAAGGCTTGATGGCGAAGATCGGGGTGCAGCCGGATTGGCTGCAAATCGGTGGGCGGACGATGGCGTACTTGGCTTGGCCGCTGGATCTGCGCGCTGCGGTGAACCGGGCGTTGTTTCCGGCTGGGCCGCCGGGTGGGGAACAGCCGGTACCGGCGTTGCCCAAACACCGGCAGTGGCTGGAGGAAATCGAGGCGGGAGAGGTTCGGCTGGATGCCGAGAACTGCCTGCCAGATGAACTGCTTTACCACATTGATTTCAAGTTGCGCCTGAAAGGATTGGGAGTGGTCACGCTGACCTACTCACAAATTCTGTGGGATGAGTTGCTTCCGTGGTCTCACATCATGCAGAACTCGGAGGTTGCGGAGCAGGGGCGGAAAACCATTCGGCTGGTGTTCGCCGGCTTGCTGGACACCTTGCGGCAGACGTTTGCAGGCCAAGAAGTCGAGGTGCTGGCGGAGGACCAGCCGGACGCGTTGGCGGCGGGCTCGCGGGTGGATGAAGTGGCAAGAGTGGCGCCGCCAGAAGCCCATATGGGCGAGGAGATCGAGCGGCTGGTGAACGAGCGCAGGATCCAGCCCATGTTGCGGACGGCAATAAGCGGCTTTGCCATGGCCGCCAAGCTGTAGCCATCCGACCGCCGGAACCCGGGGCGCATCCAACAGCAACCAGGAGGTGCCGATATGGCGCAACGGGGTTTGGCGCGGCGAGAGCCGGTGCTACAGGATCTGTGGGATTTTCGCCGGAATTTCGATGACATCTTTGGTCGCTGGTTCGATATGCCCGGGTTCTTCGCGGGGCGCGGCCAGGCGGTAGGTTGGCTGCCGCCGGTGGAGTGCTACGTGGACCAGAATCAATACCACGTGCGGTTGGCCGTGCCCGGAGTCGAACAAAAGGACATTCGGGTGCAAGTGCACGGGAACGAGCTGACCATTAGCGGGGAACGCCGGCGGGATGAAAAGATCTCGGACGAGCGATTCCTGCAACGCGAGTTCAGCTATGGCACGTTTGAACGCGTGGTGCCGCTGCCGGAAGGCGTGGAGCCGGATAAGGTGTTGGCGCAAATGACCAACGGCGTCCTGGAAGTGACGGCGCCGATTTCGGAAAAAGCTCTGCCGCGGGAAGTGAAGATTGAAGGCATTTCGGGCAAGAAGGCGGCGTGAGTGGGCGATGCGTAATGTCCGATAAGATATATTATGTAAACTGATTGCCGGCGAAGTGTCCGCGAGCGGACGGGAGCGTCTCGGAAGCGGACAGTTCGCCGCAAACCACAGCGCGTAAATCCTTAGCCATCCGTCCTGGAACATGGCCCACGGACTGCTAGCCTGGGTATGCAATGGGCCTGATCCAAGATCTCCGCTTTGCGCTGCGCCAGCTCCGGCGCGCGCCGGGGTTTTTCGCGCTGGCAGTTGTTGCGCTCGCGCTGGGCATCGGGATGAACACGGCGATGTTCAGCGTGGTGGAGGGGGTGTTGCTGCGTCCGCTGCCATTTCCCCATTCTGCGCGGTTGGTGAGTCTGTACACTACGATTCCCGCGCAAGGGGTGGCGCGAAACGGGGTTTCCTATCCGACCCTGACGAATTGGCGGCAACGGACCAGCCAGGTTTTCTCCGCCCTGGGAGGGTTCCGAACGGATGTGTTGACCCTGACCGGGCACGGCGAGCCCACTGCGTTGCCGGCGGCGTACGTTACGCCGGGGTTCTTCCGCACGCTGGGAGTGCGGCCGACGCTCGGGGGCGGTCTGACCCCCGCGGACCATGTGCCTGGCGGTCCGCTGGCAGTGGTAATCAGCCATGGCTTGTGGGAAAACAAATTCGGTGGACGGCCGATGGTCGGGCGGCCGATCAAGCTGAGCGGGCGGGGATTCATTGTGGCGGGGGTAATGCCGGCGGGGTTTGCCTATCCCATTCAACGGCCGGCCGTTCAGGTTTGGGCGGCGGAGGAAAACGATACCCTGCTGGGCGGCGCCTTGCTAAGCGTGCGGGGATCGCATTATTTGCAGGCAATTGCCCGCCTACGTCCAGGCGTAAGCCGGGGCCAAGCGCTGGCGGCGTTGAACGCAATCCAGACGGCGCTGGGGCGAAAATACCATCGCAATGAACGCGACGGCGCCAATGTGGTGGCGATGAAGCAGGACGTCTCCGGCGGGGTTCGGCCTGCGTTGCTGATGCTGCTGGCGGCGGTGGCCTTCGTGCTCCTGATCGCCTGCGCCAACGTGGCCAATCTGCTGCTGGCGCGCGGCGCCGTGCGCCAGCGGGAATTGAGCCTGCGCTTGGCGCTGGGAGCGGGGCGCGGACGGCTGATGCGGCAATTGCTGACCGAAAGCGTGGTGCTGGCCTTGGTGGGCGGCGCGGGTGGAGTGTTAGTGGCGGGATGGGCCCTCGCGCCACTGACGCGGCTGGGGCGCAACGATCTGCCCAATCTGCCCCCTGCCGGTTTGAGTTGGCCGGTGCTCCTGTTCACCGTGTGCGTTGCCATCGCCACCGGTTTGTTGTTTGGCGCCATGCCGGCGTGGCAAGCGGCGCGCAGCGACCCGCAAACGGGGCTTAAGGAAGGCGGCCGATCCGCCGCCGCTGGCGGGCGCGCCGGGGCGCGCAACGCACTGGTCGTGGCGGAGGTGGCGCTGACGCTGGTGCTACTGGCCGGCGCGGGGCTACTGCTCAGCAGTTTTTGGCGTTTGGCCCACGTGCCCAGCGGATTTCGCCAGCCGAGTCATTTGCTGACGGCGCAACTGGAGCTTTCGAAAGCGAATTACCCGGACGCTGCACGTCTGCGGGCCTTTGCCCAGGCGCTGGATGCCCGCATGGCGGCGATGCCGGGGGTCAAGGACGCCGCGTCGGTGACGGTTCTGCCGCTGAGCGGCAGCGATGTGAACTCATCGTTCAGCCTACCAGGGGTACCGCAAGCCGCTCCGGCACGAAACCAATCCGGGGCGTTGGACAGCGTGAGCCCCCGCTACTTCGCTACGGTAGGCATTCCGGTGCTCGCCGGCCGGGCGTTCCGCACACAAGACGGTGCGGGGGCGGCGCCGGTGGCGATCGTGAATGAGGCCCTGGCGCGGCAGTTTTATCCGCACGAAAATCCCATCGGGCACACGCTAAAAATCAGCGCGCCAGCGAGCATAATCCCGCTGGGTTCCGTGCCCAGGACCATCGTCGGGGTGGTGGGCGACAGCAAGTACACCAGCCTAGCGGCGCCGGCCGGGCTGCATGTCTATGTCCCGTACGCGCAGACGCCACTTCCCTTCCTGGCGCCGATGCTGCAAACGGTGGGACCGGCGGCGGCATCCGAAGCGGATCTGCGTGATGCGATTCACGCGGTAGCCCCCAACCTGGTGGTGGGCGAGTTGGAGCCGATGTCGCGCGTGATCGGCGCCTCCTTGGCGCCGCAGAGGTTCAACTTTTTGCTGCTCATGCTCTTTGCCGGGCTGGCGGTGGTGCTGGCGGCGGTGGGCATCTTTGGTGTCATTGGCTACACTGTGACGCAGCGCACAGGAGAAATCGGCGTGCGCATGGCCTTGGGCGCGCAACCGGGCGCGGTGCAGGGCATGGTGTTGTGGCAGGGCCTGCGGCTGGGGCTGATCGGCGCCGCCATCGGCATCGTGGCGGCGGCGCTGTTGACACGACTGCTTTCGAGCTTGCTGTTTGGGGTTTCTGCGTTCGACCCGCTGACGTTTGTCGTGGTGACGGTGGGCATGCTGCTGCTGGTGCTACTGGCCAGCTACTTCCCTGCCCGGCGCGCCGCGCGCATCGCCCCGCTGGAGGCGCTGCGCTACGAATAGGCGGCCAGAGACTGCAGCGAGCGCAGACGGCTGCCGCCTCGGGGCCGGAAAGGTCCGACTCGTAGGCCGGCTCGTGCGCCTGCCGCCCGGTCACCTAAGCGGCCGGGCGTTTGCGGCGCACGGCAGATGCTTTGCCTGCTGCTGGGGCGGCCGCTGGCTTTTTCCCCTTTCTGTCTTGCTGCCTGCCCTGCGCCAAGCTGCGCTTTAGGGCGTCCATGAGATCCACGACCGGGGCCAAGCGCGGCGGCTTCTTCATCTTTTTGCTGGGCCGGCCCTCCAGTTTGGCGGCGACCAGAGATTCCAGCTTCTCGCGATAGGAATCGTGGAACTGGCGGGGATCAAAGCCCTGCGCCAGGCCGGAGATCAATTGTTCGGCCAGACGCAACTCGGCCGCGGTGAGGGTGTTTCCCTCCCGGGTTGCGATACCAAAGCCTTCGGCCACGCGAATTTCGTCGGCGTAATACAGGGTGTGCAGCACCAATCCGGCGGGGCGCCCTGCGCCATTTGGGATGCCCGCTAGCCGGCTAGGGCGCAGTGCCGCCACGTGCTCCCGGTTGTGCATGGAAACCTTGGCAAGCGCTTCGTAGCCGCTGTGTTCCATGGCTGCGAACAGCAGCCGGTAGGGGCGCAAGCCGGCGGACTCGGGCACCAAGAAATAGGAGGCCTCAAACCAAAGCGGATCAATCTCCGCGGCGTGGCAAAAGGCCACAATTTCCATTTGCCTCTGCGTGGCCGGCGCCGCCTGGCGAATTTCCTCTTCGCTCAGGGTGACGTATTCTCCCTTGGCATATTCATAGCCTCGCAGGCTCTCATTGCGGGGAACGACGGCGCCGTCCTCGGGACAGACCATCTGTTGCTTGAGCCGCACGTGATCCCTGGCGTGCAGGAGATGAAAGCTGACCCGCTCGCCCCGGGCCCCGGAAAACAGGCGAACCGGCAGCGTCACCAGGCCGAAGGTCAGATAGCCGCTCCACACCACAGCCATAGAGGCAGCAGATGGCGCCGCGCCGACCATGGTTTCCAGCCATGAAGCGGAAGCAGCCGGGGATGGCAACCCCGAGAGCCTCTCTCGGGTTCTCATTCCTTTGGAGGAAGAGTGTATGCGGCGATGGTGGCCTCTGGTGTTTTTCTTTGCGCTTCTGCCCGCGGTGGTGTTGCTGCTGGTTGCGCCAACGTTCTCCGCGACATCCAATCGGGATGACGATATTTCTCGCATTCAGGCGGCCACGCGCGTTTTTCGCCATACCACGATCCCCGCCGGTATCCTCCACGGCGCCAAATGCATTGCCATCATCCCGGGTGAAAAGCATTTTGCCCTGGGCATCGGCGGACAGTACGGCAAAGGATTAGTCACATGCCGCAACCACAACCGTTGGTCGGCGCCGGCATTCATCGCGTTGGCGGGAGCCAGCTATGGATTCCAGATTGGCGGCCAGTCCAGCGATCTGGTACTGATCTTCCAAAGCAAGCACGGCCTGGAGAGCATGCTCAGCAATAAAATCAAGATCGGCGCCAGCGCCAGCGCCGCGGCCGGCCCGGTGGGGCGGAAAGCCTCCGCGAGCACCAATCCTGCGATGAACGCAGCGATCTTGACCTACTCGCGCAGCCATGGCGCCTTCGTCGGGGTGGACTTAAGCGGCTCGGTGGTTCAGCCGGATGATAGCGGCAACATTGCCATGTACGGCAAGGCGACGCGGCATGAAGATGTGCTGGCGGGTCAGGTGCCGCCACCCCGCCAGGCGCTGCCGTTGTTGCGGGAAATCGCCCGCGTGACCGCCGCGCTACCCCCGAAAGGTCCGGCGCCGAAAGGGCCATCGCATTCAGCCTCGCACGGAGCCAGGCGGCTCAATTAAGCGCGTTTGCACGTCGTGGCTATTGATGAGGGCGCGCCCCAGCGCGGCTACGTTGCGCGTCCGTGCTTGCTTTGCTCTGCGCGTTTAGGGGAATGAGCGGACGGTGCGAGAGGAGGCTCAACGGGACAGCGCCCGCAAGCGGCGGCCGATTTGATCGCTGGCTTCGCCGGCGATCATGGGCGCCAAATACTGCGCGAGCACTTCATCCACCGCATTTAGGGCCGCCGCCAAGTCCACCTGTGCCTTGGAGTTGGGACCCGCAGCCATGGCCTCGCGCCAGGCGGAAAGCAAGACGTCTTCGGGCTCGGGTGCGGGGACGGCGTTGGGCGCGGTAGGCGCCGTTGCCGGCGCAGATTCCACCGCGGTCTTGAGTTCCGCGAGAGTCGCCAGCCAACTTCCAGGCGCGGGCGCGGCGGGGGAGGATAGCACTGGGCCAGCGTCGGTGGCAGCAGCGGCCAGCGGCGCAGCCCCTGGCTTAGGCTCCATTTCGTCTTCGGAAACCACCTCCAGGGCTTCCACTTCCCAACGGGGACGAACCGGTTCTGCCGCCACCAACGGTGCGCGGGAGGTCTCCTCTTCTACACGCGCAGGCGGAACGGGCGAGGCCGGCGAGACCGGGTCCGCTTCATCGGTTGCTGCTGCCGCATCGGAATCCGTCCCAGAGGCGACATGCTCTGCTTCCGGCGTGGCGGCGGGCGATTCCCCCTGGGGCGCGGACACACTGATGCCGAGGGTGGACTCATCGTCCTGTGCAGATTCAGTTTCGGTGACCGGCGCAGCGGGCAGCGGCTCGCTCACGGTGGACGCCTGTTCTTCAGCCGCGGTGGCCGTGCGATCACGGGCGTGCTCTTCGTTCGCATCGATCGCCGCAGCGTCGCTTTCGTCGGCGGCATCGGTCGCCTCTGTCGCGTCCTCGCCGGGGGTGGGAGCCGCGATTTTGCCGACCTTGCCCAGCAGCGTCTGAACAACGCGCTCTAGGGCCGAGGGAATGAACGGCTTTTGAATGACGTCGTCAGCGCCGGCGCGGCGCCCTTCGCCAGCGTCATACAACTCGAAGGCGGCCAAGGCGAGCAGCACGGGAAGGCTGGTCCATTCGGGATGCGCCCGGATGCGCTGGCAAACTTCCAGCCCCGTCAATCCCGGCATGGAAGTATCGGCGATCACCAGGTCAAATGCCCGGTTTTCCAACTGCTGCAACGCCGCGGAGCCGTTGCTGACCGTGACCACCTCATACCCCAACTCGGACAGAATGCGGCTGCCGTCACGCTGCGCATGCTGGCTGTCATCGGCGAGTAGGATGCTATAGGCCACGGCATCATCGTTTCACAGAATTGGTGCCGCTGGCTATCGGTTTGGCCATTCGCCCAGCTAGCTTTCCAGCGTCCTGGCCGAAAGGGCGGGAGAAAATGGAACCATGGAGAGGCCTCAAGACCGGCCGGCGGAAGACAGCGAGACCATCGTTGCCGTGGCCACACCCGCTGGACGGGGAGGCCTCGGGATTGTCCGCCTCTCCGGCCCCCTTGCCACGGAGGTTGCGCGGGCAATTTTGCGCCGCGAGGACGGCACGGTTCCGGTGTTGGCCCCCCGCCAGGTGAGGCGAATGGTCTTCGCAGTCCAGCCGACTAAGATTACTGGGGACCATGAGGAGCCGGTGCTGGGCAGTGGTGGAGTGTTGGATGAAGTGTTGGTCACCTACTTCCCCGCCCCGCGCTCCTATACGGCGGAGGATGTCGTGGAAATTGCCGGGCACGGGGCGCCGGTGCTCCTCGCCGCTATGGTGCAGGCGGCGGTGCGGGCAGGGGCCCGTTTGGCTGCACCGGGGGAATTCACCCGCCGGGCATTTCTGCATGGGCGGCTGGATTTGGCACAGGCGGAAGCGGTGCACGACTTGATCTCCGCCGAAACCCTTTGGCAAGCGCGGGTGGCAGCGCGGCAAATGCAGGGGTCGGTAGCTCGCCAGCTGCGGCCCTTACGGGAGGCCGTCGTGGAATGGATTGCCCGCCTCGAGGCAGGAATCGACTTCGCCGATGACGATGTTCCCGTGGCCAGCGACCAGTTGATCGCTGCCGGAATTGCCCAACTGGATGAGCAGGCGGTGCGAGCATTAGCGGGATTTCGCCACGGGCGAATCGTGCGGGAAGGATTGACCCTAGCGATTGTTGGCCGCCCGAACGTCGGTAAGTCCAGCCTGTTCAATGCGTTGTTGGCGAGCGAGCGAGCCATTGTGACGGCCGCCCCGGGCACTACGCGGGATACCATCGCGGAGGCGATGGACCTGGATGGCATCCCCCTGCGACTTGTGGATACCGCTGGGTTGCGGCAGGGAGAGAATGAGGCGGAAGTGCTGGGGATTGAGCGTAGTTGGCAGGCCGCCGCCGATGCGGAGGTAGTGCTGGCGCTGTTTGACGCTTCGCAGCCGCTACAACGGGAGGACACAATGATGCTGGACCAGTTGGCGCAATGGCCCCATTGCCTACCGGCGCTGAACAAATGCGACCTCCCGCCCCGCCTCAGCGCTGTCGAGCTGGGAGCGGCATGGGTTGGGGCAGGGGCCGATCCGGCGGCATTGGAGCAGGTTGCCTGTGTTTCCGCGCGCACGGGAGCCGGCGTTCAGGCGCTGCGGACCCAGCTTCGGAGGCGTTGCCTGCCTGACCTGGATGGAAACAGTGACTTTTTGACCAATGCCCGCCATGCCGCGTGCGTACAGGAACTGCAAAACGCGCTACGACGGGCGTCGCTGGCGTTGCACGCCGGGCTACCGCATGAAGCCGTGCTGGTGGACCTCCATGCGGGGCTGCGGAGCCTGGATGAAATCACCGGTCCGACCACGACCGAAGATATACTGGGAGTGATCTTTGCGCGCTTTTGCGTGGGCAAATAAGCCGGCCAGGGTGGGAGCCGGCTGAAACCCCACGCAGCCGGATGTCGTCCTAAATTATGAGGGCGATTTTTGCACCCCACGCTTTGCGGAGCCTGCCGATGCCCCGGTTCTCGCTGATGTTTCAATTGCGCCGATTCTGCACCGGTTCCCTGCGCCACGCCTGGGCGCGGCTGGTGATGATCGGGATGCTAACTCCGCTGATGTGCCTGCCCCTCTTCGCGCAGAAGTACAACCCAAGCAAACAGAAACCGATCAACGACGTCTACCTGATCGGTCATCGCAATGTCGCCGGGGGATTGAACTTCTATTCCGCGAAAAAGGCCTTGGCCATGGGCAGGGCTTGGGCGCACCAGATCCTGTCCACCAGCGTTGTCATCAAAGATCCGGTGGTCAATGAGTTTGTCAACCGCCTGGCCCAGAACATTGTGCGCAACTCCGATGTTCATATTCCGGTCACGGTTTATGTGCTGCGCAATCCGCAGGTCAATGCCTTTACCCTGCCCGGCGGATATTTCTTCGTCAATACCGGCGCGATTGTTGCTCTGCACGATGAGGATGAGCTTGCTGGGGTGATGGCGCACGAACTGGGTCACGTCGCCTGCCGGCACGTGACGAAAAAAATGACCCAGCACGAGCTTCTCTCTCTGGCGGCGATTCCGCTGGTGATCGCCGCCGGTCCGGGATTGGCGGGCCTGGGGGCCGAGGAGGCGGCCAATGTCGCCCTGCCACTCCAGTTTGAACGGTTTTCCCGTGGCGACGAGCGGGAGGCGGACTGGCTGGGAATTCAGTATCTATGGAAAGCAGGCTTCGATCCCGACGGACTCGTGCGGGCGTTTCAAACGCTGGAGAAGGATCAGCAAACCCAACCTGGATTCATGGCCCGCGCGTTTGCCAGCCATCCGCAGACACCGGCGCGGATTAAGCGCAGCGACATGGAGATCCGGGATTATCTGCCTCCGCGGCCGGAGTACATTGTTAATACCTCGGCGTTCAATCAGATGCAGATGCGGCTGAACAAGATCCTGCACGGCGCTAAGGTCCGTCAGCCAACGGCGCCGCCGAAGTCGGCCCTCCCTGGACCCCCGATTCTGAAGCGGCCCAACAGTCATTAGTGGGCCAGAACGGGAAGGTGTTTCGACTCTTCCCGAATCAATACCGGCGGTGAGAGTTCCCCCCGGACAGGTCATCCTTCCGGCGCCGATCTTCGTCTAAAGTGAGTGAGTTCCTTGTAGAAAGGTGAGTGGAACGTGAACACATCTCAACTGCAACGGTCACTGGATGAATTGCGGCGCGAGCAGGCGCGGTTGAATCAGGCGATTCGCACGCTGGAGGAATTGCTGTCCGGCGCGCCCAGCAACCGGCTGAGTCCCGAGGGCCGGGCGCGTATCTCCGAAGCGGCCAAGCGGCGTTGGGAAGAACACCGCCGACAGCATGCCGCGAAAACCGCGGCGCGTGCCTCTAAAACCGCACAGCCCTCTACCCATCGCGCCGCCTAGCGCCGGCGTCGTTGCCCGCGCTTCCGATCGGCGCGATGCACGACCAAGTAGCTTTTGGCATGGTTGTAGGCGGTGCGGGACATATAACCGCGCAGCAGGAGCGTGCGCTTAGAACGGAAGGGCCGGGCGGCGATGATGCGGGCAGCTGTGGCGGGGGTCAGACCTGGGATACGCTCCAACTGGGCGAGCGAAATACGATTAAGGTCCCTGGGCCGGGTACGGCGGTCCCCCGCATCCCATGGTTGGGCGCGGCGATACGGGGTCCGCTGGGAGGGTCCGTCGCGGCGTTCCATACCCGCGCGCTGCGCCCGGCTGGAGAGCCCACGTTGACCAACCCGATAGTAGTTCGTATCCGAGGTTAACCGACGTGGGCGCGTCCTAGCCCGCCGATCGCGGAGTTCGGACACCGTCGGGGGATGGTTACGAGCGACCGCCGCCGCAGGCGCGCGCGTCGCCAGCGGATAATTCGGCAAGCGATAGGCAAAAATTCTCTCGCGATGACTGCCACATCCAGCGCCGATGCCTGCGACGCACAGTAACAGCAAGAGTTCCGTGCCGCTTCGCGTAAAGCGATTTTCCCGCATAGCCTCCAGGCTCCTGCAATGCAGGCACTGGCGGCAATCCGCCCAAATGGGGGCGGCGCAGGGATCTCCGCGTACTCACGGAGTAACGAAAAGTGCCCCTTGATTCCCGCCTAGCGGCCAAGTTCCGTGGACTGATAGTCCACACTGGGCCGTCCGATCAAACGCTGTATGCGTTTGGGAATCGGCGGGTGCGTGGAGAATAAATTGGCGAACATCTGCCGTGCCCGCGGTTGGATGATAAATAAGTGCGCGGTCGAGGGAGTGGCCGCCATCGGCCGGACCTGGGAGTAGTTGTCCAGCTTTTCTAAAGCCCTTGCCAGCGCCACGGGGTTTCCGGTCCACTTGGCGCCGCTTTCGTCGGCGGCGTATTCCCGGGAGCGGGAGATCGCCATCTGAATCATGAGCGCGGCGATGGGCGCCAGGATCATCAGCGCCAGCGCCCCCAGCATGCCCCCGTCGCCTTGGTCGCGCTCCCCGCCGAAGCCGCCGAAGAGCGCTGCCCAACCGGCAAAGCGGGCAATCATCATGATCGCGCCGGCCACGGTGGCGGCGATCGAGCTGATCAAAATATCGCGGTTGCGGACATGGCCCAGTTCATGGCCGAGCACGCCGGTAAGCTCCTCGTCATTGAGCAAATTGAGGATGCCGGCGGTGACCGCCACGGAAGCGTGTTGCGGATTCCGACCGGTCGCGAAGGCATTCGGGGAATCGGTGGGAATGACGTAGACCTTGGGCATGGGCAGGTTCTCCCGCCCCGTCAGGTTTTCCAGGATACGGTACACGCGCGGCGCCTCTTCCCGGCTCACCGCCTGGGCTTGATAGGTGCGCAGGGCGATTTTGTCGGAGTAGAAATAGGAGCCAAAATTGAGGATTGCGGCGAAGCCCAGGGCGATGATCATGCCTAACTGTCCGCCCAGCCAATCGCCGATCAGCAAGAACGCGAGCGTCAGAATGGTGAGCAGCAGCGTTGTCTTGACGATTTGCATAAGGATTTTGATGTGGCTGGCGGAGGGCCGACGGGCCCAGGTTCCACTCCCCCCAAGGCATTCTCTCACCCATTCGATGCGCCCCCCGCCATTCCGGTTTCGGCGGCAGCGGTGAACGCTGGTGCCGTGAATCGGCGATTGCCGGGCGCAATTCCCGCCCATCCGGTGGGCGGAATGACTCCAAGTTACGCTATTAGGATGGAGTTCCAGCTCGTGAGCGGCTATCAGCCGCGTGGGGATCAGGGCCGGGCAATCGCGGAACTGACCCGCGCTGCGCGCCAGGGCGATCCCCATCAGGTGCTGCTCGGCGTCACCGGCTCCGGCAAAACCTACACCATGGCCAAGGTGATCGAGGCCCTGGGCCGGCCGGCGCTGGTGCTGGCCCACAACAAGACCTTGGCGGCGCAGTTGTACCACGAGTTCCGGGCCTTCTTTCCCCACAACGCCGTCGAGTACTTCGTCTCCTACTACGACTACTACCAGCCCGAGGCCTACATTCCGGCCGCCGACGTCTACATCGAAAAAGAAGCGACCATCAATGACGAGCTGGATAAACTCCGCCTCTCCGCCACCCGTTCGCTCTTCGAGCGCCGCGACTGCCTGATCGTCGCCTCGGTCTCCTGCATCTACGGCCTGGGCTCGCCGGAGGCCTATTACGGCATGTTGCTGCTCCTGGAGAGGGGACAGCGCATCCGCCGCGAGGAGATTCTGGCAAAGCTCGTGGAGATCCTCTACGAGCGCGCGGACACCGATTTCCACCGCGGCACCTTCCGCGTGCGCGGCGACGTGATCGAGATCTACCCGCCCTACGAGGACTACATCCAGCGTATTGAGTTGTGGGGCAACCAGATTGAATCGCTGTCCCAAGTGGATCCGCTGCTCGGCCGAGTGCAGCAGAAATTCACCCGCCTGGCGGTCTATCCCAAAACTCACTACGTCATCACGCCGGAGACCAAGGAAAAAGCCCTGCAGTCCATCCTGGCCGAGCTGGAGCAATGGCGCCCGCAGTTGCAGCGCCAGGGCAAGGTGATGGAGGCGCAGCGCCTGGAGCAACGAACGCGCTTTGACGTCGAAATGATGCGGGAGATCGGCTACTGCCATGGCGTCGAGAACTATTCTCGCCACTTCACCGGACGCCAGCCCGGCGAGGCGCCGCCGACGCTGCTCGACTATCTTCCGCCCGATGCGCTGGTGCTGGTGGATGAGAGCCACCAGACCGTGCCGCAACTTCGCGGCATGTACAACGGCGACCGTGCGCGCAAGCAGACGCTGATTGACTTCGGCTTTCGCCTGCCCTCGGCGCTGGACAACCGTCCGCTGAAGTTTGCCGAGTTCGAAGCCCGTGTCAGCCAGTTGATCTTTGTCTCCGCTACACCCGGTCCGTATGAGCTGACCAAGTCCGCCGGCGTGGTGGTGGAGCAGGTGATTCGTCCCACCGGCCTGCTGGACCCAGTCGTCGAAGTGCGGCCGAGCCGCGGACAGATAGATGACCTGTTGGCGGAGATCCGCGATCGCGCCGCTAGCGGCGAACGGGTTTTAGTTACCACGCTGACCAAGCGCATGGCCGAAGATCTGACCGAGTATTACAGCGAGGCCGGCGTGCGCTGCCGCTACATGCACAGCGAGATCGAAACCCTGGAACGCATCCGCATCCTGCGCGACCTGCGCCGTGGCGACTTTGACGTGCTCATCGGCATCAATCTGCTGCGCGAGGGCCTGGATCTGCCGGAAGTTTCTCTCGTCGCCATTTTGGACGCCGATAAGGAAGGCTTTCTCCGCTCCACCGGCTCGCTGATCCAAACCGTCGGCCGCGCAGCGAGGCACCTGAATGGCCGCGCGATTTTGTACGCCGATGTCGAGACGGATTCCATGCGCCAGGCGTTGGCGGAAACCAACCGGCGGCGTGAGATCCAAGCCGCCTATAACCGCGAAAACAACATCACTCCCCGCAGCGTTGCCCGCCCCTTGGACATGTCTCTGGTCGCCGTGGCTGCTGGCGAACCGGAAGTCCCGGCGGCGGCGCCCGAGCGGGAACTTTCCAGCTTCGCCAACCGCGAGGAGTTGGACTCCTATTTGGCACAGTTGGAAGCGGAGATGCGCGAAGCAGCCGCGGCATTTGAGTTCGAGCGCGCCGCCGCTATCCGCGACCGTTTGCGCGGGCTACGCGAGATGCGTCTGGAAACCTAGTCCCGCTGCAGCTCGTCACGCCTGCTTCCATCGCCCGGTGCAAAGGGCGCCGCAGACAGCGGGTTCCCGTGTTCCCGTCCGGCTGTGGCCGCGGCCCGCATGGTGGACTGCGGCCCAGCGTTGGGGATCGCGCGCAGCGTGGCGTGTTGGGCGGCGGGCCGCAGCGCTCGGAAAGGCCGCAAGACATACGCCAGGCTGGTGAAGCTGGAAGCCAGCATCGCCGCGGCCGCGCCGAACGGGCCAACCAAGCCGACCGCCGCTAGCGGCAAGCCAATCGCGTTATAGCTACAGGCCCAAATCAGCGCCCGGCGCCTGCGCCGGTTCAGTTCCCAGCTGAGGGCAAACGCGCGGCCGCACGCGTGGAAGTCGCCGCGGAGAATCGTCACCGCTGCCGCCCGGCACGGCAGGTCGGCGCCGCGCGCCCAGGCGATGGCGCCGCCGCCGCGGGCCATCGCCTCCGCCATGGCCCCGGCATCGTTATAGCCATCCCCAACCACCGCCACCGGCCGTTCTCGCGCGCGGCGTTCCGCCACCCACCTAGCCTTCGCTTGCGGGGTCGCTCGTCCCTGCCAATGCCCGATCCCCAATTGCCGCGCGGTGGCCGCCACCGCCGCCGGCTCGTCGCCGCTGATCAGCCAAACCGCCGCCCGCCGCCAAGCGGCGACACTCTCCCTCGCCCCCGCCCGCGGCACGTCCAGCAATCCGAAAACGGCACGCGCTTCGCCGTCCGCGCCCAGCCAAACAACGGTTTTTCCCGCCGCTTCCCATTGCGCCGCCACCGTCGCCGTGGCCGCCGGGAGGTTACCCGCCACGGCAAACGCTGCTCGTCCCAGCCGCCATTCCCCGCCCTGCCAGCGGCCCCACTGACCCTGGCCACTAACCGTCTCGGGACAAATCGAGACAGGCGCGACGCCCCGCGCCCGCGCTAAGGCCCGGATAGCTGTGGCAATGGGGTGGCCAAAGGCCGCTTGGCGGGCGTCCGCACTGGTGTCAGCTTCCGTACCTGCGGCGCTGTGGGACGCTTCACCGGCTCCGGCGCACCCTCCCGCCGGGCTCTCCAGGCCCGCCGCAATGGCCAACAGGGCCCCAGACTCACTGCCCGCATGCAGGAAATCCGTCACCACCATTCGCCCGGCGGTCACCGTTCCGGTTTTGTCCAGCATCACCGTTCGGCACCGGCTCAGGGCCGCAAGACCGCCAAGGTCCTGGACCAGAATCCCTTGCGCCCCTGCTTGCGTGACAGCACGCGTCTCCAATAGCGGCACTGCCAGACCGAGCGTGCATGGACAGGCGAAGATGAGGAGCGTAATCGCGCGCCAAGCGGCTGCGCCAGTCCCGGCGCCGGCCCAAAAGTTCACCGTGAAGGTGAGCGACACCAGCACCAGAATCGCCGGAACGAAATACAGCGCCGCCCGGTCCAAGCCATTTCTTCCCCTGGCCCGGCGGGCCCCCAAGGCCTCTTCGACCCGTGTGGCGATCTGCCCGCGCAGGCTTTCGGCGCAAGTCCGCAGCACGGTAGCCTGGCCCTCGCCTCCACCCGCGGCCAGCACCTGGGTGCCGGCCATGAGGGAGTCACCGGCGGCGCGCCGTACGGGTCGGCTCTCTCCCGTCAAGCTGGCTTCATCTAGTTCTACCCAACCGGCATTCAACCTGGCGTCGGCGGGAACCGTCTCGCCGGGGCGAAGGGCGATCACGTCCCCTGGGCGCAACGCTTCTGCGAGCGTACGCTGTACGGTTGCACTCCCAACACCGTCTGGCCACACGCGCCAGGCGGGCGCAAGCGCGCCCGGCCGCCAGCGGTCCCGCTCCTGCTTCGCCCGCAGGCAGGCCATCTGCCGCAGCCACCGCCCCAACAGGAGGAAAGCCATTAGCATCGCCGCTACGTCAAAATAACCCACCCCTCCCTGGACCCACGCCACGCAACTCAGCGCATACGCGCCCAGGGCGCTCAAGCTAAACAAGCTATCGGCGTTCGGCGCGAGGTGCGCCATGGCCCGCACTCCGGAGCGCAGAATCGGCCAGCCGCAAATGGCGATGGCGAGGGCGGCCAGAGCGGCGCCGGCGCCGTTGAGCAGGTTGCGTCCGCTGGCCGAGTTCAAGGTGGAGATGTGCAACTGCGGCGCGTACAGCGCCCAGTTCACCGTCATCACCCCCGTGCCCAAAAACAGCGCCAGCCCCGCTCGCAGCGCCAGGCCGCCGCCTGGGTCGGCGGATTGCTCGCAGCCGGGAGCCACGGGTTGATAGCCCAATGCTCGGATGGCTTCTTCGACCCGCTGCTGCCCGGCACCGGCGTCCGGCGCCAGTTCGATCTCTGCTCGATGGCTGGCGTAATCCACCGTGGCCGTGCGCACGCCGGGCAGATGGCGCAGATACCGCGCAATGCCCCATGCGCAGGAGGCACACCACATTCCGCCAACTTCATAGATCAGCGTCCGCCCAATTCCATGCGTCGCTCCGTTTTCCCGGTTCCCAACGTTCGGCTCCGGGGTCGCCGTGGGGTTCACCCCGCGCCGAGCAAACAGAGCATAGACTTCCGCGCAGCCCGGGCAACAGAACGTGTGCCACGCGCCGGCAATCGCCTGCTCCCGTCCTGCGGCGGCGGGCAGGCCGCACAACGCGCAGACGACGGCATCGGCGGCGGGCATCGGCCCTCAGCAGAGATGCCCCCTAGGGCGGCAACCGTTGCTCGAAGCCGGCCGGTCCTGCTTCCGGATCGGTGCGCTTAGAAGCGAAAGGCCACGCCCGTCGCCAACTCAAGGTTGCTGCCGCCGAAGTTCCCCTGCGGGCTGAGCAGGAAAAGATCGCCCACACCCAACCGCCAAATCCATCGCCGGCTCAGCCGACGCGCGGCGGAGACTCCAGCATAGAGGGCGAAGCTGGCCACAGTCGTGCCGAACCCGCCAAAGGTCCCGCACTGGCAGAGGTCGCCGAAAAACACGCCCGGCTGCGCGCTTGCATCGAGGCGCCAACCAGGACCGGAGAGCAGCCGAAATCGCGGACCAACGGTGAGTTGGTTTTGCCAAGAGCCGCCCGAACGGATGAAATCCTCTTCGCCCACCAGGCTCCATCGTCCACCTAGGTTGAGGGCGACGTCAGCACCGAACCCAGCGTTCAGGCTATAGGCCGATCCCACCACGGCGGAGGGTGTGGTCAGCAGGTGCTCCGTGCCCACCGCGACGAACTGAATACCCAGGGAAACTGACCGCGCCTGCCCCTGCGCCGGCGCCGCGCAGTTCAGCCTCAATGGCCTTGCCCTCGGCACCGGCAATGCGACGATCGGCGTGCAGAGTTTCCAGTCGATGCGGTTCGCGCAGACGATCCACCAGGAGTATGATTTCTCCTGCGGCTCGGCAGCGCTCTCCACGCTGCTGACCTACGCCTACGGCATCCCGACCACCGAACACGCGGTATTCGTCAGCATGCTCGAGCATGGCGACAAGGCGATAATCGAACGCTACGGCTTCTCGCTGCTCGACATCAAGGAGTATCTCGGCCGCCAGGGGATTCCCTCCGGCGGCTTCCGCGCGCCGCTCGCCAAGGTCGCCGAGTTGAAGGTCCCGGCGATCGTGCTGATCAACGTGCGCGGCTACCGGCATTTCGTCGTGCTGCGCAGCGTCGAGGACGGCCGCGTGCTGCTCTCCGACCCGGCGCTCGGCACCCGCGCTGAGGACGTCGCGACCTTCAATCGGCAATGGAGCGGGATCTTCTTCATCATCCTCGCCGAAGCCCAGGTCGCGCAGAAGAACTTCGCCAGCCGGGACCTCTGGAAGGGGGTGCCGCCGACGCCGGTCGGCATCGCCCGCTACATGCTGACACTCAGTCAGTTGCAGCAAGTGACGATTCCGATCGCCGGGCAGTTCTGATTATCATACCGCCACAAAACGTGACGATCTTGGAGACAGAGGCAATGCAACGGCTCATCGCTCCGACCGTCTCCGGCCATCCCGGTCCGGGAGTCGACCCTACCGCCCTTTGCCGGCGCATCCGTCGCCGGCTTCGACCGGCGATTGCCGGCGGCGCGGTAGCGGCCGCACTGGTGGCCGCCCCAACCGGCTTCGCCGCGCCCGCCCCTGGGCTGATCCACCCCCCCTGGCTGCAGCGCGCCTCGCTCGACGCCGCCGCACCCCCCGGCACCCGCGGCGGCCTCACCCTGACCCCCCCACCGACCACCGACTTCTCCCTTCGGCCGACCACGCC
>OFHJ01000277.1_pt1 | contig 21293 bp, 20 predicted proteins | sample 1522001 | NCBI WGS metagenome assembly OFHJ01 (sample SAMEA2464838, study PRJEB22497) | soil metagenome | biome: Grassland; feature: Farmland; material: Clay | place: Australia | collected 2013-02-01 | depth 1.2 m | reverse complement strand
TACGACGGACGCCCAGATCCTGAAGAATCTGCGCGCCGATCCCGTAGGTACGAAGCACCTGATGTTCATAATGAGACTTCTGGACGGGCGCGCCAGCATGTGGAGCGTTCAACTGAACGACCTGTTGAACTAAGTCGCGCGGTGTTTCGGGCTTACACAGCAAAACTACAACCCCGCACTCGGCCTCCGAAATCGTCCGCATCGCCTTTCGGAGCGGCCACCCGAATTCCGCATGCTCGATTCCAAACAAGTCGGGAAGGGAATTACGCAAATGCACTCTAACGAGCGTTGGCTGGGCTGAGCTAATGTGGCCCCGAACCAGTGCCATATGCAGAGTATTCTCAACCGCATCCTGATAGGAAACAAGCCGAAAGTCACCGAATTCTGTATGAACCGGCGCTTCTGCAACTCGCTCGATGGTATGTTCGTGCTGAAGCCGGTAACGTATTAAATCCGCAATTGTTCCCAGCCTGATGTTGTGTTGCCGGGCAAACCGTTCTAGATCAACCCGGCGCGCCATTCCGCCGTCCTCGTTGAGAACCTCAACGATCACTGCTGCCGGTTCAAAGCCAGCGAGGCGCGTTAAATCACAACCCGCTTCGGTGTGTCCCGCCCGGGTCAGAACACCACCGGGCTGTGCCATTAATGGAAAAACATGGCCCGGCTGAACGAGGTCTTCCGGGCGGGCACTTTCGTTGACTGCAACTCGAATCGTATGGGCCCGATCGAAGGCTGAAATTCCGGTAGTTACCCCTTCAGCAGCCTCGATAGACACCGTAAACGCTGTGCGATGAAGATCATCCCCATAAGACACCATGGGTGGAAGACGTAGCTGCCGACAACGTTCAGCAGTCAGCGTCAGACAAATAAGTCCTCGCCCGTAGCGCGCCATAAAATTTATATCTTCCGGCCTCACAAGGGAAGCCGCCATAATGATATCGCCTTCGTTCTCCCGGTCTTCATCATCCATGAGAATGACCATCTTCCCTTTTCGGATATCCGAAATGATCGACTCGACATCGTCGGTCGACCTCGGTTTGACCGGCACCTCCCCGATTGTGCGTGATCCCATCGTTCCATTCATCGCGCAAGAACCCCGTTACTCACTTCCAATAGCCGCTCCAAATAGCGGGCAATTTGGTCGACCTCGATGTTTACAATGTCATTTCGCTTCAACCGTCCCAATGTTGTCAGCTGCCTTGTATGTGGAACGATGTTAACGCCAAATCGGCATCCATCCACCTCGTTGACTGTCAGGCTTACGCCGTCCAAGGTTACAGAACCTTTCTGCGCAAGGTAACGGGCAAGTGCTTCCGGAGCTTCAAAGGTCAGCCGTAAAGACCGCGCCTCTTCACAAAGCGATAACAAGCGGGCAATGCCGTCGACGTGCCCAGACACCAGGTGGCCTCCCATAGGTTTTAGTAGCGTAGCGGCCTTTTCAAGATTAACCAGTCGGCCCACCTCCCATGTGGATGCTGATGTCTTTGCCAAGGTCTCCGCCGAAATATCAGCGCTAAAGTCGCAACCATTCGGCAATATATCAACAACGGTTAGGCAGATTCCGCAAACCGAGATGCTTCCACCCGACCCCAGATCCTTCAAGTAACCATCTGGGGTTCCGATCGTGAACCGCTGATCATCCATTAAACGATCGACTTGCACCAGCCTGCCGGTAACCTCAACGATTCCCGTGAACATCAGTAGCTACCCCCGGTTTCCAGCCTTTCAGATGGGCGTAAGATGAGCCGAAGGTCATTACCTACCAAGTCGATTGTGAGATAGCGGAAACGGGGCGATTCGGTCAGCCGTTCAAGACCATGAATCTGCGCTAATGGTTGCGCCTGTTGACCGAGCAACCGAGGAGCCACATAGAGAACCAGTTCATCGACGTAGCCACCCTCCACGAACGAACCAGCAAGTTCTGATCCGCATTCCGCAAGCAGCTCGTTAATTCCTTCAGTTGCCAAGTGTTTCAAAACCGCGTTGAGATCCAGCCTTTTCTCTTTATCCAGAGCAGTCGGGATTACGGAAACCCCCATTTGCTTCAACCGATCCCCCCGCGCAGCACAAGCATCTGGCTTCATAAAGACATATCGTCGGGCCCCGGCCCGCCAGACCTTAGCATCGAACGGGACTCGCCCAAACGCGTCGAGAACTATACGGTCAGGCTGGCGCCAATCACCGGGCACTCGTACGTCAAGCCTCGGATCGTCCCTAAGGACGGTGCTGCTGCTAGTTAACACGGCCCCCGCCTCCGCTCTCAATCGGTGAACATCAGCGCGCGCCATGCTCCCGGTAATCCATCTTGACTCGCCGCTGCTCATCCCGGTACGACCATCAAGGCTCGCCGCAAGTTTTAACGTTAGCCAAGGACGTCCACAAGTCATTCTAGAGACAAAACCCCGGTTCAGCTCCAAGGCGGCATCACCACAGATCCCAGTTTCCACAGACAATCCGCTCTCCATAAGCCGCTGCAGGCCGCAACCGGAAACTCTAGGGTCCGGATCTTTCATCGCTACCACAACGCGTTTCACTCCTGCCGCTATCAACGCTTCGGTACATGGAGGTGTCTGTCCATAATGAACGCAAGGCTCGAGCGTCACGTACACCGTTGCACCGCGCGCGCGCCCCTGCGCTTGCGCTAGGGCTAAAATCTCTGCGTGAGATTCGCCGGATCGACGATGCCACCCTTCTCCGACTATTTCTCCGTTGCTAACAATCAGACAGCCGACTCTCGGGTTCGGCTGCGTTGTCCCGCGGCCATTGCCTGCCAAATCCATGGCGCGCTGCATAAAGCGCACTGCGACCGGATCATTTTTCACTGTTTTGGCGTCGGCGTTTTTGGAAGCAAGTCCGCAAAAGGTAACTGGTGCCGCCGAGCCTCGGCACCAGTCGAGCGTTCCAATCTTTCGATTTCCTCCCGGAACGCATTCACATCCTCAAAACGACGATAAACCGATGCAAAACGCACATATGCTATCTGATCAAGGTCCCGGAGCTCCTCCATAACCCATTCACCAATCTGGAGTGAGGGTATTTCACGTTCTCCATAACTCCTGATGCGATCCTCAACGCGCTCTATCGCATGATCAATCCGTTCCGCCGCGACCGGCCGCTTATACAGTGCGCGCTCCAGACCGCTGCGCAACTTATCTTCGTTAAATGGTTCTGGTTCGCCTCCCTTCTTCAAAACAAACGGCATATTTAGCTGCGCTCGTTCAAAAGTCGTGAAGCGGTTTCCACACTGTTCGCATTCCCGCCGACGTCGGACTTGCACGCCATCCTCATACAAGCGGGAATCGATGACTCGTGCATCAGCGGCTTTACAGAATGGACACTGCATGAATCGGCTCAACCTTCTGAAACCAATCGCAATACCAACCTGTAGCGCCCATACACGGCGGCGCAAACATTACATGCCAGACGGCTCATTCTTAGTTCCCGGCTTCCGATACACAGGATAATCTTCACACAAACCTTCCACTTGACCGCGTATGCGGACCAGTAAAGCGTCAAGATCGTGCCCCATTTGCATGCTATCCAGAATATCTGCCATCCAGTTTGCGACTTCTATCATCTCCTTTTTGCCAAAGCCACGGGTGGTCGAAGCCGGACTGCCGATTCGCAAACCCGAAGTGACAGTCGCGGGCTGCGAATCACCGGGTATCGCATTTTTATTAACGGTGATGTTCGCGCGTCCCAGCGCGTTCTCGGCATCTTTCCCTGTAATGTGGTTACTTGAAAGATCCAACAGGAACAAATGGTTGTCCGTCCCGCCCGACACGACCTTGAACCGCCTTTCAAGAAATACACTTGCCATGGCTCGTGCGTTTTCAATCACCTTTCGCTGGTAATCTTTGAATTCAGCCGTTAACGCCTCCTGGAATGCTACGGCCTTTGCGGCAACAACGTGCATGAGCGGTCCGCCTTGAATACCTGGAAACACCGAGGCATTCAGTTTGCGCGTCAAATCCTGAGGCTGTCCGCTTGACAGAATGAGTCCTCCGCGCGGCCCCCTGAGGGTCTTATGAGTAGTACTGGTAACGACATGGGCGTATGGAATCGGGCTCGTGTACAGACCGGCGGCTACTAAGCCTGCGACATGCGCCATATCCACCCAAAACCAGGCGCCAACGCTGTCAGCGACAGCCCTCATTCTCTCCCAATCAACAATCCTGGAATACGCGGAAAAGCCGCCTATCAGTAGACGGGGCCGATGTTCCATGGCCAGTTGCTCCATCGCTTCGTAGTCGATAAGCCCGGAAACTGGATCAACACCGTACGACACCACCTTATAATGTTTTCCAGAAAAGTTGGCACGATGCCCGTGGGTAAGATGACCGCCATCCGCCAAACTCATTCCCATAACGATGTCGCCTGGCCTGACTAGTGCCATATAGATCGCGGCATTCGCCTGAGCGCCGCTATGCGGCTGAACGTTAGCGTAATCACAATCAAAGAGCTCGCAGGCCCGGTTGATTGCGAGTTGTTCAGCTTTATCTACGTAGTCACACCCACCGTAGTAGCGACGACCTGGGTAGCCTTCCGCATATTTGTTGGTCAACAACGACCCTTGTGCCTCCATCACGGAAGGGCTGGCGTAGTTCTCGGAGGCTATCAGCTCAATGTGCGACTCTTCGCGCAAAGATTCCGCATTGATGACATCGTAGATCTCCGGATCGGTCACGCTTAGAGGTTCAGCTTGAATCAACATCGTTTATAAGTCCTTGACTAACAATAGAAACACATCACAACGCGATCTCAAGCATGCGATCCAAGGCCGTGCGGGCAAATGCCGCATCGGCCTTGGGAACCTGGATCCGGTTGACAGTATTTCCGTTTACAAGATTCTCCAAAACCCATGCCAAATGCTGAGGATCAGTGCGGAACATAGTCGAGCACATGCAAACCAAGGGCGACATGAACTCGACCAAAACCCCTCTTGGCTTCATCTCCGCCTTGAGACGATTTACCAGGTTCAGCTCGGTCCCCACCAGCCAACGGGCCCCTGACTCGGAATTTCGAACCGTCTTGAGGATGAGTTCCGTTGACCCAACTACATCAGAGGCCTGACACACCTCAAATGCATTCTCTGGATGCGAAATTACCTTCCCATCAGGATATTGCCTTCGAAATCGCTCGATGTGGGCAGGCTGGAACATCTGATGGACCGAACAAAAACCTTTCCAAAGAATGATTTTCGCTTTTCGGATTGCATCCGGGGTCAAACCACCCTGCGGCTTCGCAAAGTCCCAGACTACCGCTTTGTCGCCGGAAATCCCCATCGTGAAGGCAGTATTGCGGCCGAGATGCTGATCCGGAAAGAACAGCACCTTATCGCGCTGCTTATAAGCCCACTCTAGAACCCCTCGGGCATTGGAACTTGTGCAGACAATTCCTCCATGCCGACCACAAAATGCCTTCAAGTCTGCCCCTGAGTTGATGTAGGTCACAGGTGTGACCGACACTTCTGGATCGAGGATTTCGGACAACTCATCCCAACACCTGTTTACCTTGACAAGGTTTGCCATATCGGCCATCGAGCAGCCCGCGGCCAAATCAGGAAGTATCACCTTGCGGCTGCCGCCGGTGACAATATCAGCCACTTCAGCCATGAAGTGCACACCGCAAAACACTATAAAATCCGCGTCCGTCCTCGCAGCTTGACGGGATAGCTTTAGAGAATCCCCGGCATAGTCTGCGTGTCTGAACACCTCATCTCGTTGATAATGATGGCCGAGAATCACCAAGCGATTCCCGAGGGCGCGGCGGGCTGCGGTTACCCGGGCGTCACAAACATCGTCGTCCAGTAAATTAAAGGAATCAATTTTTAGCGCCAAAGACATCGGATCTCCAAGAAGGGCCGTGCAAATGCCAACCACTACTCGCTCGGCATTTTACCGCAGATAGCGCGCAGATCCTCGACGCTTGTTACAAAGCGCGAGGAAGATGCTTGCAATATTGCTAGTTTGGTTTTGGGCTTGGATTAGAAAGGACGGTCCGAATCGACAGTTCACGCAGCTGACTTGGTTCAACCTCTCCCGGCGCGCCTGTCATCGGGTCATGCGCTGTTTGCGTCTTTGGAAATGCGATGACCTCCCGAATTGAGTTGGCCCCCGCCATCAACATGACCAAACGGTCTAGACCGAGGGCAATACCTCCATGCGGCGGCGCCCCCATACGAAGTGCGTCAAGTAGGAACCCGAACTTTTCTTGGGCCGCTTCTTCGCTAATGCCAAGGAGGCGGAAAACCACATCCTGGATTTCCTGGCGGTGTATACGCACGCTGCCACCACCAATCTCTATACCATTGATCACCAGATCATATCCCTTGGACAAAGCTGAAGCAGGATCATTTTCCAATGCCTCCCCGCTATCCACTGCCGGAGCTGTGAATGGGTGATGTAGCGCTACCCAGCGTCCATCGGTTTCATCGCGCTCGAACATCGGCCAATCGGTAATCCATAATGCACACCACTCTCCCGCGGAGGTAAGGCCCAGATCCTCGCCTACCCTTATCCGCACAGCGCCCATTGCCGCATTGACTATCGATTTATGATCTGCGCCGAAGAAAAGCAGGTCGCCATCGGTTACCCCAGCGCGACTACAGATTCCGGTCAACTCTTCATCGGAAAGGTTTTTAACGATGGGCGACTGCAAACCATTGCGTCCCGAAGTGACCGCGTTGACCTTAATCCATGCGAGCCCCTTGGCGCCAAAACGGGCCGCCAAATCACCATACGTCTCTATCGCACTTCTAGATAAGCCTGCCCCACCGGGAACGCGTAGTACACAAACCCGGCTAGATGGATCTTGCGCAGGACCGGCGAACACCCTGAATGCACTATCAGAAACAAGATCCCCTACATCCACAAGTTCGAGTGGATTTCGCAAGTCAGGCTTATCCGAACCGTAGCGTCGCATCGCTTCCGCGTAGCTTAGCTGCGGCAACGGATCTGGAAGATCTACACGCAAGACCTCTTTTATTAAACTGCGAACCAAGTTCTCCGTGATCCGCATGATTTGATCCTGCTCCAAAAAAGAAGTTTCAATATCGAGCTGCGTGAATTCAGGCTGACGGTCAGCGCGAAGATCCTCATCGCGAAAACAACGGGCAATCTGATAATAACGTTCAAGACCGCCAATCATGAGCAGTTGTTTGAACAACTGAGGCGATTGCGGCAACGCAAAAAAACGGCCCGCATGCGTCCGGCTTGGAACCAGGTAATCCCTGGCACCTTCAGGAGTTGCCCGGGTAAGAATTGGGGTTTCGATCTCGATAAAACCGAGTTTGTCCATATGGGAATGAATATGACGGACTACCTCGTGCCGCAATCTCAAGTTTTTTTGTAACTCGGGACGCCTCAAATCAATGTATCGATACTTAAGCCGAGTATCCTCACCAACGCCATCATCATCAAGATGGAATGGGGGCGTATCCGCCTTGTTGAATACTGCCAGATCAAGAGCCAAGAGTTCGACAGCACCGGTAACCAGCTCCGCATTAGCCGTACCCTCCGGTCGCGAACGCACTTGCCCCTCAACCCGGACAACAAACTCGGACCGAAGACGCTCGGCCCTCGCAAACACCGTTGGAGAGTCGGGATCAAATACAACCTGCAACAAACCCTCGCGATCGCGCAGGTCGACAAAAATTACACCACCATGATCACGGCGTCGGTGAACCCAGCCGCAAACACTGATCCGAGAGCCGATCATCGATGGACCAACCTGGCCGCAGTAGTGAGTGCGCATCAGTAGCAGACTGTTCCCTTGTAACCTAGCGATACCCGAACCGCTAGGGTGGTGTGCTTGGGCGTTGAATTGTACCGGGGTCACTCGGTGAAGTCTCCCTCCCAGGATCATTCATTAACGTATCCGGCGGTACGACACCGAGCGAGATGATGTAGCGCATCCCTTCCTCAACTGTCATGCCGGACCATATCACCTCGTCTCGCGGAACTTGCATGATGAACCCGGATGTAGGAATCGGCGTCATCGGTACGAAGACCGTTATAAACTCGGTTCCCGTTTTCTCCTCTACTTCGCGCAACGAACTTCCAGCTTGGAAGCCGACCGACCAGATGCCCTTGCGCGGATACTCAATCCAAACAACTTTTCTAAAGGAAGAAGACGAGGGCAAAAAGAGCGTTTCTGCAAGTCTCTTGACACCGCTGTAGACGGTGCGCACCAAAGGAACACGGTTCAGCAGGCCTTCGGCCCAAGCCACTAGCCTGCGCCCCAGAAAGTTCGCTGCCAAAGCCCCGGTCCCAAGCACCAGAACAACGCTCAATACAACTCCCACTCCAGGAAAAATCGAGCGGAAACTTATCGGGACAAGAATCGCGCTGCTGTTGAGCAGATCGTAGAGAAAACGGATTACCAGCAGCGTAGCCCCAAGTGGAATCCAAACTAGGAGCCCGGCAAGAAACCAGCGGCGAATCATGCGCTGCTCGTGGTACCGGCCGACGCATCTTTCTTGGAGCTCGCCCCCGAGTTGCCGACGGGCTTTTCCTTCTGCTTTGCCTTGCTCTTGGTTTCTGCTACCGGCGCGTTGGCAGAATCCGATTTAGCGGGAGCGGCAGCGTCATCATTCCGGGGACCACCACTGTCTGTCGGAGCTGTCGCAAGATTGCGTTTCTTCTCCGATTTGAAATCCGTCTCGTACCAACCGCCTCCCTTAAGGCGGAATCCCGCCGCGGAGATCTGCTTGGTCAGTGTCTCAGCGCCGCAGTGCGGACAAGTGCGCTCCGGAGGGTCTGAAACGCGCTGCAAAAATTCGCTTGATAGCCCACAAGCGCTACAAATGTATTCATAAAATGGCATGATCAACTCCTCTCAAGGTAGAGCTAGCAAATGTTGTGATCAATTAACGTATTTCCAATCCCTTGGAATCAGTTGACCGCCGGCTGCCGCAAAGGCCCCTAGCCATTCGGCTTTGACGCAAAGATGTCAGGAAGACGTTTTCGCTTATCGCTGGGGGCGGAGGAAGCAATCAGTAACGACAATAGGCCGCTTAGCGCGGCTTCCGCCGCGCTACAACGCACTTCAGTCCGCCCGCCACTGAACTGAAAGCGGCTTGCCGATACTGCCGTATTTCGCCCCGTCCAGCTAATCCAGACTGTACCAACTCGATTTTTCGGCGTACCGCCATCGGGACCGGCAATCCCAGTAATTGATATAACCCAGTCAACGGAACTTCGATTCAGCAACCCATCTGCCATAGCTAATGCCGTTGATCCGCTTACCGCTCCCGCGTCGTTGATCATGGGCCACGGGACGCCCAGAAGATCTACCTTTGACTGGTTGGAGTAGGTGACAACACCACGGTCAAACCAAGCCGAGCTCCCAGGACACCGCGTTATCCACTCTGCAACCAACCCGCCCGTGCAGGATTCCGCAACCGCTAGCTTCTGCTTCCGTGGACAAAGAAAAGCTGCGATTTTCTCCGTTAGATGCAGGACTCCACGGTACGGTTCAGGGAACAGCGTCGACATATGACCTCCACCCACAAAAGACGCCAATCAACCCAAATCACAACTTCAACCCGTCGCCAAGCGGCCCCAAAATATCGAACATTTCGGGTCTGTGCACTCGAAGCCGGGTACTGTAAGCGCGGGGGTCTACATCTTGTCGAAAGCCGCTAACGCGCAAATACATCATCGGTCTTTGTTGGCGTAAGCACCAGATAACTCTGCTTCCAGCACTCTCCAGCTTTTCAGGATCCACCCTAAAACTGCGGCAAGTGTATTCGCGCCAATGCTTCAGATCCCCCATACCGATCTAGGCACTCCCTACCGGTACTTTTACCAAACGAGATCCGACTCAAAAACCCTGCAAGAATGAGGCATTAACGGCAGAAGCAGTAGCACCTTGGTGCAATGTTAGCACAGCGAAATCGCGATCACCGCTTGAACAAACGCGAATTTCAAATACATACAGCTACTGTTTATAAGCCCCAAGATACTCACAAGGCAAATTTTTAAAGACAAGGGTCTCGGCCGGATCGCAATCAGTCTCAGTCTATCAACTGCATGCGGGAGAGCCGCCTGTCATGGCGCCCAATAGACTGCTTGGTGAATTGTACCGGCTCGCTCCAAAATGGCTCGTACTGGCATCTGCCTTATATCCGTCCCGCCCAAAGCACGACGGTAAACCGACCATTTTTCCGTTCCAAATAGGTGGAAAACAATCATCCGGGAGTCAAGAAGGCACGGCAGTGTCATCGTGATTCGCGGCGCCGACTTGGATGGAGGACAGGATGCTCCGCAAAGCTTGCCATTGGAAGGGGCGAGGAGTTGGCTTAATTCCGGCGCATCAGGCACCAGCGATGCGGTATGGCCATCTTCTCCAATCCCCAACAACACAAGATCAAACGGTCGGGACAAGCCTCCCAGGCGCACATTACACTCGGTCTCACCAGCTTCTGGGGTCTCTGCCTCTGTCTTGAGTGGTACGAATCGAGCCTTTGAGGCCTTGTTGCAAAGAAGGTGCTTGCGCACTAGGTATTCGTTGCTCTGATCGGAGCGCGGGTCGACCCAGCGCTCATCGGCCAAGGTTACACTGACCCGTTCCCATGGAAGTTCCTGACGGGATAGCGCATCAAAGAGAATTCTTGGTGTATTTCCACCAGATACGACCAAACATGCGCGCCCCCGTTGATCGATTGCCCGCGAGAGCCAGCGGCCGATTACACTGGCAAATTGCTGTGCCATTGTTCTTCGATCCACAAACCGATGCTCTTCGATTCCACGTTGAACGTTCACAAACGTACTCCGTTTAGGTGGCTCTCTGCATGGCAGCACGACAGACAACGATCAAGAACGGATTTCTGTTCGACCAGATCCCTAGCCTCCTTGGATCGATCCAACTCCAACCGATCTGGCTCCAGGTGCCAGTCCGGACAGAGCATGCTGCCTGATCATTGAGACCGGCATTAAAGGGGGTTTAGCCTATCGCGTTCACACCACGGCGCCACCGCTATCTCGGTGCTCCGCAGAGCCCTCTTTCGGCGGTAAAAGATCTTCCCGCTTCACATGCAGCAGTATCGCAACACCACTGGATATATAAATTGAGGAGTAAGTTGCAACAATCACTCCAACCATCATCGCCACAGAAAATCCGTGGACACTCGGACCACCTAGATAATGTAATGCCACCAGAACGAGCAGAACCGTGAAGTGGGTCACAACGGAACGCATCAACGTCTGGTTGATTGAGAGATTAACGATGTCAAGCACGCCCCGTTTCCGAAGGTTCAGCAAGTTTTCCCGCACCCTATCGAATAGCACGATGGTTTCGTTATTTGAATAACCGAGCATCGCCAGCACGCCGGCCAACGTCGTCAGATCAAATCGCTCGTGCACCAGACTGAGATAGCCTAACGTCATGACGGCGTCATGAGTCAGCGCGCATATCGAGCCCACAGAGAACTTCCACTCGAACCGGAACATGATATAGAGAAAAATGCCGAGAAAGGCAGCTAGCAGCGCCAAGGCACCTTTCCTCTTAAGTGAACTTCCCACCGACGGACCAACAAACTCGACGCGACGCAGCGTTACCGCCTGCTTGCCGACGCGTAAGGCAGCCAAGACATCATTGCCAATCTGGGACGATTTCTGCTTTTCGGCTGATGCCCCGATGGGCTCACTTTGCGGCGGCGGCAGACGGATCAGCACATCGGTGGTATTTCCGTAGTATTGGGCGACCAGATGCTTGTACCCGGCATCTCTAAGTTCGCGTCGCACTGTGACGAGCTGGACTGTCTGTGGATAACCCACCTCGACCAATACGCCGCCAGTGAAGTCGATTCCAAGATTCAGGCCGCGTGTAAAAAGAAGGGAAAGCGACACTATTGTGAGTACAGCTGACAACACAAGTGCCTGCTTGCGGTGCCCAACCCAATCAACACTCGGAACCCGTGATAAAAATCGCATGTGGCATTACCTTTCTTGCCGCTGGCCTCAGACTGGGAGGTCCTTGAGCTTCCGCCCGCGGAATGTGTAGTAGGCCAGCGTGCGCGTGCCTACGATAGCCGTGAACATCGAGGTTACGATACCGAGGCTCAGCGTCACGGCAAAGCCCTTGACCGGACCAGACCCCAAAGCAAACAGCACGACAGCAGCGATCAGCGTCGTAACATTGGAATCGGCAATTGTAATAAACGCTCGCTCATATCCGGCTTGCAGGGCGGCAAAAGGGGTCATGCCAGCCCGCAATTCCTCGCGAGTTCGCTCGTTGATCAAAACATTGGCGTCGACTGCCATTCCCAGCGTCAGCACGATACCTGCAATACCAGGCATGGTGAGCGTCGCATGCATGATTGAGAGGCCGCCTACGATCAATATCAAGTTGAGCAACAGCGCAAAATCCGCGAACAAACCAAATACACGGTAGTAAAGCGCCATAAAGCAGATCACAAGCGCAAAAGCCACGACCACAGAAATCGCTCCCTCATGAATATTCTGTGCACCGAGACTAGGGCCGATAGTACGTTCTGCCACAATGTCCACCGGAGCTGCCAACGCGCCAGCCTTTAAGAGCAACGACAAATCATGGGCTTCCTTGCTTGTTAAACCGGTCGTCTGGAAACGTCTTCCAAAAACCCCTTGTACGGTTGCCACCGAAATTACCTGCGAAATTTCCTTGCGAGTTCGGATTGGCTGACCTTTTTTGTTATATCTGGTTTCCACCTGCGACTCTTTGTACAACACAGCCATAGGCTTGCCGACGTTCCTTTCGGTGAAGTGCAGCATGCGTCCTGCCGCGGCGGAATCCAGTGTTACCGAAACGGCGGGGCTGCCGTTTTGATCATAAGTTGCGGCAGCGCTAACTAGGTCGGATCCCGATGCAATGATGTTCTGTTTCAACAAAACAGGGCGGTGACCTTGACGGCTATAAAACAGTTCGTCGCCAGGAGGCACGATGCCGGATCTGGCAGCCTCCTCGGGATCGTGGTCTTCATCGACCGGCCGATACTCCAAGGTGGCGGTGGCACCGAGAAGCTCCTTTACTCGGGTCGGATCCTGCACACCAGGAAGTTCCACTACAATGTGATCTGCCCCTTGGCGCTGAACGACGGAGTCCGATACACCAAGTGCATTAACACGATTCCGGAGCGTGACCAGATTCTGCTTAACCGCATCGTCAACGACCTGCTTTGCTTCCCCTGGATTAAGCCGGACCTCCAAGGTATTCACACCGGAACCCGCGACGCTGCTGCTTAATTCCAGTTGCCTGTAGTGTGACTTGATGACATTACGTGCATTCCTAAGCGTCGCGCGATCCGGAAAGCCAAAAACCAATGCACTCCCTTCAACGCGGCGATCCTCATAATGAATATTCCGGTTGCGCAACAGGGAGGAAACGTCAGTCAAATAACGTTTCAATGTATTTTGCTTCGCGTCCTTTGTGTCAACCTGAAGAAGAAAATGAACTCCTCCGCGCAGATCCAACCCTAGTGCCATCGGGCCTGCACCAATGGCCCTGAGCCAACCGGGCGTCCTACTGACAAGGTTGAGTGCGACCGTGTAGATCGGGGGCTGACCGGACGGATTGAGCGCCCGTTTAAGTGCAGACGCCGCCTTTAGCTGTTCGTTTTCGCGCAGAAAACGAATCACCCACTGATGATTTTCCAAGTGCGATGAATGGTACTCAATATGATCTGCTGCCAGTACGCTATGTACCCGAGCACCAAAAGTCGGCCGTAAAGGCCTCCCCGAAACCGTCGCAATCTGGACTGCCGGAACATCGCCATAGATATTCGGTAAGGCGTAAATTGTCCCTATTAAGGTGACTACAACAAGAAGAACGGTTTTCCAGACTGGGTAACGGGTCATCGGTGACTGACTCGTCTACAGGTTTTTCATCTTGCCTTTCGGCAATACGCTGCTGACTGAGGCCTTTTGTACCTTGACTTGTACGTTTTCAGCGACCTCGAGAGTCATGTAGACCTCGCCGACATCAGTTACCCGCCCCGCAAGACCGCCATTTATGACGACTTCATCACCTTTTGATAGTGAGGTCGTCAACTGCCGCTGCTCCTTGCTGCGCTTCATCTGAGGACGAATCAGCACAAGGTAAAAGACTACGAGAAGAAGAAAAGGCAACGCAAGACTGAACAGCCCGCCCGCCGACCCGCCCCCGTGGGCGGGCGCGCTCGCCGCGTGCGCAGCTGGAATCAGAATATCAAACACTGGGAGACACCTCGGTATCCATTAAAGGGCCGGATTATGCCACAGCCACGCTACAGCCTATCACTCGACGCCACGAAAACGCGCCGGTCGCCACGTAACCATCCACCAACTCTGCGTCGAATAAGGATCAAACCGAGAACTTGTGCAACAGTCTAGCGAAGCTGGCAGCACGTGGTGCAACCAGAATGCGCACGCATCCACGGCATCATGATCGGACCGAAACGGACGTTCATCGCCAACCAGTACACGAAGCGAATAAGGCGGCGTTGGGGGATGCTGCTGGTCTTGGTCAGAATCCGGTACAGGCAATGAAGCTGACCGGATCCACTGCGCCAAAAAAATGAACATGGCTCTGGTTGACCCAGCAGAAGCTTGGTGGCCGAAGGGGCAACGCATCGCCCCGGTCCATACTGTGCACCACTGGCCCCAACTCGGATCGCACATAGCAGACGCTCAGCAAAGAAAGCCAGCATAAGGCATCCGAATTGACGACTATGGTGAACTCCGGAGTTCACCATGATCTTCAACGCAAAGCATTCTCAGTGCCAGCCCGCGTCGCACCATCAATTGTCTTCGGAAGAGACGGCGATATGCGTGGATGCTAACTGTGCCTCCACCCAACCCAGCGCTTCGTGGACGCGTCCAGAATTAAGGCACGCCACGCTCCAAACCTTCCTCCAGCCCCGCATTTTGTGCGTTGCTGCTAGTTCTTTTTGGCTTGACGCCGGACCTGAACCAATTCCTCGACTTGTTTCTTAACCGATGGCTCAGTTTGCATTGCCTCGTAGATTTGCTGGTAACGGGCGACGCTCAAGTGGTGGGCACGTACCGCTGCTTTCATCCTGCTCTCCGCCTGCCTCTGCAGCTTAATGCGCTCTTGGTCGCTGTTCGCCTGCTTGAGTTCGGGACGGACCTGCCTGCCAATCTTTTGAACAGCAAACGCGGCATCTACGAAATAGCGAAGTTCAGTGGGGGTTGGCGGCAAACCCGTATTAGGGGTCATCGCTTTCGCAGATGCTTTAGGTGCCGTCGCCGTGGACTGACTGGCAGCGGGCGCCTGCGCCATCACCGGCGCCGATAGCCCGCAGCAACCCAATATAATCACTGCGGCGATAAACAGCTGACAGCGAAGTCCGCCCCTAATTGGGCTTCTTGGTCGGTTCACTATTTCCACGGTTTCGTTCACTCCTCTCAGTTTTCATGAAGGTTCACCCTTTGCACGCCCCATGAAAACAAAAACGCCGAAAGATTGCGAGGCACACTACTAGAAGTCACTTGATAAACTACGCAGTAGCCTTCTGTTAAGCATGAAGCTTTACAGTAAACTAAATTGGCCAGGTACGGACCGAAAAGATTTTGGCCAAAACATATCGCCGCAGATTTGTAGCCGGACGATTCATGCGTGTACCTTAACGGCAGAACTCGACAAGAATTCCGCGGCGAATTTGGTAAAACTCCGATTTGCGATCGCCTTTTGCATAGAAGCCATCAGCCGCAAATAAAAGTGCAGGTTGTGTAGCGTATTGAGGCGCAGGCCAAGAGTTTCGCCGCAACGATCTAAGTGATGTAGGTAAGCCCGGGAATAGCTAGTACACGTGACGCAGTTACATGAGGGATCCAAGGGTAGCGGGTCACTACGCCAGCGCGCATTGCGAATTTTCACCACCCCTTCCGAGGTAAACAGGTAACCATTTCGAGCGTGGCGAGTTGGAATAACACAATCAAACATGTCCACTCCGCGGGCTACGGACTCAATCAAATCGCGCGGCGTCCCCACACCCATCAAATAACGTGGAGCCGTTGCCGACATAATCGGCATTAATTTATCGAGAACGCGAAGACGCTCGTCAGCCGCCTCTCCGACGGATAATCCCCCGATCGCATAGCCAGGGAATCCTATCTCGGTTAGCCGCTCCAGTGACTCCGTTCGCAAAGCGGGAACCATCCCGCCCTGCACAACACCAAATAGAGCACCCGCATGGTGTCCGTGCGCCTCCTTGCAGCGCCGCGCCCACCGTGCAGATAGCCGCATTGAATCTGCCACCTGCGATCGGGCGGCCGGGTACGGCGTGCACTCATCGAACTGCATCAGGACATCGCTTCCCAAAACATGCTGTGCCTCTATAGCACGCTCGGGCGTCAGGAAAATACGATCTCCATTTAAGGGAGAGGAAAAAACCACGCCGTCTTCCGATAGCGTCCGCAGCGAGGATAGGCTCCAAACCTGAAATCCTCCCGAATCAGTAAGAATGGGACCCGCCCACCCCATAAATTGGTGAAGACCTCCTAGCTTGCCCAATATTTCCAGGCCCGGCCTAAGCAGAAGATGGAATGTGTTGCCAAGTACGATCTCGGCGCCGAGGTCCGATAGTTCCGTAGGGGAGACTGCCTTGACGGCGCCATAGGTGCCAACCGGCATGAAGACCGGCGTTTCGACGACACCGCGTCCTAGATGGAGCTGGCCGCGGCGGGCCGCACCGTCCGTCGCTACAATTTGGAATCGCAGCGACTCGTGTTCTACGTTACGCATATGTCCATCATCCCCTTAATCTGCCAAGAAAACCGATACCGAAATAGCCGCAGCCGGGCCGATAAAATTCTAGCCGTGATTCAGTAACCGAAAATGGTCTTTCTGACGTTGCGCGCAAGCGAGAGTCATCTCTGAAGCATCTTGAACTTGAGAAATAATTGCCTGTACCAGGCGCTCCGACAATACATTGTCAAGGAGGCACAACACGAGATTCCCTATGAGGGATTCGTTGAATCGAGCCGAGGCACCGAACAGTCAGTTTGAACTGCGCACATACCCAGCGGTCGATTGAGTATCAGTCGCCAGACGCGATGGTCCGAACCGCGGTTTGGTTGGCCGGCTGCGAGCGATGCTTTTGAAAACTTACGGATTGCGACACTTAAATACAACGTATTAGCATTTCCGGTATAAGCGTCAGAACGGATTAAAAAGTTTTGCATTGTCAGGCACGTCAACGAAAACGCTTCTTCACTCGGAGACTCATACATGAACCAGTCGCGATCTGAGAAAAACACGCGCTTAAAGCATTCGAATGTCACCAGGAAGCTTTCCGGTGGACATCGACAGCCAGCAGACAAGATTCTGGTTTTGGACGTCGGTGGAACACATGTGAAAGCGCTCGTGTCCGGGAATCAACAACCGATAAAGATTGAGTCTGGCCCAGAACTAACGCCTAAAATAATGATGGAACGCCTCCACGCCACCCTGGATGGGCAGGAATACCAACGGGTCAGCATTGGAATCCCTGCGCCCGTAATCCACGGGCATGTCCTGCATGATCCGCACAACTTGGGTAATGGGTGGGTGGGTTTTGATTTTGTGTCGGCATTTTGTCGTCCAGTCCGATTGATTAACGACGCGGCCATGCAGGCATTGGGCAGTTATAGTGGGGGCCGAATGCTTTTTCTTGGATTAGGGACCGGCCTAGGCTCGGCAATGATAGTGGATGGGTTAGTCGAGCCCATGGAAATCGCCCACTTGCCCTACCGCAAACATACCTATGAGTATTACGTCGGAGACGCCGCGCGGAAACGACACGGTCGAAAGAAATGGCAGGGGCGCGTGTATACCGTAGTTGAGTCGCTGAAAAAGGCCTTGGAGCCGGAGTATGTAGTGCTAGGTGGAGGCAATGTGAAATCCCTTGAGAACCCGCCAAACGGCGTCCGCTTTGGAAGCAATGAAAACGCATTTACTGGTGGCTTTCGCCTATGGGGTGTTCGTAACCCGGGGCGAGGGACAAAATCGAAACAAAGTAACGGATCCCCGAATAAATCATGAGAGCTCAACTCGCCCTAGGGACTTTCAGTGGGGCAGCCAACGCGTATTCAGAACTTTCAGGACCTCGTAGGGATAAGCGGCGCGGCCTTCGGAACCGTTATAGCGCGCAAGTGCCTGTACCCAGTTGTTGTCCGTCTGATCAAGATAGTAGCGCAGTATTGTGCAGCCAATACGCAGGTTGGTCCGAACATCAAACAGATTGACTGGGCGGTTTCCTGCATTGCGAGCCCAGAAAAGCATAATTTGCATGTACCCTTCGGCTCCGGCCGATGAAATCGCAAACTGATTGAACCCACTTTCCACCTGTATGAGCGCCAACGCAAGGTCGGGCGAGACCTTGGCAAATACTGCCTCCTGATGTAGAAGGCGCAGGAAATCAAGGCGCTTTGCCCTGCCTGCCATAAATGGCTTCAGACGGCTGGACATGGCCATCAACCAGACCTCTGCACCAAAACGACTGTGAAAGCCGTCGGAAGCCTTTAACGCTGCTGTCACGCGGTATTGAAGTGCTAACGGGGGAACAGCGGAGGATCCGGCATAGGCTACCGGGCCAATGAAAAAAAGGAGGATCGCCAAATAAAGCGACCGGGATCCGTTCGTCGTTCGCAATTTCAAGCGCGCAGGCATGCAAGTTGTTCCAAGACAGCCGCGGCATCCGCGTCAATCATTTGAGGGGTTTTGGAGGCACGGAACTTATACTCAAACTGCCTCTTTTCCAAACCCTTGGCGCTAATAACAACACGGTGAGGAATTCCGACCAAATCAGCGTCCGCAAACATTACGCCGGGTCGCAGCCCACGATCATCAAGTACCGTTTCGACTCCACTACCAGTCAACGCCGCATAAAGAGCTTCAGCCGCGGTGCGCACAGATTCTATGCGGTCAAAACCAATCGGCAGGATCACAACGGAATACGGTGCTACTGCATCTGGCCAACAAATTCCCGCCTGATCCGAACGCTGTTCAATAATTGCCGCCACAATCCGGCTAATGCCGATCCCATAGCAGCCGGATTCCAATGTAACTTCCCTTCCTTGATCATCAAGTACCCGCGCACCCATTTTTTCGGTGTACTTCCGTCCAAGCTGGAAAATGTGCCCAACCTCGATACCCCTAACTAACCGTAGGTTTCCCTGGCCATCGGGACTCGGATCACCATCGACCACATTACGAAGGTCCACGACTTCCGTGCAATATGCATCTCGATCCCAATTTACACCGCGCAGGTGATAACCGGAAGCATTCGCGCCGGATACGAAGTTGGTCATTGCCGCAGCCGCGTAATCGACAAGTAACGGCGCTTGTAGGTCGACCGGACCGAGAAAGCCTGAATCACACCCAAATTCTGACGCTATCTCCGCATCTGTTACCAAAGCGAGAGGCGCGCAAACTAGGCGGTGCTTCTCGGCCTTGAGCACGTTAAGCGTATGGTCGCCCCGAAGCGCGAGCGCGACCACGGGGGTTTCGGTCCCTTTTACAACGATAAGCTTTAGAACGGTGGATAATGGGACCTGGAGATAAGCCGCCACATCGTCGCAAGTCTTTTGGGTGGGGGTCGTGACTTTCTCCAGCTTGGCAATCTGTTGCACCGAACGCTCAACGGGAAGCGTTTCAGCAGCCTCTATATTGGCGGCATACGCAGATTTATCGCTAATGGCCAATAAATCCTCACCAGAGTCGGCCAGGACGTGGAATTCCTCGCTACGGTCGCCCCCGATTGCCCCCGAGTCCGCCTTAACCACACGGAACTCAATGCCTATGCGCGAAAAGATCCGCATGTAAGCCGCGCGCATATTTTCATATTCCCTTCCCATATCTGCCAGGTCAAGGTGAAAACTGTAGGCATCCTTCATGAGAAATTCTCGACTACGCATTACCCCGAAGCGGGGCCGCACTTCATCCCGAAATTTTGTCTGGATCTGGTAGAAAGTAGCAGGTATCTGCTTATAGCTCCGGAGCTCTCGCCGCGCCAGGTCCGTAATTACCTCTTCGTGAGTTGGCCCAAGAACGAAAGTGCGATCATGGCGGTCCCGGAAACGCAAGAGTTCCGAACCATACTGCTCCCATCTTCCCGACTCCTTCCATAGTTCGCCCGGAATGACTTGCGGCATCAGGAGTTCAATGGCACCCGCGCGATCCATCTCTTCTCGTACAATGCCCTCGACCTTGCGAAGAACGCGCAATCCGAGCGGGAGCCAAGAATAGATCCCGCTTCCGGCCCTCCGCACTAAACCGGCCCTTAACATCAGGCGATGACTGACGATCTCGGCATCCGCGGGAATTTCCTTCGTCGTTGCAAAAGGGAAGCGTGAAAGGCGCATTGGACTCTAAATTTTGATTGAATAACAGGGCAGTTAGTTTACTTGTGTTTATGTCCTGGGGTCGCTTAGCTGGAAAAACTGTTTACAACTCGCTATGACGAGTTCCAAGCGTCTATGGCCAAGGGCACTTCAAAACAAGGTATCGGCGAAGAACGCATCCGGAGATGCGGTCGATGCCTTGACCCGCGTGTCGGCAAAGTCCGAGGCCATACACCTACCTCACGAGGTCCTCGATGCACGGACACACTGCCCAGATAACCAATTTCTGCACAAACCTCAACGTAACGAGATCGGGAAATTGAGCATCAATTGCGTGGTCAGATGCCGCAAAAAAACAGTCAGGAAACAACCTTTAAAGGAACCTCCATCACCTCGTCTCCAGTGCGTCGCCAAGCGTGAATCTGTAATACCCCGGGCACATCAAGTGAAGCCACCAGATATAGCCCTGCAACAACCTCATCTGCGCTTGGGGACGCAAGTGCCACAGGAATATGCTGAAATATTGCCCAAAGCATTCGATTTTGCCGGGAAAGCCGAGCGATCGCTCTCTCCCAAGTCGTATCCGGCTCAAGCTTTTCTATGCTGTCGGGTTCCTTCGCATTTATCCCGCACGTTACCAAAAGACGAAGAGGCGTCGAACCCGCCTGTTGAGCGATCTCAAGGAGTCTTATTGCCATCCGTCTTGGCAACAAGACCGGCAATTGCGAGCAGGATTCAGGCATGAATCAATCCGCATACGTCACACGCTGGATCACGACGGACAACCAGTCGCTTCCACTCCCCACGCAAGGCATTCCATACCTGAAGGGTTCCCGCCTCCTCCGCCTGTCCGAGCAGAAGCTTGAGCGCCGCCAGTGCCTGCTGAGCTCCGATCACGCCCACCACGGGCCCCAGTACTCCTGCTTCTTCACAAGACTCTTGCGCGTCCTGACCTCTCGCGACAACATTTGGATAAAGACAGCCGTAGCA
>OFHJ01000276.1_pt1 | contig 21421 bp, 15 predicted proteins | sample 1522001 | NCBI WGS metagenome assembly OFHJ01 (sample SAMEA2464838, study PRJEB22497) | soil metagenome | biome: Grassland; feature: Farmland; material: Clay | place: Australia | collected 2013-02-01 | depth 1.2 m | reverse complement strand
CGCTTGTGGCGGCAACAAAGCGAGGCGGCGAGCATCCAGCAGCGCTTGGGATTGCGGCGTCACCGGCACGGCCAAGACGACATAATCGGCGCGCGGCAGCAACTCATCCAAGGCGGCGGGGGCATGGACCTCGTCGGCGGCGCCGGGGCCCTGCTCGGGATGGGCACGAACCGCCAATACGGTCATGCCCACGGCCTTGAGCAGACGCGCCAACTCGCCGCCGATGGCGCCCAGGCCGACGAGAATCGCGGTCGCGCCGCGCAACTGGCGGGGCTGCAAGGGGCCGCGCCAAATATCTTCCTGGGCCCAATGATGGCGGGCCTGCGCGCGCACCGCTTCCGGCAAACCGCGGGCGATGGCCAACATCATGGCCAGGGCGTGCTCGGCGACGGGAGCGCCATGAATATCACGGCCATTGGTGACGCGAATTGGGCTGGCGATTAACTCCGGTGTCAAAAGATGATGCACGGCGGCGGCGGGCGAATGCACCCAAATGAGCTGGCCGCCGCGCTGGAGCGCGCCGGATGGGAGCGGCCCGGCAATCAGCACCCGGGCGCCGGGCAAAGCGGCCAGAAGATCCGCTTCCGAAGCGGGAACGACAAATTCAATTTGGGGAAAATCGCGGCGCAACTCCGCCGTTGCTTCCCTTGGCCAGTTCCATAGGGCAAAGCGGTTATGCACCCAAATGACGACGGGGCTCAGGTTGCGCGCTGCGTCCATAACCCAGGCTAGCAGCGGCGCCGCGGAGACTGGCCGGAGGGCCAGGCAACACTTTGCGCATTGAACCGTGCTTAATGTGCAAAACTTTGCGCCACCGCGCCACAAGAAGCGTGGAAGTGCTTGATTTTCAATGCATGGTAATGGCAATCGGGATGCTCGGCTATTCCCTCGGAGAGTACCCCCTCGGAAGGAGAGCGATGAGACTTTGGGCAGGCAGGCGAGCAGTGTGGGCAATGGCGGTGGCGCTGAGCGTGGGCTTGGCCGCCAATGCTTGGGCCGGCACCATCAATATCGGCACCGGCGCGGGGACCAGTAATGCGACCGGCCAATTGGGTACCGACCCAAACCTGGTGGGTACGGGGAGCAACATCAGCATCTATCTTCAGGGCTCGGCCACGGTGACCAACTACATCACCTTGGCGTTGATTCAGCCGGACGGAGACAGCGTCAATTCGCTCGGCGCGGCGACGCTGTACGAGAACTACAGCCCGAGCCAGACTAGCTTCACCTCGCTGGCCATGATCGGCCCGGGCACGACCATGGGCACGCAGGTCAACAGTTCGAATCCGTTCCTGTCTGATGTCCTCAGCGGCTTCAACAGTTCCAACAACCTGACCAATTTTCAGAGTTTCGAGAACTACGAAGCGCAGTTGGGGATGACGGTGAGCAGTTTTCAGGTAACCGCGTTCACGGTCGTTACCGGCGCCCTGTCGGGCTCCAACGACCCGCTGGTCAATCTCATGATTTCCGGCGGTGAACCGACGGGCAGCATCTTCGCGGCGCTGACCGATACCGGCGACTCGACGGTTTGGACCAACGCTGGCGGCGTTAACGGGACGACTTCGGTTCCGGAGCCGGCAACCTGGCTGATGTTGGCCGCTGGCCTGGGCCTGCTGGGGCTGGCACGGCGGCGGCGGCCAGTGAACGTCGCGTAGTCCGGCGTATCGCTTTCGGCCCCCGTTCGGGGGAATTGTTCTGGAGCCGGGTCTCTGTTGTGATAGGAGGCCCGGCTCATGCTTTTTCGGACGCTTAGCGCCTCGGTGATGGGCATTGACTCGACCCTGGTCGAAGTCGAGGTGGATACCTCGCCGACCTCCCGGGACGAGCCGATGTTCGCCACGGTTGGCCTGCCAGACACGGCGGTGCGGGAAAGCCGGGAGCGGCTGCGCGCGGCGATACGCAACTGTGGCTTCGATGCCCCCAACGCCAACGTGCTGATCAATCTGGCGCCGGCGGACGTGCGCAAGGAGGGCTCGGCGTTCGATCTGCCCATGGCCATGGCGCTGCTGGGCGCCTGGGGTGCGCTGGCGCGGCCGCGGGCCGGCAACGGCGCCCAGGGCCATGCGGGCGCCGACGGCGCGGCGCTGGGCATCGCCGATTATTTGTTCATCGGTGAATTGGCCTTGGATGGATCGGTGCGGCCGGTGCGCGGTGCGCTTCCGATCGCAGTGCTGGCGAAAGAACTGCGGATTCCCCACTTAGTCGTCCCGCGGGACAACGCCGATGAAGCGGCGGTGGTCAGCGGCGTGCAGGTGCATGCGGCGCGGAATCTGCCGGAAGTGTTGCAGTGGGTCAATGGTGCAACAGCGCCGGTGGCGGTGCGCGTGGACACCGCAGCCCGGCTAGCGGGCGGCGCGGAATATCCGGAGGATTTTCTCGAAGTCAAAGGCCAGGCCACGGCCAAGCGGGCGATCGAAGTCGCCTGCGCCGGCGGACACAATATTCTGATGATCGGCCCGCCGGGCTCGGGCAAGACCATGCTGGCGCGGCGCATGCCTGGCGTGCTGCCGCCGCTCACCTTCGACGAAGCGCTGGAAGCGACCAAGATTCATAGTGTCGCCGGAATGCTCGCCGGGGGCGGGTTGTTGGCGCACCGGCCGTTTCGCGCGCCGCACCACACCATCTCCGACGCCGGGCTCATTGGCGGCGGCAACCCGCCCAGGGCGGGGGAAGTCAGCCTGGCGCATCGCGGCATCTTGTTCTTGGATGAGCTGCCGGAGTTCCAGCGCAACGCCCTGGAAGCAATGCGCCAGCCGCTGGAAGACGGCCGGGTGAATATCGTCCGCGCCTCCAGCGCCGTAACGTTCCCGGCAAGGTTCATGCTGGCGGCGGCGATGAACCCGTGCCCGTGCGGCTATTTCAATGATCCGACGCGGGAATGTCACTGCACGCCGCCGCAGATCCAGCGCTACGTTACGCGCATCTCCGGCCCGCTGCTGGACCGCATTGACATTCATGTGGACGTGCCGGCGGTGAAATACCAGGAACTGCGCGCCGCTACGCCCGCGGAGGGCTCCACGGCCATTCGCCGGCGCGTCGTCGCCGCCCGGGAGCGCCAACTCGCGCGCTTCTGCTCCGCGCGAGGCATATTCGCCAATGCGCAAATGTCTGCGCGGCAAGTCGCAGATATTTGCGACCTCTCGACGGCGTGCGGCCGGCTGCTGGAGACGGCGATGGAACGCATGGGGCTGAGCGCTCGCGCCCATGACCGTATCTTGAAGGTGGCGCGAACGATCGCGGACCTGGCGGAGTGCGACGAAATCGCCGCGGAACATATTTCCGAGGCCATCCAGTACCGGACGCTCGACCGCAGCTATTGGGCGTAGGGAGCCTTGCAGTGAGCGTCATCTCTTTGTCATAATCCTGCCGTAGGCGATCACACGGTTTTGCCCAGTTATCGGGCCGGAACGTAGCGCAGACGCGCGTTCCAGAAACAGGTGGATTCCTGATGAGCGCATGGATGTTCCGGGTCGGGGATAAGGTGGTTTATCCCAATCACGGCGTCGGCGTGATCGAGCAGATCAGCAGCCGCAATATGGGCGCCAGCATGCAGCAGTTTTACCTGCTGAAAATCGAAGCCAGCAACCTACGCGTGATGGTGCCGCTGGATAACGTGGACTGCGTCGGCATGCGGCCGGTGGCCAAACCTGGAGATGTAGCCCACATCCTGCACTATCTGCAAGGCGGCGAGTGCCATTCGCCCTCCGATTGGAAGGGCCGGTTTAAGGAAAACTCGGAAAAGATGCGCACCGGCTCGATGTTGCAGGTGGCCGAAGTGCTGAAGAGCCTGCTGCAATTGCACCAGGTCAAGCCGCTCTCGTTCCGGGAGAAGAAAATGCTGGACCGCGCCGTCGCGCTGCTGATTGATGAGATGGCGACGGTGCAGGGCATCGGCGTCGAGGATGCCATGCTCCTGCTGCGGCGGCATCTGGGCCGGGCGCACTTAGACCTGCCGAACGCCGAGACCGCGGACGCCTGATCGCGCGGCGGCGGCGCTCTTTTGCGGCAGCCCAAGCGACCCCTGTTCCTGCGCCACGGGGAAGCCGCGGGTTCAGCGCCTAGAAGTTGGTGGGCGGGTAGCCGCTCCCAGGGCCCGCTAATCCCTTGCGTGGTGCGCCAAAACCTTCTGCACCTGCGCGAGTTGCTTGCGGTCACGGGCCACGGCGTGGGAATCGTAGTCCGCCGGCGCGCTGCTGCTCCAATTCTCCAGTGCGCGACGCCAAGCGACGGCGGCAGGCGGCAATAGTCCCGCCGCCTGGTATGCAGCGGCTAAGTGGCCGGCGATGGTGGGGTCATGGGGTTCCAGCCGTACCGCTTTTTGCAGCTGGCGAATCGCCTCCGGGAGCTGCCTCTGCTTGAAGTACACCCAGCCCAGGGTATCCAAATACGGTCCGTTTTCCGGGTCGGCGGCAACGGCTTGCTGGATATCCCGCAAGGCCTGGTGCAGATGCACGCCGTGGTCCGCCCAGAGATAGGCGAGATCGTTCAGCGCCAGCGCATTGTTGGCATCCAGCTTCAGGGCCGCTTGCAAATAGCGCTCGGCGGAACGGTAGCGATGGCGCTGGCTCGCCAAATCGCCACGCATGAACTGCACCATCGCTTGTTCGGCGTTGCTGCTCGACAACGCCGCGGCCTGGCGCAAGGCGTGCTGGGCGGCGCCCCAGTGCTTGCCGCGTTCCCGCACCTCCGCCAGGGCCAAAAAGGCGGAGCGGCGATGGACCGGAGATTTTAGGAACGGCTGGAGGACCGCCACCGCGGGCTTGTCCTGGCCATTCCCCGCCAATAGGAGCGCGTAACTCACGGCCAGCGCCCGATCTTGCGGAAACGCGCTCCACCCGGCGCGCGCGGTGGACAGCGCTTGCGCGTATTGATGGATATGGCCATACGTGGACGAAATTTGCAAATAGCCGCGAATGCGGTCCCGCCGTCCGAAGCGCTGCATGTGGGTGAACGCCGCGATCGCCTCGCGCGCATGCCCCGCCTGACGCTCCAGCGTGCCGAGCTTCTCCCAAAACAGTCCGCGCTCATGCGCCACCCGAGGCGAATAGTGGCCACCTGCCGCGCTGGTGCCTTGCAGCACGGTGCGCAGCGCCTGCGCGGCGCGGACGAAATGTCCCTGGGATTCCTCGAACTGCGACTGGAAAAAGGCCACCGCCGGATCATCCGGATCGGCACGCTGAGAGGCCGCCAGGTCCTGCCTCACCTTTGCCAGTTGCCCGGAGTGCTGGTCAATTTCCGCCAGCCGCAGCCAATAGCGTCCGCTCTGCGGCTCGGCCTGGGTCAACCATTGATACTGCTGGCGAGCCGCTTGTAACTGCCCGCTGTGATACAGGTTCGACGCCAAGCCCTGGCGATAGGCGAGGTTCCCGGAGTCCGCCGCCACCGCACGCTGGTACGCCTGGGCCGCGGCGGTGAATTGGTGGCGATCGTGATAGGCGCTGGCCAGGGCGGCATACATCTCGCCGGTGCGCTGGTCGGCCGGCACGGAAGCGAAAACACTCTGCGCCTTGGCCATTTCCCCGTGATCGGCATACAGCCGAACCAGGTCCGCCGCCGCCGCGGTGTCCCCCGCCAAATGGCGGACCGTCTGGAATTCCCGCTCCGCCTTGGCGGTGTCGCCCTCCACGGTATACAGACGCCCCAACGTCAGGTGGAATTCGGCATTGTTCGGCTGCAAGCGCGTCAGCGCCTGGAACTGCTGCGCGGCCAATCCCGCCATGTCGCCGGCGTGGCTGTCGGCGCCATCGCCCAACAGCCGCGCGTAGATTTCCCCCAACAATTGGTGGGCGGCGACGGAGTCTGGGTGTTCGCGAGTCACGCTGCGCGCCAAGCGAATCGCGTCGCCCGTGCGCCCGGTGCGGAACAGCAGTCCCGCCATTTGCACGGGCAGATAAGACGATTGGGGATCGGCGTCGATAGCCAAGCGATATTGCTGCAACGCCTGGGAAGCCATCTTGCCGCTGCCAGCCAATTCCGCCCGCCCCTCGAAGAGCCGGGCCACCATGAAGTGGTAGTAGGCCGCCGCCAGATTGGGCTGGGCGGCGGTAGTTGACCCGGGTGCGGCGCCCAGCGCAGCAGCGCTGGCGGCCGAGGAACTGGTCTCGCCTTGCGCCCAGGTGACGGCGCGAAGCCCGAGGACCAGACCTAGCCCGACCAGCACGAACAGCAGCCCGTGCCGAGTGCGGCCGCAATGCTTCATGCACCCCAAGATTCTTTTAGCCTACACGATTCACGGCCGATGGACTGGCGGACGATGGACCGCAACCGCACTCCGGTCCGAACGCCTGCTGGCGGCGTCGGCAGCCCCGGCGCGGGCGGGGGGCGAATGCCGTCGGGTTGCCGCTACTTCTTCGGCTTCGGCGCGCTGCTGCTGGCCGCGGCCACGGGATAATCCTGGTTAAAAAGCGCGACGATAGGCGCGGTGATGTTGATGCCCTTGGACGCGAACAGCACCGGCGTGTTCGGATTGCTGACGTCCAGCACCAAGGAATAGCCGTGCGCAGTAGCGTACTTGCTGACCACCTTCATCATTTTCTGCCCGATGCGGTTCACCGCGTCGCTCTCGGCGCTTTCCAGATCGTTCTGCGCGGATCGGTAAGCACGTTGAATTTGTTTTTGCTTGTTGGTGATGCGCTGCTGTAGCTCATCCTTGGCGCCGATGCTCAGCGTGTTGCCCCCGTCCTTGAGCTGCTGTTGTAATGCCTGCAACTGCTGGGTCTGCGCCTTTAGATCGTTCTGCCGCGGGGTGAACTCCGAGCGAATTTTCGCCGCGGCTTTCTTCCCTTCCTGGGTGGCCCGGATCGCCGCCTGCACATTGATAATCGCCACCCGGGCGGGAGCCGTGGACGAGGAAACCGCGGGATGGGCGCCCGCGCGGCTTTGCGCCCAGGCTCCGGCGCTTACGCCAAGGACCAAGGTGAGAACAACCATCCCGGAACGAACTCGCGGGAGACGACGGCGCGTTGAGAACTCCAAAACTCTCATATCCTCCATAATTCTCCGCTATCCGCAACCGCGCGGAAGCGGCTGCAATGGCCGCCGCCTCGGTTCGGGCCGAGACGCCGAGCCATTCCGCCCGCTAATGGGACGCGGTGGAACTGCTGGCCGCGGCCACGGGATAGTCCTTGTTATACAACACCACGATGGGCGCGGTGATGTTGATGCCCTTGGCGGCGAACAGCACCGGCGTGTTCGGATTGCTGACGTCCAGTACCAAGGAATAGCCGTGCGCGGTGGCGTAGGTGCTAACCACCTTCATCATCTTCTGCCCGATGCGATTCACCGCATCGCTATTGGCGCTTTGGAAATCGCTCTGCGCGTCTTGATAGGCGCGCTGGATTTGCTTTTGCTTGTCGGAGATGCGCTGCTCCAGTTCGTCCTTGGCGCCAATGCTGAGCGTGTTCCCGCCGTCCTTGAGCTGCTGCTGCAAGGATTGCAGTTGCTGGGTCTGCGCCTTCAGGTCGTTCTGCCGCGGGGTGAACTCCGTCTGGATCTGCTTCGCCGCCTGCTGACCCTCCTCGGTGGCGCGGATCGCCGCCTGAATGTCGATAATCGCCACCCGGGTCGGGGCGGTGGCGGGCGACGCCGCGGACGCGGCAGGTTGTGCCGCTGGCGCGGCTTGGGCCGACATGCTCATGGTCAAGGCACAGGCCAAAGCCAAGGCACCGCTGGAAAACAGCCATCGCTGCATTCTCATACCGATCCTCGCAACCAAAGAGATAAGTGCTGAGTTTTGCTCAGTATACGCAGTAGTTTCCCAGCGGTCAATCGGGCCGGCCGGACTAAAAGGTGGTGCCAACGGTGAAGCGGAACACGTGCGGAGCCTCTTGGAACGGCTCCGGAGCGCCCGCGGTCAAGCGACGCATGGTGAACGCCAAGGCGCTTTGCACCGCGGGGTTGTTCTGATAGGCCGCTGGAATTTGGTTCAGGAAGTCCTGCTTGGTGAACAGCGTCGGGGGCAGGATATTTTCATCCACGCGCAAGGGGTTGAAGGCGTAATAGACGCGGAAGGGCTGATGAATGACCGGCATCATCACTTCCAACTCCAAGCCGGTGGACATTCGCACTTGCGAGTTGGTTCCCGGCACCAGGGGAATCTTGCTGGGGAAACGGTTGTCGCAATTGCTCAGGCCCGGCGTGCCCGGTGTAAAGCCGCTGCAAAATTCGTTTTGCAGGCTGGAGAGGACGCTGGGGTTGAGCCGCAATTGGTTGGTGAACGAGATCTTATTGATGCCGACATCCATAAACGGCACCAGGTATACCGGCCCGACGATGGGAATGCGGTAATCGAAGTTGGCGACGCCCTCGGTGTCGCCGCCCGGCGTGGTCAGCTGATAGCTGGGGATGGTGATGGGGAAGGTCACCGCCGAGGCCCCCGTGGGGTTGATCGGAGTCGGCGAGGGCACGGTAATGGACAGCGGCGTGCACTGGTCATAGGTCGCCTGCACCGAGGTGCAAGGCTGCGTCGGATCGTAGAGCGCCACCTGGCTGGTGGACGGGACTTCCGCAATCGGCGTGACCGACAGCAAGTCAAATCCACGAATGGTCTGCTCACCACCAATGTAGAAGCGGTCGAAGCTCGGGGGCACGCCGCCCGCGTAGCCGGTGATGAACGAACCCAGCAACCGGAAGCCGAAAACATTGTGCCAGCCCAAGGTGTGGAAATAACGGAAGCTGAGGGTCGGCTGGAAGGTGCGCACATTCCCGCCGATGCCGGCGAACGACGCCTCCAAGCTCAATTCCTTGCCGCCGGTGGGGAAGAAATAACTATTGACGGTGTCGTAAGTAAACGACGGAATGATGCGGCTGGTTTGGATCCCCGAGGTGGCGGTCAGATGCGGCCCACCCACGCCCACGTAGGCGATGTTGTTGAACAGCACGCTGGCCGCTGTGGTCAGCGGGTCAATGCGGGACAGGTCGTAGCCGTAGGTCAAGCCTAGGCGCGTGAAAGGCCCGGTCGGCGTGCTGGTGCTGACCGTGAAGCCGGTGCTGTTCTGCAAATAGTTCAGCAGGCCCTGCCCATTGGGGCCGCCCAGCGACTGGAAGTAGGGCACGAGATTGGTGCCGTACAAAATGGAAGCTTCCTTCGCCTGATCGTAGTGGAAGCTGGAGTGATAGACACTGAACCCGAGCTGGATCGGGCGATCGGCGACGTAGGGCTCGGTGAAGGAGAAGTTGATGCTGTTTTCCAGCGAGCCGTATTCGGCGCTGATCGCCAGCGTTTCGCCCAACCCGAGCAGGTTGTTGGTGGCGTAGTTCAAGCCCAAGAAACTGCCGGCGATGCCGCTGACGCCGCCGCTCAAGCCGATCGTATTCTTGCCCTTTTCATGCACATGCAGGTTGATATCCACCTCGCCTTCCGGCCCGGAGGTGTTCTGGTGGATGGTGGCGTCCTGGGGCGAAATTTTGCTGAAGTAGCCCAATTGGTTCAGGCGCAACAGGCTGTTCTTCCAGGCGATGGTGTTGAAGCGCTGCCCTTCCTGCACCAGCAACGCGCGGCGGATCACTTTATCGCGCGTGGTGGTGTTGCCGGTGAACTCAATGCGGTGGATGAAGAAGGGTTTGCCTTCATGCACGTCCATGTTCATCGCCACACGCTGCGTTTTGTTGTTGGGATGGAACTCCGGATTGGCGACGAAGTTAATGTAGCCAAACTCGCCGTAGAGCTTGCGCAGGTTCTTCAAGCCCTTGCGGATCTTGGAGACGTCCATGACGTCGCCGGTGTGCATGCCGAAGACCTGCTCCAGCAGCTTGGTATTGGTGATGAAGTGGCTGTTGAGGAAATGGATCTTCCCGACGTAGTATTTTTCGCCTTCCACAACCGGAATCGTAATGTCCACCCGCTTGCCGATGCCGCCGCCGAAGAACAAGAACCGCATGCTGTGCGTGGTGCGCAGCTTCAGCGCCGGATCCTCGACGACGGCTTCGAAATAGCCACGGTCCTGCATCGCTTCGCGCACACCCTCAAGATCCTCCGAAAGCTGCGTCGCGCCGTAGGTCTTGGCGAAGAGATGCTCGAAGATCAACGAATAGGGAATGCCGATGGGGCGCAGGTTATGCATGGCATTCTCCAAGGTGTTGGAGCTAACGTGCCGGTTGCCGGTAAAGCGGATCTTGCCCACCTTGACCTTGGGCCCTTCGTTCACCACGAAGGTCAGGCCCACCGAACTGGGCGGCAGGTGGGCCACCTGGACCTTGACGGTCGCGTACTGGCGCCCGTGTTCGCCCAGCAGCTCCTTAATCGCGTCCACGGCGTGCTTGGCTTGGGTGGGATCGTAGGGCCCGTCCATGTCCAAATGGACGTTGCGGGCCTCATAACGATCCAAGACGTCGGACTCGGTGATGGAATGTAGCCCCTTGTATTTAATGCTGCGGATCAGCGGCCGCTCGGTCACCCAGATCTGCAACACCACGCCGTGCGGCGTGTTGAGGCGCTTGAAGACCAAATTGTCGAAAAACCCGGTGTTCCACAGGGAATTGAAATCCCGGTTCACCTGCGCCGGGTCATAGACCATGCCCGGATGGGTATAGATATGCGCCAGGATCGTCTGGCAGGGCACGCGGTGATTATTGAAGCATTCCACCGCCGCAACGATGTTGCTTTGCTGGCTCGCCGCGGCGTTGGGCGATTTCGCTTGCGCCGCCGGAGCTTGGCTGCCGGCTGCCGGCTGCGCCGCCTTACTGGCCGCTGGCGGCGCGGCTGGCTTCGCCTTGGCTTGGCCAAAAGCGGGCGCCACCACCCACAGCGGGAGTAGCAGCCCTAAAGAAAGGGAAAGGGGGAAGCGACGCCGGTTCACTGAGACGAGTTCTTCTCCGAAATGCCGCGCGTCGTGACGCCCCTGCACGCGCGTTTGGGCTTACAGCTGCCGTACTGGCTTCAAGTCTTGCCCATTATATATGTCCGCTCCCACGGCTTTCGATAGGGAAAACTGCCCGGGGCCATTTTCCCTGCTGCGGCGACCTGGTACGATTTGGCACCGAAGCGCCGCTCCGCGGCCATTCCACGGGCAGCGCACCCCGCAGCCGCGGGCATCGAAGCAGGTTGGATATGCCCGCCAACTCCGGTTTCGCCGTGAAGTGTGGCCGTTGCGGCCTGCTCTTCGCCACGCACAACTGTCCCAAGCTGGATCACTTCGGCATCTACCGCGTCACCTGTCCGGAGTGCGGTTGGCCCGGAAGGTACTTCGCCGCGGAACTGCGACCGCTGAAGCCGGGTGAAGCATTGGCCGCGACTTCGCCGCCCGCGGGGCGCAAACCGGCCGCGCGGTGAACGACCGCTTTCTGCGGCGCCCGCGGAGAGCCGCAGCAGGCGTCCGCCATTATCCGGATTGCCTGGCGACGCTTGGCGCGTCGGCGGACACCATCGTAGCGGCGTCCGACCGATGCGCCACGCAACCGAAAGACGACGGCCGCCCCCGGCCCGCACGGCTCCTCCGACCGACCATAGTGTGGCGCGCCGGCCTGGCCGCTGCCTGCTAAACTGGGTTTTTCCCGGCGCGGCCCATGATTGAATTCCCGGTTCCCGAAGCGCTGACCTTCGACGACGTTCTGTTGCTGCCTGCCTACTCGGATATGACTCCGGCGGAGGCGGACACGGCGACTCAGGTTAGCCGGCATATCCGCCTCAATATCCCTATCCTTTCCGCCGCCATGGACACGGTGACCGAGTCCCGGCTGGCGATCGCCTTGGCGCAGCAGGGCGGCTTGGGAATCATTCACCGCAACATGACCATCGCCCGCCAGGGCGAGGAAGTGGACCGGGTAAAGCGCTCCGAAAGCGGCATGATCGTAGCGCCGGTCACGGTGGAACCGGAACAGAAGCTGGCCGATGCGCTGGAGCTGATGAAGAAGTACAAGATCTCCGGCGTGCCCGTCACCAAGTCCGGGCGCCTGGTCGGCATCCTCACCAACCGCGACCTGCGTTTTGAAACCCGCGTGGATCAGCGCATCGGCGACGTGATGACCAAGGACCAACTGATTACCGTCCCCGTGGGCACCACCTTGGAGGAAGCCGAGCGTATCCTGCACCGCCATCGCGTGGAAAAGCTCCTCGTGGTGGACGACCACTACATGCTCAAGGGCCTGATCACCGTCAAGGACATCCAGAAAAAGCTGAAATATCCCTTGGCGGCGAAGGATGAGCACGGCCGCCTGCGGGTCGGCGGCGCCATCGGCGCCACCGGCGATTTCCTGGAGCGGGCGCAAGCGCTGGCCCGCCAGCAGGTGGATCTGGTCGCCATTGACACCGCCCACGGCCATTCGCAGCGCGTGTTGGACGCCGTCCGCCGGGTAAAGGCGGCACTGCCGGCGCTGGACGTCATTGCCGGCAACGTGGCCACTTACGAAGGCGCCCGCGCGCTGATCGACGCCGGGGCCGACGGCATTAAGATCGGCATCGGCCCGGGTTCGATCTGCACCACGCGTGTCGTCAGCGGCGCCGGGGTGCCGCAGATCACTGCCATCGCCGCCGCGGCCCGCGCCACGCGTGAAGCCAACGTGCCGCTGATCGCCGACGGCGGCATTAAATATTCCGGCGACATTTCCAAGGCCATCGCCGCCGGCGCCGACGCGGTCATGATCGGCAGCCTTTTTGCCGGCACCGAGGAAAGCCCGGGCGAAACCATCCTCTATCAGGGGCGTTCCTTCAAAAGCTATCGCGGCATGGGCTCGCTGGCGGCGATGGAGGCCGGCTCGGCCGACCGCTACTCCCAAGAAGGCGACGAGGACAGTTCCACGGCATTGGCCGCCGACAATCGCATCGGCAAGTTGGTGCCGGAAGGCATCGAGGGCCGCGTCCCCTATAAGGGCCCGGTGGCGCAGATGATCTATCAGTTGGTCGGCGGCCTGCGCGCCGGCATGGGCTATTGCGGCTGCCGCGACCTTCCTACCCTGCACAGCCAAGCCCGCTTTATCCGCATCTCCGTCGCTGGCTATCGCGAAAGCCACGTGCACGACGTCATCATCACCAAGGAAGCCCCCAACTACCGCGTGGAGTAGCCGCCCGCCCCGCTTGGTTTCGTTCCTTTTCCGGGGCCCTCGGTCTTCCCGGGGTGCGCTCCCGCCGCGTCCGCGCCCGGCGCTCGGCCCAGCCGAGGGGTGGCGCCTAGCTGGCTAGGCCGACAGGGCGGTCGGCGCCAGCACCGGCACCTCCCACTCCTCGCCGCCCACGCTTGCCGGCGGCATCGCCGGCGCCTGGCGACGCTGCGCCGTCAGCGCCCGCAGCGCCCGGTCTAAGACGTCAGTGGCGATGTCCTCGGCCTGCAAGCCGAACTCGGCGGCAATCTCCGCCCCCCCCGCCGCCAGCGCCAGCGGCGCCCCATCCGGCGCGGGTTGGTCCTGCAACACGCCGGCCAGCTTGCGGAACACGGCGCGGCAGTTCCCCACCACCGTGTCCGGCAGCACCAGCACGAACTCCGTGGACGAGCGGCGCGTCAACACGTCATGCGGCCGCAGGTAGGCGCCCATGCGCTCGGTGACTGTCAGCATCCAGTCGTGCGCCAGCGGCGCCGGCACCGGCGCCCGGCCCGCCGGCCGCGCGTCCAGGCAGAGCACGGAGACGGTCGAGCCCTGCTGCTGCGCCCGCGCGCACTCCGCCACCAAAATCTCCAGCATCGAGCTGACCTTCAGCAATCCGGTGCGCTCGTCCACGGCGGTGAACTGCTGCAGCAGCCCGCGCAGCCGGGCATGGCCCAGCACCAGCACCAACTGCTCCGCCAGCGCCTCCAAAATCTGCAAATCGTGCTCGTTCCAGCTCCGCGCCGCGGCGCAGGATTCCAGCACCACCGCGCCGATCACGCTGCCGGCTTCGTTGAGCGGCTGTGCCAGGAAGGAGACAATGCCCTGCTCCGCCAGCACCGGCGCGATCTCCGGCGGCGCCGCCGCCGCGTCCAGCGTCACCGCTTTCGCGTCCGGCGGCCGGAACTGCTTCTCAATCCAATTCAGCAGCCGCGTCGTCTCCGCGGCATAGCGGCTCGGCACCCCAGGGGCGCAAAATTCGACGACGTTCACCGGATCCTGGCCGGAATGGAAGTTCGCCGCCAGGCAGCGATCCGCGCTCCACACCCGCCCAAAGTGGTTCACGGCGCTGAAAAAAATCCGCCGCGGCGTCGTCTCCCGCGCCAGGGCGCGAATGACCGGCGTGATTTGCGAAATGGACAGCCCCTGCGGGTGAGGCGTTGGCGGCGGCGTTCCGCCCAGGCGGGGCCGCCGCAACAGTCGCGCCGCCCGTCCTCCCGGTCCGCCGCCGGCGCGGCGCGGCGCGCTGCGCGGATGGGCATGCTCCACCGCCGCCTTCAGCCGTTCCCAGCGAGCCTCCGGGATGCGCCCTTGCAGTTCCGCCAACCGCTCGCCGGGCTGCGGATCGTTGGGGTCGGTGGCGACGATCCGCTCCAGCATGTCCGCCGCGCGGTCCAACTGATTGTCGCGCAGGGCCAGTTCCAGGCCCTGGTGCAGGGTCCAGAGCATGGCCGGCTCCTCGCCAGCGCGGTTGAAGGCTGAGGACATAAAATCCAGCAGCCCGGCTTCGCGCACCTCGCCGCGCAGGGAGTGCAGTTCCCGCACCCATTGCAGGTGCCGCTTTTCCAGACCCGCTTTATCCTCGATCGCCGCGGCGAACTCCGCCGCTTGCGGATGGCTGGCGCGCGCCAGCGCGTGCAGGCAGCGCAGGCCGCGCTCGAACCAATCGGCGCGGGTCAGGTGGGGCGTAATTAACGCAATGGCCGCTTCCGGCTCACCGGCCGAGATAAACGCATCGGCTTGCAAGGCTTCGGTTTCGGTGGCCGGCGCCGCCGCGGCCGGCAGCTTGGCCAGCGCTTGCAGGGCCTCCTGCCCCTTCCCCGCCGCTAATAGAGCCTTGGTATGCCGCAGTTGCAAGCCGCGGTCGTCCGGGGCCAGGGCGGTGGCCTTGGCCAGCAAGGGCAGTTCTTCATGCAACAGCGCCGCCGCCTGCCCATAGGCCTGCGCCGCCAAGGCCGGATCGCCGCAGGCTTCGGCCCGCGCCGCCACTTCCAAGCAACTGGAATAATCCGCCGGATGCAGGCGGAACACCGCCCGCCAGGCCTCGACCTCCTCGGCCGGCCGTTTCTCCCGCCGCAGCGCCGCCGCGCACTGGCGATAGGCCTTTTCCGCCTCGCTGCGCTGTTCCAGCGATTCCAGGGCCGCTGCATAGGCGCGCCACCGCGCCGCCCCCTGCGGTTGCAGCCATTGCAGGCGGGCAAACAGCACGCACGCCTCCCGCGCCCGCCCCTCCGCCAAATAGCGATCGAACTGCTCGCCTTGCAGTTCCGCCGCCTCCGCCAGCCGCCCGGCAATGGCCAAGGCGTCGGTCAGCCGGTGCAGCAGGCGCCCATCCTCGGGCGCCGCCGCCAGTTCCGCGCGAAACGCCGTCAGCGCCTCCGCCACCCGGCCGCGGCCTAAAAGTTGTTCTCCTTCTTCCACACTCATGGCGATGGGGTAAAACCGGTAAGAAGGCACTATTTTCCCCCACCCGCAGCCCCCAGCGCGCCTGTCCTGGCGGACGGCAACGGTCCTGATACCCCTGTCCGCACCGCCGCGATTGAGTTGGCCAGAGGAACGTGACCGCGTTGCCACGTTCCCAGCTCAGGTCCCGGCGCACGGACACGCTGCGGCGACGCCGCCGTTGCCGAACAGCGACGCCGGGCATGATTCGGTACGGCGCGCTGCGCGCCGCTGACCTACGCCACGCGGCTGCTCATCTCCCGCTTGCCGCGGTGCCGCTGCAAGCGGGCGCCTCGCCGCTCGCAAGGTGGATAATAGAAAGGCAGCATGGCCACTCCACCACTCCCCGGACCCCTTCGCATCCTAATTGTTGAAGACGAGGACCTGATCCGCGACACCTACGCCCGCCGCCTAGTGCATGAGGGCTATCAGGTGGATGAGGCGCGCAACGGACGGGAAGCGCTGGCGCAAGCCCGCAAGGGCCTGCCGCGGCTCATTTTGCTGGACGCCATGTTGCCCGACCTCAGCGGTTTTGAGGTGCTGAAGGCGCTGCGCGCCGACCCCCGTTTTCTTACCACCCCGGTCGTGCTGTTCACCAACCTCAGCCAGCACATTGACAAGCACCAGGCGGCGCGGCTGGGCGCCACCGACTATTGGGTCAAAAGTGAGATTTCCCCCGCCGACGTCGTCGTCAAAGTGCAGCGCCTGATGGCGGATGCCGGCAGCCCCCGCCCCATTGCCAATTTCTCCCTGGTCGTGGACAGCCAGCAGGGCGATGCCGCCGCCCTGGCGGCCATGCTCGGCTACCCCCGCGACTACCGCTGCCCGAAGTGCCAAGGCGCTCTCCAGTTGCAGTTGTACGGCGATTTCTCCGACCCCTGGTCGCGCAGTTTTCGCGTCCGCCTGCGCTGCCCCCAGTGCCGCCAGTAGGATTCCGCACTATGCCTTGGCGCCGCCGCATGCCGCATCTGCCGGAACGGATTCTCCGCTGGCTGACCGCCTCCGTCTTCCGCTCCACCGCCATCTTCGTCATCTTCACCTTCGTCCCCATCCTGCTGCTCACCTATTACATCGTCTCGACCAGCATCCAAAACTCCCGCGCCCAGGCGGCGCGCACCGACATCGAAGTCCGCGATTTCTCCACCGTCCTGCTGCGCACCAGCTTCCGCGAGGAAATGGAATCCCTCGCCGGCGTCGCCGACCAAGCCTATCTCCACACCGCGTTGGCCACCACCCATGCGGCGACCTTGAACCGCATCTTGGCCATCCTGATCCGCCGCCGCACCGAGTTCGCCGTGGTGGCGCTCTACGATACCGCCGGCGATTTGCTCGCCGAGGGCTCGCCGCCGGGCGCGACCCCCGTGCCCGCCCCGGCCCTGGCCGACACCGCCCATTGGTTCAACCGCGTCAACAACCACCAAGAGTTCTACATCTCACCGCTGCGCAACTTGCCCGGCGTCGGACCCGCGCTCATTCTCGCCGCGCCCGTTACCCAAGGCAATGAAACCGGCGGCGTCCTGATGGCCGAGCTGCCCGCCCGCGTGGTGCAAAGCTGGGTGGAACACATCGGCGCCGGCGATGACCGCTACGTCTACGTCGTGGACCGCTTGCATCACATCGTCGCCGGGCCCGCCCACGGCGGCCCCGACGCCGACGACCTAGCCAGCATGCCGGGCATCGCCGCCGCCCTCGACGGCCATTCCGGGCGGGTGCAATTCCTTTCGCCCATCCACCTGGAATCCCAATCCGTCAGCTACGCCCCCTTGCCCTTGGCGCAGGAAGCGGTGCTGGTGGTGCGGCCGGTGCGCCTGGGCAACTATTTCCTCAAGGTCTTCTACGACAAGCTGGCGCTGATCGCCATCATCGTCTTCCTGCTGGCGGTCATCAGCGGCTTGCTGCTGCGCGCGGCGTTTCGCTACTACATGCGCTATACGCGGGAGGTGGAAACCGGCCGCGGCAAGACCGAAGCCCTCCTCAGCAGCCTGGGTGACGGCGTCTTCGCCGTGGATACCAGCCTGCGGATCGTGGAGTTCAATCCCGCTGCCGCCGCGCTGAGCGGCCTCCAGGCCTCGGCGGTGATGGGACGGCAATATCCCGACGTGCTGCATTTCGTGGATGAGGCCACCGGCCGCGAGGCGCTGGACCTGATCCCCAGCGCCTTGGAGCAGCGCCACCAGGTGCGCTTCACGCACAACCTCCGCCTCCGCCGCCCGGACGGCTCGGAGGTGCCGGTGGCGGTCAATGCCGCCCCCATGCTCGACGACCAGGGCGGGGTCAGCGGCTGCGTCGTGGTCTTCAGCGACGTCACCCAGGAGCGGGAAGTGGACCGCATGAAGACCGAGTTCATCAGCCTGGCCAGCCATCAGCTCCGCACCCCCATGACCGGCGTGAAGGGCGCGCTGTCGCTGTTGCTGGACGAGGTCCTCGGCCCCCTCACCGCCGAACAGAAGCAGTACCTGGGCCGCGCCTACGACGCCAATGAGCGGCTGATCGCCTTGGTCGGCGACCTGCTCAACGTCAGCCGCCTGGAGCAGGGCCGCATGCAAATGGTCTGGGAGCCGGTGGAGCTGGGCCAGCTGCTGACCGCGGTGGTCAGCGACCTCCAGCCGCACGCCAACCGCTACCATCAGGACCTGCGCCTCGACCTCGCCCCGGAAGCGCTGCTGACCCTGGGCGATCCGGTCCGCTTGCGCGAAGTCTTCGCCAACTTGGTGGACAACGCCATCAAATACACTCCCGAGGGCGGCGCCATCACCATCTCCGCCCGCCCCCAAGACCAAGCCGCCGTCGTCGCCGTGCAAGACACCGGCGTCGGCATCCCCGCCGAGCAGATCGCGGGCCTGTTCAAAAAGTTCTCCCGCATCGAAAACCCGCTCAGCGGCCGCGAGTTCGGCACCGGCTTGGGCCTGTACTTCGTCAAGTCCGTGGTCGAGCTGCACCACGGCTCGATCTCCGTGGACAGCCAGCCCGAGCACGGCAGCACGTTCACCGTTCGCCTTCCCCTCCGCCCGGCCAATCCCCACGCCGACGCCAGCGAGGCCCACCCCGCCGCCGCGCATTCCAGCCTGCACTGATCCGGACAACCGGCGGCAACGCGTGAGTTGACCGCCAGAACCGCGCAATGCCAAGATCAATCGAAAGGTCCGCGCACTTCCACCCGGCAACCATGCCAGGGGCATAGGCGCGGTCCGAAGCGAGCAGCGCCCCGCGCCATCGGCTCACGCGCTCGGCTCTGGACGTCCCCGCAGGCCGCTGAGGATGGGCTGTGCACGCCAACGACGGCGGCCCGCTCGCGCTCAGGGTCGCTGCAAGTTGCCGCGAGCAAAAACCTATGTGGTTCCAAAATGCGGTGTTTTATGAAGTCCCGGTTCGATCCTTTTCCGACTGGAATGCCGACGGCATCGGCGATTTCCGCGGCCTAATTGACAAGCTGGATTACCTGCAATGGCTGGGCGTGGACTGCCTATGGCTGCTGCCGTTTTATCCATCGCCCTTGCGCGACGACGGCTACGACATCTCCGACTACCACAACATTGACCCGGTCTACGGCAACCTGGCGGACTTCCGCGAGCTTTTGGATGAGGCCCACGAGCGGGGCATGCGCGTGCTGGCGGATTTGGTCATCAACCACACCTCGGATCAGCACGCCTGGTTCCAGCAGGCGCGCAGTTCGCCGCATTCCCCCTACCGCAACTGGTACGTGTGGAGCGACGCGCCGAACCGCTACAACGACGCCCGCATCATCTTCGTGGACACCGAGTCCAGCAACTGGACCTGGGACGCGTCGGCCGAAGCGTATTTCTGGCATCGCTTCTACAGCCATCAGCCCGACCTGAACTTCGCCGAGCCGGCCGTGCGCCAGGCCATGCTCGACGTCGTCTTTTATTGGCTGGATATGGGCCTGGACGGCTTCCGCTGCGACGCCGTGCCCTACCTGTTCGAGCGCGAGGGCACCAACTGCGAAAACCTGCCCGAAACCCACGCCTTTCTCCAGGAACTCCGCGCCAAGGTGGACGCGCGTTATCACGGCGAGCGCATCCTGCTGGCCGAGGCCAACCAGTGGCCCTCCGACGTGGTCGAGTACTTCGGCCAGGGCAATGAGTTCCACATGGCGTTTCATTTCCCGCTCATGCCCCGGCTGTTCATGGCCACGCGGCAGGCAAACCGCCGGCCCATCGTGGACATTCTGGCGCAGACGCCTGCCATCCCGGCCAACTGCCAATGGGGCCTGTTTCTGCGCAATCACGATGAGCTGACGCTGGAGATGTGCACGGACGAGGAGCGCGACTACATGTACTACGAGTACGCCCGCGATCCGCGCATGAAGCTGAACATCGGCATCCGCCGCCGCCTGGCGCCGATCGTGGAGAACAGCCGCAAGCAGATCGAGCTGATGAACACACTGCTGTTTTCCATGCCCGGCTCGCCGATCCTCTATTACGGCGATGAGATCGGGATGGGCGACAACATCTATCTCTCCGACCGCAACGGCGTCCGCACCCCGATGCAATGGAACGTGGACCGCAACGGCGGATTTTCCAAGGCGCCGCCGGAGCGGCTCTATTCCCCGCTCATCCAAAATCCCGTTTATAGCTATCAGGCGGTGAACGTCGAACGCCAGTTCCAAAATCCCAACTCGCTGCTCAACTGGATGCGCGACCTGATCCGCCTGCGGCACAAAAATCCCGTTTTGGGCACCGGCGCGCTGGAGATGCTGGCGCCGGACAACAACCGGGTCTTGGCGTATCTGCGCCATGACGCCGAGCAAACCATCCTGGTCGTCGCCAACCTGGCCCACACCTCCCAGGCCACCCGCCTGGATCTGTCCCGCTTCGCCGGCTCCATTCCCGTGGAAATGTTCGGAGACGCAACCTTTCCCGTCATCGGCGCCGAGCCCTACCAATTAGCCCTCGGGGCGTACGGCTATTACTGGCTGCGCCTCAACGGCGGCAAATAGTTCCGCTGCTCATTGACGGGCGCGGGCCCCAGCCCCGCGGCAGGCGGGGCGTCCCGCACACCCGGCGGCGTTCCTCTGGCTCCGCGGGCATCTCCGCCGTAATATCGAGTGTCGAGCGGTTGCAGCCGCCCGCCGGCCGCACCGCGGTCGGCCGTCCCTGCCCGCTGCGCTCCGCCCTCGCCCGAAGCCGCCGATGCCCCGCACTGCCTCCTCCGCTCCGCTCGACGCCGACGGCCTCTACGCCCGCGGCGTTCGCCTGCTCGCCTCGCGCGCCCGCGCCACGGTGGAATTGCAGCGCCTGCTCGCGCCCCGCGCCGCCAGCCCGGAAGCCCTGCAAGCTGCGATGGCCCGCCTGCGCGACCATGGCTATCTCGATGACCGCCGCTTCGCCGAAGCCTTCGCCCGCTACCGCCGCGACGCCGAAGCCTGGGGACCGGCCCGCTGCCGACGCGAACTCGCCCGCCGCGGCGTCGCCGACGCGGTGATCGCCGCCGCCGTCACCGCCGCCTACGGAGAAAGCGAGGAAGCGTCGCTGCTCGCCGCCTACATCCGCCGCAAGCGCCTGCGCCGCCCGGAAACTCCCGCCCAAGCCGCTTCCCTCTTCCGCCGCCTTTGGCAAGCCGGCTACACCACCTCGGTCATCCACGCCGCGCTTCGCGCCTGGCGCCTCGATCCTGAATGGCTCGACGGCCTGGACGCTCCCGAGCCCGCGGACGAATAGGCCGGAGGGGCGGGAAGAGGGACGAGGGACGGGCAGAGGCGTTTTCGACAGGTGGCGGCGTCGCAGACGTTCGCGGCTGCACGATTGCGATGGCGGCGGGCCGGCGGCCCGCGCCCCCAGGGCCGCTCGCTTCGGCGTGAGGGAGCACCTGAAGCAGTCGCTGGCAAGGACGCGGGTTCGCAAGCTTCCGCCGCCCGGAAGGGCGGCGGAACACAGGGCAGGAGCCCTATTCGGCTAGGGGCAGGGGGCGCGGGACGGGGGACGGGCGGAGGCGCGGGCGCGACGGC
>OFHJ01000275.1_pt1 | contig 21478 bp, 18 predicted proteins | sample 1522001 | NCBI WGS metagenome assembly OFHJ01 (sample SAMEA2464838, study PRJEB22497) | soil metagenome | biome: Grassland; feature: Farmland; material: Clay | place: Australia | collected 2013-02-01 | depth 1.2 m | reverse complement strand
GGCGCCCCCCGCCTGCCCGGGAGGCTGCCGGGGATGGCGCTCCGGGGTGGGGGGGGGCGCGTGACCAACAAGGACCCCCGCGGCGTGGGAGCCTCCCCCCCCCGCTTGGAGCTGCGCGGCCGGGCCGCGGCGGAGAAAGTAGCGTGGACCCGCCCGCTGGCGGCGGCGGGTCACGGGGGCGCCCGGCCCGGCTCCCGCCGAGACGGCAAGCTGCCTGAACTCCTCGAGATCCTCCGGATCGACCTGAGCCCCGAGGCCGATGCGCACGAGCAGCGCGCGCTCACCTGAACGTGGGCGCTCGAACACCTGGCGCTTCCTGGCACGCGAGAATCAAAGCGCGATTCACTCGGCCGACGGCTCCGCGCTCTCCTCGTCTGTGGTCAGACGGACGTTGCGTGCAGGCACGACCGTGGAGATGGCGTGCTTGTAGACCATCTGGCTGACACTGTTCTTCAACAGCACGACGAACTGGTCGAATGAGTCGATCTGCCCTTGCAACTTGATCCCGTTGACGAGGTAGATGGAAACGGGCACTCGCTCCTTGCGAAGTGCATTCAGGAAAGGATCTTGAAGCGACTGGCCTTTGGCCATCGGGTTCTCCTTGTTCTCACGACTTTTAATTGTTCGGGGGTGGGGAGCGCCAGCGGGCGTCCCCTTACCGGGGGTCATGCAAGCAACCGCCTCCGCGGCGGCAAGAATAGCGACCAGATGATCTTAACATGCGGCCCGAATCAAAGACCAAGTTCCCGCAGCGCTCTGCGCACGTCGCGATTCCACGACGGCTCGTCCGTCTCGGGATCGAGACACCGGGGCAGACTCTCGGAGCGCATCCAGGTGAGCTGGCGTTTGGCGAGCTGCCGGGTGGCGGCGATGCCGCGCTCGACGGCCTCGCCGAGACCCCACTCGCCCTCCAGATGGGCCCAGAGCTGGCGGTACCCGACCGCCCGCATCGAGGGGTGATGCGCGGATAGATCGCCTCGGGCGCGCAGCCCCCTCACCTCTTCCAGAAAACCGGCCTCCATCATGGCGTGGAATCGGACGGCCAGGCGCTGGTGCAGCCACTGCCTCTGGCGAGGGACGAGCGCCCAGACCGAAAGAGGTAGGCCGGCCAGGGGATCGACCCGCTGACGCTGCAGGTCCGAGAGCCGCTGACCGGACATCAGGCACACCTCGAGCGCCCGCTGGATGCGCTGGCGGTCGTACGGCCGGATCCGCTCGGCGGCGAACGGATCGAGCCGTGCAAGCTCGGCGTGCAGTGCCGGCCAGCCGAGCCGAAGGGCTCTCGCGTCGAGGTCGCGGCGCAGCTCGGGAGATGCCTGGGGGAGCGGTGCCAACCCGTTCAACAACGCGCGCAGATACAGCATGGTGCCGCCCACCAGCAGCGGCACCCGGCCGCGGGCGTGGACGGCCGCGATGCACTCGAGCGCGTCGGTCACGAAACGGCCCGCAGAATAGCTCTCGGCGGCATCGCACAAATCGATCAGGTGATGCCGGATGCGCTGGCGCACGGACCGGCCGGGCTTGGCGGTCCCGATGTCGAGCCCGCGGTAGACCTGCGCCGAGTCGACGCTCACGATCTCCACGGGCGCCGCCTCGGCCACCCGCACCGCCCAGTCGCTCTTGCCGGTGCCGGTCGGGCCCGTCAGGATGTAGACGGGCAACCGCGATCCGGCAGCCGCGGCAGAGGTGCCGGCAGGCATCAACGCCCCCGCAGAAAGAGCTGATCGAGCTCCTTGAGCGTGAGCCGGGTCCAGGTCGGCCGGCCGTGGTTGCATTGGTTGGCGCGCTCGGTGACTTCCATCTGTCGCAACAGCGCGTCCATCTCAGGCAGGGTCAGCCGGCGCCGGGCATGGATCGCCGTGCGGCACGCCAGTGTGCCGAGAAATCGATCGGCCGCCTCGTCGAGATGGTGGAGGCGGCCTTCGCGTCCCAGCTCCTGCACGACTGATTTGACAATATCCACGACCTGCTCGCCGGCGAGCAGCGCCGGCACGCGGCGCAGCGCCAGCCGTGTGGGACCGAGCGCGTCGAGCTCGAAGCCCGCCTGCTCCCACGAGACCCTCTGGTCCAGCACGGACTCGAGCTCGTAGGGCTTCAACTCCACCACCAGGGGCTCGAGCAGATGCTGCGAGGCCGGCGGTCCGCCCGCGCGGGCCGCCTTGAGCTTCTCGTACAACACCCGCTCGTGCGCCGCGTGCATGTCAACGAGAATGAGACCATCTCGGCTTTGCGCCAGGATGTAGATGCCGTGCAACTGCGCGAGCGCCATGCCTAGCGGCAGCTCCGCGGCCGGTTGCGCGGCGGGCCGCTCATCGAGTTGCGGCTCGCGAACGGCGGCGGCCAGGGCCCAGGGATTGCGCGAGGCGGAAGGGGCCTCGCGCAGGGGCAACACACCGGGCAAGAAAGCCTCCGGCAAGCCGGTGGAGGCGGCCTCGGCGAGCAGCGGCGCGATGCTCGCCGCAGGAGCGACCTCGCCGGGCCTGGTGTCGGCGAGCGCCCGCTGGATCGCGCGCAGAATGAACTCGTGGACTTGACGGCTGTCGCGGAAGCGCACTTCGAGCTTCGCCGGATGGGCGTTGACATCGACCAGGCGCGGATCGAGCCACAGGTGCAGCACGTAGGCCGGATGCCGGCCGTGGTAGAGCACATCCCGGTAGCCGAGACGCACCGCGCTCATGAGCAGCTTGTCGCGCACGCTGCGATCGTTGACGAACCAGTACTGTTGATCGGGCTGCGCCCGCGAGGCCGTGGGCAGGCCGATCCAGCCCGCGAGGCGTACGGGCCCGGCGCAATGGCTCACAGCGAGCGCGTTGTCGATGAACTGCGCGCCGAGCACCTGCGCCACTCTGCTCGCGGCCGCGGCGGGATCCTCATCCGCGAGCCCGGGCGAAGCAGGCGCATCGAGCAACACGCGCTCGCCGCTGCGCAGACGAAACGACACGTCCGGACGCGACAATGCCAAGCGCTCGAGCAGACGCGCGATGTGGCCGAGCTCTGTCGCGGCGGTGCGCACGAACTTGCGCCGCGCCGGGACATTGTAAAAGAGGCTGCGCACTTCGAGGGTCGTGCCCGGCGGATGCGCCGCGGGCCGCGGCGGTGAGACCGCGCCACCCTCGACGGCGATCTCGGCGCCGTGCTCGGCGTTGGACGGATGCGAGATGAGCCGCAGCCGCGAAACCGAGCCGATGGACGGCAGCGCCTCGCCGCGAAAGCCGAGCGTGCCGATGGCCTCCAGGTCCGCGAGCCCGGCGATCTTGCTGGTGGCGTGACGGCAGATCGCCACCGGCAGTTCCTCGGCGGTGATGCCGTGGCCGTCGTCGCGCACGCGAATCAGGCCCACCCCGCCCTGCTCGATGTCGACTTCGATTCGGCGGGCGCCGGCATCGAGACTGTTCTCGACGAGCTCCTTGACGACCGAAGCGGGCCGCTCGATCACCTCGCCGGCGGCGATCTGGTCGATGAGCTCATCGGGGAGGATGCGGATGGGCATGGGTGGCTGCGAGCGACTGGGGGGCCTGGCGTGAATTATGCCCGTTCGCTCGAGGACGCACTCTGCGACCGGGCTGCGCAGCCCGCCAAGGCCGCTCGATGCGCCGCCCCTAGTTCGAGTTGCGCGCGACGAGACCGCTCATGTGCGCCTCGCGCTCCTCGGCGAACAGGGTGCCGCTGGGGGGATGGGCGCGGAAATAGGCGAGGATGCCGCGGAAAATCGCGTCGGCCTCGCGCTTCTGATACCAGTGGGTGCGCAGCTTGAGCTCCTCGACCGGATCGGACAGGTAGTCGGTCTCGACCAGCATGGAGGGAATGTCCGGGGACTTCAGCACCACGAACGCCGCCTGCTGCACCTGTTGACTGCGCACGGGCACGGTCCGGTCCATCGCACTCACCACGTCCCGGGCGGCCGTCATGCTGTCGCTGATGGTCGCCGTCTGCGACAGATTGAGCAGCACCGCGGCCAGGGTGCGCGACTTGTCATTGAGCTTGACGCCCCCTTTGAGGTCCGCGGCGTTCTCGCGCTCGGCGAGGATGCGGGCCGCTTCGCTGGAGGCCCCGTGCAGCGACAGGATGTACACCTGGGCGCCTTTGATGTAGCGATCCGACACCGCATTGCAGTGGATGGAGACGAACAAATCCGCATGCGCCCGCCGCGCGATCTCCCTGCGCTCGCGCAGCGGCACGAAAACATCCTTGTCGCGGGTGAGTACGGCCCGCATGCCCCGCTCCTCGTCGATGCGCCGCGCGAGGAGCTTGCCGATGGCCAGGGTGATGGTCTTTTCTTCCGTGCCGTGCAGGCCGATGGTGCCCGGATCCACCCCGCCATGGCCCGGGTCGACCGCGATGATGATGTCGCGGCCCGTGTCCCTGGGAGCATTCCTCACATCGACGGGCCTCGGGGGAGCCGGGCGCGGCGCTATCGAGGCAGGCGCTTTGCCGCCGGAGAGCTCGATCAGAAGCTCCTCGCCACGGCGCCCTCGGCGCCATCTCAGATGCATCGCGGCGGCCGAATGCAGGACGAACACCACCCTCAGAGCCCCATTGCGCCGGTGGCCCACCCGGGTATGCCGGACCAGTCCCCACTCTTGCGGCAGCCGCACGCCGCGGGCCAATCGCGTCTCCTCGAGGTCGATCACCGCACGATAGGGGCGATCGAGCGTGAAATATCTCGCCGGGGTGCGGTGGGAGACATACAGATGCGCCCACGTGCGGCCGCCGGACAGGGAGAGAAGCACCCGATTCAAGCGTGCATCGGCCGCGGAAGCCGGCGCGGGCCGCACCAGCCCTGCTCCCAAGACGACCAGCGCGATGTAAAAGATCTTTCTGATCATGAGCTTCGCGGCACTCGTTGACGTCTAATCTACGATTTGTGCGCTAAGCTTTCAACTCCCCGGCATTCTTTTCCAGCCGGGCGAGCCAGGCCGCGCCGGCCGTCGTTCCCGCTGCGAGGCGCGCCTCATGCCCGTCCGGGGCTGCCGTCAGGGTAACCACCAGGTCGGCGGGCGGCAGCAGCCCCCCTCCCCGCTGCGCCCACTCGACGAGCCAGAGGCAGCCCGGCCGCGCCCATTCGGTGAGGCCCAGATGCTCGAGCTCAGAGGGATCCTCGAGCCGATACAAGTCCAGGTGCAACAGAGTCTGCGCGCCGCTCTCATAGAGCTGTGCCAGCGTGTACGTCGGGCTGCGCACCGCCCCCGCAACGCCGCAGGCGCGCAGGAAACCTCGTGCCAACGTGGTCTTGCCCGCGCCGAGCTCCCCGGCAAGGTAGAGCACCGCCAGCGGCTCGTCCGCGGCGGGCCGCACCCCCGCGAGCCGCCCGCCCAGCGTCTCGGTGTCCTCGGCGTTCTTCAGGAATTGACGCAGGGACGCAGCTCCTCGATCACATCGCCGGCCAACAGGCCCCGCTCGCCCGCCCGCGCCGCCGCATCGCCCGCCAAGGCATGCGCCAGCACGCCCGCGCGGGCGGCGAGCCACGGATCGCGGCACTGGGCGAGGATGCCCGCGATGACCCCGGTGAGCACATCACCCATACCGGGACTGGCCATACCGGGGTTGCCGTGCTCGCACAGCGCCGGCGTGCGCCCCGGGGCGCCGACCAGCGTGCCGGCGCCCTTGAGCACCACGATGCCGCCGTATCTCGCCGTCAGGCGCTCGAGCGCACCGAGACGGTCTCGCTGCACCTCGGCGGTTGAAATGCCGAGCAGCCGGCCGGCCTCTCCCGGATGCGGTGTCAGGATCCACTGCCCGTGCGCGCCCGCACCGGACTCGGCGATGAGGTTGAGCGCATCCGCATCGACCACCAGCGGCTTGCCGGCGCCGAGCGCGGTGCGCAGCGCCGCCTGCGCCCAACCGGTGCGCCCGAGCCCCGGGCCGATGGCGATGAGCTCGGCGCGCTCGAGGGCCTCCTGCAACTCTCCGGGCTCGGCCCACGGCAGGCAGATCAGCTCGGGCCGCCCCCCCGCGACGGCCGGCACGTTCTGCGGCGCCACCGCGACGGTCACCAGGCCCGCTCCGACACGCAGACAGGCCTCGCCCGCCAGGCGCGCAGCGCCCGGCATGCCCACTCCCCCGCCCAGAATCAGCACGCGCCCGAAGTCCCCTTTATGCGCCGAGCGCGCCCGGCGCGGCAGCGCCCGCTCGATCTCGGCCTCGACGATGCGCTCGATGCGCGCCGGAGGCGGGTGGGTGATAAACGGGCCCAACCCCAGCGCGTCGAAGTGAACGGTTCCGGTAAACTGCGGACCATCGCCCACGAACAGTCCCGTCTTCAATCCGACGAAAGTGATGGTGCAATCGGCGCGCACCGCCTCGCCGAGCGGCATGCCGGTATCGCTGTCCAGGCCCGAGGGAACATCGAGCGCGAGCACTGGGCGGCCGGCGGTGTTGATGTCGTGGATGACACGTGCCATCGGCTCGCGGACCGCTCCGCGCAGCCCGGTCCCGAGCAGGGCGTCGACGATGATTCCATCGTCGGCGAGTTTCGAGGGCTCGTAGGCAGCGGCGTCCCCGCCGCAGTCGAGCCAGGCCTGGAAGGCCTGGCGCGCATCACCCTTGAGCCGGTCGGGGGAGCTTGCCGCCAGCACCCCGACGGTGAGTCCGGCCGCCCGCGCCAGGCGAGCCAGCACATAGCCGTCGCCCCCGTTGTTGCCCGGCCCGCACACCACGACCAGGCGGTGCGCCACGGGCCAGCGGGTGCGCAGGCAGCGCAGCGCCGCCTCCCCTGCGCGCTGCATGAGGGTGTAGCCGGCGATCCCCAGCGTCTCGATCGCGTACGCATCGAGCGCGCGGACCTGCTCGGTGGAATAGAGTGAGACCGGCAACGCCATGGGCCTGATTATACTGGTGTCATGAGGACGCCATGATCCAGCCGCTCGATCTCGCCGCGGTCAAGCGCGAGCTGCTCTCGCGAGCCCGTGAGCTCGGCTTCGGGCGCCTCGGCGTGGCGCGCGTGGACATCCCCGAGGACGAGCGTCATCTGCTGAACTGGCTGAATGCCGGCTTCCACGGTGAGATGCACTACATGGAGCGCCACGGCAGCAAGCGCAGCCGGCCGCGGGAGCTGGTCCCGGGCACCGTGCGCGTCATCAGCGCCCGTATGGATTACTGGCCGGGCGAGGCGCGCGACGCCGACGAGGCGCTCGCCGACGGCCAAGCCGGCTACATCTCCCGCTACGCCCTGGGACGCGACTATCACAAGGTGCTGCGCAAGGCGCTGGCGCGGCTCGCCGGGGAGCTGGCCGGGCGAATCGGACCGTTCGGCTACCGGGTCTGCGTCGACAGCGCGCCGGTGCTCGAGCGCGCGCTGGCGCGCGAGGCGGGCCTGGGCTGGATCGGCAAGCACACCAACCTCATCGCCCGTGAGGCCGGCTCGTGGTTTTTCCTCGGCGAGATCCTCACCGACCTGCCGCTGCCGGCGGACATGCCGGCCAGCGCACATTGCGGCACGTGCACCGCCTGCCTCACCGCCTGCCCCACTGCGGCCATCGTGGCCCCGTACCGGCTGGATGCGCGCCGCTGCATCTCGTATCTGACCATCGAATTGCGCGCCGCCATTCCGCGCGAGCTGCGAGCGGCCATCGGCAACCGGATCTACGGTTGCGATGACTGCCAACTGGTGTGTCCTTGGAACAAGTTCGCCCGGGCCGCCTCGCACCCGGACTTCAGGGTTCGCCACGGGCTCGATGCGGCGCGGCTCACCGAGCTGTTTGCGTGGTCCGAAGCGCAGTTCGAGCAGCGCATGCGCGGCTCGGCCGTCTACCGCATCGGCTACGAGCGCTGGTCGCGCAACATCGCGGTCGCGCTCGGCAACGCGCCGGGCTCGGCCGCTGCGATCGAGGCCCTGCAGCGGCGCCGCGGCGATTCTTCCGCGCTGGTGCGAGAGCACATCGAGTGGGCCCTGGCGCGCCAGCGCAACCGGCGCGCGGGCGCCACCGACACCGCCTAGCGGCTCACCTGGAGGTTGTCGATGAGCCGTGCCTTGCCGAGACGCGCGGCGGTCAAGACCACCAGGTGACGGGTGTCGGGCTGGGCGGCGGCGAGATCCTCGGCGCGGCGAACCGCGAAGTAATCGGGCCGGAAGCCTTCGCGCTCGAGCGCGTCGATTCCGGCGCGCTCGATCCCCGCGTAATCCTGCTCGCCGGCGCTCAAGCGACGCGCGGCCGCCTGCAGCGCCCGGTGGATCGCGGGCACCTTGGCGCGCTCCTCGGGGCTCAGGTACTGGTTGCGCGAGCTCATCGCGAGCCCGTCGGCATCGCGCACCGTGGGCGCGGCGAGGATCTCGACGGGCATGCACAGCTCGCGCACCATCCGGCGGATGATGGTGAGCTGCTGGTAGTCCTTCTCGCCGAAGACCGCCGCGTCGGGCTCGACGATGTGCAGAAGCTTCGCCACCACCGTGGTAACACCCTCAAAGTGTCCGGGCCGGAACTCCCCGCACAGGATCGCCGAGAGCCCCGGCACCTCCACCCGCGTGGCGCGCTGCGAGCCGTTGGGATACATCTCGGCGACATCCGGCATGAACATCAGGTCGCAGCCGGCCTCGCGCAGCATCTGCTCGTCGCGCTCGGGCGTGCGCGGATAGTGAGCGAAGTCCTCGTTGGGCCCGAACTGCATCGGGTTCACGAAGATGCTGGCGACGAAGCGCTCGCCGTGGGCCCGCGCGGCCTCGATCAGGCTGACGTGCCCGGCGTGGAGGTTGCCCATCGTCGGCACGAACACGATTCGCTCGCCCGCCCGGCGCCAACCGTGCACCAGCGCGCGAACATCCGCGATGGTCGTGACGGTACGCATCCGGCTAGAAGGAGTGCTCGGGCGCCGGATAGGCGCCGGAACGCACCGCCTCCACATAACGCTTGACCGCCTCGAGATTGTCGCCCGCTCCCGCCATGAAATTGCGCACGAAGCGCGGCTTGCGTCCCGTCGTGATATCGAGGATGTCGTACAGCACCAGGATCTGTCCGTCCGTGTGCGCACCGGCGCCGATGCCGATGACCGGCACGGCGAGCTCGGCGGTGATCGCCTTGCCGAGCTCCGCCGGGATGCACTCGAGCAGCACGATGTCCGCGCCGGCTGACTCGAGCCGCTTGGCCTCCGTGATCATGCGCGCGGCGGCCTCCTCCTGCCGCCCCTGCACGCGAAAGCCGCCGGTCTTGTGCACCGATTGGGGCCTGAGGCCGAGGTGAGCGCAGACGGCGATGTCGTGGCCGGCCAGGAACTCCACGATCTCGAGCTGGCTCGCGCCGCTTTCGAGCTTGACCATCTGCGCACCGCCCTCCTGCATCAGGCGCACGGCATTCTCGAGCGCGCGGTCCTTGGACGGATAACTCATGAACGGCAGATCGCCTATGAGGAACGGGCGGTGCAGCCCGCTCGCCACGATGCCGCAGTGATACACCATGTGATCCATCGTGACCGGCACGGTGGTGTCGCGCCCCTGGATCACCATGCCGAGCGAATCGCCGACCAGCACCACATCGACGTCCGCCGCATCGAGAAGGACGGCGAAGCTGGCATCGTAGCAGGTGAGGCTCGCGATCTTGCGGCCCTCCTCCTTCATGCGCGCGAGCGTGCTCAGCGTGACCGGCTGGCGCTCCGAGTCGCGAAGCTGCAGGTGTGTGTACATGGAGCCAAGTGTACCAGGAGCGGCGCAGGCGCCGGCCGCCTAGATCGCCCGCCCGCCCATGGGGTTGTAGTACAGCCGCCCGCGCTTCATGCGCCGGATGGCGCCGAGCAGCTCCTCGTAGTCGGCCGGGTTGTTGACCGGATCGATGGAGGCGGCGTTGACGATCAGCAGCGGAGCGCCCTCATACTCGTGGAAGAAGCGCGCGTAGGCTTCGTTCAAGCGCACCAGGTACTCCCGGTCGATGTAGTGCTCGTAGCCGATGGCCCGCCGCGCGATGCGCTCGAGCAGCACATCGACCGGCGCCTGCAGGTACACCACCAGGTCGGGCTTCGGCGGCTGCACATCGAGCCGGCCGCTCACCTGCTCGTACAGCGCGAACTCCGCATCGTCCAGCGTCACCCGCGCGAACAACCGGTCCTTGTCCCACAGGTAGTCCGCCACGCGCACCGGTGCGAAAAGATCCTTCTGGTTGAGCGCGGCGAGCTGCTGGCAGCGCTGGAACAGGAAGTACAGCTGCGCGGGCAGAGCCCCGGCGCGGGGACTCTTGTAGAAGCGCTCGAGGAAGGGGTTCTGGGCGGCATCCTCCAACACCGCCTGCGCCGAGAGGCTCTGCGCCAGCAGGCGCGCAAGGCTGGTCTTGCCGACGCCGATCGGCCCCTCCACCACGATGAACTGGTGCTCAGCTGCCATGGTCTCCCGTGCCGCGTGCGGCCGTTATTGAGGCTCTGGTTCTTCGAGACGCCACAGGCCCTCGGGTGCGACCCGGGCCTTGAGCTCGATCACTCGACCGAGCCCGGGCACATCGAGATCCGGGGCGAGATCCGCCAGAGGATACAGAACGAAGTTGCGCTCCACTATCCCGGGGTGCGGGACGGCAAGGTCCGCCTCGGCGTGGCGCTCGCGACCGTAGACCAGCAGGTCCAGGTCGATGATCCGCGGCCCCCAGCGCGGCCCCTGCGGCGGCCTGCCGAAGGCCTTCTCGATGGCCTTGAGCTCCCCGAGCAGAGCGCGGGCCTCGAGGCGCGTGATCACCGCCGCCACCGCATTGATGAAATCCGGCTGCGCGCTCGGCCCCAGGGGCCGCGAGCGGTACAGCGGCGAGCACCGCACCGCTCGGGTGTCCGGCAGTGCGGCAAGCCGCTCCCAGGCCCGCCGCACCTGCAAGCCCGGCGTCTCGAGATTGCTGCCGATTCCGATATAGGCCGGCTGCCAGATCGCCCGAGCGCTCATTTAGGATGCGCTGGGCGTGCGGCGTCCTCTCCTTCGGCGCCGGGGCTTGGGCTTGCGCCCGCCGCCTGCGCGCTCGCCCGCCTGCGCGAGCGAATCGGCCATTCGCTCCTGCTCCTGCCCCTCCGACTCCTGCAGCTGCGTCCACCATCGCGCGGTCTCGGACGAGGCCAGGCCGAGCTCCGCGCGCAGCAGCAGCAGATCGTAGCCCGCCCTGAACCTGGGGTGGGCCAGCACGCGCAGCGCCCGCCGTCCCCGCGGGTATTCCAGGCGCGGCTGCAGGGCGAACATCTCTCGCACCCCGAGCGCGAAGCGCCTCGGGATCGCGAGGTGGGTCTGGGCCTCGCGCACGGCCTGATCGCAGGCGTCGAGGATGGCCGAAAGCTCGTGCCAGCGGCTCGGGGGCATCGCCTCGATGATTTGGGCGATGGGTCCGTAGAGCAGCGCGGCGAGCAGGAAAGTCGGGCTGACCGGGCGGCCGGCGACGATGCGCGCGTCGGTTTTGGCAAGCCCTTTGCGCAGCAGCTTCTCGACCAGGCTGTCCGGGTGAGTGGCGAGGTAGGCCTCCACGCTCGGCAGGAGAGCTGCCAGCAGGCCGCGCCCGCGCAGCACCTCGAAGCTGCGCACGCCGTGCCCGGTGAGGAAGAGCTTCAGCGTCTCGTCGAAGAGTCGCGCAGGGGGCACTCCACCGAGCAGCTCGCGCAAGCGGGCAATGGGTTCGGCCGTCTGGGGGTCGAGCTCGAAGCCGAGCTTGGCCTCGAAGCGCGCCGCGCGCAGCATGCGCACCGGATCCTCGCGATAGCGGGTCTCGGGATCGCCGATGAGGCGCAGGCGCCGGGCCGCGATGTCCTCGGCACCGCCGACGTAGTCCCAGATGGAGAAATCGGCGACGTTGTAATAGAGCGCATTGGCGGTGAAGTCCCGCCGCCAGACATCGTCGTCGAGGGTCCCATAGATGTTGTCCCGCAGGATGCGGCCGGACTCATCGAACATCCGCACCGCATCGGGGTCGAGATCGCCTTCCTGGATCGCCCCCACGGGGGCGTGTGCGGCCTCGGCCCGGGCCGCCCGCGGCTCGGTGACCGGACCGCCGAGGTCGAGAATCTCGCCCACCTCGCCGTCGGCTCCCTCGACATCCTCCTCCTCGCCGGCCTCCTCGCTCTCCAGCGGCTCCTCGCCCTGGGACGGAGCGCTCGCGGCCCGGAAAGTGGCGACTTCGATGGTCTCCTGCCCGAAGAACACGTGCGCCAGGCGGAACCGGCGGCCCACCAGGCGGCAATTGCGGAACAGGCGCTTGACCTGCTCCGGCAGCGCGTCCGTGGCCACGTCGAAGTCCTTCGGGTCGAGCCCCAGCAGCAGGTCGCGCACGCACCCACCCACGAGAAAAGCCTGAAATCCCGCATCGCGCAGGCGATACAGCACCCGCAGAGCGTTCGGGGAGATATGGGACCGGGAAACGATATGCTCCGCCCGCGGAATGATCCGCGGCGGGGTGGGGGGCGCCGTCCGGCGCACTGGAGTGGAATTCAATTCTGCGCTTTCTGCTTGAGCCATGACTGAGGATCCCTATAATACCGCGCTCCTGTGGGTAAGCCCTCAAGCCGCGCTCCCTTCGTCTAGAGGCCCAGGACATAGCCCTCTCAAGGCTGTAACACGGGTTCGAATCCCGTAGGGAGCGCCATGGTATCAAAGACTTAGAGGCTTCACCGGCATCGTACGACGCACTCGCGGGAACAGGGCTCACGAGCGGCGATGCGTACGAGAATCCCCATGACCGCCCCTGCCCGTCTCTGGCCACTGCCACGCCGAGCGTAGAAATCCCCCGAGCATCGCTACGACTGCAACCCCCGACCCTCATAATTTGCAGAGGATGACGGTCACTCGCCCTCAAGCCGGCCATGCACACTCCCGGCCCTTTGCGACCCGGATCAGTCCGACCCAGACGAATGCTTTGCGCCGCGGAGCAGACCTTTCCTCTTTCGAACAGTTCGATTCGAGACTGAAGCGCCCGTCCGGTCAAACAAGTGGCTGCACTTCGCCGCACCACGTTGTCAGCGCAGGCCCGACGCATCCTCCTTAGACGTAGTCTGGTCACCGCACTGCCGAAGCGATGTCATTACCGGAGCCGCAGAAGCGGGATTTGGCAAAAGTGAAACGTATTTTAGTTTTGCCTTGACCAAAATAATATTGCCTTTAGAATTGCGGAATGCGCTATTTGACCCCCTCGCTTCAGCGGGATCTACCGCGGAAGATGGTGCTTCTCGCCGGGCCGCGCCAGTGCGGCAAGACCACACTCGCCAAATCGCTGCTGGATGAACGCGGCGTGTACCTCAACTGGGACATCGCCAAAGACCGCAGAATCATTCGCGACCTTGCGTGGCCGAAAAACGCGTCACTCCTCGTCTTGGACGAGCTCCACAAAGCGCCCAAGTGGAAGAACCTGCTGAAGGGCGTTGCGGACGAATTCCACAACCGGCCGCCCGTGCTCGTCACGGGCAGCGCCAAGCTGGACGCATTCCGCCGGACCGGCGATGCCTTGACCGGCCGCCATTATTTCTACAGGCTGCACCCGATCGACGTTGCCGAATCGAGGGCGTTTCTTCCGCAACTCGATCTACGGTCACGCCTGACGCGTCTGCTGGAAGCAGGCGGATTTCCAGAAGCGTTTCTCGACCCGGCTGAAGCCGCGCGGCTGTGCAACGACAGAATGGAGCTCGTCACCCGCGACGACCTGCGCGATCTGTCCCGGGTCAGCTCCTGGCGCGGTCCCGCGGACCTCGTGGAATTGCTGCGCGAGCGGGTCGGCGGACCTGCGAATTACGACAATCTCGCCCAATCTCTCGGCATTTCCCCGCCGACGGCCAAATCATGGGTCGAGCTCCTCGAGAAGCTCTACCTGATCTTCCTCCTGCCTCCCTACTCGAGAAGTCTGTCGCGAAGCATACGCAAGGACCGGAAAGTGTACTTCTTCGATTGCGCTGCGGCATACGACGAGACAGGAGGCGCCCAACTCGAGAACCTGGTCGCGTGCTGCCTGCTCAAATTCACGCAGTTCCGTAAAGACGCCAAGGGAGAGAGCTGGGAACTTTTCTATCTGCGTGACCGCGAGGGACGGGAGGTCGATTTCGTCGTCACCAGAAACCGCCGCGTTCACTGGCTGATAGAGGTCAAGACGTCGGATGAAGTGGTCAGCCCATCGCTCGGCTACTACACGCGAAAGCTCAATCCGAACGAATCCATGCAGCTCGTGCTCGACCTGGAACGTCCGCTCGAGCGCTCCGGCGTCAAGATCCTGCGCCTTGGGGATTGGCTGGAAGCGTTGTCGTCGGTCGACGATCCCCCCTTGAATCAGTTCAATACGTAGTGCGCGCCGGCCGAACTGGCCGCGGCAATCAGCGAGCTCCTGGCGCGAGTCACCGAAAGGTCCTGACGGCAGCACCGCACTCAGCCGTCAAATCCCATACTCCCCCGCAAACCACCACTCGACGTCAGTCGTAGCTTGCCCGGGGGAATGAAGCCGCGCGAAGAGACGCCCAAGCGCCGCGTCAGGACGGCAGCGGGCAGTCGCCCGCGATCAGCTCACGCATCATCGACAGCATGATTTCCGCATTGATGGGCTTGTTCGCGATGCGCAGGTACGGATCCCGGGGAAGCTCCTTGATCGCGCTCGACGTGTCCCCCGTGATGAGCACGGCCTTGAGGTGGCTCGAGAGCGTATCGCGCAGGGCCTCGATGACCTGGGTACCGGTCTCCGAATCGCTCAGGTGGTAGTCGGTCACGAGCAGGTCCACGCCGTCGCGCGCAGCCTCGAGCGCCGCCTGCAGCGAACTGACGGCCGTAACCTGGTAGCCTTCCGATCTCAACAGCATCCGCGTCGCATCCCGCACGCCCCTGTCATCCTCCACCAGGATCACCCTGACCGCGCCGCCGCGAACGGGGTATGTCATCGGCGCCATCCGCACCGCCGCTCCGAATGAGTCACCGGCCACCGGAGTGAGCGCCGGAGGCAACAGCACCGAGAACGAGGACCCGCAGCCGACCTGCGAGCGCACGTCGAGCTCGAGCCCCAGGAGATGGACGATCCGCCTGACGATCGAGAGCCCGAGCCCGTAGCCATCGCGCGACCTGTTGGGCGCAACGTCCACCTGATAGAACTCGTCGTAGATGCGAGACAGATGCTCGGCGGGAATGCCAACCCCCGTGTCCCGCACCTCGATCCGCATCCTCGAGTCCGGGACGGACTGACAGCTGATCGCCACCCGTCCGTCCCGCGTGTATTTGATGGCATTCGCAACGAGATTGCGCAGGATCTGCTCCACCAGCGGGCGGTCGCTGTGCACGCAGGCGCGCGACGGCTCGATGTCGAGCCTGAGGCCCTTGTCCACGGCGATGCTCGCGAATTCGCGCCGCAGCTCTTCAAACAATGCGGCGACGGCGAAGTCCGTGGGGTCGGGCTTGACCGCACCGGACTCGAGCTTGCTGATGTCGAGCAGGGCATTGAGCAGGCGTGACATCGCCCCGATCGCCCGCTCCTGCTGCGAGAGCGCCTCGGCCGCATCGTCATCGCACACACTGCGGCGCAGCGCTCCGTTGAGCAGCGAAATCGTCTGCAGCGGCTGACGCAGATCGTGGCTCGCCGTGGCCAGAAACTTGCTCTTGGCCTGGCTGGCGCTATCCGCCTCGTCCCGCGCCCGCTCGGCCGCCGTCTGCGCGGCGATGAGCTTGCGCTCGATGTCCTTCCTATGCGTGGCGTCGCGGATCGCGGCGGCGACGAGAATCCGTCCGCCACCGTCGATCGGACCCAAGCTGATCTCTACGGGAAACTCCGTGCCATCGCTGCGCAGTCCATAGAGCTCGAGCCCCCGCCCCATCGGCCGCGTTCGCAAGTGAGTCATATACTCACCGCGGTGTTCCTGGTGACGCTGTCGAAAACGCTCGGGAACGAGGCTTTCGACGGCGGCACCGATCAACTCTTCGCGCTTGTAGCCGAACAGGACCGTCACCCGGCGATTGACGAATTGGACGATCCCGTCGGCGTCGACGACGATCATGGCATCGGGTGCGGCGTCTATCAGATTGAGCGCCGCATCGTCCGGCAGAGAAAGCATCGGATGCCTCCCGGTTGACGAGCACCCCCCCACAGCTGAAGGCCGGATCGGCAACGTCCCGGGCCGCCGTCCCCCTATGCAGCAGGCGAACGATACGAGTTCTAGCGTATCGTTCGCGCCGCCAGGAATCAAATGAGACGCTTGGGCATTTGGCGGCCCCGGCGCGAATGCCGCTCGATGTGCGGCTCCGACGCTGGCCGCCAGGGGCTCGTGAGGGCCCGATCCCCAGGGTCCCGCGAGGCGGTCGTCTGCGCCGAAACCGCGTGTTGTTCTCGCTAGCGGATGGGTTCTTCGAAAGCCTGGCGCGCACCCGGCGGCCGTCTCGGCCGGCAAGTTGAAACACGTCTCCACGATGGAGCGCGGCCAGCTTGCACTCGAACCCGCAGAGCAGGTCATCGAAGCGGCCCGGCGCAAGCGTGAGCTGTACACGCTCAAAGGGCTAACGCCGCACGCCTCGCTCGGCGGAACGCGGCCACGGCGCGTCGATGGCCTCGCGCGCCAGGGCGCTCATCAGTCTGTAGCCGTTCCGGTTCGGGTGCACGCCGTCGTTCGAGAGACTGCGGCGGAACGTGCCCCGGGGACTCACCAGGTGCGCATAGTAGTCGACGAATCGCAGATGCTGCGCGCGCGCGTAACGGCGCAGCCAGGCGTTGAGCCGGCGAATCTCGGCCGCCGGCCGGTAGCGGGTCGCCCACCAGAAGCGCACCGCCGGCGGCATCGAGCCGAGAATGACATGGATATGATGCGCCCTGGCCAACGTGACCATCGCCTCGATGTCGTCCTTGTAGTACTGCTCGCTGATCGGCCCGGTGTTGCCCGCGATATCGTTGGTGCCGGCGATGATCTGCACCACCTTCGGGTGCAGCGCGATCACATCCGGCCAGAAACGCACCAGCATCTGAGCGCTCGTCTGGCCGGTGATGCCGCGATCGACCACGCCGTGGGTGAACATGGACGGATCCCCGTACTGCCAGAAGTCGGTGATCGAGTCACCCATGAACACGACGCGAGGATGATGCTTCAGCGCGTCGTTCGCGGCCCGATAGCGGCACAGGTCGGCCCAGTCCCGCGCCCGCGCCCGGTTGGCGGCGCGGGTCGCGCGTGCCTTCTGCTGCGCCGATTGCGGCGCGAGCTGAAAATGCGCTCCCGGCTTCAGGATCATGCGCATGAAAGGCGCGCCCGGGCCGGAGTTCGCCGCGCCCGCGCACGGGTTGCCGCTCATCGCGGTGTACGCGCCCGCGGCCGGGGCCGCCAGCACGGGGGCGGCAAGCGCGATCGACAGCAGCGTGGCGGCGAATCCGAGCGCGGCACGCCTGCCGTGCGGGTGTGGTGTCACAGTCATAGCTCAATGCTCCTTGTGTCACTTGGAAGATAAGCGGGGATCGTGTGGCGTTTCCCCGGCCGAGGCACGGCTGCGGATCCCGCGAAGCGGCGCCGCCCGCCCCGGACGGCCGATCCGCCCTGATCCGGTCCGCGGCCACTCAGGGGCTGTCCACATCCGCGGGCGGCGGCGACTGCGACGTGCGCCGCAGCTCCGCGATGGCCGAGTCGAGGCCCTGAAGGGTAAGAGGGAACATGCGCCGACCGACCAGATCCTTGATGAGTTTCACCGAGGCGATGCGCTCCCAGTGCTGCGCCGGCTCGGGATTGAGCCAGACCAGCCGCGGGAAAGCCGCGCAGAGTCGGCGCATCCAGGCCGCGCCCGTCTCGCGGTTCCAGTGCTCGATGCTCCCGCCGGGCTGCGCGATCTCGTAGGGGCTCATTGTGGCATCGCCGACCAGGATCACCCTGTAGTCGTGGCCATAGGTGCGCAGCACATCGAGTGTCGCAACGGCGGAGGCGCCGCGTCGGCGGCTGTCCTTCCATACCTGCTCGTACGGCACGTTGTGAAAATAGAAATGCTCGAGATGCTTCAGCTCGCAGCGAGCCGCCGAGAACATCTGCTCGCAGACCCTCACGTGCTCGTCCATCGATCCGCCGACGTCGAGAAACAGAAGCACCTTGACGGAGTTGCGCCGCTCGGGCACGAACTTCAGGTCGAGCACTCCGGCGTTGCGGGCGGTCGCGGCGATCGTGTCATCGAGGTCGAGCTGGTCGGCAACGCCCTCGCGGGCGAACTTGCGCAGTCTGCGCAGGGCCAGTTTCATGTTGCGCGTGCCGAGCTCCACCGTGTCGTCGAAATTGCGGTACTCGCGCCGTTCCCATACCTTCACGGCTCGGCGTTGCCGCGCTCCCGCCTCGCCGAAGCGCACGCCCTCGGGGTGAAAGCCTGCGGAGCCGAACGGGGAGGTGCCGCCGGTTCCGATCCACTTGCTGCCCCCGTGATGGGCTTCCTTCTGCTCACGCAAACGCTCGCGCAGCGTCTCGAGAAGCTTCTCCCAGCCGCCCACGGACTCGATGGCGCGCCGCTCCTGCTCCGACAGGGCGAGCGAGGAGAGCTCCCGCAGCCATTCGGCGGGGACTTGCCTCGCGAGCAGCTCGGCGAACAGCCGCTGCGCGCCCTCGAAAGCCTCGGCGAACACCCGGTCGAACCGGTCGTAGTGCCGTTCGTCCTTCACCAGGCAGGCGCGCGCCAGGAAGTAGAAGTCCTGCGCGGAAAGTCCCGCCGTTCGCGCCCTCAGGGCTTCGAGCAGCGTCAGAAGCTCCGTGATGCTGACCGGCACGCCCGCCGCGCGCAGTCCGAAGAAGAATGTGACGAGCATCCCGCCTGCCAGGCTGCCGCCGCGACTCAGCGCGCCCGGCGGTGCAGAAACACGAGCTGCTCGAACAGGTGCACGTCCTGCTCGTTCTTGAGCAGCGCGCCATGCAGCGCCGGCAGCATCTTGCGCTCATCGCCGGCGCGCAGCATCGCCGGATCGATGTCCTCGGCGAGCAGCAGCTTGATCCAGTCGAGCAGCTCCGAAGTCGAGGGCTTTTTTTTCAGGCCCGGGGTCTCGCGCACCTCGTAGAAGGTCCGCAGCGCCTCGGCGAGCAGTTCCCGCTTGAGCCCCGGGAAGTGCACCCCCACGATGGCGCGCATCGTAGCCTCGTCGGGAAAGCGGATGTAATGGAAGAAGCACCGGCGCAGGAAGGCATCCGGCAGCTCCTTCTCGTTGTTGCTGGTGATGAGCATGATGGGGCGGTGACGCGCCCTCACGAGCTCACGCGTCTCGTAGACGTAGAATTCCATGCGATCGAGCTCGCGCAGCAGGTCGTTCGGGAACTCGATGTCCGCCTTGTCGATTTCGTCGATGAGCAGCACCGGCTCGCTTTCCGACTCGAACGCCTCCCACAGCTTGCCCTTGACGATGTAGTTGGCAATGTCGCGTACGCGCGCCTCGCCGAGCTGCGAGTCGCGCAGGCGCGAGACTGCGTCGTATTCGTAAAGGCCCTGTTGCGCCTTGCTGGTCGACTTGATGTGCCACTCGTACAGGGGGCGCTCGAGCGAGCGCGCGATCTCCTGTGCGAGCTGCGTCTTGCCCGTGCCCGGCTCGCCCTTGATCAGAAGGGGCCGGCCCAAGGTGATCGCGGCGTTCACCGCCATCATCAGATCGTCGGTCGCGATGTAACGGTCGGTTCCGCTGAAGCGCTGGGTCATGCTCTGTCTCGTATCGATTCAAACCGCGAGCCGCCGCGCCACCATGTGCACGGACGGCGGCGCAATGCGAGACGCACCGGATGATGCGCCTTGGGCCGCCGCCCCGGCGCCCAAGCCCTCAAGCATATCAGGGCGCGCGAGACGCTGAGGCCGCCCGACACCGGACGGTGCGCTACCAGCCGCGCGGAACCTGCCGCAGCGCGCCCCGCCCGGCGGCTGCGCGAGGCGGGATGGCGAAGGGGAGTGGGTGAGCGGATCTGCCGAGTCATCCGCCTGGCAGCCCCACGGGGGCTGCCGAGTCCAACCTGAAGATAGATTCAGAGCGAGCGCGAGCCTGCCGCGGAAAACTCGCAGTCCGTGAGACTCATCGAGGCGTATAATTTATCTATGGGCGCCTGGATCATCATGCTCTCTGTGTGCGCCGGCGGGCATACAGCCTGTCAGCCCGCTACGCCGACGTGGTACTACGCCACCCGCCAGGAATGCGAACAGGTACTGGCGTACATGCCGCGAGCGGATCATCCCCGGTGTGAGCGGATCTCGAGGCGCAAGGCAAATGCGGAAGGCGCGGTGCTGTTTGCGCCGTCGCACCAACACCGGTCCGCGAAACCGCCGCCGCGCGGATCGTCCTCATCGTAAGCACGGTGTCAGCCCCGGGCGAGGCGGCGCCACCGGATCCCGGCGCTCGCTTGGCTCGGACGAGCCTTGCGGCGCAGCCGCCGGAGTCAGCGGGCCGCCCTCCCCTGCCCGGACGCGCCGCTCAGCGCTCGCGCCCGAGATCCGAGGCCGCGAAGCGGTCAGGCAGCAGCTCCGATACGCTCCAGTGCCGCACCCGGCCGCCGCAGTCGCCGTAGACCATGGCCTGCGGATCGGCGAATTCCGCCATCACCTGACGGCAAGCGCCGCAAGGCGAAAGCAGATCCGCCGCGCTGCAGGCGACCGCCAACGCGGTGATCCGACGGGCACCGGCGGCGATCGCGGAGAAGATCGCCACGCGCTCTGCGCACATGGACAGCCCGTAGGAAATGTTCTCGACGTTCACGCCCGTGAACACGCGGCCGCGATCGTCTATGACCGCCGCCGCGACGCGAAAGCGGGAATACGGCGCATAGGCCCGATCGAGACACTCGCGGGCCCGGGCGATGAGGGCGTGCGGATCGATTGCCATGCAGTTTCTCCGTGGCGCGCAACGCGTTTACGCATGCCCCCGGGAGTATATCGTCCGGGCTGCCGCACTCAACTTATGCCAGTCCGCATCCGCGCAGGATGAACGACACGACGTGTTGCGTGGACTTCGCCTGCACCGCCCGGTCGAGGCGCGCGCGGCCGAGCACGGCGCGGATTTGCACCTCGAAATCGGCATAGGTCTGCGTGGCGGCCCAGATCGTGAAAAACAGGTGCGTGCTGTCCACCGGCGCCATGCGTCCCTCGGCGATCCACTGGTCGATCACCGCCGCTTTGCGCCGCACCAGCGGACGCAGCGTGCGCATCAGCGTCCCCCGCAGCTCGGGCGCCCCGTGCAGCAGCTCGTTCGCCCACACGCGCGAGGCGTACGGACGCGCGAAGGACTGGCGCATCTTCTCGCCGATGTACCGCTCGAGGGCCGCGCGCGGCTCTGCGCCGAGCGCGATGCTGTCCGCCGGCTCCAGCCACTCGCGCAGTGTCCGCTCGAGCACCGCGCGGTAGAGCGCCTTCTTGCAGCCGAAGTAATAGTGCAGATTGGGCTTGGGCAAACCCGCCGCCTTGGCGATCTCGGCCATCGTGGCCCCGCCGAATCCTGCCCCTGCAAACACACGCTCCGCCGCCTTGACGATGGCGGCCTCCTGAGCGGCGCGGTTGCGGCTCTTGCGGCCCACACCGCGGCCGTCGCCGGGCTCGCGCGTCCCGCGCTTCGCTCCCACCCTGGCTCCCCCCCGCCCTACGCGCGCTTTCCATGACAGCCCGCAACGGAAT
>OFHJ01000274.1_pt1 | contig 21484 bp, 25 predicted proteins | sample 1522001 | NCBI WGS metagenome assembly OFHJ01 (sample SAMEA2464838, study PRJEB22497) | soil metagenome | biome: Grassland; feature: Farmland; material: Clay | place: Australia | collected 2013-02-01 | depth 1.2 m | reverse complement strand
CCCGCGAGGTGATCGACGAGGCGTTTCCGCGGGCCGAGTCGGTGGTCATCGTGGCCATCGGGGACGGCGCGTGCATCCGAGCACAGCTTGGCGAGTTCGGCTCAGTGACGGAGATGCCGCTCATCGACCCCGGCTTCCTGCCGCAGTCCCTGGCGAGCCTCTGATCGGCGAGCCCGCATCCGCGGCGGGCGGGTTTCGGGAGACGGGGCGACCACATGAGGGGGGGTATGGGTCGCCGCGCCTCCCGGACCCAGTAGCTTCCTGGCGAGGGGGGTGTCCTTGTTATGTCAGGTCCGCGCCAGGCGGGTTTCGGGAGACGAAGCGACCACATGAGGGGGGGTATGGGTCGCCGCGCCTCCCGAACCCAGTAGCTTCCTGGTGCGGGGATGAAGTCCTGTTATGACAAATCCGGACGAGGTGGGTTCCGAGAGACGAAGCGCGCCCATGAGGGGGGGTATGGACCGCTTCGCCTCCCGGACCCGGTCAGCTGCTCAAGTACCTCGTGCATGCACCGTAGTATCGTGGAATTTCATTGCAGTCAGGTTGCGTCTGACGAAGCTCGAGTACGGCGACAGCGCCCTCGCCCTGGCGAAGTCCCTTTGCGCGCCGGCCGCATCGAGAGCCGGGCCGTCCGCGCGGCCGCGCAGTTGGTGCGCCGCGGTCCGGTAGCGGCCGGTGAGCAGCGCGCGGTCCCCCGCGGCCCTCGGGTACGCGCTGAGCACGAACGGGTGCGGTTGATCGCCGGCGAAGGCCGCCGGCGCCGTCGCGAGTGTCACTCCGGCGCACAGCGCCGGCGAAAATCTGAGGGCGTTGCGTCTGTGTGGTGACATGCGGGCTCTCCTGTCGTCTCGAGTATCGGGGCTGGCTTTCGGAGCCAACGCTGACACGATAGAAGTCCCGGCAGGATCCGACAAACGAAAAGATCTGCAGCGTGACATGAGCGCGCCTCATCAACACGCGGCGGCCCGCAGGAAGGGCGCGGCCGGCTTCGGCGCGGCGCGCCTCTCGGAGAATTCCGCCGACATCCAGTCGCTGAATGCGCGGATGTCGGGTTTGTCGGCATCCTTTAGGCGGATGGCGAGGTAGTAGGTGTCGGCCGTCGGCAGCTCGACCGAGAAGATGCGCGCCAGCGCGCCGGAGCGGAACCAGGCCTCGCAGTGCACGGTGGGCACGAGCGCCACGCCGATGCCTTGCTCCGCCGCCCGCACCACGGCGTGCAGGGTGTCGAGCTCGAGAACGTTTTTCGGCTCCGGTGTGTCGAGACCGACTTCCTCGGCCCAGTTGGCCCATGCGTGCGGCCGGGGCTTGTGCACGATGAGCGCCATCTCCTTGAATATGGAGCCGCCGAGGCGGGCGACCGCCGCCGTATGCTGCGGCGCGCACACGGCCGTCAGCGACAGCGAGAACAGGCGTGAGCACTGCACGCCTTGCGGCTCGGCGTCGGAGATGAGAATCGACACGTCCGCGCTCGCTGGATGCGTCGAAGGGCGCGGATCGCGCGTGTCGATCTGGATGTCGATCTCCGGGTGCGCGGCGCAGAACTCGCCGAGCCGCGGAACAAACAACTCGGTGGCGAAAAACGGCGGCAGCAGCACCCGCAGAGCGCGCCGCCCGCCGCGGCGCGCGAGCTGGGCCAGCGTGCGATCGAGCGCCTCAAGCAGCGGCTCGACCTCCTCGAGCAGCATCGCGCCGGCGTGCGTCAGCTCGAGGGCGCGCGGCTTGCGGTCGAACAGGCGCACGCCGAGCGTCTCCTCCAGCTCCTTCATCTGGTGGCTGACGGCCGACGGAGTCAGGTACAACTCGTTGGCCGCCAGCTTGAAGCTGCGAAGGCGGGCGGCGGCGCAGAACACGCGCAGGTTCTTGATCGGTGGTGGACGTGACAGGCGCATCATTGCAGTGGTGAGCGGATACGAGCATCGGGCAGGTGCAGGGTTGCAATATCCATGCCGGCTCGGCTCGTCGCCCGGAACGGGCTGTCCATCGGGCTCAAGCGCCGCTCACGCGCCTGGTCTGCATCGAATTGGGCCGCCGGCGCGCCCGCGCGCACCAACTTGGCGCGCTGCGTAAGGCTATTGCCCGAAACGCCTCGAGCCCCGGGCCAGGTAGGCCGCTTCCTCAGGCGTGCTCTCGCGCCCGAGCGCGAGATTGCGGTGGGGAAAGCGCCCGAAGCGGGCCACGATGGAGTGGTGCAGCTCGGCGGCATGCAGCGCGTCGACGAACAGCGGCCGCAGCCCCTGCGGCGCCTCGGCGAGGAGCCTGCGGTAGGCGCCCAGGGACTCGTCCTGCGCGTCGGGCCGCTCGGCGTGCTGCAAGGGCATGTAAAAGAACAGTCTCTCAGCGGGCGAGAGCGCCACGTCCGCCGCCGCCTGCAGGCCCGAAAGGGCCAGTGAGAGCGCCGCGCCGTCGGTGGCGAACGCGCGGGCAGTGCCACGGAAGACATGGCGGGGAAACTGATCGAGCAGCAGGATCAGGCCCAAGCGCCGGTGCGGACCGGCCTCCCAGGATTCGAGCGCCCCCGCGGCGGCCCGCTCCATCCGCTCGCCGAACCGGCTACGGATGAGCTCGTCGGTCGCGCGCCGCTCGCCGGGAGAGGCGTCGACGCCGAACCACAGTCGCTGGCGCTCTTTCAGGGTCTCGAGCGTGAGCGGTGCCGGCCCAAACCAGAAACGGCGTACCTCGAGAGACTCGTCCATCGATGGGCCGCGCGGAGCTGGTGTCGCGGCCTATTCGCAGAGGCTCTCGAGATAGCCCTGGGCGACCGGGCAGAGGCGCTTGCGCGCGAGCGCGCGCGCCTTGGGCGCGTCGAGGATGTACTCGAGGGGGCCGGAGACCAGGATCTGGCGGATGCGCGGATGGCGCGCCGAGGCGCGGGCCATCTTGTTGAGCACGGTGAACCCGCGATTGATCTTCTCGCGCGGAGCCCGGTTCTGCTCGATGGTGCGGGCGAGGTACTGGCCGAAGCGGGCGTAGAGGAAGTAGTCGTCGTCGCCGGCCTGGAAGCGCGCTTCGGCGAAGAAGTCGGGGAAGTTCTTCTCGAGATACGAGTTGACGCCGTACAGGGCGGGACGGGGATCGAGACTGCTCGACGCGCGCTGCTTCATGTCCTTTGTCACACCTCCCGGAGGTCCGGACCGCCATCGCTGGGCCTCGCGGGCGGCACCACACCCCGCGACGCGGCGCGAATGGTGCGCGAGAAGGTCGGTGGATGCAAGCGCAATGTCGACCGGACCGGCAAGGCCCGGCCGACGTTGCCGTTTCCTCTCCGCCAGACGTTTAATAGGCAGCTTCAGCCGCTGCAAGGTCAGTTCCCGGGATGTTCGGGCCACCGTTCAGCCAGACCGCCGAGAGTCCCTCTCCCGCCGAGGCCCCGGAGCGCTCCGATGCGCTCTCGAGGCTCTTCGAAGAGCACAACCGGACGCTGCACTCGTTCCTGCTGACACGCCTGGGCAACGAGCAGGAGGCTCGCGAGGTGGCACAGGAAGCCTATGTACGGCTGCTGCAGTTGGATCGGCCCGGAACGATCGGTTTCCTCAGGGCCTATCTGTTCAAGACCGTCGCCAACCTGGCGGTCGACCGGATCCGCCAGCAAATCAATCGTGCGCGGCTGGACCAGATCGCGCCCCGGGCCGAGACCGTGGACCGCCTCGGTCCGGACCACCGCCTCATGGCCACCGAGGAGCTCGACATGCTCGAGCGGGCCCTGTTCGAGCTGCCGCAGAGCCTGCGCCGGGCATTCGTTCTGCACCGCTTCGAGGAGTGTTCGACGGCCGACATCGCACGCGACCTTGGCGTGCGGGAGCGCTCGGCGCGCAATTACATCAGCCGCGTCGAGCTTCTCGGCGGAGAGGCCTACTTCACCGTGCGGCACGACCCGTCCCGGCCGTTCGTCGTCTCCGTCAACGGCTTGAGCGTGCGCGATGTCGGTACCGCCTTCAACGTGCACGAGGCGGCCGGGCGCACGGCCATCGCCGTGATCCGGGGAGAGGTCGAAGTCTCGCCGGGCGCGGCCCCGCGCTCCGGCTTCCCGGCACGAGCCGGAGCCGGCGTGCGCGTCAGCGCCGGGGAGGAGCTCAGATGGGGCCGCGCGCCGTGCCCGCGAGGGCCGGATCACGGCCTATCCGCCCTCGCGCGCCGGCCTGGGGGTGGAGAGCCGCTACGAGTACGGCAGCTTCACTCCCTCCACCGCTTCCCGGGAGGGCATCGGCTACAGCGTCCCGATCGCCGCCACGCACGGCCGGTTCACCACTCACGAGGTCGTCTACGGCGAGACCCGCGTTCCCGTGTTCGGCGCCCGTGATCGACTGCCCGGGATCGACCAGCTCACCGTGGACGGGGCTTTCCGGCGGGTGGACAGCTCGCTCGCGGGCTACTCGAACGCCTGGAACTTCGGAGTGGTCTACGCGCCCACGCGGGACATCGCGTTCCGGTTCGCGCGCGCCAGAACCTACCGGGAGCCCTCGCTCCAGGAGGCATATGCGCCCCGAACCGGCGGCTTCGACTCGGGGCTCGATCCCTGTCAGGCGTCCAATCTCGACTCCGGCCCCGACCCGGCGGCCCGGCGGCGCCGGCGGCTCCGCCATCGCTGCGCCACCAGGTGGGCGGCAAGCCCTACGGCGGCGAAGAAAGCCACGGCGCTGGTGGCCAGAGTCACATTCAGCATCCGCTCCAGCGTGCGATTGCGCAGCCGCATCCCGCGGTCCGACATTCGTGCGAGGCGCAGCCTCGCGATCACCGCGCGACGGCCGGTGTCGTAAATCGGGGCCGTCGTCTGTATCAGCCTCACTGCGTGCGGACCGACCAGACGACGGTACAGGCGGGCAAGAATGCCCGGCTGGGGAGCCGGCACTTGCGGCACGGCGAGCTCGTCGGCCCGCGCCAGGGTCGTGCCGCCGGGGGTGGTGACCGAAAGCCGCAGGCCCGGCTTCACGAACCGCGCCAAGTACCCCGCCAGCGCCGGCGAGGCGAGGATCAGGCGACCCCGCGTATGCAGGGTGCGGGTGCGAAGCGTGCCGTAGCTCACCGGCGCGGCGCCGCGTCGGTCGCGGTTGTCGATCAGCACGCCGAACCGGCCGTCGGTGAGGGACAGCGGCATCGAGAACTCCACATCGAATCCGCCGGGGCGGCGCTGCAGAGCGCCGACGATGCGCGGATCGATGATCGCCCGCTCGCGCCCGTACTCGCCCGTCACGATGCGGCGCGCCACGATGGGGCCGGGCCCGGTCAGCGCGAAGAATTCCGCGTGCTGCACACCCCGCGGGCCGGCATATCCCAGCCAGATGCGCTCGCCCATCGTCGACCGGCGCAGCGGGTTGGCGAGCGGTGCATCGAACACCAGGTGCGGGTCCTGCACCTTCAACAGCACATACAGTATGTTCCCGTACACACCGGCGAGGACGGTGAAGCGATGGGGTGCCCTGCCGTAGTGGCGGCGGGCGTCCCGGCCGTATTCTCCCTCGCCGCCCGCGGCGGGCCAGCCGTCATCGCCATCGACGGCCAGCGGTGCCGGCAGCGGCACGGCGGTAAGATCGTAGGGGTCGGAGAGGGCCGCCCCGGGGTAGCGGTAGAGCAGGGCGGTACGGCCTTGGAGCGAGGCGGCCACCGTCTTGGCGACCGAGCGCAGGGCCTGCCGCTCGCTCTCGCGCAGCGCCGAATCCATCTGCCGCGCGTAGCGGACGCCGTCCCAGGGCAGCACCAGCGCGACCAGAGCGAGCAACAGGATCTTGAGCCAGGAGCCCATCGAAGTTTGAGCAATCCTTCGGGCCGACCGCTTATAGTGGAGCTTTTGCGTCGGCGGTTCTACTGTCATCACTCATGAAGATACCCGAGATTCTCATTGTCGAGACCATACACCAGCCGGGCAGCCTCGCCGGGGTGCTGCAGGTGATCGCCGAGACCGGACTGACCATCGAGCACCTGACGGCGGTGCGCCGCAGCCAGGGGCGCACGGTGTGGGAGATCACCCTGGAGATGGACGAGGAGGCCGACAGGAGCCTCTACGATCGCATCGATCAGCTGCCCACCGCGCGCTTCGTCGGCAAGTCGGACCGGGTTTTCAACCGCCACCGCGGCGGCAAGATCCGCACCGTCGCCAGTCTCCCGATCAACACCCGGCAGGTGCTGCGCGATGTCTACACGCCGGGGGTGGCGCGCGTGTGTCTCGCCATCAGACAGGATCCGCGGCTCGCGCACGAGTACACCAGCATCGACAACACCGTGGCCGTGATCACCAACGGCACGGCAGTCCTGGGTCTTGGGAATATCGGGCCGCTCGCGGGGCTGCCGGTGATGGAGGGCAAGGCGGCGCTGTTCGCCGATCTCGCGGGCCTGTCCGCGGTGCCCATCCTTCTCGAGGAGACCCGGCCCGAGAAGGTCGTGGAGGCCATCGCCGCCATCCACCTGTCCTTCGGCGCCATCCAGCTCGAGGATTTCGCCGCGCCGCAGTGCTTCGAGATCGAGAGCCGCCTGCGCGAGCGGCTCGCCAAGCCCGTGCTGCACGACGACCAGCACGGCACCGCCGTCGTCGCGCTGGCGGCGCTCCTGAACGCGGCCCGCCGCGTCCGCAGGGGTCTGTCGGGGAGCACCGTCGGCCAGATCGGCCTGGGCGCGGCCGGCACGGGGATCGTGCGGCTGCTGCGCGCTTACGGCGTCGACAAGGTGCTCGGCGCCGATCGTGATCCCGCCGCCCTCGCGCGCATCGAAGCGCTCGGCGCGGAGGGTGCGAGCCTGGAGTCGATCATGCAGCGCGCCGATATCGTGCTGGCCACCACGGGAGTGAAGGGCCTGATCCGCCCGGAGTGGGTCCGCCCCGGCCAGGTGATCCTGGCGCTGTCGAATCCGGATCCGGAGATCGAGCCCATCGTGGCGCGGGAGCACGGAGCGGCCTTTGCCGCCGACGGCAAGGGCATCAATAACGTGTTGGCCTTTCCAGGGCTGTTCAAGGGCGCACTCGCCGCCCGGGCGGTGCGCTTCACCGACGCGATGCTGATGGCGGCGGCACGGACGATCGCCGACCTGGCGCAGGAGGACGAGCTGGTGCCCGACCCGCTCGACAAGACGGTGCACGAGCGGGTGGCGGCGGCGGTGCAGGAAGCCGCCTGAGAAGCGCTGCATCCGCGCGCCGTGCCGCCCCCCGGAGGCGGCGAGCCGGCTCAGGCCGGAACCGCCTCGGGCTCCGGCGTGAGGAATCCGCGCAGTTTCCCGAGGGCGTTGGCCTCGATCTGACGAATCCGCTCTGCGGACACCCCGTACTGGTCGGCGAGCTCGTGCAGCGTCGCTTTGTCCTCGCCCATCCAGCGGCGCTGCAGGATCTCGCGGCTGCGCGCATCGAGGCGCTCGATCGCGCCGTGCAGCCGGGTGGAGGAGTCATGCTCCCACTCCGTGGTTTCCACCTGTTCGGCCGGGTCGGCAGCGGGGGCCGGCAGGTAGGCTGCGGGGCCGTAGGCTTCCTCCTCGTCCGCATCGGGCGCCGGGTCGAACGACAGGTCGTGCGCCGCGAGGCGCTTTTCCATCTCGTTGACCTCACGGGGCGTGACACCCAGATCCCTTGCCACCGCGGCGGTCTCATCGGCGGACAGCCAGGCGAGGTTCTTCTTCAGGCGCCGCAGATTGAAAAAGAGCTTGCGCTGCGCCTTCGTGGTCGCGATCTTGACCAGACGCCAGTTGCGCAGGACGTACTCGTGGATCTCGGCCCGGATCCAGTGCACCGCAAAGGACACCAGACGGACGTTGAGCTCGGGATCGAAGCGCTTGACGGCCTTCATCAGCCCGACGTTGCCTTCCTGAATGAGGTCGCCCAGAGGCAGCCCATAGCCTCGGTAGCCCCGGGCGATGTGCACCACGAAGCGCAGATGCGACATCACCAGCTTGCAGGCCGCAGACAGATCGTCCTGGTCGCGAAAGCGCTCGGCCAGCGCGCGCTCTTGCTCGCGGCTGAGCACGGGAATACGGCTCACCCGGTCGACATAGGCGTCTATGCTGCCGACCGGACCGGTGAGCGCCAGGTCGCAGGGCCGGGCGATCAATGCAGTGGTTGCGGTCATGGGAGCTCCCAGATTCATTTGAAGCAATTTTAGCACTCGAGATATGCGAGTGCTAATCACCCAAAAGGTTCCCTGCCACTGCCCCCGACGATATGTAAAGCCCAAGCTCAAGCGATACCGTGAACTGAATCGCGGCTATGCTCTCGAAGCGTATTCAGGTTTTCGTCAGAATCTTTCTTTATCGTTACCGCTGCAATTCTGTCCCAAGGCAAGACATGCAAAACCTCGACCGCACGGAACCGGCCGCCACGGCAACGTCCCACACGCAATACGATGGCCTCAGCATCCTGCTGCACTGGCTGACCGCCGCTCTGGTGGCGACCCTGTGGATCCTCGGCCAGTCCTTCAGCTATTTCCCCAAGGGCGCTCCCCGGGAGGCGGCCCTCTCGGTGCACATCCTGCTCGGAATGACGGTCGGCGCGGTGGTGCTGATGAGAATCGTCTGGCGCGCCGCCGCCGGGCGCCGGCTGCCGCCGGCGGATTCGGGATGGCCCGGCCGGCTGGCCAAGACCGCCCACTACGGGCTGTACGTGCTGCTGCTCCTGACGGTGGCCCTCGGCCTGTCGCGGGTGTTCCTGCACGGCGATCACGTGTTCGATTGGTTCGCGTTCCATCGCCCCGATTTCAGCACCCGCTCGCTGGCCCGGACCATCGGCGGCCTGCACGGGGACTTGGCGGACATCGTGGTGATCGTGGCGGGCCTGCACGCCGCCGCCGCACTTGCCCATCACTATGTGCTGCGGGATTCGGTGCTGCGGCGCATGCTGCCGCGGAAGCGCAAGGCGCTCCCGGCGGAGTGAGTGCAGGATTTTCTCCGGCGCGCGGCACGCGGTGCATGATAGGGAAATGCCGGAGCTCCCCGAAGTCGAGACCACCCGCCGCGGCATCGAGCCGCACGCGCTCGGCCGGCGGATCGTGGCGCTCGAAGTCTACGAGCCGCGGCTGCGCTGGCCGGTGCCGCCGTCGCTGGCGGCCCGCGTCGCCGGGAAGCGGATCACCGGGACGGATCGGCGGGCCAAGTACCTGCTGATCCGCTTGACCTCCGGCACGCTGCTGGTGCACTTGGGCATGTCCGGCTCGTTGCGCGTGCTGTCCGCGGATACTCCGAGGATCGCGCATGATCAGTTCGACCTGAGGCTGGATTCGGGCCGGATTCTTCGCTTCAACGACCCGCGGCGCTTCGGCAGCCTGCACTTCACGCTCGATCCCGCCCGGCATCGGCTGCTCAAGCACCTCGCCCCAGAGCCGTTCGACGCCGCGTTCGACGCCGACTATCTGTGGGGTGTGACCCGCCGGCGCCGGGTGGCGGTGAAGCAGTTGCTGATGAACAGCCGCCTGGTGGTGGGGGTGGGCAACATCTACGCCAGCGAAGCGCTGTTTCGGGCCAGGATTCTGCCCAGGCGAGAGGCCCGGAGTCTTTCGCGGACCGAGGCGGGACGGCTGGCCCGGGCGGTGCGGACGGTGCTGGCGCAGGCGATCCGGGTCGGCGGCACGACGCTGCGGGATTTCGTGAAGCCCGATGGCTCGCCGGGATATTTCCGCCAGAAGCTGTACGTCTACGAGCGTGCGGGCCGGCCGTGCCGGGTGTGCCGCACGGCGATCCAGCACGCGACGCAGCAGGGACGCTCGACCTACTACTGCCCGAAGTGCCAGAAGTGACGCTCAGGCCTTGCGGCGCTTCTTGAGCTCGGCTTCGACGAAGGGATGAACGAACTCCCTCACATTCCCGCCCAGCACGGCGATCTCGCGCACCAGCGTGGAGGAGATGAAGGTGAACTGCTCCTGCGGCGTGAGGAACACGGTCTCGATGTCCCGCTCCAGATGCCGGTTCATGTTGGCGAGCTGGAACTCGAACTCGAAATCCGACACCGCGCGCAGGCCGCGGATGATCACCGAGGCGCCCTGTTGGCGCGCGAATTCCACCGTCAGGCCCGAATAGCCGGCCACTTCCACGTTGGGCAGGTCGCACAGCACCCGGCGCGCGAGGTCGACCCGCGTCTCGAGCGGAAACAGCGGCGCCTTGTTGGGGTTGGCGGCGATCGCGACGATCACCCGGTCGAAGATGCTCGCCGCCCGGCGCACCAGGTCCTGGTGGCCGTTGGTGATCGGATCGAAGGTGCCCGGATAGACGGCGTTTCGGTTCATTCGGCGACGATTCTCTTCTGGCGCGAATACAGATGATACCCGACCTCGCCGGCCTGTCCGGCCTTGACGCCGGCCCAGCCGGGCGGCACGGTCGGCGCGGCGCCGGCCGGGCACTCGAGGTAGACCCGCGCGTCCTCGGCGAGCCAGCCCGCATGCTCGAGCTGCCCGCAGGCCGCCGCCAGCAGCCCGGAGTCGAACGGGGGGTCGAGGAAGGCGATGTCGAACGGCCGGGGCGGACCGCGGAGGAAGGTGAGCGCGTCGGCCTCGATGAGCCGCCAGTCGTGGTGATGGGCCGGATCCCACCGGGAGAGACACTCCCCGACGGCCCGGAGGGCCTGACCGTTGCGCTCGACGAAGGTCACGTGCGAGGCGCCGCGCGAGAGGGCCTCGAGGCCGAGGGCTCCGCTGCCCGCGAACAGATCGAGGCAGCGCGCGCCCGCCACTCGCGTCGCGAGCCAGTTGAACAGCGTCTCGCGCACACGATCGGGCGTCGGGCGGATGCCGGACGAGGCCGTAAAGCGCCATCGGCGCCCGCGCCACGTGCCGCCGATGATCCGCAGCATCCGCGCCGAGGCGCCGCGGGGATGTGTCCGTCGCAGGTCACGCACAATGATTAACGATACACTAGCGGTCACGCATGGCTGATTCCGATTCCAAAGACGAAGCTTCCCGCACCGGAGAGCGCCGGGGCTTTTTCAAGCGGCTCGCCCAGCGCCTGGGCCGCGGCCGGCTCGGCTTCGATCTTCCCAATCTCCTGCGGGGGCGCCGGATCGACGCCGAGGCGCTCGAAGAGCTCGAGACGCGGCTGCTGACGGCGGATGTCGGGATCGAGGCCACCGAGCACATCCTCTCGGACCTGCACAAGAAGGTCGATCGCAAGGAGCTCGCCGACGTCGAGGCGTTGATCGCGGCGCTTCGCGAGGCCGTGGCCGGAATTCTCGAGCCGTGCGCCCGGCCCCTGGTCATCGATCCGCGGCACAAGCCGTTCACCATCCTGGTCGTGGGCGTCAACGGTTCCGGCAAGACCACCACCATCGGCAAGCTCGCGCGCCGCCTGCGCGAGGAGGGCCGCAGCGTCGTCCTCGCCGCGGGCGACACCTTCCGTGCCGCGGCCATCGAGCAGCTGTCGGTGTGGGCCGAGCGCAGCGGGGCCGATTGCATCGCCCAGCACGCCGGGGCGGATCCCGGCGCCGTGGTCTTCGATGCGATGCAGTCCGCGCGCGCGCGGGGAGCGGATATCCTGTTGGCGGATACCGCCGGACGCCTGCACAGCCAGTCGCACCTGATGGAAGAGCTGAAGAAAGTCAAACGCGTCGTGCAGCGCGTCGACCCGACCGCCCCCCACGAGGTCCTGTTGGTGCTCGACGCCAACCAGGGACAGAACGCGCTTGAGCAGGCCGTGCAATTCCACGAGGCGGTCGGGGTGACCGGCATCGCCATCACCAAGCTCGACGGCACGGCCAAAGGCGGCATCGTGGTCGCCATCGCGCGCCGGCTGGGCGTGCCGATCCGTTTCATCGGCATCGGCGAGCAGGCCGGGGACTTCGGCGAGTTCGATGCGCGCGAGTTCGCCTCGGCGCTGGTGGAAGGGCCGCGCGCGGGGCCCGAAGGAGGGGGCGGTTGATCCAGCTGCAGCGGGTGAGCAAACGCTATCCCAACGGCCGGGAGGCGCTCACGAACGTCAGTTTCTTCGTCGACCGGGGAGAGATGGTGTTCATCACCGGCCGCTCGGGCGCGGGCAAGAGCACGCTGCTGAAGCTGGTCGGGCTGCTGGAGCGGCCGACGCGCGGCACGGTCACCGTCAACGGCCGCAACACCGGCGCCCTCAAGGCGCGCCACATACCGGCGTTCCGGCGGCAGATCGGGGTGGTGTTCCAGGATCACAAGCTGCTCGCCGACCGGCCGGTGTTCGACAACGTGGCGCTGCCGCTGGTGGTCGCGGGCGCCCCTTTCAAGGAGATCGGCAAGCGCGTGCGCGCCGCGCTGGACCAGGTTGGACTGCTCGGAAAGGAGCGGATGCCGCCCATGGAGCTGTCCGTCGGGGAGCAGCAGCGCGTCGGCATCGCGCGCGCCGTCGCCGGCAAGCCGGCGCTGATCGTCGCCGACGAGCCCACGGGCAACCTCGATCCGGAGCTGTCGATCGAGGTGATGCGGTTGTTCAAGAGATTCAGCGAAGTCGGTGTGACCGTGCTGGTGGCCACCCACGACCAACACATCGTGCGGGAGTTCGGCAGCCGCGAGATCATGCTCGACAGCGGCGGGGGGAGCGGGGGCGACCCCCATCCCCTGCCCTCTCTGGTGGCCAGCCGCTGACGCAAGGCCGTCAATGAGTCCCACCACACTCGCCACCCGCCACGCGCAGGCCCTGCTCGGAGCCGCCGGCCGCCTGGCGCGCTCGCCGCTCGCCACGGTGCTCACCCTGTTGGTCATCGGTCTGGCATTGACGCTGCCGGCGGCACTGGCTGTGCTCGTGACCAACGCCGAAACCGCCACCGGCGGCTTCACTCAGGCGGTGGACATGTCAGTGTACCTGAAGTCCGGCGTGTCGCTCGGGGAGGCGCAACGGCTCGCGGAGCGGGCGCGGACCATCCCCGGCGTCGAGAGTGTCACGGTCATCTCCGCGGCACAGGGGTTGCGGCAGTTTCGCAAGTATTCCGGCTTCGGCGCGGCGCTCGATGCGCTGCACAGCAATCCCCTGCCGAACGTGCTGCACATCGTGCCGCGGCCCGCGTCCAGCAGCGCGCTCGATCTGGAGCGGCTGCGCGGCGATCTGGCCGCCTGGCCGGCGGTGGACATGGTGCAGCTCGATGCGCGATGGGCGCTGCGTTTCAACGCCATCCTCGGGGTGTTGCGCCGCCTGGTGTCCATCGCGGCGGTGCTGTTGGGCGCCGGCGTGCTGGCCGTGATCGGCAACACCATCCGGCTCGAGATCCAGGGCCGCCGCGCCGAGATCGAGGTGACGAAGCTCGTCGGCGGCTCGAACGCGTTCGTGCGCCGCCCGTTCCTGTATACCGGGATGCTCTATGGGCTGGGGGGGGCGGTGCTCGCCTGGCTGATCGTCGAGGCGGCGCTGATCGGGCTCGCGGGCCCCGTGGCCCGTCTGGCGCAGCTGTACGGCAGCGCCTTCGTGCTGAGGGGGCTGACCGGGCGGCAGTGCGGTGTGCTGTTCGGCGGGGGGCTGGCCCTGGGGTGGCTGGGGGCTTGGATCTCCGCGCACCGCCACCTGCGCAGCATCGAGCCGAGGGCTTAGGAGGACCCGGCGCGGCGGGGGCCGGGGCCGTCCGAAGACGGCGGGCTATTTGATCTTGGCTTCTTTGTAGGCGACGTGCTTGCGCGCCAGCGGGTCGAACTTGCGCACTTCCAGCTTGTCCGGATGCAGGCGCTTGTTCTTGGTGGTGACGTAGAAATGGCCGGTGCCGGCCGAGGAAAGCAGCTTGATCTTGTCGCGCATGGATGGGCTCCCGTCAGACCTTCACGCCCTGGGCGCGCAGGTCGGCCACGACCTTGTCGATGCCCTTTTTCTCGATGGTGCGCAATCCCTTCGCCGAGATGCGCAGCGAGACCCAGCGTTTCTCGGTCTCCAGCCAGAACCGCTGCGTATGCAGGTTGGGCAGGAAGCGGCGGCGCTTCTTGTTGTTCGCATGGGAGACGCGGTTTCCGACGGCCGGCCCCTTGCCGGTGATCTCGCAGACGCGGGACATATGCAGCAACCTTAAAAATCAGATACTTGGCCAGATACCGGGCGTGATCCCGAAGGTGCCCGGGCTGCGGCGGCCCTAGCCTATCCGCAGGAGCCGGGCTTTATACCAGTCCTGGGGCAGCGCGGCAAGGGAGGTCGGCCGGCCAGGGAGCGAGGCGCTCAAAGAAGCCCGTGTTCCGCGAACGAATAGCAGCGGCTGCGGCCCACGATGACGTGGTCGATCATCCGCACCTCCATCAGTGCCAGGCAGTCCCTGAGCCGGCCGGTGATCGCATCGTCCGCCGGGCTGGGGTCGATGGCGCCCGAGGGGTGATTGTGCGCCACGATCACCGCGGCGGCGTTGTGCAGCAGCGCCTGGCGCAGAACCTCGCGAGGATGGACCTGCGCGCAGTCGACCGTGCCGCGGAACAGCTCTTCGAAGGCGATCAGCCGATGGCGGATGTCCAGGTACAGGCAGCAGAACACCTCGTACGGGCGGTCGCGCAGCTGGGCGAGCAGGAAGCGGTGGGTGGCCTGGGGGCTGGTCAGCGGCTGTCCCGAGCGCAGCTCTTCCTGCAGATGTCGCCGCGCCAGCTCCACGGCCGCCTGGATGGTCGCGTAGCGCGCCGGACCCATCCCCTTGCGGCGCCAGCGCGAGCGCTCGGCCGCCAGCAGAGCGCGCAGGGAGCCGAAGTCGTTGAGCAGGGCGCGGGCCAGCTCCACGGCCGAGCAGCCGGGCACCCCCGAGCCGATCAGCAGCGCCAGCAGCTCCGCGTCCGTGAGGGCGCGCGGTCCGCGGCCCAGAAGCTTCTCTCGCGGACGCTCCGAGAGCGCCCATTTGCGTATGGGCAGCAAGCCGGCTTCTCGTACCTGGGTCTGCATCTGAAGGGCTCCCGCGGCGGGCGAAGCGCATCTTGATGCGACCGGGCGGGGCCGGGGAGGGGGAAAAAGAGGGGTGTTCGCACAGAAATACGCAAATCACGCGGACCGGTTTGCACGGCCGGTGAAAGCCGCCGGATAATCCACCCATGCAAGGCAAACACATCCTTCTCGGTGTGACCGGCGGCATCGCCGCGTACAAGAGTGCGGAGCTGGTGAGGCGCCTGCGCGAGCGCGGCGCCGAAGTGCAAGTGGTCCTGACCGCCGCCGCACGCGAGTTCGTCGGACCGGTCACCTTCCAGGCCCTCTCGGGCCGTCCCGTGAGGATGGACCTGTGGGACAGCGCCGCCGAGGCGGCCATGGGCCACATCGAGCTGGCCCGCTGGGCCGAGCTGGTGTGCATCGCGCCGGCGAGCGCGGATTTTCTGGCGCGCCTGGCCGGCGGGAAGGCCGATGATCTGCTTGCGACGCTGTGCCTGGCGACCGAGGCGCCCATCGCCGTCGCCCCGGCCATGAACCGCATCATGTGGAGCAACGCCGCGACGGTGGCCAACGTTGCCCTGCTTCGCCAGAGGGGCGTGCACGTGCTCGGACCGGCCGAAGGCGGCCAGGCCTGCGGCGAGGTGGGCGAGGGCCGGATGCTCGAGCCGCAGGACCTCGCCGATCGCATCGAGGCGCTGCTGCCGTGCGAGGGACCCCTGCGCGGCCGGCGCGTGCTGATCACCGCCGGGCCCACGCGCGAGCGTATCGATCCGGTGCGTTTCATCAGCAATCGCAGCTCGGGCAAGATGGGATTCGCGGTGGCGCAGGCCGCCCGCGAGGCCGGCGCCGAGGTCGTTCTGGTCAGCGGACCGGTCGCCCTGCCGACACCGCCCGGCGTGCGCCGCGTGGAGGTCGAAAGCGCCGAGGCCATGTTTGAGGCGGTGCAGCGCGAGGTCGCGCAGGCGCACATTTTCATCTCCACGGCAGCCGTGGCGGACTACCGGCCCGCGAGCCCCGCCGAGCGAAAGATCAAGAAAACCTCCGACCGGCTGCATCTAGACATGGAGCGCACGGTCGACGTGTTGGCGACCGTGGCCGCGCGGCCCGAGCGCCCGTTCGTCGTGGGCTTCGCCGCCGAGACCGAGTCGGTCGAGCAGAACGCCCGGGCGAAGCTGCTGAAGAAGAACCTCGACATGATCGCGGCCAACGAGGTCGGCCACACCAAGGGGTTCGATTGCGAGGACAATCATCTGGTCGTGCTGTGGCGCAACGCGCGCCAGGACCTCGGCAGCGGTCCGAAGCTCGCCCTGGCGCGCGAGCTGGTGCGCCTGATCGGCGAGTCGTACGCCGCGTCCCTCGCCGGGGCGCGTCAGTGCGACACGGTCCGCGCTTGAGCGCCCTGCCCGCGGCGGCCCGGCCGCTGAAGATCAGGATCCTGGACCGGCGCCTCGGCACGGAGTTTCCGCTGCCGGCTTATGCGACGGCGGGCTCGGCAGGCCTCGACCTGCGCGCCTGCGTGGACGGGCCGCTGACTCTGGAGCCGGGGCGGGCGCAGCTGATCCCCACCGGCATGGCGATCCATGTCGCGGACCCCGGGCTCGCGGCGGTGATCCTGCCGCGCTCGGGCCTCGGCCACAAGCACGGGGTGGTGCTCGGAAACCTCGTCGGGCTCATCGACTCGGACTACCAGGGCCAGCTGATGGTGTCCTGTTGGAACCGCGCACACGAGCCTTTCGTCATCCAGCCCGGCGAGCGCATCGCGCAGCTCATCGTGGTGCCGGTGGTGCAGGTGGCGCTGGAAGTGGTCGAGTCGTTCGAAGAAAGCGCACGCGGAGCGGGCGGCTTCGGGCACTCGGGCAGACACTAGCGCCTCGCGCGCTTCCTCAGTGCCCGCCAGCGCGGCGAGCGGGCTCGCGGCGCGAATTCGCGCGCCCGGGCGAAGCCCGGGCCTGAGCTCAATTCCTCCAAGATCCGAAACACCCGCCGGAGCCGCACATGAGCAACACATCCCCGAAAACCATCGCGCACGCACCGATCGACGTGCACTGGGCCGGTGGTCGGGCCTTCGAGGCCGGCCGGCCGCAAGGGCCCAAGGCTCGCATCGATGGAGACGGGCAGACCGCGCCGGGTCCGTTCGACATGCTGCTGGCGGCGATCGCGACGTGCGCCTCGGTCGACGTTGTCACCATTTTGGAGAAGCAGCGCACGCCGGCCCGCGCGCTCGCCGTGCGCGTCGAGGCGAATCGACTCGACTCGACGCCGCGCCGCCTGGCTTCGGCCGTCCTGCACTTCAGCATCACCGCGCCGGGGACGACCATCGAGAAAGCCACGCGGGCCGTGGAGCTCTCAGTCGCCAAATACTGCAGCGTGCGCTCCTCCGTCATCGCCGACGCGCCGGTGACCTGGACGGTGGAGCTCAAAGGCTGACGCACCATGATGAACGCCCGCGCCCCGGGGAATGAGGCTCATGGGTTGCCCGGTGAGCTGACGCGCGTTCCGACACCGGTTCAAGCGCCGCCGAGGGCGGAAGCAGCCTCATGCACCGGCAGGCGGGCTGACCGCACGGCCGCCGGGTGCGGTGGCCGCCGAATCAACCATGAGCCGGCCTCGGCACCACAATGATCACTGCGTCCATGACGTATGGATACCCGCCATACCCAGGGTAAGGCCGGTACGCATGTTTCCAGGCAATGGTATGAATGAGACAGACGATGTGGTGAATGCCGGGATGGCGGAAGGCTATGGACCGCTCTCCGCCGTTCATTTTCAACCTGAAACCATCAAACGAGCTGCGGTACAAGCGAATCCGATCGTGATCCTTGTACATCACCGGATAATCACCGGGATAGAAGCTGTGGGTCATGGAGTCTTCATTGTAAACGTGAATCAGCTGACCCGCCTCGACAACCAGCACCCAGGGCTCGAAGGTCATCGTCGCCCCTGATACGGCGATCCACGGCCCGTGACCCATGAACGACCGATGTCGTCCGTGGGCGGGCCTGCCGGCGCCGGACGCTTCCGTGGGCCCATGGCTGCTGCTCAGGGGAATCCCTCCGCCCGCGGCGTTTGTCACGGCGATGACCCCGTAAGCCGGGACGGGGAATGAACTGGAATTCTTGCGCGCGACGGGTTGCTGGATCCTCCTCTCACGCGCGCGCCTGAGTGTAACGGAGCCAAAATCCGTCGTTTGGGCGTCGAAATAGTCGTAGACGCCATAGCATGCGGGCTTCCACGCCGCATGGGAGTGTGCCGGTATCACCAGGGTTTTCACCCGTTTGCCGCGCCAGGTGACGATCCCGATGTCGAGTGGCTCATTGCCCGGGTTGGCAAAGCGCAGATGTGAGCCCAGCACCAGCTGCACATTCATCACATTGAAGCCATCCCCGTCCAATCTGATCTGACCGTGGCTGCGCGCCAGGTTCGTGGACTGCGCGAGCGCCTGGGCCGAAGCGGCAGCGGGCTGATTCGCAAACGACATGCAGACACCCGCGATCAACAGAGCCGCCAGGGCCTTGCTTTCGCGCCGATCGAGACGAGTGCCTTCAGGCAGACCATGCATCTTTTCAACAGACATGCGCGACTTTCCCTCGCGGCGCGATCCTGGTCTGGCCGGCCGCAATCAAAATTTCGATCATCGTATCCGCGGCAACGAATGAGCCGCCGCCCGGCGGGCCCGATGAGCGGCCACTGCCGAGATGGAATCCGGCAAGCCTGCCGAGGCGTTGCAGGAGCCCATTATGCTCGATGTGCGTGGGCATCGGTCGGTCTGCGACAGCGCGTTTTCATCGAGTACGGGTCCCGCTTGCTCAAGCCGGGCCGAAGCGCATCCGGGCCCGAGGCGACCGGCCTGTTGGGCCAGGCTCGCGTGCGTGGCCCGGCGCGTCCTGAAATTTGATCCAAGTCATGAACTGCGGAAACTACCTACTCTACGATCCGGGTCAGGCGCTGAACGGTTCCGGATGTCGGGCGTCTAAATCCTGTCTGCCATGCGAATCGCTAATCTGAAAGTCTGGTTGTATCGCGGCCTGCTGGGCATCTTGGCGATGGTGCTCGTTGCGGCGAGTGTCCCGGTCCTGGCGCGGGGGGCGTACACGCCGCCGCCGCGGACCCGGCGGCTTGCGATCGGGGTCTGCGGTGTCTGTCACGGGGTTAACGGCAACAGCAAAAACCCCATGTTCCCGCGCCTCGCGGGCCAGAAGGCCTGGTACCTCGAGCAGCAGCTCAAGGAGTTCCGCAATCACACTCGCGGCGACGCATATGCGGTGAGCTACATGTGGGGCATGGCGAGCCACCTGTCGAATGGGACCATCACCGCTCTGGCAAAATACTTCTCGCACCAGAAGACCGGTCCTGGAACGCCGAGCCCGCCGGTCGTGGTCGCCGAGGGAGGGCGGTTCTACCATCGGGGCATCCCCTCGCAGGGGGTACCGGCCTGCGCAGCCTGCCACGGCCCCAACGGGCTCGGCACCGCGCACTTTCCGCGCGTGGCTGGACAGCATGCCGAGTACATCATGAAGCAGCTCAACGCGTTCAAGACCAACATGCGCGATGTGTTCGTCATGCACGGGATAACGATGACGCTGCATCCCAAACAGGAGAAGGCGATCGCCGACTACCTGGCATCGTTGTCGTAACCGCCGCCGTGCGGACGGATGGGGCCGGGCGGATACTGGGTCGTGCGCTTCTCGGGCGCAGTGCTGATCGGCTGCCTGTCCGGCTGCGCCAGCGTGCTGCGCACGGAACGGGGTCGGGCGGGCCGCAGCGATTTCATCGCCGAAGCCCCTGCGCAGCCGGGCCTGCAACGCACGGAAAACGCGCGCGTATGCGACAATGAATTCCTCACCGGGACGCTCTGCGTACTGAAGGATACCGGCGCCTATCTGCTCGGCGTCGGCGCCGAAATCCTGCCCCACCGCGTTACCGAAAAACAGTGGCGCGGCTGGTTGTACGGCAGCAAGGTCGATGCCCAGAGCGGCCACCACAACAGAGCGCCCACCTGGGAGGCCAGCAGCCCACGGGAGTGGCAACCGTTCACTGTTCCACCCTGAGCCGGCTTCCCGCCCGGTCAGATTCGGGCGCGCGGATCAGCGCGGATCAGCGCGGCTCACAGTGGGGCGGGCGGCTGGCTAATCCGCCGCCCGCGGAGCCCCCAGACTCTTGCTGTAGATTCCGGAGCGGTCAAAACAACATACCCGCCGCTTGCCGGCGGCTAGATCTGGTGCTCACCGGGAAGAATCATGAGGCGGGGGATTCGCACGTGGGCGGGCTGCGTCAATATGAAACTCACGCATCGCGCAACCTCTTCCGGCATCAGCGGATGTGGAATGTTCATCCCCACGGTCGGATGTACGGGCCAGTCGCGATGAAGCTCGGTCATCACGATGCCCGGCTCCAGGCAGCTCACCGAAACCTTCGTTCCGGCGATCTCCATGCGCAGCGCCTCCGAGAGCGCTTCGATCGCGAACTTCGTCCCCGAGTAGGCGCCCGCGGTCGGGCGCACCTTGGTGCCCATCACGCTCGAGGTATTGATCAAGCGTCCGCGGTCCTGTTTCACGAAGTGTCTCATGAACGTGTACGCGACGCGGTAGGCGGCTTCGACGTTCACGCGCACCATGGAGCAGACCTTGTCGATGTCGATCGAGTCGATCGGACCAACTTCTATGGCGCCGGCGTTGTTGATCACTACATCGCATCGCCCGAAGCGGGCCAGCGCGGTGTCGAGAAGCCTTTGCGGCACGGTGGCGTCGGTGATGTCCGCGGCCACCGCCGCCGCCCCCAAGTCGGCGCAGATCGGGCTCAGGCGATCTTCGGATCGCGCGCTCAGAACCAATCGCAGTCCGAGCGTGTGCAGCTCCCTTGCAACCGCCAGCCCGATGCCGCTGCTCGCTCCCGTCACTACCGCCACCTGTCCGGTGAGATCACTCGCGCTCATTGACGTACGCTCCGTTTTGCCCGTGGATGTCTATGTCTCAGTATGTATCGCGCCCGGCCGGTGCGACAGCGGGCGCGAGCGCTCTGGCGGTCGCGGCCGATCGGGAGCAGAATCACGATTCCCGCGGGGCCGGGACACGGGAAGCGCTGTCAGCAAGAGCGTGACGACGTGTCAGAGCGGGACTCCAATAGTGGTAGTCTTCGCACAACTAGCGCCGCTTTTCCTGAAAGGTTGCGAAGATGGCGAAGCGTCTCACGAACAAGCAAAAACCGCGCACCAAGGCCGAGCAGCGGGCCGAGACCCTCGAGCGGATTCTCGACGCCGCGGAGTACCTGTTTTCCAAGCACGGCTTGAACGGCGTGACGCTGCGCGACGTCGCGCTGAAGGTGGGCGTGCACACCTCGTTGATGCACTATTATTTCGTCGACAAACGCCGGCTGTTCGAAGCGGTGTTCACGCGGCGCGCCGGTACGACCAGCAGCCGCCGCCTGGACGCCCTGGATCATTACGAGCGCGAATGCGGCGGCGCGCCGACGGTCGAGGGAGCGCTGCGCGCGTTTCTGGACACCGACCTGGACCTGTACATCACCGGCGGGGAGGGGTGGCGCAATTTCGCCGCATTCGCCGCGCAGGTGAGCAACTCCCAGGAGGGCGCCGCCATGATGGACCTGCACTTCGACCCCGTGGTGCTGAAGCTGATCGGCATTCTGAAGAAGGCGCTGCCGGGCTGCACCGATGCGGACATCTTCTGGGGCTACGATTTCGTTACCGGCGCGTTCATTCACGTAATCGGCCGCCCCGGCCGCATCGACCCGCTCTCCAGCGGCG
>OFHJ01000273.1_pt1 | contig 21484 bp, 20 predicted proteins | sample 1522001 | NCBI WGS metagenome assembly OFHJ01 (sample SAMEA2464838, study PRJEB22497) | soil metagenome | biome: Grassland; feature: Farmland; material: Clay | place: Australia | collected 2013-02-01 | depth 1.2 m | reverse complement strand
CGCGCGGACGCGCTGGTCGCAGCGGGAGCGCGTGGCTGCCCGAGCGCGCGGGAGGCCTGCCAGGGCGCCGCGGCAGTCTTTTCGATGGTTGCCGACGATGCCGCATCCCGGGCCGTCTGGCTCGGAAGCGACGGGGGATTCGACGCGCTCGAACGCGGCGCACTGGTCATTGAGTGCTCCACCGTGTCGCACGACTGGGTACTGGAGTTGAACGACCACGCGCAAAAGCGCGGGCTGCGTTACCTCGACATGCCGGTGACCGGTCTGCCCGGGCAGGCTGCTGCCGGAGAATTGACGCTGCTGGCCGGCGGCCGCCGTACCGACCTGGATCTGGCTCGCCCGCTGCTCGACGTGGTGGGCCGCGAGCTCATCCATTTCGGACCGGTGGGTGCCGGAACGGCCTACAAGCTGCTGGTGAACCTGCTCGGGGCCGTGCAGATCGCATCGGCGGCCGAAGCGATGGCGTTCGGGGAGCGCGCCGGACTGGATCCGGGGCAACTCGCGCAGGCACTCGGCAGCGGGCAGGCGGCCAGTCCACAGGTGATCCGCAATACCCGGCGCATGGCGGAGAACCAACACGAGATGCCGGTTCACTTCACGCCACGACTGCGTCTCAAGGACGTCGAATACGCGCTCGCGCTGGCGCGCAAGCTGGGCACCGGCACCCCGTTCGGGATGCTGGCGGAAACCTGGTTCCGCCAACTGTGTGTCATGGCGCCCCCGGGCATCAATGAGAGCGCCGTGATCGAGGTGGCGCGCCAGCAGCGTCTCTAGCGCGCGGCGTATCCTGTGAGGAGCTCGGTGCTCGGATGAATCCCATGGAGAATCGTGAGGCTTCCTGGTTCGATCAGCGGCCCTCGGTGCGGGTCGCCTGGTTGCGCTGGTGCAACCTGTGGCGTCGCAGGCCGCAGGCCGTGTTCGCCTCGGCCGCCGCCATCCTGGTGCTCGGTGCGCTGGGACGCCTGCGCGTGTTCGCCTACGGCATTGCCTTTGCGGCGCTCTCCCCCTGGTTCGTGGTGACATTGACGGCGGTGCTCGCGACGGTCCTGACGCTGCGGCGACGCTGGCGACTGGAGAGCCGCCGGCATCACGACTGGCTGGCACCGCTGCCGCGCGATCTGCCCCTCTCGATACGGTCCGCTGCAGGAGCGCTTGCCGCCTGGGCGATCAGTGCGGTTCTGATTGCCCTGTGGTCGCTCGCGGCACAGGTGCCTGCGTGGATTGCGCTTTGGTTGATCGGCTACGCGACCGTGGGGATCGGCCTGGGTACCATGCTCGCAGTTGCCGTCGCCGCCGTGAATGACCGTCCGGGCCGCGGCGGCAGATCACAGGCGAGCACCCAGCCGCGCTCGCGCTACAGCGCCGAGAGACCGGCGGGCGCGTCCATGACCAGACGCGCCGCGCTGGCGCCCCTGGGGGCTTGGCCGACCGCCGAGGCGCAGTTTCGCGACCGGCCGAAAATTCGCGCACGCAGTCTGGTTCTGCTGCTGCTCGCGATGCCGATGGGCGCCCCGGGCGGGGTGGTGCTCGCCGTCGCCGCCACGTGGCTGATCGTTCTGCACCTGCTCAACCTGACGCGGGCACTGGTGCGCACCGCCTTCAGCGCGGCACGCTGGCTGGCGCCAACCGCGATCGAACCGGTGCGCTTCGCCGTGGCGCTTGCGCACAGGACGTTGGTGGCGCAGGCCCTCGCCGGTGCGCTGCTGCTCGCCATCGGCTATGTCACGCGCGGGTCCTCGGAGGTCCGGCTCGCCGGCCTGATCCTCGCTGGCTGGCTTGCCGCGGTCGCGGTGCTCGCAATGGCAACGAGCGTGTTGGCGCTGCGCCATCGCACCATTGCCGTTTCCTCGCCGTACCGGCGGCGCCGATGAGCGCGGGCGACATGACGGCCATCCCGCCGGTACTGCGTATCTGCGGGCTGACTGCCGGTTACGGGGCTCACGCGGTGCTGCGAGACGTGAACCTGGTGGTGACGGCAGGGGAGTGGCTTGTCGTTCTCGGGCCGAATGGCAGCGGAAAATCTACCCTGCTCTATGCGGTGGCCGGGTTGCTACGCGCTCGAAGCGGGCGCATCGAGGTGGCCGGTCAGCCGCTCACCGGTGCAGCGGCAGCAGCGAAGCGTGCGCTCGGATACGCCAGCGCACCGGAGCGATTGCCGGGGCTGCTCACCGGCCGCCAGTGCCTGCAGGTCTATGCCGCGGCCAAGGGACTGCGCGACATCGATCCCAGCGTACTTCAGCTCGCCGAGACGCTCGCACTGAGTGCGCGACTCGATCGCTTCGTGGATACCTATTCACTCGGGATGCGACAGAAGCTCGCCATTCTCCTGGCGCTCATCGGCACACCGCGCTTGATCGTGCTTGACGAGTCGCTCAACGGGCTGGATCCGGCGAGCGCCACCGTCGTGAAGCGTCACCTGCGCACCCTGGTCGAGGAGCGTAATGTCGCCGTGCTGCTCGCCACCCATGCGCTCGAGGTCGCCGAGCGTTACGCGGATCGCGTCGCGTTGCTGATCGAGGGACAGGTGGTACGCACCTGGAACACCTCCGAACTCACCGCGTTGCGTGCCGCCGGAACGCCGCTCGAGGAACTCCTTGCCGCGGCGTCAGCCGGCACCGCGTGAGTGAGCGTCCTCAGTGCCACGGCCAGGGCTTGAGCGCGAAGTGCCTCGGTGGGATGTTGCCGGCGAGATAACGAACGAAATAATCCCAGCGGCGGCGCGTAATGTATGGTGTGGCATAGCCGTAGCCGTGGCGTACGTTTGGAATTGCGATCATGTCGAAGTTGCGATTCGCCTTGATCAGCGCCTGGACCACGATCTCGGTATTCTCCGGCGGCACATTGTCGTCGAGGGTGCCGTAGGTGAGCATCAGGTGGCCGCGCAGGTGGCCCGCCAGTAGTTCGTTTGCCTGGTTGTCGTAATTGCTCGTGCCGTGCGGGCCGCGCACCAGAAGGCCTTCGTAAAGCTCGCCCCAATCGTTCTCATAGTCTCGATTGTCCTGGTTGCCGCTTTCAGCCCAACCGACTTTGAAAAAGTCAGGGTAGCGGAACATCGCGTCCGTGGCGGCATTGCCCCCACCGGAATGTCCCCAGATGCCGATCCGGTTCAGGTCTATCCAGGGGTAACGCGCGGCGAGCTGGCGGATCGCTGCGACCTGGTCCGGCAGGGTGTTGTCGCCCATGTCACCGTACCAGTATCGCTGGAAATGAGTCGAGCGGTAAGGGGTTCCCATGCCGTTGACCGCGATGACGATGAAGCCGAGATCGGCGAGTGACTGATCGTCGTAGCGCGACGGTTCGAAGCGAAACGTAAACACCGAGCCGATCTGCGGTCCCGGGTAGACGTAGTCGATCAGCGGGTATTTCTTGTGCGGATTGAAATTGTCCGGCTTGAACAGCAGCCCGTACAGTTTGGTGTGTCCGTCACGGGCCTCGACGACGATCTGCTGCGGCGGCCGCCAGCCGATCGCACGAAGCCGTGACAGGTTGGCTCGGGCCACTGTTGCGAGAATCCGCCCGGTGCTCGCCGAACGCAGTGTCGTGATTGGCGCCTTGCGGGGAGTGGAGCAACTGTCGACGAAATACTTCCCGTCCGAGGCCATGCTGATGATGTTGTCGCAGTCCCCCGGGGTCAGCAGCTTCGGCTTGCCCCCGTCGAGCTTCACTTTCCATAGTTGCTCGTAGTAGGGATTGACGCCCGGCACGCGCCCGACGGCACGGAACCAGACGGTGCCCGTCTTGCGGTTCACGTGCAGAACCTGCGTCACGTCTCCCTTGCCGGTAGTCAGTGGACGCTCGAGCCGTCCGCTGTTGAGGCTGTACAGGTACAGGTTGCCCCAGTTCGTGTGGGAGCTGTACCAGATGACTTGGCCGGAAGCGGGCAGGTAGCGCCAGTCGACCGCTCCGATGCCGCTCTGGTAATACTTGGCGGTGCTGTATTCAAACACCGTGCGCACCGTTCCGGTACGCGCGTCGGCGACCCGGAACCACTCGTGACGGCGGTTGCGCGATGTACTCACCAGCGCCAGCGTCTTGCTGTCGGGCGCCCACTCGACATCGTCCCAGTGGCCATTGTTCTGGCAGCTGATGTCGTCGCACAGGCTCGAGAGGCGCTGCTCGGGAGGCATGTTCAGCCGTGTCACTCGCCCGCTGGCGACGTCGATCACCACCGGATCGATCATGAATACGTGCGTATCACCCGGCAGGGGGTATTTCCACTTCTGGAGCTTCGGGTGACCAACCGTGGCGCTCACCAGGTACATGTCCCCGACCTTGCGCTGGTCCTGCTGGTAGGTGGCGATTTCGCGCGAGTTCGGTGACCAGTTCAGTACCGGTCGATCCGAGTGCAGCCAGCCGGCATCGTCGGTCGCATAGCCGAAGTTCTTCACGCCCTGGAAGGTCAGCTGCCGCAGCCGCCCGGTGCGTACATCACGGACCCACAGGTTCCAGTTGCGGATGAACACCACGTACTGGCCGTTCGGCGAGAGGATGCCGTGTTCGTGGGCGCGCTGCGGGCGCGCGCTGCAGTGCCCGACGCCGCTGAGCTCGCAGGTGAAGTGTTTGCCCGCACGGGTGACTTCCAGGCGGCCGTGAACGATCTTGATCGCCGTGATGCGCAACTTTGCCGCCGGGACCGGCTTACCGATGGCGTTGCCGAGCGCGGCAGCCAACTTGACCTGGTTGAATGCCGCGGCGACCTTGCCGGTTGCGGCATCCATGATCCGGTAGTGATCGCCCGAGGCGTCGTGGTCGATGAACCAGAAGCGCTTGCCGCGCAGCCAGTGCACGTGCTGCACATCGTCGTCGACGAGCGGCGCGGTCTCGTACGGCATGAACTGCTCGGCACGCACGTAGTCCCCGGCGGTTAGATGCCGTCCCCGCGCAAGGGCATCGTGGGCCGACAGCGCCGCGGCGCACGCGAGCAGCACAAAGAGCGAGACGATGGGCAGCTTTGGCTTCACGGCGATCCTCTGGTTCTGCTGGCCGCGTTCCGGCGGCGTTGGATGGCGCAGGTTACGCCACGGGTCGTGGACCGCAAACCCCGGGAGAACTCAGCGCAACTGGCTGTCCTTGCTGCCGCGCCGGTTGTAGCCGCTGAACGCCCCGTCTTGCTCGTCGGAGGCGCTTTGGCAGGGCAGGCACAGGCGCACGCCGGGTACGGCACGGCGCCGTTCCTGCGGTATTGGCTCGCCGCACTCGGCGCAATGCGTCAGCCCCGGCCCCTGTGCAAGGCGGCTGCGGGCGCGTTGGATGGCGTCCGTCACGGTCGCATCGATCTGTTCTTGCACGGCGCCGTCGCCGGCCCAGCCGGTGGCCATCGTCGGGACTCCTCGGGTACACGAATGCTCACATTGTACCCACCGGCCGCAGGACCGTCGCCGGGGATCGTACTTGCAGCATATAATATCATCAGATATTATTTACTCTGAAGATTATATCTTTACATATGGCTACCGACCGCTTCCGCCAACTGGGATTTCTGTTCAAGGACGTGAGCCGCCGCTACACGCGCCGCTTCGAGGAGCGTGCCCAGCGGCTGGCGCTCACGTTGCCGCAGTGCCGTGCGCTGATCCATTTGCAGAGCAACGAGGGCGTCAGCCAGAAGCGCCTCGCCGAACTGGCCGATGTCGACCCGATGACGCTGGTGCGGATTCTCGACCGCATGGAAGCCGATGGCTGGGTGCAGCGCCGCTTCGATCCGGCCGACCGACGCGCGCACGCCCTGTGGCTCACCGCGGCGGCGGCCCCGGTACTCGAGCAGATCTGGCAGTTGATTGCCGAAACGCGCGCCGAAATGCTCCACGGGCTCTCCAGCGAGGAGCGGGCGCAGCTGGTGGCGCTGCTGGAGCGGGTTCACGCCAACCTGACCGCGCTGCCGTCGCTGCCGCCGGAACAGATTTCCGCCCCCGACGGCGGGCGCAGGTCCACGAGGTCCAAGTAAATGAACGAATCCGGGCACGACGCCCAGTCGGAACCCACGCCGCAACCGGCGACTCGCCGGCTGCGTGAACGGTTGCGCGGCCCATTGCTGTGGGGTGTGCCCGCGCTGGTGATCGCCGTGGCCGTGTACTTCTACCTCACCAGCGGGCGCTACCAGTCGACCGACGACGCCTACTTGCGTGCCGCGCAGGTACAGATCAGCGCGGACGTATCCGGACGCGTCGCGCAGGTCTACGTGCATGACAATGAGCCGGTGCACAAGGGCCAGGTGCTCTTCCGGCTCGATCCACGCCGTCTGCGCATCGCGGTTGCGGCGGCTCGTGCCCGGCTGGCCGCGGTACGCCTGACCGTGCGCTCGCTCGAGGCGGACTACCGCGAGGCCCTGGCGACACTGCACTCGGCCGAGAGCCGCCAGGTGTACGCGCTGCATGAATTTCACCGCCGGCAGCGGTTACTCAAGATCGGCGTCTCCTCGCGGTCACAATTCGATCGGGCTCGCCTCGAGCTGCAGCAGGCGCGGGCCGCGGTGAGCGTGGCGCACCAGCAGATCCAGGCGGTGCTGGCCCGTCTCGGCGGCAAACCTTCGCTGCCGGTGCGCGAACACCCGCAGGTCGCCGAAGCGCAGGCGGAACTGGACCACGCTCTGCTCGAACTCTCCTACACGACGGTGCGAGCGCCGAGCGATGGTATCGTGACCGAGGTTGATCACCTGCAGGTCGGTGCTTACCTGCCACTTGCCACGCCGGCGTTCGTGCTGGTGTCCACGCACGATGTGTGGATCGAGGCGGATTTCAAGGAAAACCAGCTCACCAACATTCGTTCCGGCGACAAGGCGACCGTGAGCATCGATGCGTACCCGGACGAGACCTTCCATGCCGTCGTCTCCAGCATTACCCCGGGCACGGGGGCGCAGTTCTCAGTGCTGCCACCGCAGAATGCGACCGGCAACTGGGTCAAGGTCGTCCAGCGACTCGATGTGCGGCTGCGCCTCGTCGGGCAGATGCCCCCGGTGCGCTCCGGGCTGAGTGCCACGGTGACCGTCGATACCCAGTCGGGGCCAGCGCGACAACGGGCCGCCGGCTGAACCGCCGGGGCGGATTGCCTCACTTCCACGATGACCGACGCCGAACACAACACCGTTCACCGCGTGCCGATCACCATAGCGGTGACGCTCGCGACCATCCTGCAGTCGGTCGATACGACCATTGCCAACGTCGCCCTGCCGCACATCGGCGGCAGCATGTCCGCGACGCTGGAGCAGATGGACTGGGTGCTCACCTCCTACATCGTGGCCGCGGCGATCGTTACCCCACTGTCGGGGTGGCTTGCAGGTCGTTTCGGTCGCAAGAAGGTGCTGCTGATCTCGGTGCTCGGCTTCACCGTGACGTCTGTGCTGTGCGGCATGGCACAGAGCATCAGCCAGATCGTCTTCTTCCGCCTGCTCCAGGGGGGCTTCAGTGCCGGGCTGGTGCCGCTGTCCCAGGCGGTGCTGCTCGACATCAATCCGCCGGAGCGGCACGGCCGGGCCATGGCGCTGTGGGGCCAGGGCGTGGTGCTCGGCCCGATGCTCGCCCCGGTGCTCGGCGGCTGGCTGACCGACAGCTACAGCTGGCGCTGGGTGTTTTATATCAATGTTCCGTTCGGCATTCTCTCGGCGATCGGCATCATGACGTACCTGCGCGAGACCCGGAAGCGCAAGTCCTCGTTCGATTTCTTCGGCTTCGCCACGCTGAGCCTCGCGGTCGGTGCTCTGCAGATCATGCTCGACCGCGGCTCGCTAAAGGACTGGTTCGGCTCGACGGAAATCTGGATTGAAGCGGGGCTCGTGCTGCTCGGCCTGTACTGGTTCCTCGTGCACACTTTTTCGGCTCGCGAACCGTTCGTCAGCCCCGGACTCTTTCACGATCGGAATTTCAATACCGGCAACATCCTCATCGTCGTCGTCAGCATGGTGCTGTTCGCGACTTTGGCGCTGCTGCCGCCGCTGCTGGAGGATCTGCTGGGCTACCCGGTGCTGACTACGGGCATTGCCATGGCACCGCGGGGTGCAGGGAGTTTCATCGCGATGTTCCTTGCCGGGAGGCTCATGGAACGGTTCGATCCCCGCGTCCTCATCGCGACCGGGCTCGCGATCGCGGCTAGTGCACTGTGGATCATGGCGAACTATTTTTCGACACAGATGCCGCAGTGGTTGATCTGGAGTGAGACATTCATGCAAGGGCTCGGTACGGGGCTCACCTACGTCACCATGACGACGGTGGCGTTCACGACGCTGGCGGCGCGGTACCGTTCCGAGGGAACTGCAATGTACAACCTGCTGCGCAACATCGGCAGCAGTGTCGGTATCGCCGGTACCAGTGCGCTGCTGACGCACAACGCCCAGGTCATGCACCAGCGGCTGGCATCGCACATCGTGCCTTTCGGTGCGCAGATCCAGCTGCACGCGCCGTTCAGCTTCACCTCCCTCGCGGGGCTCTCAGCGCTCAACGAAGTCGTGACGCGCCAGGCGCGCATGATCGCCTACAACGACGATTTCAAACTGATGTTCGTGATGACCCTCGCGGTACTACCGCTGGTGTTGCTGCTGCGACCACGCCGCAGCCGCGCCGAGGAGCCGATGGTCATGGAGTTGGAGTAACGTGATGGCGCGCGCGGCGAGAATCATTCGGCACTGGCGCGGTGGCCTCGCGATGCTGGCCATCGCGGTCCTCGGCGGTTGTACGGTCGGCCCGGCGTTTCATCGGCCGGAGGTTCCGCTGGGCACCCGGTACCGTCCACCGGGTGAACGAGTGCCGGGGGAACAGTTGGCACCGACGCGGCTGCGCGAGCGCGCGGCGCTCGGGGTCGGTCCGAGCGGGGCGTGGTGGCGATTGTTCCGCTCGCAGCAGCTCGATGCCCTGGTGCGCCAGGCGCTCGCCGACAACCACGACGTGGCGGCCGCGCGCTCGGCGCTTGCGCGTTCACGGGCGCTGGTGGCGGTCGGAGCCTCGGGGCGCTATCCGGTGGTGGGCTTCAATGCCGGCACCGGACGCAAGAAATACGGTGCGGAGTTCCTCGGCCCGAACGCGTTCGCGCCCTTCAGTTACCTGGCAGCTGGAATCAGCGTCGCCTATCGGTTGGACTATCTCGGCCAGGAGCGTCGCACCGTACAGCGCTCCCGCGCGCTCGAGCAGTACCAGCGCAGCGAATTCGACGCGGCACGCCTGATGCTCACCGGACAAGTCGCCTCCGAGGCGGTCGATATCGCAACCGCTCGGGCCGAAATCCACGCCGTACGCAGCCTGCTTCGGGAGGACCACGCGAACCTGCGCCTGGTCCGCGCTGCGGTTGCCGCTGGCTCGGAGCCGCAGCTCGATGTGCTCACCGCGCAGACTCAGCTGGCCAGCGATGCAACCCTGCTGCCGCCGCTGTACCAGAAGCTCACCACCGCACAGCACGCGCTGGCGGTACTGCTCGGCCGCACGCCGGCCACCTGGCGGCTGCCGGGCCTGGCAGTGGGGCAGTTGCACTTGCCGGGGCGCGTGCCGGTCGCGTTGCCCTCGCTGCTGCTCAAGCGGCGACCGGACATCCTCGCCGCCGAGGCGCAACTGCGGGCTGCCACCGCGGCCGTCGGCGTGGCGACTGCGAACCTGTATCCGCAGATCACCCTCAGCGGTACGCTCAGCGAGGCGGCGCTGCGGCCGGTGCACCTGTTTGATGCCAGTTCGCTCGGCTGGTCGCTGATCTCGGGATTGACCGCGCCGCTGTTCGAGGGTGGGAAGCTGCACGCCGAGCGGCGTGCCGCGCTCGACGTGCTGCACGAGCGTGCCGATCTGTACCAGCAGGTGGTGATCGGCGCTTTCGGGCAGGTTGCCGATGCGCTCGATGCGCTGCGCCACGACGCGGAACTGCGTGCCGCTCAGGCCCGGGCGCTGGCCCTGTCGCGGCGCCGTGTGCACCTGGAGCGGGCCAGCTACCAAGCGGGAAACACCGGTCTGCTTCCGGTGCTCGATGCCCAGCGCCAGCGCGAACGCGCCGAACTCGGCCTGCTCGGCGCAGAGCGCCGCCAGTACCTCGATACGATTGGCCTGATGCTCGCCGCCGGCGGACGGGTTGATGCGAAACCGACCGACCGGCCTGGCGCGCTTACAGCCCCGAGAGGGTCAGTCCTCCGCTCTTCGCCTGGATTTTGACCACGGCGCAGCTCTGGCGGGCGCGGCGCAGCCGGGCACACGCGGCAGCCGCGGCGGCACGGCTCATCTGCTGAGAGCGCAGCGTGGTGAGCTTGTTCGCGCCGGAGGGCGCCACCACCTGCACCTGTGTCAGAAGGCTCGCGAAGCGGGCCTTGAGCCGCTTGGCGGCCGCGTTGGCCGCGGCGGCGCTGCGGTAACGCCCCAGTTCGACCTGGTAGCCGGCGAGCTTGTCGATCTGCGCCTGCGCCTTGCTCGCCTGCGCGGCATTCGGGAACGTGCCGAGGAATGCCTCGTAGGCCGCTGCCGTGCCCGTGCGCTGTGCGCTGCGCCACGCGCTCGCTTCCTTCAGGCCCGTGAGCGCATGCTGCGCGTCACTCGTGTACGCGCCATTGGGGTACTGTGCCAGGTAGTGTTGATAGGACTGCACCGTCCCTGTGTCGCCGGCCGCCTGCCACGCCTGGCGGTCCTGGAGAGACTCGATGCGGTTGCGAGCCTGCTGCACACGGGGGTCGTCTGGGTGGCGCTTGATGAAGCTGCGATACGCGGCCACCGTGCCCTGTGCCGAGGCCTTCTGCCAGTCGGCATTTGGCGAGCTGCACGCCGCCAGCACGCCGACGGCGAGCAGGCAGACCAGGAACGATGCAATCGATGTCTTCTTCACGGCACACCCTGCAGGGATGGTTCGGCCGCTTAAGCTACCCCAGGCGCCGCGAATCTTCCAGGCACCGTTGCCTGCGGCTCACCGGCACAGCGACCCGAAGGCCGGTCGCGGACCGGACGGTTCGGGCCAGCGCTGCGGGCTCTTGCGCAGCTTGGCCACGTCGTAGCCCATCGCCGCGATCCGCGCGACCATCGAGTGGTAATCGTGCGGGGTGATGTGCGGCGTTCGCGCCATGAGCCAGACATAATCCCGTGCGTCGCGTGCCACGATGACCCGGTTGTAGTGTGGAGAGAGCCACGCGACGATGTATTGCAGTCGCAGAAACCAGTACAGGTGCACGTGCCACTCGGCGTTGCCGGTCTGCGCGACGACGGTGGCGGTCGAGTGCACCGTGTGCAGCGGCGAGGTGAAACTGCCGCGGCGGAAGCGAAACACTGTGCAAATCGATCCGTCGGGCTCTAGGCGGTAGTTTTCGACGGGGTTGTAGTCATCCCGCTCGATATGCGTTGGTATCGCCGCAATCACGTACCAGCGTCCGACGTAGTCCCTGAGGTTGACGTGCGCAACCGGGGGAATCGGCTTTTCCGCGGCCAGGCTGCGGCAGGCCGCCAGGCTGATGGCCGCCAGCAGCGCCATCGCAACGCGCGCGGCCCTCACGAGTGTTCTCCAGCGAGCGGACGGGTGAAGCGGTAGTGGGCGATGAGCCACTCGGTACCGTTGGCGTAGCCGAACAACTCCGAGCAGGCCATCCAGAAGATCCGCCAGCGCTCGAACCACAGCCGGGCGTTGGCTCCGTAGGCCCTGTGCAGCACCGCGAGCACCTCCGCGCGCTGTGCATCCTGGTGGGCGAGCCACAGATCGGCGGTGCGGCGGTAGTGGGTGCCCTCCAGCAGCCATCGTTGCTCGAGTACGAGCTCATCCTGGAAGTGCAGCAGCGTGTCGGCCGCGGGCATCAGTCCCCCGGTGAAGAAATGCCGTCCCATCCAGTTGTCCGAGCCGGTCGTCTCGAACGGATACATCACGGTGCGGTGCGCGAAGATGTGCGTGAACAGCTTCCCGCCGGGCTTCAGCCATGACGCGATGCGCTTCATCAACGCGTCGTAGTTGCGCACGTGCTCGAACATTTCCACCGATACGCAGCGATCAAAGCGTGCGGTGTCCAGAATCAGCGAGTTCACGTCGCGAGTGAGCACCTGAACGTTTTCAATGCCGCGCGCACGGCATTGTGATTCGATGTGGTGACGTTGCCCGTGGGAGTTGGACACGGCGGTGATGCGCGATCGCGGGAAGCGCTCGGCCATCCACAGCGTCAGCGAACCCCAACCGCAGCCGAGTTCGAGGACCTGTTGTCCGTCGGCGAGTTCGGCCCGTTGTGCGTACAGCTCGAGCATCGCCTCCTCGGCCTCCGCCAGGGTTTCCGTGCCACGCTGAAACAGGCAGCACGAGTATTTCATGCGCGGCCCGAGGCACAGCTCGAAGAACGCGCTCGGCAGTTCGTAGTGCTGGGCATTGGCCGCCTCGGTGTGGATCGCGACCGGGCTGTCGCGCAGGGCGCTGAGCCGCTCCGCGTAGCGCGCAGCCTCGAGTGCAACCCCGCCGCGTCGCTCGGTGCGCAGCCGCTCGGCGCACAGGCGCCGTATCCCGAGGCGCACGAGCGCGTCGGGGATCAGGCCCCGCTCGGCCAGCCCGAGCAGACCGGAGGCGGGCCGGTCCGCGGCGAGTTCGATGGGATGCGACAGGACGGTACTCATCTTTTGGCTCCTGTTGGGGGTCGACGGGGAAACCACGGGAAGAAGATCGACGTGCTGCGCTGGTAGTCCCGGTAGTCCTGCCCGCGCGAACGCAGCGCCTGCTGTTCGGTCCACGGCACACCGCTCAGGTAGCGCAGGAACACGTACATGGAAATGGGACCTAGCCAGGCAAGCGGCGCGAGCGGCGATCCGACGGACCACGCCACGTAGGCGAACCAGTGCAGCCACTCGAAGAAATAATTCGGGTGGCGCGAGTAGCGCCACAGCCCGCTGCGGCAGGTGCGTCCCCGGTGCTGCGGCGCGGCGCGAAAGCGCGCGAGCTGTCGGTCGGCGAGCGCCTCGCCGAGCACCCCGAGCAGCCATAGTGCCACGCCGGCGATGAGCCACCCGGGGTGTGGGTGGCGGTTCGCGGCCACGGGTACGAACGGTAGTGCAAACAGGGGGACCGAGAGCGCCTGGAATTGGAAGAAGGCAAACCAGCGACCCTGGTCGCCCGCCCAACGCACACGCAGTGCCTGGTAGCGTCCATCTTCCTCTTCGCGCCCGACGCGTACGGCAAGGTGTGCGGCAAGCCGCACGGCCCAGCCGCCCCCGAACACCGCCAGCAGCACACGTGGTGCGAGCGCGCCGGTGCCAGATGCCGCCAGGGTCCAGGCGCAGACAGCAAGCAGGGCGGACCACAGGACGTCGGCGGGCCCCGCATTCAGGTGACGCCGCTGCCACAGCCAACCGGCGCACATCACCAGGGCCGAGCATGCCCACAATATGCCCAGGACGCGCACCGAACTCATGCCGCGCTCCGTACCTGTGCCGTAGCCAGCCAGCGCCGTGCCAGCGTCGTCAGCACGGGCAGCGCCGCAGCCCAGCCGAGCGCGAGTGCGAGCAGCGTCATTTGCGGTCGTACCGGGAAGATCACGGCGTGCCAGCCGCGTGCGGCGGCCGCGTACGAGAGCGGTCCACCAAGGGCGCCGAGTGCCGCGGCGAGCCAGGGCCGGGTATGCAGGTAGCCGAACAACGGCACGATGGTCAATCCGAACGAGGCCCACAGCGCCAGCAGCCATGCCGGCGCCGAGGCGAGCGGCCAGGCGGCGGCGTAGTGGATCAGGCCGCTGCGTACCCAGCAGGACTCGAGCACTACGCCGATGAACAGCGCGACGGCGAGCAGCCGCGATTCGATGTGGCGGTGTCGTGATACCGCCAGGCGCCAGGCGATGAACGCTGCCGCCGCGCCGAGGCCGGGCCACGCGAGCCCGCGGCCGGCCCCGATGACCGCGGCGAACCAGACCAGCTCGTAGCCGATGAACGCCGCCAGCGTGTTCACCGGGCAGGCTCCCGCGTTCCGTGGCGCCACTGCGGTCTGGCGAGTTTCAGGTGCGCGACGCCGAGCGCACGTTCGCGAAATCCACCCTCGCAGTAGGCGAGATAGAACTCCCACAGGCGGGTGAATTTCTCATCGAAGCCGAGCGCACGGACCTCGGGCAGATGTGCCATGAAGCGCTTGCGCCACGCCTCGAGGGTGCGCGCATAGGAATCCCCGAAGTCCTTGAGTGCCACGAGCGCCAGATCGCTGGCGCGGGTTTTTGCCGCCAGCATCGCGTTCACCGACGGGATGAAGCTGCCGGGAAACACGTGGCGCTTGATGAAGTCGATGGACTCGAGCGCCTGCTGGTAGCGATGGTCTTCGATGGTGATCGCCTGCAGCAGTGCCACCCCGTGCGGTTCAAGGAGCCGCTCGATGGTGCGGAAGTACTCCTCGAGGTGATCGGCGCCGATCGCCTCGATCATCTCGATCGAGACGAGCTTATCGTAGCGCCCGGTCAGGTCCCGGTAGTCATCGAGACGCAGCTCGATTCGCTGCTCGAGCCCGGCGGCGCGGATTCGCTCACGGGCCCGCTCGTATTGCTGGCGCGAGATGGTCGTGGTGGTGACGCGGCAACCGTAATGGCGTGCCGCGTACAGAGCGAAGCCGCCCCAGCCGGTGCCGATCTCCACGACGTGGTCGCTGCTCGTCAGTGCGAGCTTGCGGCATACGGCCTCGAGCTTGCGTTGCGAGGCGGCCTCGAGCGTGTCCTCACCGTCGACCCACAGCGCGGCGGAATACATCAGGTCAGCCGAGAGGAATAGCTCGAAGAATTCGTTGCTCAGATCATAGTGCGCGGCGATGTTGTGGCGGGCGCCGGCGCGCGAGTTGCGCCGCGTTGCGTGCCATGCCCGGCGCACCGCGCCGGCCAAGCTGGCCCATCCGGACTCCAGCCCATCGAGCAGCTCGCGATTGCGCACCAGGAGCCGGGCCAGGGCCACGAGCGCATCGGACTCCTCGAGCCCCGGTGCCGAGCAGCGCCACAGTCCATCCCGGTAGGCTTCTCCCGCCCCCACGCTGCCGCCGGTCGCGACAGCCCGATAGAACGCCGGGTCCAACACGTCCAGGCGAACGCGCAGTGTCTCGTCGGTCCCGGTGCCGAGGGCGACGGTACCGAGGGCGTCGTGCAGTTCCAGCTGCCCGTGGCGCAAGGCGGCCAGCCGTGAGAGCAACTGCTCGCGCAGGAAGCGCTCCAGCACGCCCACGCGTGGGCGGGTCAGTGTGGCGGCGGCAGTATTCATACGGAACCTCGTAAACGTTTCGAACTGTGCGGATGTCCGTAAGCCGGGACACGCTTCAGCCACAGGCGCAATGCCTGCCAGTAGATCGCACCGATGACCTGGGTGCTCATCAACGGGTAGCACCACAGCACGCGTGCCAGGTTCGCGCCCGTGAGCGGCCTGCGCCTCAGGTCCAGGTTGGCTTCGAGCTCCGGCTCGCCGCCACGCCTGACCGACATGTGTACACGCAGGCGCTCCCCGGGCACGCTGAAACGCCAGCGGTAGGCGCGATCGAGCGGCAGAAACGGCGAGACATGGAACGACTTGGCAAATTCCCATTGCCATAGCGGACCGCGCTGCTCGGCCTCGGCGATCGGCAGCACGTAGGCGTGCCGCTCGTTCCACGGCGTGTTGGTGATGTCGGCGAGGACGGCCCGCAGTGCACCGTGCCCGTCGTGGCAGTAGTAGAAGCTGACCGGGTTGAACACGTAGCCGGCGTAGCGCAGGTGCGTCAGGAGTCGCACCGGGCCGCACGGCCGCTCGCCGGTGTGCTGCTCGACCAGCGAGCGTGCCGCATCGGCGAGCGGCAGCGAGTCGGGACCCAGGTAGTCGCTGCGGCGAAACTCCGCGAGGTTGCGCCGGTCGAGCGACCACAACCAGCGTCCGTCGAATACCTGGTCGAGTTCATCGAGATCGAGGCATAGTTGCGCGACGCGGTAGCCGAACGCGTGACGCCGCGGCGCGAGGCGCCAGTGCCGCACCACGCCTTCGTAGACGGCGCTGTTGAAGACCCGCGGGGCGTTCATGCCGCGACCCTGCGCGCCGGTGCGGCACAGCGCTCGTCGAGCGCCGCGGCAACGGCGACCGCGCTGCGCATGCCGTCCTCGTGAAAGCCCCAGCCCCAGTAGGCGCCGGCGAACCAGGTGCGCCGGACTCCCTGGATTTCCCCGCGCCGGCGCTGGGCTGCAAGCGCCTGGTGCGTGTGTACCGGGTGCGCGTAGCGCATCGTACGCAACACCTTGGCCGGGTCGATCGCCGCGCTGCGGTTGAGTGTGACGATGAACGGCTCGGGTGAATTCAGTCCCTGGAGCAGGTTCATACAGTAGCTGACCGTGCACGGCGCGCTGCGCTCACGTGGAACGTATGCGTTCCATGCCGCCCAGGCCTTGCGGTTGCGCGGCAGCAGCGAGGCGTCCGTGTGCAGCACCGCCTCGTTCGGCTGGTATGAAATCGCGCCGAGCACCTCGCGTTCCGCGTCGCTCGGATCGGCAAGCAATGCCAGGGCCTGGTCGCTGTGGCAGGCGAGAACCACCTGGTCGAACCGATCGGCGCCCGCGGCATGCCGCAGCGTGACTGCCTGCGCGTCGCGGTGCACCGAGTGAACCGGGCACCGGAGCCGTTCGCGCACTTTCCAGCTGGAGCGCAGCACGCGCACGTAGCTCGCCGAGCCGCCGCACACCACGCGCCACTCGGGCCGCCCGCTGACGGCGAGCATCTGGTGGTTGGCCATGAACTGCACCAGGTAGCGCGCCGGGAAGGAAAGAATCTGCTCGGGCGGCGAGGACCACAGCGCCGAGGCCATCGGCACCAGGTGATCGTCGCGGAACGCCGCGCCGTAGCGGCCCTCGGCGAGGTACTCCCCGAGAGTCGGCCCGGGCGAGCCGGTGGCGAGCAGTGCCGGGGCTTCCCGGTAGAAGCGCAGCAGATCGCGGATCATGCCGAGGAAGCGCGGCGAGAGCAGGTTGCGTCGCTGGCAGAACAGCGTATCGAGGCGGGTGGCGTTATATTCCAGTCCCCGAGCGGCGTCGTGGACCGAGAAACTCATGGTGGTGGGCTGTGACGCGACCCCGAGCTCATCGAGCAGCGCCGTGAACAGCGGGTAATTCCGCGGGCTGAAGACGATGAAGCCGGAGTCGATGGCGTATGACTGCCCGGCGAGTTCGATCTCGTGGGTATGCGTGTGACCGCCCAGGTAGTCGTTCGCCTCGAACAGGGTCACCTCGTGAAGCTTCGAGAGCTGCCAGCAGGTGGCGAGCCCGGCAATACCCGAACCGATCACGGCAATACGCATGACGTCACCGCCGCGCTGCGTCGAGAACCCGCGCGGGCAACGGTTTCAAACCGCTGATCAGTCCCAGCGCGGCGAGTAGCCGCAGCCCGTACCAGGTCAGGTCGATTTCCCACCAGCGGAATCCCTGGCGCGCGGTGCCGGGGAACCGGTGGTGGTTGTTGTGCCAACCCTCGCCGAACGTCAGCAGTGCGAGCAGGAGATTGTTCCGGCTGTCATCACGGGTCGCGAAGCGGCGCGAACCCCAGCGATGGGCCAGGGAGTTGATCGTCACCGTCGCATGGAACAGCACCACGGTGGAGATGAAGAAGCCCCACACGAGCAGTTGCGGCCCGTCGGTGCCGAGCCCTGGGGCGAAGCGGTGCAGAATCACGCCGAGCCCGTACAGTGTCGCGGCCAGCAGCACCGGCACGGCGACATCGTAGCGGTCCAGCCAGCGCAGCTCCGGGTACTTGGCCAGATCGGGTACCCGTTTCAGGTCGGTGCGGAATGCCCCCCGGGTCAGAAACCACCCCATGTGGCTCCACAGGAAACCGCGAACCCGAGGCGAGTGCGGGTCGAGCGGGGTGTCGGCGTCGCGGTGATGATTGCGATGGTGGGCGGCCCACCACAGGGGGCCGCGCTGCACGCAGGAGGCGCCGAGGAGCGCGAACAGCAGCTGGACCGGCCGGGAAGCGCGGAACGTGCGGTGCGAGAAGCAGCGGTGGTAGAAGCCCGTGAGGGCAAACATGCGCACCGCGTAGAGCGCAACGGCCGCCACGAGCGCTGTTCGGGATACGCCCGTCCACAGAGCGCCGAGGCATCCCAGGTGCAGCACGATGAACGGCACGGCCCGCAGCCAGTCGACCCGGTCGGCCTCGTGCGGCTCGAGCGTTGTACTAGGCTCGTCCGTGTCGAACCAGTGCCGCAAAGCCTGCCAGGGCGAGCGGCGCTTCGCATCGGCTTGGGTGGGGGCGGGGATTGGAGAGACGCTCATCGTAGGGCACCACCGGTGACTGTGGTGCTGTATACGGAGCGGGGCGGGATTCGGATGCACCCGCGCGTGCCCCCGGAACGGGGGCGGCGGGCTCAGGCGGGTCGGTGCGGTGCGTTGATCAGGCGCATGGCGGTGGCCGGCACGGTGCCCGCCGGCGCCGCGCCGATCTGGCCGGCGGCGATGACCGGGCCGGTGGGCTCCCCGGTCGGTGAGCCGCCGTGCGGCTCGATGGACACGGCGAGCCGCGCAGTCGGTCCGAGGCGCGCCACCAGGCTCGCGCTCAGTGCCAGGGTGGTCGGTGAGTGGGTCGAGATCAGGCCGACGGCGATGGGCCGTTCGCCCTGGGGAATCAGCCACAGCTCCGGCGTGCGGCCGGCCTGGACCGCCTGCGGCGCAGCCGGAACGACGATCATGCGGGCCTTGCTGATGTCCATGGTCGCCGTCCAGCCGACGTGGCCGTTGGTCTCGGTGATGGTCGCAGCCATGTACGGTATGGCGGGCGCTGCCGGCCGGTGCACGAGCATGAAGACCAAAGCGGCGCACGCGGCGGCGAGCAGCGTGCCGCTGCCGAGGGCCAGCCAGTGCCACAGCCGCAGGTTCTCCCACAAGCCGCCCTGGCCGCCACGCGCGGTGTCGAACTCCAGGGCAGCGCGGATCTTAAGCCAGAGCCGCTGCGGCGGTGCCTCGGGTGCAACCTCCTCAGCGAGCGGCAACAGCCGCCGTCGCCACCGCGCTTCCGAGGCGGCCGCCGCGCTGCTGCTCGCCAGCTCCTGCTCCACCGCGGCACGCTCGTCGCTCTCCAGCACGCCAAGGACATACTCGGCGTAGTGCAGGTCGCCCGTGTCGTCATCGGCCGGTGTGTTCATGTCTCGAGGCAAGTACGTAATTGCATCAGGGCGCGCCGGATCCAGCTCTTCATGGTGGCGAGCGGCACCTGGGTGCGCATCGCCAATTCCTTATACGTAGCACCGGTGAAGAAGGCTTCACGCACCGAGCGGCTGTACTTGGAATCGAGCTGGCCGAGGCAGCGCTCGAGCCGCAGGTAGTCCTGGCTGGCCTCCGCGTGAGCCGCCGGTCCCCGCTGCTCGTCGGGCAGGCGTTCCAGGTCCAGCGCTTCGCTGCTGGTGCTCTCGCGCCGCTGACGCAGCCGGTCGATGGCCCGGTTGCGTACCAGGGTCGTCAGCCAGGTGTTGGCGCCGGCGAGCGCAGGATTGAACGCGCCGGCGCGGCGCCATACGGTGATGAACGATTCCTGCAGCACCTCTTCCGCCTCGCCCCGGTCACGCACCATGCGCAGGCACAGGCCAAAGAGCTTCGCGGACGTTCTCTGGTAGAGCTGCTCAAACGCCGCGCGGTCGCGCATGGCGGTTCGCGCCAGGAGTTGTTCGAGCGTCTCGGTCTCGGTGGACGTGTCGTTCATCAGCTGACCGCGCTGCGGCGCCTGCCGTATGGGTCGGGCTGCGGGCCGACTCTCGCTCCGCCGGATGGTGGGTGACCACCGGACCACCTGATTCTCATGGATTGCCGCTCCCCTTTCAAGCGCGAGGCCCTGACGGGCGCGGATGCAGCGCAATAAGTGCTTTCCGCACCCCATGTAGGTGACGTACTCATCATCAGCCGCTTGGATCAGGTCTATGCTTGCGCGCGAATGAATCGGTTCCTGACAATGCGGATGCCGGGTACACGGGCCGCTGCCGTGCGAGACATGCTGTACGGGATCCCGTGGGAGAGCTCGCCGACGATGCGCGGCACCACGGCGACTTGCCTGCCGAACGGGGCCGAGCGTAAATTAATCGCCGAAAAAGAACGCCCGAACTTACCAATGCAGTCCGTGTTTCCGTTCAAGCGAGACACGCGGGTGGGCGAGAAGCCCGCGAGTGCGACAGAGAGGTCCGAGGTCTCCCTGTTCCGCGGAACTGCTGTGCATTCCTACACGTCCTTTCTGCGCCGGTCTCCTGCCGGCGTGATCGCCTTGGCTCGCGCGCTGCTCGCTGCGTCGCCCAACGGATTCCGTCAGAGGAGTTGTGCCCATGATTAATGGGACGGTTGTCGATCTCTCCCGCGTGCAGTTCGCGGCCACTGCCTTGTATCACTTCCTGTTCGTTCCGCTGACTCTGGGGCTGAGCTTCCTGCTCGCGGCCATGGAGACCGTGTACGTCACCACCGGAAAGCCCATCTACAAAGAGATGACCATGTTCTGGGGCAAGTTGTTCATGATCAACTTCGCCCTCGGTGTTGCAACCGGACTGACCATGGAGTTTCAGTTCGGCACGAACTGGTCGTTCTATTCCAGCTTCGTCGGCGACATCTTCGGCGCGCCGCTCGCCATCGAGGGCCTGATGGCCTTCTTCATGGAGTCGACGTTCGTCGGCCTGATGATCTTCGGCTGGAATCGTCTGCGCAAGGGACAACACCTGGCCGTCACCTGGCTGGTTGCACTGGGGTCGAACCTCTCGGCACTGTGGATCTTGGTGGCCAACGGGTTCATGCAGAACCCCAGAGGCGCGACCTTTGACCCGGTCACGATGCGCATGCACCTGACCAGCTTCCAGCAGCTCATCTTCAGCGCCGATGCGCAGTCGAAGTTCGTCCACACCAGCATCGCCGGGTACGTGACTGGAGCGATGTTCGTAGCCGGCATCAGCGCGTTCTACATGCTGCGCAATCGTCACATGGACATCGCGAAGCGTTCGTTCCGCATGGCCGTACTGTTTGGCGTATTGGCCACCATCGGCGTGGTCACTCTGGGCGATGCGCTGGGATTTGTCGACGCCACGGCTCAGCCGACCAAGCTCGCGGCCATGGAAGGGTTGTGGAAGTCGACGCCCGCGCCGATGCCGTTCAGCCTCATCGCCTTCCCCGAGCAGTCCGAGCAGCGTGACATCGCCGACGTGAAGGTTCCGGCGGTACTCTCACTGCTGGTGACCCACTCTCTGAGCGGCACCGTGCCGGGCATCGACACGCTGGAACAGCAGGCTCAGCAGAAGATCGAGAACGGCATTCCCGCGGTGCAAGCGCTGAAGGTGCTGTCACGTGACCCGCAGGACCAGAGTGCACTGGCGCAGTTCAATGCCCACAAGGCGGATCTGGGGTACGGTTTCCTGGTGCAGCGCTATGCACCGGATTTAAATGACGTCACGCCCGCGGAGATCGACAAGGCGGCGAGGGATTCCATCCCGCCCGTGGCCCCTGTGTTCTGGTCGTTCCGTGTGATGGTGGGCCTCGGCCTGTTGATGCTGGCTTTCTTCGTGCTGGCCACGCTGTACTCGCTGCGCAACCGGATCCAGAAGAAGACCTGGGTGCTCAAGGCGGCCGTGTGGATGATCCCCGTGCCGT
>OFHJ01000272.1_pt1 | contig 21627 bp, 18 predicted proteins | sample 1522001 | NCBI WGS metagenome assembly OFHJ01 (sample SAMEA2464838, study PRJEB22497) | soil metagenome | biome: Grassland; feature: Farmland; material: Clay | place: Australia | collected 2013-02-01 | depth 1.2 m | reverse complement strand
AGCATGAGGATCCCCATGCCGAGCAGCAGCTCCCAGGTGGCCGCGAAAACCGATGAGGATGTGAGGGGTGCGGCGCTGCCGCTATCGGGAGTCATTCCCACGAATTAGGGTCCGGTGAGTGTGTGACGTGTTGCGGCGATGCGTGCCGCGGAACTTGCGGTTGGGGAGAGGACGCTGCCGTGCACAGGTGCGCCATGGTAGCGCGTCGCGTGCGCTTGGCAAGGCCGCGCGAGTGCCTATCCGGTGCTGAGCAGGTGGCGCAGGTCGCTTGCGATCACCCTCGCGGGGGCCCCGGTCTGCGCCAGCAGGCGCGCCTGCCCGCGGGGGCCGAAGATGAACACCGCGCTGCTGTGAGTGACTTCGTACGCGCCGCTCGCATCGGGTTTCTCGTAGTGATAGGTGACCCGGTAGCGCTTGATCATGCGCAGCATCTGCGCATGCGTGCCGCGCAGGCCGACGAACTCGGGGCCGAAGTCATTCACGTAGCGCTTCAGCACCGGATCGGTATCGCGCTTCGGGTCGACGGTCACGAACAAGACCCGGACACGTTTGCCCCGGCTGCCGAGCTGCGCGATCGCATCGGCCAGCATCGCCAGCGTGATCGGACAGGCATCCGGGCAATGCGTGTACCCGAAGTACAGCAACACGATCTTGCCGCGGTAGTCCGCGGCGCTGACCGGCATACCGTCCTGGTTGGTCATGTGGAACGCCAGCGGAGCGACCAGGCCCGTGACGTCGGTTACGTGAGGCGAGACCTGCCGCGCCGCGCAGCCGCCGAGCAGCGTCAGGGCCATAACGCACATCAAGGCCCGGCCGTTCATGCCGCAGCCCCGGCTGATGCGTTCGCATGGCGTGTCGCGTTGTCCGTGAGCGTCCGGCGCTCTTCGCAGAGCACGCGGTAGAGGACCACGATGCCCCCGACTGCGGACATCATGGCGGCCGGTATCCAGGTGAGTAAACCGCCGAGCTGCTGATCGAGCATCGGGCTGATCGCCCAGGCCCGGCCACAGACCGCGTAGATGCTGTAGAGCGGTTTGGCGGTGAGCGCGATGTAGGCGCCGATCAGGATCTGCGGCATCGCCACTGCGGTGAGGATGATGCAACGCGCGCCGTAGCCGAGCGCGCTCCTGCCCTGCGCTTCGCGTGGCGCGAGCATCAGCCACCAGAAAAGAATGCCATCGAGCAGCATGCTCCAGTTCATCAGCAGGTAGCGGCGCTGATCGAGCATCGCGGCGAAGTGCACCGAGGGCATCAGCCAGAAGTAGATGAGTCCGACGAACAATACGGGCGCGACCAGCGGGTGCTGCAACGCGTGCCACAGCCCTCGCAGCGGCACGCTCACCCACGGCTTGCGCAACACTCGCCACAGCGGTGCGGGAATTCCGGCGCGCAGGATGGGCACCGGGGCTGAGAGGATCAGCAGCGTCGGCCCGATGTGGTGCAGGATGAGGTGCTGGAGGCGATGGATCCAGAACATGTGCTGCGCGAAAAAATCGAAATACGTCTGCAACACCGCGTAGTTCAGCGCCAGACCGAGCAGGAAAACGCAGGGACGCCAGGCACGCACGCGGATGCCCCCGCGGTGCAATACGGCCCAGCCGTGCAGGTACAGTGCCAGGGTCAGCGCGAAGACCACGCACGCCGTCGGTGAGAATTGCCAGGGCAGCAGGTAGGACAGATATCGCACGGCACCCCCGCGGCTGCGCGGGCCGAGCGCCCGCCGAGCCGCCGCTAGGGTAGCAGATCGGGGGCACGCGCCGGGGCACCGTGGCGCTGGGCCTGGAGCGGGGCAGGGAGCCCGGGTCGGCGCTCAGCTGCCGAGGATGCGATCGATGTCGTTGCTTTCGCGGCGCACCGGGTTCATCGGCATCAGGGTGGCCGTCACCCGGTTGCGTCCGGCGTGTTTGCTGCGATAGAGCGCCGCATCGGCGATGCGCAGCATGTGATCGGCAATCTTGCGGTCCCCGAGCGGCACCTGTTGAAGATTGCACATGCCGAAGCTCGCCGTGACGTCGACGCTGTTGCCCGACGCCTGGAAGGCGCGGTCGGCGATGCAGGCGCGCAACCGTCGGGCCGCATCGAGGGCCTGGTCGTAATCGGTCTCCGGCAGGATGACCGCGAACTCCTCCCCGCCGAGCCGGGCAACCCAGTCGACTCCACGCCGCAGGCTCTCCTGCAGCCGCGCACCGAACTGCCTGAGGACTTCATCGCCGCCGGCATGACCGAGCGTGTCATTGACGTTCTTGAAGAAATCGATGTCGCAGAGTATGAGCGAAAGCGGGCGCCGGTAGCGTCCCGCGCGCTCGATTTCACGGGGAAAGTGCTTACCGAAGAATCGCCGGCTGGCGACACGGGTCAGCTCGTCGGTGGTGGAGAGTTCGCGGTTCTCAACCAACGCGATGCGCAGCACGTCCTCGAGTTCGGCAATGCGCCGCGCCGTGGCGAGGCGGGCCTTGAGCAGCGGCTCGCTGGCGTGGCGCGTCATGCAGTCGTCCACGCCGGCATACAGCGCCGAGTCGACTTCCTCCAGGCTCTCGTTGGGCGCCACGTAGAGTATGAACGGTTCGCGGGGCAGCTTCTGGGCCCGGATGCGGCGCACCAGGGGCAGGCTGTCGGTAATGACCACCGCGCGGAACTGCTCGTGCAGCAGCTCGATGGCTTCGTGTTCCTCGCACACCAGCAAGTCGAGCATCTCGTGGTGGATGCGCAGTTCGAATTGCTTGCGGACATCGGCGGCGCGGATCACGAGCAGGGCGTGCGGCGGCGGCAGGACCCGCAGCATCACCGCAACGGTTGCCGTGGTGTCTTCCTGGGCTTCGGGTTGGTGCACCCGGCGCTCGAGCACCCGTTTGATGACCGTTGTGTGACCGCCAGAAGACATCGAGACCTCATCGGCTCCTGTGTCCTTGCCCGGCGTGTGGTCCTGGGACGCGGGTCTGTCTCGGCGTCGGCCTCGTACTCGGGCAATTGCACCGGAATGTAAAGGTGACTTTGCCCGGGCAGTGTGATGAACTTCACGGACTGTTGATCGAGTTCCCGCGGGAAAGCAATACAGCCGATGCCTTCACACGCCGCAGACCCCACCGTACCCGGGATTACCCGCCGGCGTCGGCCCTTCCTGGCGCCGCTGTGGCTCAGCCTGCTCGCTGCGCTGGCACTCGGCGGCATTGCGCTCGCGCTGTGGGCCTCGGCGAACAATACCATCGTCGTGGTCGTGCCGTCGGCCAGCGGTGAACTCGGCTCAATCGCGAACGCACCGCTGTCGGCCGCCGGCGGCCAGCAGGCGCAGGTGCTCGCACAGCGTTTCGCTACCGCCTCTGGGCCCGATGGGCTGAGCGCGATTTACGTGAGCGAAACCCGACGGGCCCAGCAGACGGCCGAACCGATTGCCCAGATGCTGGGGTTGCACCCCGTGGTGCTCTCGAGCAGCGACGGGCAGAGCATCGCTGCGGAAGTGCTCGATCAACAGACCGGCAAGAGCGTGCTCGTCGTGTGCGATCGGCACACGGTGGCTGATCTGGTGCACGCCTTGAGCGGACGGCAGATCCAACCCGCCGGCGAGCGGGACATGTACATCGTGACCATCCCGCGCTACGGTCCGGCGCGCGTGCTGCGCATGCACAACTGATTCAGTCGCGCTTCCCGGGCTCAGAGGAGCGCGTGGCGGCCTGACTCACGAAGCGCGTGTGCACGCCGATGCGCAGGTCGGAAGCAACTGCGTCGAGGATTTCCCCCGTGGCGTCGATCAGGAACGTGGCGCGTCGCACGCCGAGACCGAACGGGCCGCGTACCCCGTACATGCGAATCACACACCGGTCCACATCCGAGAGCAGGATGAAGGGCAGGTGGTACTTGTCGCGAAAGGCGCGGTGACTCTCCGGGCTCTGCGGGCTGACGCCCGCCACCTGCATGCCGGCCGATTCGATCTGCGGATGCAGGTCGCGGATCTGGCAAGCCTCGCGGGTGCACCCGGCGGTGAAGTCGGCCGGATAGAAGTACAGCACCAAGGGCCCGCTCTTGAGCAGCTCTTGCAGCGAAACCGATCTCCCGTCTGCATCCGGGAGGGTGAACTCGGGGGCATGGGCACCGATCGCCAGCATGGCTCAGCTCCAAAAAAGTGTCCGATCCCGGCCGTGCACAGTGCCGATCCGGGCAGGGTGTGCACCGGCGCCGCCTCGGAGGGCCAAGGCCGTTGCGCAGCCGTTGGTGGTGCAATTCAATGGGTTGCGTGGGTCCGAGGGACCGGCGCTCCATTGCGCATCACGGCCCGTTGCCGGTCAGGATCCGGGCTCGAGTGGATGATATCCGCACTCGCCCGGGAGCGCCTCCGGGGCCCCGGACCGCGATGTGTCCCTTTTCGCTTCAACAGCCTTGGCTTCCGTGCGCATCATAGCTAGAATCGCCGCCCTTGCGTGGGGCGGTAGCTCAGCTGGGAGAGCGTCGCGTTCGCAATGCGAAGGTCCGGGGTTCGATCCCCCGCCGCTCCACCATCAATCCCTCTATGAGTATCCGACCGCGTCCATACGCGGTCGGATCCATTGATAAAAAAATAATAAGATCAACGACTTAGAGTCTAACTGAGTCTAAGTCTGTCGTTGCGGGCGCACGGCCAGGGCGCAACTTGATTGGGGTACCTTCTGGGGTATCATCGAACCCAGCCTAGCCGGTACCCCAGTCATGAGCCTGAGCGAAGTCGCCATCCGCGCCGCTAAGCCGAGGGACAGACAGTACAAGGTGTACGACGAGAAGGGCCTCTACCTTCTGGTGAAGCCCAATGGGGGACGGCTGTGGCGGTTCAAGTACGTGCATGCCGGGACCGAGAAGCTCCTTTCGCTGGGCGTCTATCCGGACGTTCCCCTCAAGCTCGCTCGTGAGCGACGGGACGCAGCCCGCAAGCAGGTCGCGACGCACATCGATCCCAGTGTCCTGAGGCATGCGGAAAAGTCCGCTCGAGCGAACACATTCTCGGCGCTCGCCGAGGAGTGGCTCCAGACGAAGCGCAAGGCCTTGACCGAGAGCACGTGGAACCGGGATCGCGACCAACTCGTGAAACTGGTGGGACCCTATCTCGGAAGCCGACCCATTGGGGAAATCGAAGCACCCGAGCTGCTGGCCGTTTTGAAGCGGCTGGAGAAGAAGGGGATCCTCGACACCGCCCACCGGGTTCGCGCGGTCTGCGGTCGTGTGTTCCGCTATGCGATCGCCACAGGACGGGCGAGCCGAGACATCAGCGCCGACCTCAAGGGTGCGCTGTCAGCCAAGGGGACGCAGAGCTATCCGGCGATTACCGATCCCGCCAAGGTCGGACAGTTGTTGCGCGCCATCGAGGATTACGACGGCCAGGCGACGACGCACGCGGCGCTGAGGCTCGCTCCGTACCTCTTCGTGCGACCCGGTGAGCTGCGCGCCGCAGAATGGTCGGAATTCGACCTCGAGCGCAGTGAGTGGCGAATACCCGGAGAGCGGATGAAGATGGGCGAGATGCATATCGTGCCGCTCGCGCGCCAGGCGGTGAGAATTTTCTGCGAACTCCAGCCGCGCACCGGAGGAGGCCGGTATGTATTCCCGGCCATCGGGAAGCGGGATCGGCCACTCAGCGAAAATACGTTGAACGCCGCGCTCCGGCGGCTCGGGTACGCGAAAGAGGAAATGACTGCACATGGATTTCGCAGTATTGCGAGCACGCTGCTCAACGAGCAGGGCTGGCACCCGGACCTGATCGAGCTGCAGCTAGCACACAAGGAGCGCAACAAGGTGCGGGCCGCCTACAATCGCGCGCAGCGGCTCGACGAGCGCCGCAAGATGATGCGGGCTTGGGCGGACTCTCTCGATGAGTTGCGCGAGCGCGTGAGTGCTTCCGACGGCGCGGTGGAAGCGTCCTGAGTCGACCGTGCGGCCGACTCATCGCCCTTTCACGGCGGTAACAGAAGTTCGAATCCCCTTGGGGACGCCAATAAATCAATAGGTTGCATCTGGACTAGAAGCCTCCGCCCACTTTTTTTGTCCACTATTGACATCGGCCGTAACTCCGCGTGCGTGACCTGCTTGCGCTACGGGGCTCCTAAGGGTGTAAGGGTCAAAAGCCCTTCGAGGGTTTGAATCCCTCTCTCCCGCCAGATTCAAGCAGTTAGACCATTCCCGTTCAGTCGACGCACTTTGACATATAAAAACCATATGAAAAGTGCGTTGTGGACACAGATAGCGCGCCACGGAAACTGCGTGTGAATTAAATGTCGACAACCCGGCCCTTGACCTGAGTCGGCACACTTCTGCCTGCGCGCTGCTCGAGTGTTAACGGTCGAATCCGATTCAGAGCGCAAGACCACGCACGAGGGCCCAAACGACGATTGCGCAGAGGACGAGTGCGCCTAAGACGGGAATGATGCCCTCACCCTCGACCTCTATCATCCAAGGAATTCGGATCTTCAACCGATTGATCTCGAAATTGAACGATCGGCGTGCCTTAGGCATCCTCGAACGCCTCAGCTTGCCTGCGCGCCCATGCGATTCCCTGCTCCGAATGCGTTCGGAGCATATCGTACAGTTCGTATGCTGGTGATAGCCGCGGCAAACGAGCCAGCAACGCGAGCGAAGCTTCTCGGCATTCCAAATCGCGCGGAAAGGGCTCTCCAGGCCGACCGCTGCGAACCCCTGAAGTCGCCGATCGAATGAGCGCCTCAATGCCCCTTCGGCGCACTGATTCGCCAGCTCCCGCACACGCATCGAGGAAGTTCACGACGATCTGGTGATGGTCGAATACAAAATCGGGTTCTGCATGACCCAGGATACTTGCAATCCATCGCAGACTGCGCGGATTCGCTGTGGCGATCGTGTCGGAGAGAAAAGCAAGCACTGCCTCATCGATAGGTAGAAACATACCTTCGAATAGCGCAGAGGCATGATGCTCACAGCGCCAGTCCTCCGGGTCCTGCGCGATAATCCATTGCCAGACCGCTTCCAGGACCGCGGCATAATGCGACGATTCCTTGAATCGCAGTCGCACCTGCACCCACGGCCCGTAGTTGATTGGGCGAAAGCCCGCGCTTGTCTCGGCCGAGGTCGTCGCATGAGCGACGCGTGAAAGGAAGAATGTGGCCGTAAGCACAGGAAACTGGAGCGAAAGCTCTGAGAGAAGGTTCTCTATCCAATAGCCATTGAGCTCGGGTAGCTCCTTGAGTTCGCCGAGAATGTACCGAACGTCGTCCTCATCGAGGGTTTGGAACACGTTGGGCTGTGGTCCCTGAAGCATCATAAATGCACGGTCAGCCAAGCCGGCATTGAGCTTCAGGTTTGCATGCCGCAACAGATCGATCGCGACCCGCCAACTCGTTCGGGCGAGTGCGCCGATGACTCCAAGCCCGCTAGCCACCACTTGGTGTTCGGATGACGATAGTACCCGCTTGATGATCTCGGCATCGGTCGGCACTAACGTACCATCGGCGGCGACCGGTGGATTGCTGAATGCGCGGCCAACAGCACATTGAAACGTAGTAGAGCCGCTGTCGAGCAAGCGACGCGCCCAACGCCGAGCGTCGTCCGGTGTGGATTGGAGTAGCTGAAAAAGTGCGGCATCGAGATACGCAAGAAGGTGGGAGCTGCAACCAAGGGTCGCTTCCTCGGTGACAAGCCTCGCAAGATCGATTCGCTTGCGAAGAATCTCTCGGATCAAGATGTGGCTTGAATTATCTTTTGCGAGTCCAGCTTCTAGCGTGTGAGCAAGAGCATCTTCAAGTGCCTGTCGGAGCGAACTCGACGTAGGATAAGCAGTAGATAGATCGTCTGCGAGATCATCAACCCAGGCGCTAATTTTGCTCTGCCATGTGTTCGCGTCCATGCGACCCAGGAAGACGCGGCCGAATCCGTCTGATAGCGCCCCAAGTAAACGAAAATCCAGGTCATTCGGTGATGCCGCCAACAGTTCACGTGCGGCAGCGGCGGTTTCGTTGCCGGCATAATTGGCATGCCAGGCCACGCAATGGGCGAGCGCCACTTTTACCGCGCTGTCTAGACGGCCAGATTGTACGAGCTGTCTTAGGCGATCTAGCGTTTGCTGAAATTCAACGGTATAGAGTCTTAGCGTAGGTTCGGAGATGCGTCCACCGAACGGCGCCATAGGGTAGCGGAGGGCATCTTCCAGGAAGGCCGCCGCACGTCCAGCGGCCCGAATGGACGGGCCAGAAAGACACGCGATTGCTCGGTCAATCACGCGAGCACGCAGAGGCGCAACGGCGCTGTAGTTCACACTAAATGGCATGAACGTAACGGTTCGGTCGTCGCTCTTTGTGGTGTGTCCGGCCCCGCTTAAAATGCCCTTTAGAAAATCGAAGGGCGTGTACAGAGTGTCGAACGCGTCCGAACGATCAAGCATTGAGAGTCCGAAGTCCACAACTTCCCGATTGACGGCTAGCGGCTTGTCGGGCTCAACCGCGCAAAGCTCTCTAAGATTGCGCATCGCATGGCTGGGAAACTGACCTTGATCACGATCATCGGTGCGGCCCATCTCCCATAACAGGTTGCAAGCTTCGCCGACATACTCAAGATGGTACGCGGCATTACGCACAATCTTGACGAGTTCGTCATAGCGGACGCCGGCGCGCCATTGCCGTGTCACGAAATCAAGTGCATTCCGCGGCTGATATACTGCCGCTGCGATTGCGGCCTCCAGAGCAGAGTTATGATGGGCATTAGTGACATTGAGAGCGCGCCACAAGTGGGCCACCAGATTACTCTTTGCAGGATCGCCACTTGCGCGCCGCCAATCGAGACGGCCGAGATTGACGAGGACATGCCCGAGTAGCGGCGGCACTGCAGCGGCGAACACTTGGTCCGCGAAGCTGTCGAGACGGTCATCCGCGCCAATGCAGGTTTGCTCGATGATGTAATCGCCTAGCAGGTCGGGCATGAGGCGATATTGCGTCCCGCGTCGATAAAGGACGCCTCCCTCAATGAGCATGCGCAGGGTTACGGAAACCTTATCGCGCGGTACGCCAGCAATGTTGCTAGCCAGCTCCAAGAAGGCCGCGTCCTCAATCGAGAAAGGTTGGACGAGAGAGATAAGCTTCAGAATATCGGTGAAGGTCTTCTGCTCTCCCGGTAGTGCCAGTTCGCCAGTAACAATTTTGGCGAACTTTCCAAGGATAGTGTCGCGGAAGGCATCTGTATTTTGTGCCAAGGCCAGCGGCAGATTTTCTTCGACTGCGATACGACCAGCCAGAACTGTGACTAACGGACAATCGCGTGTGGCTCGCGCAATTGGTTCCGCGAACTCGGGGGCGCCGCCGAAGCGTTGAAGAACTTGGGCGGCAAGCTTAGTTGTGTCATCAAACTCTAGTGGGCGGATTGGCACTTCAGCCACGGCACCGCCGCGGGCAAATTCTCCAGCTTGGCCGCGTAACTGCGCCCTCGCATAGGGACGAGCGGCCAGCAAGACGCGGATGTCACGATCGGGATGCGCTGCATAGGCAAACAATCCGCGTAGGTCGCTGCGATCGTGCGCGTCATCTACAATCACGAACTCGGGTCCTGTGCCCAGCGTCTCGAGGGCCATGGCGTCCAGGGTTTCGGTTGGTGACAGAAATAATGGTGCGCGGTGTTTAGTGGCGTGCAATCTCTCCACAATCGACTTAAGAATACGCGACTTGCCGCTGCCCCCTGCGCCCAATAAAAGGACGATGCGCTCAGTATCGCTCTGCAACCTTCTCATGACCTCGTCAACTTCATCGTCACGGCCGATCAAGTCCCAGTCATGACTGAAAGTGGCGTACGTTCCGCTGAATGGTGCGAAGAACTCTTCAGGGGTTTGCCAAGCGCCAGGATTGGGGTCGCCCAGAAGGGTATAGCGCTGGCCAGGAAAATATTTATCGACAATCGTGCGACGTGCCAGCGGTGAGAGACGGTCGCGGATCAATCGCGAAAGGTCGTCTTTGTCCCAAAGACTCCAATCCGGAAGAGCGCGAACTGCATTGGCCGCTTGAGGGCTTGCGGTGCGACTGAGTACCAGAATCTTTTGATCCGCCGGCAGCGTGTGAGCCCGGACTGCCGCGCGCACGTCGGCGGGACCGAAACGCGTTACGCGCTTGCACTGGAAACTTAACCGGCGCCCATCAGCCAGAATAGTCAGGATATCGCTGCCGTCCTGATCGTGCCCACTCTTGCCCGCGGCGCGTACCTCGCGGGCGTCGGGGTGGAGCGCGCATACCAAGTCTTGCGTGAAGCGTTGGAATGCCTCCGGCGACAATGCGTCCACGGGAAACGGCTGGTCGTGGCTAAGCGTGACGCTGGCAGGAGGCACTTCGGCGGGTGGCCCGTAACCGGCAGCCATCCGAAGCGTCTCTTCCCTTTCACCCAAAGCTAACGCCAGCGCACGAACCTGACCGAGGCGCGGCCGAGAGGAGCCCGCTTCCCACCGACTGACATTCTGCTGCGTCGTACCGAGCAGTCGCCCGAGTTCGGCCTGTTCCAAGCCCTTCCGCTTGCGAGCGGCCAAAATTATTTTTCCAAACGTTTTATATTTTGCAGACATCTATCGCACACTTTAATATGTGTGCAGACGATGCACAAGACTTCCCTGACGGAATTTCGGTTGACCGTAGCGAACCATCATGGAGATTCGCCCAGTCTTCACACGGCAGGGGCCACTGGTTCGATCCCAGTACCGCCCACCATAAAAATCCCTTTAATATCAATTATATAAGAACCGTCATCTGATTGCGACGCCGGGCGACCTTTGTGCCGCGTGGGCGCTGGAACAGATTTTCAGGCCGAAAGCCGTCGATTCATCGTCCGTCGTGGCCGATCTCGGGATCCCCCATGAACGTGCCGGAGGAATTGAGCAGTGCGCTGGGACCGATTTGCGATGAACTCATTTCATCGAGCACGGTGGTCGAATGACTGCCGAAAGGTCGGATCGCTTCGGACGTCTGGTCCGGACTAGGGGGGCGAAGTTCCATGACCTCGCGACCCGCGAGCATTCGCACTGGAGGCCGTATCGCGCAAAGGCCTCGCACCGCTGGAACTGGCGAGCGCGACGTTCCCTCGATCTGATTTTGCTGCAGCCACTGCGTCAACTCGTCGATGGGGAGCGCCTTGGCGAACAGCCAACCCTGCGCGTGCGTACAGCCGAGCTCTTGCAGTAGGTGCAGCTCGTCCTCGGCGCTGACACCTTCTGCGACGGTCGCGAGCCCAAGTTCGTTGGCCATCGAGACGGTCGAGCGCACCATGATCCGCAGGCTCTCCCGGTGACACAGGCCGCGAATGAAAGAGCGGTCGATCTTCAGCTCGCTGAACGGAATTCGCGCGAGCTGCTGCAGGGAGGAGAAACCCGTTCCATAGTCATCGAGGGACAACCCGAAGCCACGCAGGCGCAGGCGCGAGAGGGCGCTCAGCGCCTCGGTGACATTTTGCAGCAGTGAGGACTCGGTCACCTCGATGACGATGCGCTCCGCCGCGATTCCGTAGCTTTGTTGCAGTCCGACGATCTTCTCGAACAGGTCGGCCCGATCCAGGAGCACCGGGGAGAGGTTCACGGCGATTCGCAGATTGATGTCCTGGGCGCTCCAGCGGAGCGCCTGGACGATCGCCTGATGAAGCACCTTCAAGGTCAGATCGTGAATCAGACCGGATTGCTCCGCCAGAGGAATGAATCGGTCGGGCGCAATCACTCCGAGTGTCGGGTGAGTCCAGCGAGCGAGCGCCTCGACACCGTGGACCGTCAGGGTGCGGATGTCGATTTGCGGCTGGTAATGAACGCTGATCAGATCGTCCTCTATCGCCGCACGTAGGTCGTTTACTCCGATTTCGGCCGTCGGATGCGGGGTGTCCCGTTGTGCCTCTGCGCTGTCTGCGCGATGCAGCATGCGCGCGAGCGTCGCGCGATTGAGTGGCTTCTGGGTGATGCCGAGCATGGATAGGCCCAGGGCCGAACCGAGATGGTAGACGGCGCGGAGCAAGGCACGGTCCCGGCTCGACATCAGAATGATAGGGGCGCGTATCCCGCGTTCGCTCAGGCGCCGCAATAAGACCGGTCCGTCCATGGTCGGCATCTCGAGATCCAAGATCAAGACGGCCGGTGCCGCCGTCTCCAGCAGCGCCAGTGCCTCCAGTCCGTGCGCGGCTTCGTAGATCCTCGGGATCCCGAGTTCGCGACAGACCCTGACGACGTCGGCTCTCTGCACGATGCTGTCGTCCGCGACGAGCACTGAGTCGATGGCCACCGTCTCCATGTCGTTCGTGGGTTCCCTGTATGTCATGACTGCAAGATCGCCCTCGGTAACTCGGCGAGCGGCAGCGTTTGCACTGCCGCGCCGATGCGGATGGCTTCCTTCGGCATTCCAAAAACGACGCAACTCGCCTCGTCCTGAGCGATGGTGTTCGCGCCGACATCGCGCATCTCCTTCAGGCCGCGCGCGCCATCGTCTCCCATTCCGGTCATGATGATGCCAAGGGCATTGCGTCCGGCGACCCAGGCGGCTGATCTGAACAGCACATCGACGGAGGGACAGTGCCGGCTCACCGGAGGACCCTCGCGGACTTCCACGTAATACTGGGCTCCACTGCGCTGCAGCAGCATGTGCCGCCCGCCAGGGGCGATCAGGGCAAGTCCCGGCACCACGCGATCACCGTTGCGTGCCTCGCGCACCTCGATGCTGCAAAGCCCATCGAGTCGCGTGGCGAATGCCGCCGTGAACTGCGGCGGCATGTGCTGCACGATCACCAGCCCTGGGCAGACTTTCGGAAGCACGGTGAGCACCTCCTGCAGTGCCTGCGTGCCGCCCGTCGAGGTGCCTATGGCAACGACGTGTTCGGTTGTGCGCGTCATTGCCTGCTGGCCCGGTGGGGCGAGGATGACATCGGCCGTGTGCCTGGGTTTGGCGAGCATCCCTCCGTCGCGGTTCGCTCCGTGGTCCGGCGCCGCGGAACCGCTCCGCGGCGCTCGCCGCACCAGATTCTTCAGATTGGCGCCTGCTGCAGTGCGGATCGCCGACACGAGTTCGGTGGCGGACTCGGTCAGAAAGCCACGCAGATCAAGCTTCGGCTTGGTGATGATGGACACGGCGCCGGCCGAGAGCGCCTCAATGGAGGTTGGCGCACCGGCTTCGGTCAGCGTCGAGCAGATGACGACCGGGGTCGGTCGCTCCTGCATGAGCTTACGCAGGAAGGTGATGCCGTCCATCCGCGGCATCTCAACGTCGAGCACGATGACGTCCGGCCACACCGATTTCATACGCTGCATGGCGAAGAGTGGATCGGCGACGGCCGCTATGACCTCGATCATCGGCTCGGTTCGCAGGATGTCCACGAGCACCTGGCGAACCACTGCCGAATCATCGACGATGAGAACCCGGATCCGGCTCATCTCGGCTTCCGGAATATTGACGGGGCGATCATCTGCACCTCGTCGGTCAGCTCGGACAGACTCTCGGAGTGCCCGACGAACAGCAGACCGCCTGGTTTGATTGTCGCGAGAACGCGGGCGACGACCGCGCGCCTTGTCTGCTGGTCGAAGTAGATCAGCACGTTGCGCAGAAACACGACGTCGAACGACCCGAGAGACGGTAGAGGCCTGATGAGATTTGCCTCCCGAAAATGCACCCGTTCACGCAGCTGCCGCGCAATCAACAGCGTGCCCTCGTGCGGACCGGTGCCTTTCAAGCAGAAGCGGCGCAAGAAACCCGGCGGCATGTTCTCCAGTCGTGCCGTGCGGTAGTGCCCCGCGCGGGCCTGGGCGATAACCCGTGCGCTGATGTCCGAGCCGATCACTTCCCACGCGTGTCCCGGCAACGAATCCTCCAGCACCATGGCGACGCTGTAGGCCTCCTCTCCGCTCGAACTGGCGGCGCTCCAGACTCGAAACGAGGTGTCCCGGCGTGACGCGAGCGCCGCCTCGCGCAGTCGGTCGAAATGCTTCGGTTCGCGAAAGAAGTACGTTTCATTCGTCGTCAGCAGATCGACCGCGATCTGCAGCTCCTCGGGACAGGTCCCGTGCCGCAGAAGCCGCAGATACTCGCTGAAGCTCGTGATTTGCCGCGCATGCAGCCGTTTGCGCAGCCGTCCATGCACCATCGGCTTCTTTGTGGATGCCAGCGTGATTCCAGCGGCCTCGTGGATGAACCGCTGGAACTGCGCGAATTCGGCATCCGTGATTTCGGACATGGCCGGTTTCACTCAGGCGGCGACCCGGGGGCCGTCCATGGTTCCGGCGAGCGCGTCCATCTCGGTCTGCGCAAGCACGTGGTGCGGATCGAGGAGGATCACGAAACGGCCGCTCACCTTGCCCATTCCGGCGATGAAATCCGTACGGATGCCCATGCCGAAGCCCGGCGGCGCCTCGATGTCTGCGCGCGGAATCTCGAGAACCGCATTCACAGCATCCACCACCAGCCCGATGTCGTGACGGTTTCCCTCTGCACCAACCTCGACGATCACGATGCAAGTGCGCTTTGTGACCGGCGCGGCCTCCCTGCCGAAGCGCACCGCAAGGTCGACGACCGGCACGACCAGCCCGCGCAGGTTGATCACGCCGCGCAGGTACTCCGGCATCATCGGCACCGCAGTCAGCGTCGAGTACTCGATGATCTCCTTGATGGCCAGGATGCCGATCGCATAGGTTTCTGCGGCCAGCACGAACGTGAGGTATTGTGAGGCCTCGCCGGACGCGCCTGGCGCCGGGCTTGCCTCATCATGCGCTTGCGCCATTTGTCTCTCCTGATGGCCGTTCATTCGAACGTCTCGAAATGAGATTCATCGGGCGCACTTGCTGCGAATGCCAACCCGGCAGCGAGCTTCGGCTGCGAGCTGAACCGCGACGCACGTGCCGACTTGGCAGTCGGGGCGGTCTTACCAGTCGCAGGCCGCTCGCTCCGATGCGCTGCGTCGGTTTTGAAGAACGACGTTGCTTTTTTAAGCTGCTGGGCCTGAGAGCTCATCTCCTCGGCGGTTGAAGCAAGCTCCTCGGACGCGGCAGCGTTCTGCTGCGTTGTCTGGCTGAGCTGTGTTACTGCGGCGTTGATCTGCCCGACGCCGGAAGACTGCTCCGTCGAGGCGGCGGCGATTTCCTGCACCAGCCCGGAAGTCTTCTTGATGTTCGGCACCATCGCGGCCAGCAGCGTACCGGCCTTCTCCGCGAGTTCGACGCTGCCGCCCGCTACGTTGCCGATCTCCTGTGCGGCCACCTGGCTGCGTTCGGCGAGCTTACGCACTTCTGCGGCAACAACGGCGAACCCCTTGCCGTGCTCGCCGGCACGGGCGGCCTCGATGGCAGCATTCAGGGCGAGAAGGTTCGTCTGATAGGCGATGTCGTCGATGATTCCGATCTTCTGGGCAATCTGCTTCATCGCCGCCACGGTGGCTTGTACGGCTTCGCCGCCTTCCACCGCTTCGTTCGACGACTTGGTCGCCATTGTGTCGGTCAACTTGGCGTTCTCGCTGTTCTGCGCGATCGAGGCGGTCATTTCCTCGATTGAGGCGCTCGTTTCTTCGACGCCCGAGGCCTGTTCGCTGGCCGATTGCGACAGAGATTGCGACGTGGTGCTGACCTGATCGGCGGCGCCCGCGAGTGCATCTGTCGCAGCCGTAACCTCACCGACGACCTGCCGCAGACGCTCCACCATGCTCTTTACGGCAAATAGCATGCTCGACTGATCTGCTCGCTGCGTGACGACCTCCATCGTAAGGTCTCCGCCGGAGATGGCATGTAGGACTTCGGCTGCATAAGCCGGTTCACCGCCGAGCTGACGAAGAATACTGCGCATGACGATGAGCGCTGCGACAACGCCGAGCAGCAATGCGGCGGTCCCGAGTCCCAGCAGCAGAATGCGCGCTCGGTCGTATTCGTGCGCGGCGCGTGTCGCCGCCTGCGAGCTCTTGTTGGCCTCGTGAGCGACCAGTGACTCAACGGCGGGGAGTAGGATTGTGCTTTGCGGGTTCAGTGCCTGGCGAATCATTTGCATTGCGGCTTTTGGTTTGTTCTCGATGCCAAGCTTTGCGACCTGATCTACGGTTGCCAAATAGGCTGGCACAGTATCGTTGATCTTCGTGAAGAGATTCTTCTCGGTTATGCTCGCGTCAGTATTGGCGCCGAGCAACTGGCGCAGCGCGGCTGTATGAGAAAGCAATAATTGGTTGTCCTTCTGGAGTGCGGTGTTGTCGCGCTTGAGGGTCGTAGGATTGTTGCTGATGATAAGATCGCGTAGTCTTCGTCCGATGGCGTAAACGTCTCGACGGATTCCATCAGCCTTGAAGGATTCGACATTCTGGTGCTGCGTAATTTGTTGCAGTAGTGCATCGACGCGTGACAATTGGGTGATGCCGGTCACTACTGTACTGATGAGCAGCGCCATCACGACCCCAAAGGCGAGTGCGAGTCGTGTGCCGACTTTCATACGTTCAAACATAAAAATTATGCTCCGGTTCTAGAATATCGCTGAGAGGTGGCGCGGGCAGAAGCCTGCTGAACTAGGGCGGCAACGTCGAGAATCAGTGCGACCTCGCCGTTGCCGAGGATGCTTGAGCCTGCGAGGCACTCAAGGCTTTGAAAGAGTGATCCCAGAGGTTTGATGACGGTCTGCAACTCGCCGATCAGGGAGTCGACAACCAGGCCTACGGGAGTTGCGCCGTTTCGAACCACGACGACGCTTTGTCTGCGGGGGGCGTTCCCATGCGCAGCGAATAGGTCGCGCAATCGGACGAGCGGAACGATCTGTCCGCGCAGATCAAGGAACTCGCGGTTCTCGGCGGAGTTGTACTCGATGCATTCGGCAATCGCATCCAGAGGGATGACATATGTCGAGACGCCAACGAGTACCTGGAAGCCATTGATGATCGCTAGAGTGAGGGGCAGGCGCATCGCAACGGTCGTTCCGCGACCATGGTTGCTCGCGAGGTTGATCGTGCCTCGCAGCGCGGTGATGTTCTTCTTTACGACGTCCATGCCGACCCCGCGGCCGGAGAGGGTCGTGACGGCTTCGGCCGTCGAGAAACCGGGCTCGAAGACGAGATTGAATATGTCAGTCTCGGGCAGAGCCGCGTCCGCCTTGATCAAACCACGTTCACGGGCTTTCGCCAGAATCCGCTCGGCGTGCAAACCGCCACCGTCGTCCTGGACCTCGATGACGACGCTCCCTGAGTCGTGGTACGCATTGAGGGTAACCGTGCCGCGCTCGGGCTTGCCGCGAGCTTTGCGGACTTCCGGTGGCTCGATGCCGTGATCGACTGCATTGCGTACTAGGTGGGTGAGTGGGTCCGCGAGTTTCTCGACGAGAGTCTTGTCGAGTTCAGTGTCCTGGCCGCGTACGATCAGGTTGATGTCCTTGCCGAGACCACGGGAGACGTCGCGCACTATGCGCCGGAAGCGCTCGAATACGCCGCCGATCTTGATCATGCGGAGCTGCAGGGCATTCTCGCGGACTTCCCCGACGAGCGCAGAGAGCCTTGAACTGCGTTCCTGGAGCTCGCAATTGTTCGCTCGACGCGCCACCATATCGATAGCGGCGGTCTCGATCATCAGTTCGCCGACGCGCGTGATCAGTGCATCGAGTTTGGCAGCGTCGACGCGTACACTGCTGTGAGTGTCCCGGGAGGAGCTGCGCGTCTGGAATTCTTGTGCGTTCCCTCGAGCGGGTGCGGCGCTCGGTGCAAGAGTGGTTCGGGGTGGCGCAGGTGCGGGCTGGTCCGGGGCGGGCGGGGGTTCGCGCAGGACGCTGGAGGAGTGAGCGTCCGTGGCCGCTTCCGTGAGTTCGAGTGTGCACTCGTCCCGGACGAAATCGAACGCAGATTCAATCCGGGAGCGATCCGCTGCAGTGCGCAGATCCAGCTTGAATCCGAGGTAGCATTCTTGCGGCTGGAACGCTTCAGGGACAGGGAGTGCCTCGTCAAGGATCGTCACCTTGCACAATTCACAGAAAGTTCCGAGATACCCAATGACGCCGAGTGGATCCATCCCACTTGCCAATACGCCCGGGGCGAAACGCACGAGGAGGTTCCAGGCGGTTTCGGTCGGATTTCCGATGGCCCGTTCGGCTTGGCTGGTGAGCACCTTCACTCGCTGTGGGTGCATCTCAGGTTCGAAGGGCGGCGGCTCGCCTATCGCCGAAGCCGCATGGAGTGCACGGATTAGGCGGGCGCTCTGATCGGAGAGGGGAGAATCGGGGCTCGGGGGGGTGCCGATGGCTGCGACCAGGGCCCGGGTATGGTCCCTGGATTCCAAGAGCAGCGAGATTAGCGTCTCGTGCAGCGGCACTTTTCCATGGCGGACATGGTCGAGGATCGTTTCGAGGACATGGACGAATTCGACGATGTCCTGCAGCCCGAAGAGACCTGCAGAGCCCTTTATCGTATGCGCACAGCGAAAAATTCGGTTGATGACCTCAGCCGAGGTCGCGTCGCCGTCACAGTCGAGAAGTGCGCCCTCCATGTCGCGCAATAGCTCCTCGCTCTCGACGAGGAAGCCCGCCAGTGCATCGTCCATGTTCATCGGCTTGCCTGGGGTGGGGCAGCGGGAATTTCATGCACGGGGAGTTGCAGCAGTTCAAGCATTGCCGCAACTGCAGGGCTTGGGCGTGTCCAGCGAAACGCGCTGCCGGCGCTGGCCGCATGTCGTTGCGCCATGAGCAGGATCTGCAGACCCGCGGTGTCGATTTCTGTCACTTTAGAAAGATCGAGGCAGCGGATGTCGTGCTGCGCACGAAGCTTCTGCAGAAGATCGTTGTACAGCTCGTCGGCCGTGTAAATGGTCATTTCTCCTTCGATGTTCAAAACATCGGAAGGCGATATGAATAGGCGAACCATGACGCAGGTTGACCCTGATGTCCTTAGGCCATCACCAACTTGGAGACTGCATCGACGAGACTGGCGGGCTGAAAGGGCTTGGTGATCCACGCCTTGGCGCCGGCCGCTCTTCCTTCTTCCATCTTGTCCCTTCCCGCTTCCGTCGTGAGCATGATGACCGGGGTGAACTTGTGCCTGGGATCGGCCTTGATGCGTTTCAGGAGAGTGATTCCGTCCATCACGGGCATGTTGATGTCGCTCACGATGAGGTGGAAGCGCCCGTTTGCGAGCCGGTGCAGTGCTTCTTCGCCATTCGCAGCGTCGGTAACTTCGTAACCGGCGCCCGAGAGCGCAATGCGCGTCACGGTGCGCACGGAGGCCGAGTCATCGACGATCAACACCTGTTTCTTAGTCATGATCAAGGCTCCCTAGAAGAACGTGGTCGCCTGCGGTGCGAGTGCCTCAATTGTGCGGCCATCGTGATTGCACTTCTGTTCTTCGGTTGTGTACGAGGTGCTCATGGCGCGCATGTAGTCGCTTACCAGTTGCGTCGGATCGGTGTCGCCGCGTGCCTGGCACACATCGGCGACCTGTCCCATGGCGCTTTTGAGCTGTACGAGGATCTGGTCGGTGCGATCCTGAAATTGCAATTGGACCAGTGCCTCGTTCACCTCGTCCTTGATTGCCGCGCTATTCTTCTCCGAGCGTTGTGCCGCGTCGAAGAGGCGTTGTGTGCGTTCCTTGAAGCCGTCGAGTACATCGCGGACGTCGAGCTCTGATTCCGCGACCGTTGCCATGTCACGCTGGGAAAGCTGGTCGCTGGTGAGGCCGATATCGCGGAGGGCATTGTTGATGACCCCGGCCTTCTGGCTGATGTCCTTACCGGTTTTGCGCGCAGCCTCGGACAGTGCCCGCACTTCCTGCGCCACGACGGCGAACCCTCTACCGAGACTGCCCGCATGGGCGGCTTCGATTGCGGCGTTCAATGCGAGCATGTTCGTCTGGAAGGCGATCGACTCGACGTCCGCCGACATCTTTTGCAGTTCCTCCGTGTATTGGAGAAGGCCGCGGATCTGTGTGGCGAGTGCAGTCCGGCTTTCCTGCAGGGTCCGAAGCGCCTCAAGCACGCGGCCGAGTCTCCTGGCACCGTCACCGGCCTCGGCCGAGATCGCGTCTCCTCCGATGAGGGAGTCTGTCGCACCCAGTGCTTCGTCGATGCGTTTGACGATCCCTGCAAAACGCTCGGAGACCGATCCAATCGCCATGCCGGCTTGATTGCGGACCGTGTCGATTTGCCGGATCCAGATCGGTAGCGCCTCGGCACAGACCTGTGCCCGGAGCGTGTCTTGAGCCTGCGGTGAGTCGTCGCCCGAGGGTGAGCCAGAGATGGTCATGTGCCGTACGTGATGGGGTGATGGAAGTCAGTTTGCGTTGCCCGGTGGTATCGACCGGGGACTTGGGGAATTTAGGGTCCGTACGGGGTTATGCGGAAAGTCCCTACGGCAGTATGGCGATACCGAGGTGCAGCCCTCCCCAATGAGTGACGGCAGACTCCTGCGAATGGCAGACCACGGAGGCTGGCCTGACGGTGAGCGAGGGCGTGCACGGGCGGATCAGGGGGATGCGCTGGGCGAGGCGGCCCACGTTGTACGGGTGGAAGCCGTCGACGTCCTTCATCGGGTCGATGCGCTCGATGCCTGCGAGAAGCTGAGCCAGACGCTGCTCGCTTCGCTCGATCGGTACGAGCCGGAGCCTTTGGGGCTTTATCGGCGCGACGGGTGTGTCTACTCGCGCCTGCTCGAATTCTTCGAACTGCTGCTCTCAGGCGAGCGGTGTGCGGTACCGCTGCCGGCCGCTCCCGTCAATGAGGTGTTGGCATCCGGGCGGTTGCTCTTTGGATTCGAGGCGATGGAGTACCGCCTGGCGAGCGCGACCCGGGTGGGCGCAGTGCTCGGCATCAAGGAATACCCGACCCCGACGGCGGTGGGGATGTTCGATGCGCTCCTCTCGGCCCCGTTTCCCTTCGTGCTGACGCAGTCGTTCGTCTTTCTCACCAAGGCGGCCGGTCAGTCGCTGCTGCAGCGGCAGCGCAATCGGATGGCGAACGCGGGGGACTTTGCGATCTCGCAGGCGGAGGCGCTCGAGGCCGCGCTCGATGCGCTTACCAGCAACGAGTTCGTGATGGGGGATCACCATTTGTCGCTGCAGGTGTTGAGTGAGGCGGACGAGGACGGGCCTCAAGCCGATGGGCAGCGCATGAAGCGTTTGAACGATCACGTCGCGCTCGCCCGCTCGATGCTCGCCGATACGGGGATGACCGTGGCGCGCGAGGACCTGGCGCTGGAGGCGGCGTTCTGGGCGCAGCTGCCGGGGAATTTCTCGTACCGGCCGCGCAAGGCGCCGATCACGTCGCGTAACTTCGCCGCGCTCGTACCGTTTCACAACTATCCGGCAGGTCGCGCCGTGGGCAATCACTGGGGCGAGGCGTTGACGGTGCTCGTCACCGCGGCGCGCTCGGCGTATCACTTCTCGCTCCATGCGAGCGATCCCACGGCCCCCGACGGGGGGAGTCGGCGCGATACGGGACATACTGAAGTGGGCCCTACGCAGCGGACCTCATAGATGTTGTTTGATCAGCGGGCTGCATTCTGCGCGCATACTCGTTGGGCGACAAGTATCCGAGTGATGAGTGCAGACGGATTGGATTGTAAAATCCGTGGATGTATTGCGCGATTGCTCGGCGAGCATCCTGCTTCGTCGCATACGGCTCTGTCGCTTCTTCAGCCTTCAATGTCGCAAAGAAGCTCTCTGAGACTGCATTATCCCAGCAATTTCCCTTGCGACTCATGCTGGCAACCATTCCGA
>OFHJ01000271.1_pt1 | contig 21682 bp, 18 predicted proteins | sample 1522001 | NCBI WGS metagenome assembly OFHJ01 (sample SAMEA2464838, study PRJEB22497) | soil metagenome | biome: Grassland; feature: Farmland; material: Clay | place: Australia | collected 2013-02-01 | depth 1.2 m | reverse complement strand
CTGAGCACGGTGATCGGCGCTTTGCCCGGCGGCGGCCCAATTCTCATGGGCTGGGCGGCGGCGCAGAACCGCTTGGACGCCGGCGCCTGGATTTTATTCGGCATTCAGTTCTTGTGGCAGTTCCCGCATTTTCTCGCCATCGCCGAACTGTGCCGCGAGGACTACCAGAAAGCCGGCATTCGCATGCTGCCGGTGCTGGACGCCGGCGGCGAGGAAAGCGGCCGCCAGATCATGCTCTACAGCCTGGCGCTGCTTCCCGTCAGCCTGCTACCCGCCGTTTATGGCATCGCTGGCACGGCATATTTGCTGGTGGCGGCGGCCTTGGGAGCGTGGTTCCTTTGGGTGGGAATCGGCTCGGCGCGGGACAAGACCCGGCAGGCGGCGCGGCGTTTGCTGCGCGCTTCGGTCATCTATCTGCCTTTGTTGTTCATCGCCATGATGTGGAACAAACGATGAGGCGCCGGAAGCGCTCATACTGGAACTAGAAGGGACCGCACAACCATGGCCTTCGCCGTCGAAGTCGAAAACATTGGGCATTGTTACGGAGATCTCCGCGCCCTGGCGGGCGTCAGCTTCACCGTCGGCGATGGCGAGATCTTCGGGCTGCTCGGGCCCAACGGCGGCGGCAAGAGCACGCTGTTTCGCATCCTGTCCACGCTGATGCGGCCGCGGGAAGGCACCGCCCGCGTCGGCGGCTACGATTTGCTGCGCGAACCCGACCTGGTGCGCCGCTGCCTCGGCGTCGTCTTCCAAGCCTCCAGCCTGGACCTGAAACTGACCGCGGAGGAAAATCTCCGCCACCAAGGGCATCTCTATGGCCTGCGCGGCCGGGATTTGCAGCAGCGCGTGGATTTGATGCTGGGCCGGGTGGGCCTTGCCGACCGCCGCCATACCTCCTGCGAAAAGCTTTCCGGCGGGCAGAAGCGCCGCATCGAGATTGCCAAGGGGTTGTTGCATAACCCCCGGCTGCTTTTGCTGGATGAGCCAACCACCGGCCTAGATCCGCTTGCCCGGCGCGAGATGTGGTCGTATCTTACCCTGTTGCGCGAACGCGATGGCATCGCCGTATTAACCACCACCCACTTGCTGGAGGAGGCCGAGGACTGCGATCGCCTGGGCATTCTGCATAAAGGCCATTTGGCGGCGCTGGGCACGCCGGCGGAGTTGAAGCAGGAAATCGAAGGCGAGGTGCTGGTGATGGAAGCCGACGCCCCGGAACGCCTGCGCCAGGGCATTCAGGAGCGGCTGCATCAGCCGGCGCAGGTGATCGGCCGCCAGGTCCGCATCGAACGCGCCCAGGCCCATGAGTTCGTGCCCGCCTTGATGGACGCTTTTGGGCCGCAGATTCGTTCGGTCACGGTGGCCCGGCCGACGCTGGAGGATGTCTTCCTGCGCCGCACCGGACAGCGCTGGAGCATTGAAGCCATGGGCGAGGCGCCCGCGGAAACCACTGCCGCGGTCAGCGCCTAGGAGGGAAGTACTGAGTCAACCATGATGGAACCTGCCGCAACCGCAACTCCGGCGGAAATAGCCGCAACGTCATCGGCGGCCGTTCCCGCGCGCGTCAACCGGCCCACCGGGCTATGGCTGCCCGCCGCCACCCTCTGGTGGCGGGAGTTGGTCCGCTTCTACCGGCAAAAAGCGCGCGTGGTGGGCGTCATCGGCTCGCCGATTATCTTTTGGCTGATCATCGGCGCCGGCTTCGGCACGTCCTTCTCCACCGGCGCCGCCGCCACCGGCGCGGCCAAGCAGGGCTATCTCGCCTATTTTTTTCCCGGCACCATGGTGCTGATCGTTCTCTTTACCGCCATCTTTACCATGATGTCGGTGATTGAGGATCGCCAGGAGGGCTTCCTGCAAGCCGTTTTGGTCGCCCCCTGCCCGCGCACCAGCATCGTGCTTGGTAAGGCGCTCGGCGGGGCGACGCTCGCCACTTTGCAGGGCATCGTTTTTCTCGCCTTGGCGCCGACGCTGGGCATCCACGTCGGCTTCGTGCAGTTCTGGGCGGTCTTTGGTGTCTTGGGCTTAATCGCTTTGGCGCTGACCGGCGCGGGTTTCATCATTGCGTGGCGTTTGGATTCCAGCCACGCCTTTCACGCCATCGTCAATCTGTTCCTCATTCCCGCCTGGCTGGTCTCCGGCGCTTTGTTCCCGTTGGCGGGCGCCTCAAAATGGGTCAAGTTGGTCATGCTCCTGAATCCGTTGACCTACGGCACCGAGGCGTTGCGCCAGGTTTTGTATGGCGCCAGCGCCTTGCCGTTGAGCACGGCGCTCGGCGTCACCGCGGGGTTTGACGCCCTCATGCTGGCCATTGCCCTATGGATGGTGCGTGGCGAACGGCGCGCTGGCGTGTAGGCGCGTCCGGCGTGCGTCCGGCCTAGGATTTGCGCGCCGTTGCCACGCCAACACCGCAGCCGCACGGCCGGCGCCTGGCCGCCGGCGCCCTGCCCCTAAATCGTCAAACTGGAGTATTCGCTGCCCACTGTGAATCCATCTCTGCTTGCCGCCATTTGGGCCCCGCCCGTCGTTTGGGTTGCCATCTTCAATGGCATCGCGGGAGTGCTGCTTGTATTGGGATTTATCTTTATCCGCCAGCACCGCATCCGCGCTCACAAGCGGATGATGTTGAGCGCCTTCGTCTGTTCGGTTCTGTTTCTCGTGGTTTACGTCTGGCACCACCTGGTGGATGGCATCACCTATTTCCGCCGTACCGGGCCGATCCACACCATTTACCTGGCGGTGCTCGGCACCCATACGCCCTTGGCGGCGATCGTTCCGGTGCTGGCGATCATCACCATGACCTTGGCGCTGCGCGGCAAGTTTGTCCGGCATAAGGCCTGGGCGCGCTGGACCCTGCCGATCTGGCTCTACGTCTCCGTGACCGGCGTCGTCGTGTACTGGATGCTGTACCGCATGTAGCCGCGCCGTGGCGGACTGGCTGGCTCCGCCAGCCTTACCGCCGTTCGTTCCGCTTGCGTCGCTCCGCCGCCAAATGGGCCAAATAGCGCCGATGCGCGGCCAGCCGCTCCAGGTAGCGGCGATGTGCGGCGGCGCGTTCCGCGGCGAGATGTTCCAAGCGGAGGCGGCGGGCGCGGAGTTCCCGCAGATACCGCTCATGCGCCAGACGGCGGCGATACGCCAGCTGCGCCGGCGTGTAATGATGCACCGGACCGTAGCGCCGGACCACGTAATAGTGGACGACGCGCCGCGGCGCGGGTGGAAATGCTCGCATGCCGACGGGCGCATACCGGTTGGCCACGGTGATCATCGCCGGGCGGCGATTTCTTGCCAGCATCTCGCGCGCGCCGCTCGGGCTGGCCGTGGCCGGCAAGATATTCCAAATCCTCGGATCTTCCAAGCCGAGGCGCCATACCGAAAATCCCCGCAGGTGGAATTGCCGGATCAGTTGTAGCTTAGAGGCGAAGCTGCGAGCATCTTCGATCCATGTCACGTGCCGGTGCACGCCACGGCCGTAGACGCGATAGGAAGACTTCAACACCGGATCCCAGCGCACCGGCCCCGCAGCTCGGGCCTGCCCGTCAAAGGCCAGCATGTGATACGTCCAGTAAAAGAATCGCCGCAATTCGCGCCCGACCCGCTTCAGCCAGCTGACGCGGTATCGGCGCCGGGTCCAATCCGTCTGGTAGGTCGGCACGCCGAGTGAGAACTTGTCGGCGGGAATAAACTCCAGTTCGTAGCGGATGACCTTTTTGACCCAGGGATAGCCGGCCAATGGGCCGGGGTCGTCGCCGTTGTGCTCCGGATAGGCCATCACGCTCAGAAAATCCGCCGAGCGGGCCAAGCTGCGGTAATCGTAGACGCCGGCGTAGCCGTAATAGTTATCGTTGCGCAAGTCGCTGGTGCGGGCCGCCACCGCGACGCTCAAAATGTATCCATGCCGGTGCAGGCCCGCGGCCAGCCCCGCGATGAAGCGGTTAAAGGCGTCGCGGTCGGTCCACCATAGCCCTTCGAAGTCAATTTGATAGCCGATATAGCCATTGGCGCGGGCGTGGGTGATCAGCTGTCCCAGCGCCCGGTCCCGCGCCGCGCGGTCGTGCAACAAGTCATGGGCTTGCCAACGGGAAAAATCCCGGTTGATCACCAGCGGCATCACCGGCACATGCTGGGCGCGGGCGATATCCATCAGGTCCTGCGGCGGCGCGCCGTGCAGCCACCCCCAGCGGTCCAATGAGTAGCACTGCGGCGCGACGATGCCCACCTTGGCGGCGTGCTGGCGGAAGCTCTCAATCCCCTTGCTGTCGTCGGCGGTATAGAAAACCGAGGCCAATAAATGGGGTGGTGCGGGCAGCGTCACATCACGGAACATGGGCGGCTGAAACGTCGCCGCGGGTGGCGACATCAGCGTGGTCGGCGATGGGGTCACCGGCGTCACGGCGGCCGTTGTCGCGCCGCCCGGCGCCGGGGGCACTTGGGCCGAGAGGGAGTTTCCAGTGATGATCGGCTGGGGCGCCTGAGTCAAAGCGGCCAAGTCAGGAGCGGGAATGACGTTTTGTGCGCGCCCGGGCAGCGCGCCGAGGAGCCACACCGACAGCGCGGCGCCGCACCACCACGCCAACCGCGCACCGCGTCGTTTTTCGCCTCGGAAGGTGCCCACGTTTCGAGTATAGAGGCGTGAGCCGTCAGCCAAGTCGAAGAAAACCCTTAACCGGGTTACTACCGGGCGAATGGCCAGGGCGCGCGTGTCAGTTGCGAGCCGTACTCGTTCGTTCCCTCCGTGGGCCGGCCCGCTTTGCTTCGCCCCGCGCCCACGACGTCGGGCGCTGGCGGAATCGCCATGCCCCGCCGGTGCTATTGGATCACGTGGAACGGCGGATCCTGCTCGACCAGCACCTCGCCGCGCAACACCTCGCCGCACAGGCGAATGGTGCCCGCCTCGAAAAAGAATAGAAGGGAAGGGTCCGGATCCAGCCGATATTCTAGATATTCAAGCGCCCCGGCGAGCGCCGGAGTGGCGCCGCCGGCGGCGGCTTCGGGCCCGGCGCCTGCGGCATTCGTGGCCAGCGCTACCTCGAACCGCGTCAAGCCGGTGATGGTCAGGGTCAGGCCGGCGAGGGTCGCCGGCTGGCCCGCGCGCCGTACCGCCACCTCCCGCGTCACGCCCCAACCGAGCGTGACCGCGGCCTCCTCGGCGCCGAAGTTGATGCCCACGAATTGCAGCAGGTTGCGCAGGTCCAGCTTGGCGCCCTCAACCTGAATTTCCGTCAATGGAGTATTGAGCGGCAGGGGCGCAACACGTTCAAAGCGGAGGGACGGCCGCGCGCCGCGGTGCGAGGTGGGCATGCGGGGATCGTGGGCCGGCCGCGCTAGAAGGGAATGTCGTCGTCGGTGATTTCCGGTCCGCCGCGCGACGGCTCCGATTCATAACCACCGCCCGCCGCCGGCGCGGCCGCGCGCCGCGGCTCACTGCTTCGCTCCCCACCTCCACGGCCGCCCAGCAGCACCATATCCTGCGCCACGATTTCCGTGGCATAGTGCTTGCGGCCCTCCTTGTCATCCCAGGAGCGCGTTTGCAGCCGCCCTTCAATGAACACCTGAGAGCCCTTGTTCAAATACTGGTTCGCAGTTTCCGCCATCTTGGCCCATAGGACGACGTCGTGCCACTCCGTTCGGTCCTGCCACTCGCCGTTTTTGTCTTTCCAGCGATCGGAGGTGGCCATCCGCAGCCGGGTTACGGCCTGGCCAGAGGTGGTGTATTTCAATTCGGGATCTTTGCCTAGGTGACCGAGTAAGGTGACGCGATTGACGCTTCGGGGCATGACAACCAACTTCCTTTCCGGCCCGAACTGTTGCGGCGGGGCCGTGGCGCCAGCGCTGCACAGCGGTGGCGGCTAGTCGAGCGCTTGCAAATCTTTGCCCGGCTTGAACCGAATGGCCTTGCCTGGGGCGATGTTCACCTGCGCGCCGGTCCGGGGATTGCGGCCGATACCGGTCTTGCGTGGGCGCACGTTGAATACGCCGAAACCGCGCAACTCGATCCGGTCGCCCCGTTCCAAGGCTTGCTTCATGCCACCAAAGACCGCCTCCACGGCGATCTCCGCTTTGTTCTTGGGCAGCCCTGTCCGCTGCACCACTTCCTGCACGATGTCGAACTTAATCACTGTAAAGGCAGTCTAGTCAGACCTTTAGAAAAGGTCAAGGGGCCCGAGCCAAGGAGCGGTCAGCGCTTTTCCGTTCCGGTCAATTGGAGAGATAAATGATGGTGCGGGTGCCGCTTGCGGCGGCGCAAGGTCATCTGCACGGGAATGGACCCGAGCACGACGGCCATACCCACCAGGAAGATGCCGACGGCGATGTCGGCCTGGTCGCTGCGCACCCAGCGCCAGACATTCAGCAGTTCGGCCTGCAGCGCCACGCCAAATAGCACCACGACGGCGGTCCAGAAAGCCGCGCCCAGGCTGTTGGCCCAGGCGAAACGTCGGCGCCGCGTATGCACCAGTCCCGCGGCGAAGGGAATGACCAAACGGAAGCCCCAAATGAAGCGGCCGAAAAACAATACCGCTAGTCCGAACCGCCGATGCAACCAGTCCTGCGCGCGGCATTGGCGTTCCGGTGTCAGGAACTTCAAGCGCTTGCCGCGGGCGCCGATCTCATAGACGGCTTCATACGTCAGCGCGCTGACGGCGATGGCGATGCCCACCACCCAGCGCAGGTCGAAATATCCTTCCCCGGCCAAAATGGTCGCGGCGACCAGCGTGGCGTCCCCCTCCACGATCAATCCGAGGATCAGGAAGGCGTAGCCGTAATGGAGCAGAAATGATTGCAAAGCTGAAAGTTGAGATGCGGCGCAAATTGCGGCGGCAAAGATAGGCGCCCGGACCCGAGCGGGCCAAACAGCATTCTATACCACCGCCGGCCCGCCATGCGGCGCGGGGTAGGTAAGTACCTGATTGGCAGCGGCCTGCAATCGCCCAGCGCCGCCCGGAAGCGAACCGCGCCGGCGCGGCGTCCGGCGCCCAGCTGGAATCCTACCGTACACTGAAGGCAGTGGCTTCGCGCGCGCCGACGTTGTATCCGCCCCCGTTGGCTGCGCCCCCCGGATATCGTCCCCGGCGCTGGCTGCCCGCGGTGCTGTTCGCGGCAACCGTGGTGACGGCCATGTCGGTCGGGGCGCGGCTGCAATTCAATTTCGACCGCGGCGTTCCCGCCTACCGCAGCAACACGGACGTCTTTCCGTTTCTGTGGCTCTGGCGGCATCCCGCCTATTTTTGGCTGGGCTGGCCGTTCGCCGCCACCTTGCTGGGTATTCTGCTCGTTCATGAACTCGGGCATTACCTGGCCTGCCGGCACTACGGGTTGGCGGCGACCCTGCCGCACTTCATGCCCGCGCCGACTTTGATCGGTACGCTCGGCGCTTTCATTTACATACGCTCGCCCTTTCGCACCCGGCGGCAGCTCTTCGATGTGGGCGCGGCGGGGCCGTTGGCGGGCTTCGCCCTGGCGTTGCCGCTGTTGGTTCTAGGTTTGGTCCAGTCCCATCTGCGACTGTCCGCCTACGGCGCCGCGCTCCGTTTCGGTTGGCCGCCGTTGATGTTGCTGGTTTGGCATTGGCTCCATCCTGGTGTGGCGCCGGGCGCGGTATCGCTCAGTCCCGTGGCGCGGGCGGCATGGGTCGGCTTGTTGGCCACGATGCTGAATTTGATTCCCAGCGGTCAGTTGGATGGCGGCCATATTCTCTATACCTTCTTTCCCCGCCTGCACCGCTGGGTCAGTTGGGCCATGGTCGCGGTCATGGTGTTCATGGGCTGGCGGTTTTGGGATGGTTGGTATCTGTGGGCGGGGCTGCTGCTAGTCATGCGGGCGCGGCATCCTTGGGTGCCGGAAGCACCACCGGCGGGCCGGGCGCGAACCGTTTTGGCTTGCGTTTGCCTGGCGATTCTGGTCTTGACGTTTCTGCCCGCTCCGTTTCGCTTGGGTTGACCCTGGGACCGCGCCCGAGCGAACGCTAGACTGAGGTATGCCCGAGCTGCCGGAGGTTGAAACCGTCGCCCGCGGGCTCCGTCAAGCCCTTTTGGGCGCCCGCGTCGAGGCGGTCGAGGAGCGTTTCCCGAGCCTGGTGCGCGGAGCCCGCGAACGCCTGGCGGAGTTGCCCGGTTGCGCCGTGCAAGACGTCCAGCGGGCGGGAAAATTCCTGCGCATGCGGTTTCGCGGGCCGGACCGCGAGGTTCCCTTGTGGCTGCATATGGGCATGAGCGGCAAGCTCCTGGTGCTGCCCGCCCAGGCGCCCTTGGCCCCGCACACGCATTTCCTGGTGCGGTTCACCGATGGCCGCGGCTTGCGCTACGTGGATCCCCGGCGCTTTGGCCGGGTCGCAGTGGGCGGACCGGACGAATCCGCGCCGCCGGTTCCCGGCGCCGAGCCCCTGGAGATCAGCGCGGAGGACTTCGCGGCGTTATTTTGGCGGCGGACCGGAGCCATCAAGGGATTGCTGCTGCGCCAGGACCTATTGCGCGGCCTGGGCAATATCTATGCCGACGAGAGCCTGTTCCGCGCCGGTATTCGGCCCCGGGCGCGGAGACTGTCGCGGCCGCGCCTGCGTCGGCTGCATGCGGCGGTGCAGGCGGTGCTGTGCGAGGCCATCCAGGCGGGGGGATCGTCCATCTCCGATTACGTTGGCGTGGACGGTGAGCGGGGATGGTTCCAAGTCCAACACCGCGTCTATGGCCTGGAGGGCCGTCCCTGCGCGCAATGCCGCGCCGCCATCCGACGCGTGATCGTCGCCGGCAGATCCAGCCACTTTTGCCCGGCATGCCAGCGGCCCTAACGCCCGGGCAGGCGTTGCGATTGGCTGCTACGCCCATCGCGTGCTTGTGACATGTTTTGCAACTGCGTGCACTGAAAACAAAGCACTTCCGCGTCTGCGGCCCCGGAAAATGTCACTGTTTTGCGGTTCTGCATTGCGCCCGGCTGCGCGCCGCTAGGGCGCCTCACCGACCACCAGCTGCGCCTTTCGGACAACTCCGCCCAGTTCGTCAGCATCTTAGCGAAGGTCGAAGTTAGCTATTTCGGCACCCGGCCCCCAGGCGCCGGCGTTGCCCCGCGCGGACTCTGTTCGCGGCGAGACCGAGGCGTTCGGCGCCGCCGCTATTTGACAATGGAATTGCGCCCACCTGGGGCCGACGCCGTCTGGCTTGCTGCGCTCCGGAAGGCCGCAATCGGTCCAATCGGCGCCATCCGTTCCCTGTGGTTTGCCGTCGGCGGATCCGGTTCGGTCGCGGCGAAAATCCTTGGTGCACGCCGCATGGGTGCAACGGACGGCGCCCATGGAGCGCGCCCAGCACGCGTTTACACGGTTTCCGTCGCGCCGTGGCAGCGCTTGTATTTCTTACCCGAGCCGCAGGGGCATGGGTCGTTGCGCCCCACCTTGGCTTCCGTCCGAATGACCTGCTGCACTGGTTGCGCGCTGCCATCGCCTCCGGAAAAATGCAAATCGCGGGCCTGGCGCTCGCGGCGGCGCTCCATTTGCCGTTCGTACTCTTGCATGCGCTCCGCTTCCGCCGCCTCTTCTTCCGGCGTGCGCACCTGGGCCAGGTACAGCGTGCGGACGGCGTCATTCTCGAAGGTGTCCATCATCTCCTGGAACATATCGAAGGACTCCTTCTTGTACTCGATGAGAGGATCGCGCTGACCATAACCGCGCAGACCAATGCCTTCCTTCAGGTGGTCCATGGACAGGAGATGGTCTTTCCACAGGTTGTCCAGGATCTGCAGCATGATCATGCGCTCGAAACGCCGCATGTTGTCGGCGCCCAGCAAGGTTTCCTTGGCCGTGTACTGCTCCCGCAACAGGTCCAGCAGCGCGGTTTGCAGCTCGTCAAAGTTCAGTTCTTGGAGCGCCACGCCGGCGGTTTGCGGATCGGCGCCGAACTGCTCCTTCAGCGCCGCCCGGAGTCCGGCTGTATTCCATTCATCCGGATGCTTGTCCTTGGGCGTGAACTGGCCCATCAACTCGCCCAGGATGCCCTCCACCACTCCGTTCAGGTATTCCCGCTGGTCGCGCTCCTCCAGCAGATCATGGCGCAGGCCGTACACCGCCTCGCGCTGCTTGTTCATCACATCGTCGTAGTCCAGCAGGTGTTTGCGGCTTTCGAAGTTCTGCGCTTCCACCTGCTCCTGGGCGGCGGCGATGCGGCGCGTGATCAGCTTGCTCTCGATCGGCACGCCCTCGTCCATGCCCAGCCGCTTCATCAGACCGCTGATGCGCTCGCCGCCGAAAATGCGCAGCAGGTCGTCTTCGAGGGAGAGATAGAAGCGGGAGGATCCGGGGTCTCCCTGGCGGCCGGCGCGGCCGCGCAATTGATTGTCAATGCGGCGGCTTTCGTGCCGCTCGGTGCCGATGATATGCAAGCCGCCGACGCCCACCACGCGGTCATGTTCCGCGGCGCACTCCTGCTGGAAGCGGGCTTGCAGCGCGGCGGCGGCTTCGGAGCCTTCGGCGGCTCCCTGCTTGCGCAGCGCGTCCCGCGTCATCTGCTCCGGGTTGCCTCCCAGGAGAATGTCGGTCCCGCGGCCGGCCATGTTGGTGGCGATGGTGACGCCGCCGAAGCGGCCGGCTTGCGCCACGATCTCCGCTTCTCGCTCGTGGTACTTGGCGTTCAGCACCACATGCGGCACTTTTGCTTTTTGCAGCAAGGATGCGACGCGCTCGCTCTTTTCCACCGACACCGTGCCTACCAAGACCGGCTGGCCCCGCTGGGCGCAATCCTGAATCTCCTCGACGACGGCGTTGAATTTTTCCCGCTCGGTGCGGTACACCACGTCGGGGTGTTCGATGCGGATCAGCGTGCGGTTGGTGGGAATGACCACCACCTCCAGCTTGTAGGTCTTGAAGAACTCATTGGCTTCCGTCTCTGCGGTTCCGGTCATGCCGGACAGCTTTTTATAGAGCCGGAAGTAGTTCTGAAACGTAATGGTCGCCAGGGTCTGGTTTTCCCGCTCGATCTTGACCCCTTCCTTGGCTTCCACGGCTTGGTGCAGGCCGTCGCTCCAGCGGCGGCCGGGCATCAGGCGGCCGGTGAATTCATCCACGATGACCACCTTGCGCTCCATGCGGCCGGTCTGCTCGTCGGGCTCGTCCTTGACCACGTAGTCCACGTCGCGCTTGAACAGCGCATGGGCCCGCAGGGCTTGGTAGACGTGGTGGATCAGTTCCATATGCTCCAGGTCGTAGAGGTTGCTAATCCCGAGCTGCTTTTCCACCTTCTCCACGCCTTCTTCGGTCAGCGTCGCGGTGCGCTGCTTTTCATCCAGGAAATAGTCGCCGGTGGCGGGCTTTTCATCGCCCTCCGGCGGGTCGCCCCGCTCCAGCTTGGGGATGACGCGGTCAATTTTGTAGTACTTGTCGGTGGACTCCTCCGAAGGACCGGAGATGATGAGCGGAGTCCGCGCCTCGTCAATCAAAATGGAGTCCACCTCGTCCACGATGGCGAAGTGGTGGCCGCGCTGCACGCAATCGGCCAGCTCGAACTTCATGTTGTCGCGGAGGTAGTCGAAACCGAACTCGTTGTTGGTGCCGTAGGTGATGTCGCAGCCGTAGACCGCCTTGCGCTCGGCGTCGTCCATGTCGTGGGTGATGGCGCCGACCGTCAGCCCCAGATGGCGGTAGAGGCGTCCCATCCATTCGGCGTCGCGGCCCGCCAAATAATCGTTGACCGTGACCACATGGACGCCATGGCCTGCCAAGGCGTTCAAATACACCGGCAGGGTCGCCACCAGCGTCTTGCCTTCGCCGGTTTTCATCTCCGCGATGGCGCCGCGGTGCAGCACCATGCCGCCGACCAACTGGACGTCGAAGTGCCGCATGTTCAGCACCCGGCGCCCGGCCTCCCGCACCAGCGCGAAGGCGGGGACCAGCAAATCCTCCAGCACCTCCTTTTCCGCTTCTTCCCTCGCTTGGGCGTCCTCGCCAGCGGCCGCTACGCGCTCCTGCACCTGGCGCCGGAACTCGGCAGTCTTCTCGCGCATCTGCTCGTCGCTGAGCGCGCGCATGGCGTCTTCCAAGGCGCCGATCGCGGCCACCGGCGGATGGAGGCGCTTCACCTCACGTTCGTTCTTGGTGCCGAAAACTTTGGAGACTAGAGAGGGCATGGTTCGGACGGCTGGCCGGAGCGCTGCAAGCGGCGGGAACGTGTTATCCGGGGACCGCGCGGGCGCGACGGCGGGGCGGCTGCCGTAACCATTTTATCAGCCCGGAGCAGCCCGCCCGGACGGTCCCCGCGCCAGCCGAGACGGTACTGGCCCCCTCCGTGCGGCCACGATCACTGGATGGTGACGGTGTAGGTCTGGGAAGCGGTGACGCCGTTTATATCCTTTGCCTGCACCGTAAAGGTGTAGGTTCCCGCCTGGCTGGGAACACCGGAGATGACGCCGGTCGTACCGCTGGTGGCGCCCGGCGCACCGGAAGAGGTCTCCGCCGAAAGGGTCAACCCCGGTGGCAGCGTGCCCGAACCGGTCAAGGCGAACGTGTATGGCGAGACGCCGTTCGTGACCTCAATGGGCTGCAAATATCCCGTGCCGACCGTGCCGTTGGGCAGGCTGGTGGTGCTGATGCTCATGCCCCCAACCGTCAGCGTCAGCGCTTGCGTCGCCGTGTTGCCGTCGCCATCCGTCACCTGTACGGTGAAGGTGGAGGTGCCTGCGGTGGTCGGCGTGCCGCTGATCTCCCCGCTGGAGTTCATGGCCAATCCCGCCGGCAGGCTGCCGCTGGTGATTTTGAAGGTGAACGTCGGCGTGCCATTGGCCATGGCGATGGCCTCGGAGTAGCTGGCGCCCAGTGCGGCATCGTTCAGCGTGGTGGTGGAGATGGTCAGCGGCGCGACGGTGAGCGTGAAGGACGCGGAGTCCGTCAGTGGAGTCTTGGAGCTGTCGGTGACGGTAAGCGTGAAGGTGGAGGTGCCGGCGGTGGTGGGCGTGCCGCTCAAGACGCCCGTGGAACTCAGCGTGAGTCCCGCGGGCAAGGCGCCGCTGGTGACCGCCCACGAGAGCGGCGTCGTCCCATTCACCGCAGTGAACGTTTGCGAATAGCTCTCGTTCGTCGTCGCCTCCGGCAGCGACGAGGTGGTGATCAGGAGGTTGGAATTCACCGTCAGCGTGTACTGCTGGGTAACCGTATGTCCGGTGCTGTCCGTGGCCTGGATGGAGAAGGGATAGGACCCGGCGGTGGTGGGCGTGCCGCTGAGCAGATCATTGGCGAAGGTCAGACCCGCGGGATCGGTGCCGACGAAGCCGTAACTGACCGGCGGCACGCCATTGATCGAGTTGAATGAGGCGGAATACGCGGCGCCCACGGTGCCATCCGGCACGCTGGTGGTGGTGATGGCGAACTGCGGCGTGCCCGTTTCCTTCACTACCCAAAGGCCGGAATTGATGTCAGTGACGGCGATATATTGCTGGCCGCTCACCGTGAACGGCGCCACGCCATAGACCAGCGGCGCATCGGGATTATTCACCCCGGGTGTCGAGCCCTGCGGATCGGCCGTGGCGGGTGGAACGAACTGGGCCAGCACCGACGGCGTGCTCAGGGAACTGAGATCCAACTCCACCAGGCCATTGGAAAACCAGGCGACATAGCCGCGCGGATTTTGCGCGTTGCCGTTCCAGGCGATGGCATGGGCGGAATAGATGCCTTTGCCGGGAAACAGCGCGCCGGCGGCGGGAGCGGGATCGGATTCGCTGGTGCTCAGCACGGCGCCGCCCGCTGGCTGTGGCGCGCTGCTGCTGGACAGGGTGTAGGTGCGGACGAAGCCCCAGCCGGTGCTCGACGTTAGGTCCACGTCGGTGCCGCAAACTGATTGCGTGTCGGGGTTCAGCGAGGTGGTGCCAGTGCCGCTGGAATTCGCGACTTTTTGCGAGGCGCAGACCAAATCGCTAATCAGCATTCCGGCGCCATTGTCCACGGGAATGGCCTGATAGGTGTTGCCCTCCGGACTGGAGTAGGGAATCGTGGACGACGCGGCGTAGATGGTTGGATAAACCGTATGGCTCAGAACAATGCTGGAATTGGTGTCACTGATGGCGGCGGGATTGGAGACGTTCAGGATGACGACGCCTTCATCCCAATAGCCCAAATACGCTTGTTTGCCATCCGCGGATAGGCCGATGGTGTCCAAAAACACGCGCTGATCCTGCCCGACCTTCACATCGGTGAGGTTGATGCCTAAAGCCTTGCCGATGCCCCAATTGCCGACCAAAGTCGGCGCGCCAGGATTGGTGACGTTGAGTACTTGCAGGTCCCCGTACCCAGAGCCGCTGGCTTCGGCCTCCGGGACGGCCGCCAGAACATAAGCGGCGTTGCTTTCCGGCACTACCGCGACGGAGCTCACGCCGTCGGCGCCGCCGCTGGCCCGCGCCGACCAGGAACCGAGGAAGACGGGACTCGCCGGGTTGCTCACGTTGTACAGCGCCACGCCGGTATCTCCGGCGCTGGTGTCCGTGGCGGGGTCGCAGGGAGCGATGGCCAGGGCCAGCAGGTCGCCTTGGAAGCTGGGGGTATTGACGGTAGCTACATTTCCGACCGGCTGATAGGAAGCGCCGCTGGGATTGGGAATATTGGCCACCACCTGAGGATTCGTGGGATCGGCCAAGTTGACGACTTTGACGCTGTTGGTCGGGCAGGACCCCGGGACGCCACGATTGCCGATATAGGCGTAATTGTTGAAGACCGTGATGCCGGCGTTTTGGCCCACGCCTCCCAGGTTGTTCTGTCCCACCGAAGTGAGCGAAGCCGCCGGCGCCGCGACGGTCAGCGTGAACGCGGCGGGGGCGGTGGTGTTCGGCGTCGGCGAGGTGCTATCCACGGCGATCACCGCGAAGGTGAACGTGCCGGTTTGGCTGGGGATGCCGCTAACGACGCCAGTGGAATCGTCCAGCGCCAGGCCCGGCGGCAGGGAACTGCCTGTCGCCAACTGAAAGGTGATCGGTGTCTTAATGTTGGGGGCTTGGACGGGTATTGCGGGACTGACGGCGGGAGCGTCGGTTTGCAAGCCCATGGCAAACGGCGCACCCTCGATGGCGACGGGCAGAATGCCGGAACACACTTCCGTCAGACCGGACTTGAAGCTGCTGTCGGCGGTATACGTGCAGCCGTTGGCGATAAAAAAGGGGTCCGGCGAGGTTTTGACGGTGAGGGTGGGCGTCGAATTGCCGCAGGCGGTTAACAGGCCGCCGCCGAGGGCGGCAACCAGTAGCGCCACGAGAATACGCAAACCGACAGAACGCATGAAAATCCGGGCGAGCCGAACCGGCTGAGCGGCTTTCGTCATGAGCAAGCGCCGCCCCCAGCCGACGCAGAGAACTTTCCTAAGCTACTGTAATTTTCGCGGCGGGGTCAATGGGCGCGGCCTCGCCGGGTGGATTCGCCATAGATTAGTGGCGAAAATGACGCCGGCCGGTGAGCACCATAGCCAGCCCCAATCGGTCGCAGGCGGCGATGGACTCGGCGTCCTTCACGGAGCCGCCCGGCTGAATGACCGCGGTGATGCCGTGGCGGGCCGCCTCTTCGATACTGTCGGGGAATGGGAAGAAGGCGTCACTGGCCAGCACCGAGCCCGCTAGCGGCAGTTGCGCCTTCAAGGCGGCGATCTTAACCGCGTCCACGCGGCTCATTTGGCCGGCGCCGACGGCGAGGGTCTGGCCAGGACGGGCGAAAACGATAGCGTTGCTTTTCACATGCTTTGCCACCACCCAGCCAAAGCGCAAAGCCTCCAATTCTTCACTGCTGGGCGGCCTCCGGGTCACGACTTTTAGCTGCTCCAGCTCCGGCAGTCCCTGGTCTTGATCCTGGAGCAGCCAGCCTCCGGAGATTTGCTTGAGGTGATAGCGCTGCGGCGGAGTAGGCGGGCGCAACTCCACCAGCCGCAAATTCTTTTTGGCGGCCAAGACTTCCCGCGCCTCCGGCGTATAGCCAGGGGCGGCGATGCACTCGATAAAGAGCTCGCGCATGGCGCGCGCGGCGGCGGCATCCAGCGGGCGGTTGAGGCCGATCACGCTGCCGAAGGCGGAGACCGGATCGCAGGCCAGGGCCCGGGCGTAGGCCTCGGCCAGATCGGCGCCGGTGGCGCAGCCGGCGGGGTTGGTGTGCTTGATGATGGCCACGGCTGGGGCGGTAAATTCTTGCGCCAGATCCCAGCAGGCCTGGAGGTCCACCAGGTTATTGAAGGACAGTTCCTTGCCCTGCAGCGGCTCGGCATGGGCTAGGCCGCCGCGAACCGCCGGATCGGCGTAAAGCGCGGCGTGCTGGTGCGGGTTCTCGCCGTAACGCAGGTCGCGCCGCTTGTCACCGAGCAATTGCAGCGTGCTGGGGAGCGGCTCCTCCCGCGCCGTTGCGCCCTTCGCGTCGCGGCCTGCCAGCGTGGCCGCGATGGCGGCGTCATAAGCGGCGGTGCGGGCATAGGCTTTCTGCGCCAGGCGCCAGCGGGTGGCGAGGGAGGTCTCACCTAGTTTTTCGATCTCCTCGGCGACCGCGGCGTAATCCTCCGGCGTGGTAATGACCGTCACGGCGGAGAAGTTTTTCGCGGCCGACCGGATCATCGCCGGGCCGCCGATATCTATGTTCTCGATCAGATCCTCGAAGCTGGCGCCCGGGCGGGCCGCTGTGGCTTCAAAGGGATAAAGATTGACGGCGATGAGCGCAATTGGAGCGATGCCGTGGGCGGCGATTTGCTCCAGGTGCGACGGCTGGTCGCGGCGGGCGAGCAGCCCGCCATGCACCGCCGGGTGCAAGGTCTTCACCCGGCCATCGAGCATTTCGGGAAAACCGGTGAGTTCCGCGACATCGCGCGCCTCCAGGCCAGCGTCGCGCAAGGCGCGCGCGCTGCCGCCGGTGGAGACCAGCCCGAAGCCAGCGGCGGCGAGGCGGCGGGCGAATTCCACCAGGCCGGTTTTGTCGGAAACCGAGAGCAAGGCAAGGCGTGCAGGCATGGAAAGACCATGCTAGCAAGACACGGCGGGGGCCAGGGGTGGTTGGGCCTAACTGCGCGGCTTCAGACGGAGCTTGACGCGGCCATCTTCCAGAGTGACGCTGGCTTGCACGTTCGCGGTATTTTCCCGCTGGCGTACGGCGTCGGCTTGCCGCTCGACCAATGTCCGGAAGCGGTCGAAATCCGCGCCGGAAGCCGGGGCGCCACTGCTGCGTTCCTGGGCTTTTTGGAAGGCGGAGTAGAGGCGCTCGATGTTGGCCGCATCCACCTCGGCGCCATGGCCCAATTCGACATCGCAGGGTTGGCTCATGGCCACGGAGCGGGAGGACTCCCCGGCGCCGGCGACGGCCAAAAGGCGGTCGCTAGGCCGGCGCCAGCCGTCCTCTTTCAAATCCATCTTCCGCCGCCATAGGCCTTTGTACACGGCGTAACGCTGTTGCAGTTGATTGAAACGGAAGCGCTGGGAAAACTTCAGGTTGGGGTTCTCACCCAGAATGCGAAAGTAGTTCTCCACGCGCCATTGCAGGTCGGCGGAGGGGCGTTTCTTGCTGCCGCCGAAAAAAGCGTCGTACTCGACCCCCAGGCGGCGGATCCCTTCGTCGGTTTGGTCCAGCATTTCCTCTGTGGTCATGGCCCGGGCCTCGGTACGCTTTCGGCCAATATACTAAACGAAGCACTGGGCTGAACAATACCTGTCCGGGAGTACCGTAACTGAATGGATGTCGTCGTGCTGAGCGCGGTGCGGACGCCCATGGGCCGCTTTGGCGGCGCTCTGCGGGACCAGACCGCGGCGGCGTTGGGCGCGGTGGCGGCCCGTGCGGCGCTGGAGCGCGCTGGGGTGGCGCCGCGGCACGTGGAGGAGACGATTTTTGGCAATGCCCGCCAAGCTGGCGGCGGCCCCAATGTTGCCCGCCAAATCGGCCGCCGGGCCGGGGTTTTAGACCAGGCGCCGGCATTCACGGTCAATCAAGCCTGCGCCTCCGGCATGCAGGCGCTGGCGCTAGCCGCGCAGGCGATTGAGCTGGGGCGGTGCGAATGTGTCCTGGCCGGCGGGACCGAGGCGATGAGCCGCATTCCGTATTTGGCCGAGTCCGTGCGCTGGGGCGGGAGGATGGGTCCGCAGCCATTGGTGGACGCCATGATCCGCGATGGCTATCTGTGCCCGCTGGCGGAGATGCTGATGGGCGAAACCGCGGAGTTGCTGGCGCGGGAAGCGGAGATCAGCCGGACCGAGCAGGACGCCTTAGCTCTGCGTTCGCACCAGCGCGCCGTGGCGGCGCGGCGAAATGGCGACTTCCAGGCCGAGATCGCGCCGGTGATGCTGGCGGATGGAACCGTGGTGAGCGGCGATGAGCATCCGCGGGCGGACACCAGCGCGGAGCGATTGGCGCGGTTGCCGCCGGTATTCATGCCCGCGGCGGACGGCGGCACGGTAACCGCGGGCAATGCCAGCGGCATTGCCGATGGCGCGGCCGCGTTGGTGGTGGCCAGTGGCGGGTTTGCCTCCCGGCATGGGCTACGGCCCATCGCCCGCCTGCACGGCGTGGCGGCGGTGGGGGTGGATCCCCGGCGGATGGGCTTGGGGCCCGTGCCGGCGACCGCGGCGCTGCTGGGCCGGCTAGGAATGCGCCTCGAGCAGATGGACCTCATCGAGATCAATGAGGCTTTTGCCGCTCAGGTCCTGGCCTGTGACCGGGAAATGCGTATGGACCCGGAAAAATGGAACGTGGCCGGCGGTGCGATTGCCTTGGGCCATCCCACCGGTTGCAGCGGGGCGCGGATCGTGGTGACGCTGCTGCACGCGCTGCGGCGTCGGTCCGGCCGTTGGGGCCTGGCCACCCTATGCGCGTCCGGTGGGATGGGATTGGCGGCGGTCGTCGAAGGGTTGTGATCGCGGGCGCGCAATCTCGTCTAGCGGCGTGGTGGATGCGTGGCGCGAGCCCCGGGCGCGGAACGCGGCGGGGCTACGGCGGCCGGGAAGCTGTAATTGGGGGGCAGGAATCCGCGCGAGGGTAAGCCCATGGCCATCCCGCCGGCCAGCAGCGGGCGCATTTGCCAGGCGGCTTGCAGGTGCTCGGCGGCAATGGCCATCCAGCGGCGACTGAACGCCTCCAATGGGACTTGCGTCAGGTCGCCGCGCATGCGCGCGATGCGCGTACGGATCTCCACGTCGGCTTCCGCCGTGGCGTAGAGATATTCGCGGTCGGAGGTGGCGCCGTTCCGGGTGCGCAGGCGGCTGCGCAGCGTTTGCCAGGCTTGCAGGCCTGGAGGGCTGATGTATACCGGCTGATGGGTTTGCACCGCGATGCGGCGCAGTTGCCGCTCCGCCTGGCGGTACAGGCGCTGGGTTGCGCGGGCGAAACGGCGGGTGCGAGGCAGGCTGGCTTTGTCCCGCATCAATTGGGCGGTTTGCCACTGTCCTTGCGCAAAGGTCGCCCACGCGCTGAGGACGGCGGCGTTGGAGGGCACCGGAGGGCGCAGAATCGCCCACGCCATGGCCAAGGCGAAACCGCCCAGCAAGAATGCGAAGACGAGCCGGTGACGCATGGGAAGCAGAACACGGAAGCAGAAAACCGGGCGGGCTTAGTCAGGCCCGCCCGGAGGACCGGAGTGGCACATTGGCGAAAACCGCGCTATGCCTTGCTGCGCCGCCACCGTTTGGCGCCGATGCCCAGGCCGGTCAGGGCCGCGCCGGCGAGCACCAGCAGTCCCAATGGGCTGCCGGTGGCCGGCATGCCAGCCTTGCGGCTGGGCGTCGCGGCCGCGGCGGGGGGCTTGCCGGCGGCAGGCTTTTGGCCCGCTGGCGCCTGCTGCGCCTTAGCGGGCGGCGGCGTCGCCGGTTTGCCTGGCTGTTGTTGCCCGGCGGCATTGTTCTGCGCGCCGCCGCTGGTTTGTTGCTCCTCCAGCGCAGCCAAGTTGTAGGGACGGTGCTCATACCGCGGCTCGTTCAGCACTTGATGCGGCGGCTTGGCTTTGCTCGCCGGTTCACCAGCCGCGGGGCCACCCATCTCCGCGATCACCGTCCGGGCATGGCGCTCATGTTTTTCCAGCATCGGAATGTATTTGTCCGTAATGTATTTGCGCAGGCTGGGAGCCGTGACCTTGGATTCCAAGCGCCGCATCACGTGAATGGCGTGGGCGTGCTCCTTCGCTTCCTGGTGCACGTAGGCATTGTCCGCCTTGTACGCCGACATGTTTTCCAGCCGACTGGCCAAGTGTTCTGCTTTGTGATGCATGGATTCATCCACGGCCAGGGTAAGGCGATTATCCGCGGCGATATCGCGCACTTTGCCCTGGGAACTCTTGTGGTTGTCCTTGAGCACCTTGGCGAAGTCCCGCACCTTGGCGTTCTGCGCCTTGCTCTCCATCATGGAGGCGGCGTGAATTTCATCCTCATTGATGGTGTTCATCAGCGTGACGGCACGCTGGTTGGGGTTGGCGGCCGAGGCCGGATTGGCGGCGGCCGAGGACTGGGAACCGGGGCCGCTCGCTGCGTTCTGGCCGTGGGCGAACAGCGGCAAGCCGCTTAAGGCCGCCGCCAGCACCGCCGCCAGCGCAAGATGCGATCCCCGCACTGCATGCGTCATAAATGCCTCCGAAGGACCGGTTCCGGTCCTTGGCCGTGGGATGGCGCGGGAGGCGAAAAAGATGGTTGTTCGCTGGCGGAACGGGCGGCCGAAGCGGATCAATTTCCACGCCGGCCCACTGCGGCTAGCCCCACTTGAGCTTGTTTTTGAGCACGTCGAAAAAGGAATACTCGGGCAAGCGGACCAGGTTCACGCAATGCGCGCTTTGCTCGCAGGTGACGCGGTCGCCGGCGGCCAGTTCCAAGCCTTCCTGGCCATCCAGCGTCAGATAGGTGGCGCCGGCGGGAGCGCGCAGCAGGACTTCCACCTGGGAGGTGTCGCGGACGATCAACGGGCGGTTGCTGAGCGTGTGCGGGCAGATCGGGGTGATGACCAGGGCCTTGACGCGCGGATCCAGCACCGGCCCGCCGGCGCTGAGGGAGTAGGCGGTTGAGCCGGTGGCGGTGGAGATGATGAGGCCGTCAGCACGGTATGCGGAGACCGCCTTGCCGTCAATGTGCAAGTCGAAATTGACGATGCGGGCCAGCGCGCCCTTGCCAATGACGGCTTCGTTCCAGGCGTCGCCGCGCAGCAAGCACTCGCCGCCGCGCCAGACGGCGGCAGCCAGGCGGTGGCGGCGGTCCTCGCGATATTGTCCGGCCAGGATGGCCTCCAGGCTGGGGTAGAGATGGGTGGCCGGGATCTCGGTCAGGAAGCCCAGGGTGCCCAAATTGACGCCCAGCAGCGGCGTGTCGGCGCCGTCCGTCGTGGCGCCCAGCAGGCGCGCCACCCGCAGCAGCGTGCCGTCGCCACCCAGGACGATGGCCAGCTTGGGAGGTTGGCCGCTCCAGTCCTCGCGCGCGCCGCCGATCCCGGCGGCCTCGGCGGTGGAGGCGTCCATTTCCACGCTGTAACCGCGCCGCCGCAGCCAGCGGATCAATTCCGGCGCCACCTCCGCCACCACGGCGTTGCCGGGCTTGGAAAAAATGCCGATGTGTTCCGCCATCTGCTTAGGATAGTGCGGCTGGGAACGGCGGGGGCCAGGAAGGGGCGGGGGCCGCGCGGGCCGCCGCGCCCCCGGGGACCCGCCGGGCACGCTGCGCCACCGTTTCATCGCCCGACACAGTCCCCCCGTTTCTCGGTGGCCCCGGTGACCACGCGGGCGGCACCCGGCTGCGTGCC
>OFHJ01000270.1_pt1 | contig 21767 bp, 21 predicted proteins | sample 1522001 | NCBI WGS metagenome assembly OFHJ01 (sample SAMEA2464838, study PRJEB22497) | soil metagenome | biome: Grassland; feature: Farmland; material: Clay | place: Australia | collected 2013-02-01 | depth 1.2 m | reverse complement strand
CGGGCTGCCGGGTCTGCTCAACAGCGCCATGCTTGAATTCGGCGCTGAACCTCCTTCGCTTCGACATGAACACTCCTTTCGGCCATTATCGGCCTTCTCGAAAGTGTCCGCGTTATCGGGGTAGAACCCAAACTTTGGACACTATCGAGGTTGATGGGGCCACGCCGTCTGGGCAATAAAGCCAATTAGCAAGCACCTAACCAAAAATTTCACGTCGATTACCAGTTGAGAACATGTGGGCAGCAACGATTTTCGCTTAGCTTTTGTAGAGCTTGATAGCCGCCGCTTTCATTTGTCTTATCGATATACTGACATCGTTGCGGATTTCTTTGTCGACGTTCCGCACCCGCTTTCTTCGTGGATCTCGCGGATGCGGGCCAGCAGGCGCTCGTTATCAAGCCCACGGGCGCTCGATTCTTCGGCGGGCGCGGGACGATTGGGAGTGGATTGACCAGATCCCGAAAGTCCGCCTCTACCGGGAATTAAAGCGGCGGGTTCGCTGGATCACGCATGAGGAGGCCGCTCGGTTGCTGCAAGAGCTACCGCCCCACCTGCGGGAGATGGCGAAGTTCGCCTTGTCGACGGGGCTGCGCCAGCGCAATGTGTCACACCTGCGGTAGAACCAGGTGGACCTTGAGCGCAAGATGGCCTGGATTCACCACGACGAAGCAAAGGCCGGTCGGGCGATCGGCGTTCCACTGAACGAGGACGCGCTCACGGCGTTGCGCGGGCAACTCGGGGTACATCCGGAGTACGTGTTTGTGTACCAAGGAAAGCCGGTCAAGCGGTGTTCGACGGATGCCTGGAAACGAGCCTGCGAGCGGGCGGGCATCGAGGACTTCCGCTGGCACGATCTGCGGCACACCTGGGCGTCCTGGCATGTACAGCGCGGTACCAGTCTTCAGGAACTGATGGAGCTTGGAGGATGGTCGACGTATGAGATGGTGATGCGGTTCGCCCACCTGGCGGCGGATCATCTCAGGGTGGCGGCGAGCCGGATCGAGGGCACAAATCTGGCACAGTCACCCAAAGTCCATCGTCTTCGCGCGGCGTGACGGTGAAATTATGTCCTTGATCCGATTCGGTTGTTGATTGGTGGCCAGGGACGGAATCGAACCGCCGACACGGGGATTTTCAGCCCCATAGCTTTTACGTACTTTCTTCAAAATCAAAACGTTAGCGCATCCGGCCCCGCGTTGTTTTGACTGAAGAGGACTTAAAAGGTCGAATCGAGCCCACCGCGTGTCACGATGTGGTCACGCTACCTACTTGACCCCACCGCCGGTTCACACCGGCGACACAACCGTATTTCTCATCAACACGTTGAACAGGTATCCCAGCCGAGCGCCCAGAGTCGGTTTGATCTTCAGGTTTTTCTGGGTCAGCGGTGACTGTATACCCGCCGCGTAATAGTCTACGATCCACAACCACCAAGCAGGAGAAACTAATTGAAGTCAGTGCGTGTAGATATTGAAAATGCCGAATGGACATCTGCCGTTCCGTTTTATGGACCAGATGCCGTGTATCAAGGCCAGGAAATTGTGCAGTTAAAGGTTCTTTGCGACCGACGCCGTGAAGGTGGTGGCATTACCTGGATCGTCAAGTTCGTTCCTCCTGCCCGTAAGTTGATTAAGATTGTCGCTGTCGCACTATCAGACGAGCATGTCTTTGTCCTCGAAGGAGGCCGAAGCACTAAATCCGGACGTCCAACCAAGACTTCAGGCGGTTACAGCCTCAACCCCAAGGGGCAACCCCACAGCGCCATGATCGCGTCCGAAATGACCGCTCTTGTTATTTACGTAGGTGAACCGGACGAGGTTAAGTCCATTGAGGTTGTTGACATCACTGCTTCTGGGAAATGACTACATATGGCCGAGTTATGCATCTATTCGGCAATTAATCCATCACGGACATAACGTGAATAAAATCACCCTTATTATTATGAATGGTGCCCCCCGGCTGCCCAAATAACAATCAAAATAAACCAGTCTTGCCAGCGAGTTACTTATTCCATAGGCATGACGATAGTCTTGCGGACGAACACGTTGAGCTCGTAGCCAGGCCGGATCATCAGGGTCGACTTGATATTCAGGTTCTTCTGCAGCAACTGGCTGCCGACGTTGTTCCACTCCTCCGCCATGGCCGCAATCGCCTGCTGCGTGGCGGTGGGATAGGTGCTGTTGCCACTTCCATTCTGCGGCTGGGAGAGCTGCGCGCCGGTGCCTAGCAAGGAAATGAGGAACGCCGAACCGAAGATTCGCCAGTAGTGGTTGTTCACCTGGTCGTGGAACCCGGCCAGGCCCGCAGCATCGGCGCCTGATAGGCCGCCCAAGGCCAGCGTCTGGCCATTCGGGAGAATCAGCCTGGTCCAGGCGACCATCACACGGCTCTGCCCGTAGGCCACGCCGCTGTCGTAGACGCCGATGAGCCGTGCGCCCTGCGGGACCACCACCTGGGACGGCGTCACGCCGTTGTATACGTTCTGCCTGACCTAGGCAGTAATCCGCCCCGCCAGATCGTAATCGATACCCGCCACCAGCTCGGCCGGGATGACCGAGCCCGCGAAGATCTCATGCCTCGAAGCCGGATTGCGGAGCTTCGCGTCCAAGTAGCCCGAGCCGGCCTTGCCTTGCTTCTCAGCCCAGCTTCCATTTCCCGGGCTACCGCCATCCCCCTGGTCGTAGCCAGTCGAACCGCCGCCCGCGCCGTTCATTCCCAAAGCGGCATCTTGCCCCTGGCTGCCGATCTTGTGCAGCATCGACACCTGGGTTTGTGCAAGCTGTCGCATGGTCTGGTCGGCCCCACCGCCTGGAAGACCGGCCTGCGATGCTCCGCCAGCGGTCGCCAGCGGGGCACCGTAGGCCGAATAATCCGCCTTGATCTGGGATTCGAGGAAGTGGTAGCGCTGGCTCTCGCGCCACTGCCGGTACTGCCCGGCGGCGCTGGCCGACGCCGACAGGCCGGCACCGCCACGGCCGTACGGGTGGCGCTCGATGCCGTTATGCGGTGCGGTACCGGTCTTCGTTGGTAAAGATTGAGCGCTCTGAGCGCCTGCGCCCACCGCTTTCGCTACCGGCTTTTCGGCGGGCGTCGGCGCCAGTATCGGGGGCGGCGAAGGCGGCTCGGCCATGCCGATCTGCCCGTTGTCGTTCCCGGTGCTTAGGCCTTGGCCAGTGCCTTCCGTTCCATGATGGCCGGCCATCATCACGCCGGCCACGATCAACAGACCGGTCGTGCCGGCACCGAGCAGCAAGATCTGCTTCGCTTTCCTGCTCAACCGCTTTCCGGTCGCACTCGGTCCGGGCTTCAGGTCGACTTTGCGCGTCTTGTTCAGGCCGGTGATGTCTTCGGTCCGAAACGACAGTCCTTCGGACATCGGTCTCGACGGTTCTGCGCCGGACTCGATGTCCTGACGTTCGTCACTCATCGTCCGCGGCCCCCGCAGTCCATGAACGCGCAAACGGGACTGCCATCGCCGCTCCTGAGCGTCCCGCCACCGGCCTGCCACCAAGCGGGCTTGTGCCCGGTATGGATCGTCACCACCCGGGCATCGCTGCCGGTGCCTAGCACCAGACGAGCCTCGCGGAACAGCTCGTCGACCACGTAGTAGCGCCCCACGACCCGGTAGTTCACCAGCTGGTTGCCGCCCTTCGGCCCGACGACGAACAGCGCCGGCGCGTTGCGGTACTGCAGACTCTTGGGCATCTGGATGTAGACGTGCCCCTTGGCCGAGAACACGCGCACCGGCCGCAGGTCTTTCGGCCCCTCGATCCAGTAGTTGTAATCGAGATCGGCCGGGTTCACGTCGCCGAGCGAGGCCACCACGCGCTTTCTCTTGGCATTGGCTTGGTCGGCCTTTATGCCGAGCCGGTGGTTGATGTGCTCGACCAGCGCCGCGGGGTCGTAGAACCCGACCGCCGGCACGAACGTGCGCCGGTCCGACTGCAGGGCGATGTCGTACACGCGGCCCTTGGCCGTGGTCACCACCAGGTTGGTGGACAGTCTCGAGCGCACCGGCTTGACGATCACCACCGGCTGCTGGTCGGCCGTGGCCGTCTGTACCTGCCAGCGCACCGAGTCGCCGATGCTCAGATCCGTGATGGTGTCGGGTGCCAACAGCTCGATCGCGCAGGCATGCAGCGGCGCGCAGACCACCTCCGGATGGCTCTCCCCGTAGGCGTACAGGACGACGCCGTTCTTGCCGACCAGCGTCGGCGCGGTACCGGTGGCCGACCACTCGCGCGCTGCGCGCAGCGTGGCCGATCTCGTGGTGGGCAGAGGCAGCATCCTGGGAACACGGGTGTGGGTCGCCTGCTCGTAGAGCTGCAGGCTGTCCTGGCCTGCAGCGTTGCGTGCGAAGGCCGAGGCAGGCAGTGCGAGCGCCGCGCAGATCGCGGCGGCCAGGGGGATGCGAGGGTTCATTTCGAACCTCCGTTGTCGATGATCCGCGTCCAGGTGATGGACTGGATGTAAATGCCGAGCGGGTTGTAGAGCATCACCTGCGGGCGGTGGGCGATCTTGGGATCGACGCCGGTCACGACGTTCGCCTCCCAGGACGTCGTCCCCAGCGACTGGCCGTTGCGATAGACGGTCTCGGTCCAACTCACCTGCCAGGTGTTAGGGCCGACCGGTAGCACACTCGTGATGCTCGGGTTCACAGTGCCTCCCCCGAACGGGCTGTGGCCCTTATACCAACGGTCCAGCACCGGTGCCGCCTTGGGGCCGAGTAGGGCATAGACGCGCTTGAGTAGGGCTTTTTGAGCCTTGGCATCCGGCAGCACGGTGCGCGCCTCCCACACCCAGCGTGCGACGGTCGCCTCGACGATCCGCTGCGTCGCGGCGTTGCCCGTCACGGGCCGCGCGAGGGCGATGGGCTGGCCCAAGTGCCCGAGTTCGGCGACGTAGGGCCGGATCTTCGATTGGGAGCCGATGTAGATCACACCAACGACGGCCAGCGCCGCCAGCCCGAGAGAACCGAACGCCGTCAGGCGCCAGTTCCGCGCCTGGGCGAGCGCGCCGCCGTAGCGCTCGTCCCACTCCCTGCGGGCCTCGAGGTAGGGATTCGATGACATGGGTAAGGGGCCTCCTGCGCGATGGATGTCACCGACAATCCGCGCGTCAGGAAACGTTAGCCCAGCAGCCGAGGCGAAGCCTCATATTCCCACTTGACCGATTTGCGGTGTCCTCCATGTCCCGACACCGCCATGACCGACTCCGTATTCGGCCGGCCGCAGCCGGCGGCCTATCCACTCGCCCTGGACCCCGACCGCCATCCCCAGCGCGACTTCTTCATCGCCGACCTCATCGAGGTGGCGCTGCGGGACGATCTGCCCAGCATGGAGCACCCGCTGTTCGCCCTGAAGGCGGGCGACAAGCGCGTTCGCACCTACGAGCGCAAAGGGGTGCGGGTCACGATCAAGCCGGGCTACGACGGCTGCGCAACCCTTCACGACAAGGACGTCTGGATCTACGCCGTGAGCCAGATGGTGGCGGCCATGAACCTCGGCCGCGCCGTCTCGCGGACCATCCGGTTCACGGCCTACGACTTTCTGGTGGCGACGAACCGCGGCACGAGCGGCCGGGCGTACGAACGCATGGCCGCCGCGCTGGCACGGTTGAGCGGGACGCGGATCGAAACCAACATTGAGACCGACGGCAAACGCGAGCGCGGGTATTTCGGGCTGATCGATTCGGCCAGGGTCATCGAGCGCGATGCCGATCAGCGTATGGTCGCGGTAGAAGTCACATTGCCGGATTGGCTGTACCGCTCCGTGCGGGCGCACCACGTGCTAACGCTGAGCCCCGCGTATTTTCGCATCCGCAAGCCCCTCGATCGGCGGATCTACGAACTGGCGCGCAAGCACTGCGGCGGACAAAGCCGTTGGCGCATCGCCGTCGCCGCGCTGCGCGAGAAGAGCGGCAGTACGGCCAGCCGGCGCGAGTTCAGACGCTCGGTGCACTGTTTGCACGAACGCGACGATTTGCCGGACTACCGTATTCGGCTTGACGTCGATCACGATGTTGTGACGTTCTATCCGCGTAGCGTCAGCGGCTCCAAGGCGCAGTTGCACGACCTTCTCGCCAAGCACGACTGAGCGGTGCTGGGTTCGGATTGATCGGCTCGGTCGGCACAATGGTTTATCGGACTGTGTCCTATGGTTTACAGTCTCGCTGCACAGGCACATACTCGCCCCATGAAAACCCTGTTGACCACCGAGGCGTTCGACCACTGATTTTCACGGCTACGGGACCGGCAGGGCAAGGCCCGCATCCAGGCGCGGCTGAGGCGGGTCGAACAAGGCCACTTCGGCGATGCGAAATCGGTGGGATCGGGCGTTTCCGAACTGCGCATTCATGCCGGGCCGGGATACCGGGTCTATTTCACCGAGCGCGGGCTCGAGGTCGTCATCCTGCTTGCCGGAGGCGACAAGGACTCGCAGGCGCAGGACATCAGGAAGGCGCTGGAGTTGGCGCGGGAAGTCTAGGAGATCGTTATGAGTTCGCTTGAGCTGAAGAAATGGGACGTGGTCGACCACCTCAAAACCGAGGAGGATATGCGTCTGTATCTGGACGCTTGCATCGAAGAAGATGCAGGCGACGGCGCCTTGATCCGTGCTGCGCTCTCCGACATCGCCCGTGCGCGCAACATGACGCAGCTGGCCAAGGATGCGGGTATGAGCCGGGAAGGACTCTACAAGGCGCTTTCCCCGGAGGGTAATCCGAGCTTTGCCACGGTGTTGAAGGTCGCGCGGGCCTTAGGGCTGGATCTGCGCTTCGCGACCGTCCCATCCGGGGCGAAAAAGCCCGGGAAACGCCTGCTGCAGGCGGCACGCCAACTCGACACCGAGGGCTTGTAGCCAGAGATCAGCTTTACGTGCTTTCACCCACACCGTATTGTGGATTACCTGTGAATGGGCACGTGCTTTTACACACGCGTCTCTGTGAAAACACACGTGCTTTCACACACACTCCACTTCGTGCTTTTACCCACGTGATCGACCCTCCCGCCCAATGTTGGCGCGGGCTCCAGAAACCGTAACACGCGCGCGCGTTTTAACTTAAATCTTTAAAACCTTAACGACCGGCCGCCGCCGGCGAACGGTCGGGCGACAAAGGCGCACCGCCTCTTGAGGGCTACGCCTCCGCCGGCTCCTCCACGCTTCGCTCCGAGCGCGCCTGACGACGCTCCCGCCCGGCATTACCCGGAAAGGGCTGGCCTGACGGCCAGAGCATGCCAAACGCGGCGCAGCCGCGCGATTCCCATTGCCTCAGCACGGTAAACCGCACCATCGCCACCCAGCGTCTGGCAGGGGCAGACAACGGAGATCCGGGAAGAGAACGGCCGCAGCCCATTTCCCCGCTGGCGGATTGTCGTTGCCTGCTAGTCACACTGGAGCAACGACATGCGCAAGTTCATCGCTTACCGTTTTTACTGTCTGGGTCGCCGATTGCCCCTGCTGACCGGCCTGTTCTTCCTGGCGTTCGATGACGCCTTCGCCACCACCACCGGCGGCCTACCCTGGGACAGCCCGATCCAAACCTTCACCAACGACCTGACCGGCCCGGTGGCCACGGGCGTATCCGTGGTCGCCTTCCTCGCCGCCGGCGCGGCGCTGGTCTTCGGCGAGGAGCTGGGCGGCATCGCGCGCAAGGCCCTGTACGTGGTGATGGGCATCTCGCTGATCGTCTTCGGCAACAGTTTCCTGAGCGCGCTGGGCATCACCGGCGCCGTCATCTGAGGCCGCGCTCATGGAATCCGACCGCCGCGAAGTCGTGCTTCACGAATCCCTCAACCGCCCGCGCCTGCTGCTGGGCGGCGAGCGCAACCCGGTGCTCCTGCTCGGCGTCGTCGTGGGCGTGTTCGTCTTCAGCCTGCATCAGCTCTGGGCGGCGGTCGTGGGCGTGGCGCTGTGGCTGATCGGCTACTGGGCGCTGACGGGTGCGGCCAAGTACGACCCGATGCTGAGCAAGACCGGAGCGCGGCACCTGCGACTGCGCGCGTATTATCCGGCGCGGGCCACGCCCTTTGCACGCCAGCGGGAGGTGAAGTGATGCTGAACCTCGCGCAGTTCCGCTCCAAGGCCGTCGGCCTGCCCGATCTGCTGCCGTGGGCGATGTCCGTGGACGACGGCATCGTGCTGACCAAGGCCGGGGGCTTCCTGGCCGCCTGGGAGTATGCCGGTCCGGATCTCGATTCGGCGACGCACGCCGAACTCGGCGCCATGGCCGCACGCATCAACGCGGCGCTCGCGCTCGGCGACGGCTGGGTACTGCACTGCGACGCGGTGCGCGCGCCGGTTCAGGACTACGCGCCGCCGGGGGCGTTTCCCGACCGCACGACGCGGCTGATCGACGATCTGCGGCGCGAGCGCCACCTGCGCGCGGGCACCGGCTACGTCAACCGCAACATCCTGGCCTTGACCTGGTTTCCGCCGACCGACCGCGAGGCCAAGGCCGGCGGCCTGTTCGTCGAGGGCGGCGAGGCAGGCGGCGCCGCACGGGCGCTGGTCTCGTTCCGGCAGAGCCTGCGCGAGATCGAGGGGCGCCTGAAGGCGTTCCTGCGCATCCGCCGCCTGCGCGACAGCGTGGACGAACGCGGGATGATCGAGAGCCCGCTGCTCGCGCACCTGGAACGGTGCGTCAGCTTCGAGGACCGGGGGCTGCGCACGCCGGCGATGCCGCTCTATCTCGACTCGCTGCTCGGCGCGCACGATCTGGCCACGGGTTTCCAGCCGCGCATCGGCCGCCGCCACGTGGCGGCGCTGTCCATCGAGGGATTTCCCAGCCACTCCTTCCCCGGCATCCTCGACGTGCTGGCCCGCCTGCCGGTGCCCTACCGCTGGTCCAACCGCTTCATCTTCCTCGATCCGCGCCAGGCCGAGAAGCTGATCAACCGGTACCGCGGCCAGTGGGCGCAGAAGCGCAAGAGCGCGCTCAACACGGTGCGCGAGGAGGCCGGCGGGCAGGCCACGCACATCGACCTGCACGCCGACAGCCAGACCCACGATGCGGTCGCCGCGCTGGCCGAAGCGACCAGCGGCGCGGTGCGCTACGGCTACTACAGCTCCGCCGTGCTGCTCGCCCACGAGGATGCGGGGCTGCTGGACGACGTCGCCCGCGAGGTGCAGACCGTCGTCCAGAACCACGGCTTCGGCTGCCGCATCGAAGAGGTCAACGCGGTGGAGGCCTGGCTCGGTTCGCTGCCCGGCAACACGGCGGCCAACGTGCGCCGGCCGCTGATCCATACGCTGAACCTCGCCCACCTGCTGCCGTTCACCGGCATCTGGGCCGGTCCCGAAACGCATCCCTGTCCGTTCTATCCGCCGGAGAGCCCCCCGCTGCTCTACGCACATACGGACGGCTCGACGCCGTTCCGGCTCAGCCTGCATGCGGGCGACGTGGGCCACACCCTCATCGCCGGCCCCACCGGTATGGGCAAGTCCACGCTGCTCGCCACGCTGATCGCCCAGCACTTCCGCTACCCGCGCGCGCAGGTGTTCGCGTTCGACAAGAAATACTCGCTGATGCCGCTGGTGCTGGCCGCCGGCGGCCAGCACTACGATATCGCAGGCTATGGCCCGGAGCTGGCGTTCTGCCCGCTGGGCGGTATCGACCGGACCTCGGAACAGGCCTGGGCCTGCGAATGGATCGAATCGCTGGCCGAGCTGCAGGGCCTGGCGATGACGCCGGCGCTGCGCGCGGAGATCCACCGCGCCGTGGTGCAGCTCGCCGGGTCCACCACGCAGGCCTCGGAACGCACGCTGACCGATCTGGTCACTACGCTGCAGTCCCACGAGCTGCGCGAGGCGATCGGCTACTACACGGTCAAGGGACCCGCGGGCCACATGCTGGACGCGCAGAGCGACGGCCTGGCCGAGGACATCTTCCAGGTCTTCGAGATGGGCCACCTGATGGACCGCGGCGAGAAAATCCTGCTGCCGGTGCTGAGCGACCTGTTCCACCGCATCGAGCAGCGGTTCCGGGGCGAGCCCACGCTGCTGGTGCTCGACGAGGCCTGGGTGATGCTGGACCATCCGGCGTTCCGCGCGAAGATCCGCGAATGGCTCAAGGTGCTGCGCGACGCCAACGTCGCGGTGGTCTTCGCCACGCAAAGCCTCACCGACCTGATCGGCTCCGGCATCGCCGACGTCATCTTCGAGTCCTGCCCGACCAAGATCCTGCTCGCCAACGTCGAGGCGGAAACCGACAACAGCCGGCCGTTCTACGAGCGCATGGGTCTCAACGCGCGGCAGATCGGCATCGTCGCCCACATGGCGCCCAAGCGCGACTACTACATGCTCCATCCCGAGGGCCGGCGGCTGTTCGAGCTTGGACTGTCGCCGGGCGAGCTGGCGTTCGTGGGGGCGTCCGGAAAGGAGAACGTGGCGCGCATCCGCGAGCTGCGCGAAGAGCTGGGCGACGCCTGGCCGGCGGCCTGGCTCAGGCAGCGCGGGCTCGAGGAGGAAGCCCAGCAATGGGAGAGCGACCGATGACGCCGCGCGCAGCGGCCAACGCTTCCCCGTTCGCGGATTGCTTGCGCACACGCTCGGGAGTTGGGACCATGAAAAACATCCTTGCCATCGTTTCGATCCTGACCTTCGCCGCACTCAGTAGTACGGCTCAAGCCGGCCAGTGGAGCCTCAGCGAGATCCAGTCCAGGGTGCAGGCCGCGCAGGCCGAGGCCCAGCAGAATAACCTCACGCCCGCTCAGGCATATCGGCGCATGAACGCCGAGGCCGAACAGATCGCCGTGATCTCCCGTACGTTGGAGAAAGTGCCGGCCATGGTGTCTGCCACACGGTCTTTACTGTCGCAGGAGGCGTCAGGCACGGCACCCTGGACCGTGGGTGCGGCGCCGCGGCATGCCGGCTCGTTCTCCAGTCCGGGCCCTGTCGTACGTGACCGGTGGCGATCGAGCGGCGACACCTCGTATCAATGCCCTAATCCGCTTTGGAACAATCAGGCAGCGCCCAACGTCGTCAGCACCCTGGCCCTGGCGGGCGACACGATGACCCTGGCGTACGCCTTGCAGATTCAGGCGGGCGGATGGCAAGCCGATACGGCCAGCGCGCTGTCGCTGGTGAAAACACACTCGATCGCGGATCTGCAGGATGTGATCTCGTTGATTACGAAAGCCAACCGGATCGTCGGCAACGCGCTGAACGACGTCGCCGGCACGCTGAGCAAACCGATCGGAATCGCGACGTTGCCGGTCGAGCAGGCCCGCTTCGGATTGGGAAGCGTGAACGTTCCGTCCTCGGAACGTTATGCGGTCGTCGGCCATACGAATGCCGGGAACAGCCATGCGCCCCACTGCCCGATCGGCCGCATGAGCGCGTCGTCCTACGGCCTGCTCGCCACCGTGCAGGCGGTCGCTGGGCAAGCGATGACGCTCCACCCAAAACTGGGACACGGCTTGCTGTCCCCATTCTCCCAAGGGCCCGGATTTTCCGTCGGGGCGAAGCCGCGGTGCATCGGCAGCGCGTCGGTGTGCGATCCACACGCCCGGTATTTCCAGGATCGCCAACGGACGCTCGCCCATCTCGCTTACGACGCTGGCCTCATCCACGGTCGCCTGCAGCAGATCCTGCCCGGCATCCGGGCCGCGAACGCGGCCATCCAGCAAGCCACGGCGCAGTTCGACCACGTGCTGGCGCAGGCCGGCTTCAATACGCCTTAAGGAGGATGGACATCATGCCGATCATTCGTCCCTGGTTCCCGATCGCCGCCATCGTGCTCTGCCTGGCGCCGCCCGCCCATGCCGTGTCCGAGTTCGCCGGCGCCACGTTCCCCGAGCAGATCGTACAGGAGATCACCGCCACCGAGCAGTACGCCAAGCAGGCGACCGAAGTCGCCACGCAACTGCAGCAGCTCGAGAACCAGGTCATCAACATGCAGCAGCTGCCCACGCAGGCCTGGGCCTCCGTGCAAAGCAACCTACAGCAGCTGGTCAACGTCGTGCAGGCGGCCGACGGCATCTCCTACGCCTCGCAGAACGCGCTGGCGCAGATGCAACAGACCTACGGCGACCCCAACCAGATCGCCTCCGACCCGTCGCAGTCGATCGGGCAGTGGCGCACCCACTTCAACGATCAGGTCGGCAGCGCGCTGAAGGCGATCGGTCTGAGCCTGTCCGACTTCCAGACGCGCCAGCAGGCGCTGCACCAGATCGAATCCCTGAGCCAGACCTCAACCGGGCGCATGCAGGCGATCCAGGCCGGCAACCAGATCGCAGGCATGAGCGTGAACCAGCTGCAGCTGCTGCGCCAGCAGCTCGCCACCGCGCAGTCCGTGCAGATGCAGTACCAGGCCACGCAGATGAACACGCAGGCCCAGGAGCAGAACCAGGTCCGGCAGTTCATCAAGAATTCGGCGACCACACCGGATTACGTAGGGTCGCCGTGACGCTCGTGGGTGATGGATCTCAGGAATATCGGCATGAATCGTCCCTATTTTAAATTTCCGATTTTGCTGTTGACGGCCGCCGTCCTGGCTGGCTGTTCCGGCAAGCCTGCAGCGATGGCTGAAGGACCGTATGGCGGCCACACGGCCGACGGGTATTTGCGGAGCCCAAAGGCCATGAAGGCGGAGACCGAGTGGTGCAACGGCCGGGGCACGAAGGCGCTGCAGATCAAGTCTTGCGTAGCCGTAGGCGACGCTTTGCAGAAATCCTTCTACCGAAACTCGGCGACGACACCGGATTACGTGGGATCACCATGACCTGCCGGTCCTCCAGGGGGAGGAACATCACCCGACCGCTGTCGGTCGCCCTGCTGGCCCTGCTGCTGGCACCAGCTGCGCATGCGGCAGGAACCGGTTTCCTGAACAATATCCAAAGCCAGTTCCAAGGCGCGACATCGGGTTGGATGAGCCAGGCGCTGATCTACGCCAAAGACCTGTTCGCCGGCCTGGCCGGCATCGAGTTCATCTGGTGGGGCATGACCCGCGTGCTGCGCGGTGGCGAGCTTCACGAGCTGGCCACCGGCACGATGCTCAAGATCCTGAGCCTGGGTTTCTTCCTGATTCTGCTCACCGAGGCGCCCACCTGGATTCCCGCGGTCATCGACAGCTTTGAACAGGCCGGCCAGTCGGTCGGCGCGGCCGGAAGCTACGGCGTCTCGTCCCTGAATCCCGGCGCCGTATTCGACCCGGGCTTCCACATCGCCAATGCCATGTATGTGGTGCTGGGTAGCCAGAACTACGGCATGACGCAGATCGCCACGGCGGTGAGCGCAGACATCACGGTCCTGATCGCAGCGTTGCTGGCGATCGTCGCGTTCGGCATCATCGCTCTGCAGCTGCTCATCACCACGGTGGAGAGCTACATCGTCATCGGCGGCGGCGCGCTGATGCTCGGCTTCAGCGGCAGCCGCTGGACCCTGCCCTTCGCCGAAAAGTACATCGGCTATGCCGTCTCGGTCGGCGTCAAGCTGTTCATCCTGTACCTGATCATCGGCCTCGCCACACACATCGGCCAGCAGACCACGGCGACGATCGACGCCACCTCGTCCTCCTCCTTCAGTCCCATGCTGTTCTTGCAGGTGGGCGCCCTGTCGATCATCGTCGCAGGCCTCGCCTGGATGGTGCCGACCCTCGCCGGCAGCCTCATGAGCGGAACGCCCTCGATGAGTGTCGGCGCGCTGGGCGGCGCGGCCGCCGGTATCGTCGGCGGCGGGATCGCCGGTGGCGCTGCAGGCGCCGCAACGGCCTTGAAGACGGCCAATGCGACGATCGGTGCCGCCAAGTTCGGCGGCAGCCTCGGAACGCTGGCGCGCGCCGGTGGTTTGGGTCTCGCCGCAGCCGGCGCCGGCTCGGCGCTGAGCGGCGCCGCTCGCGATGCCTTCCACGGGATCGGCGCCCGGCGCGGGCAGGACATCGCCCGCGCGCTCGGCGCAAAGGCCGTTCAAGGCCTGGGCGAAGGCACGGCCGGCGGTGGGCTCGCCAACCGCGCCAGGGCCTTCGGCGGCATGGCCGGGAATCGCGGTTCCGCGGGTCTCGGTAACGGTATCGAGGGCGTTGGCGGCCGAACCGTTGGCACGGGTACGGCCTCGAAAGGCCCGATCGACGCCTTCTCTGGTGGTGGCTCTGCCGCCTCCTCGGGCGCCCGATTGGATCCCCGCGAGGCCGATCCGAACCGGGCGCAGGCCGCGCTCGATCGCGCGGCGAGGCGGCGCTCCCGCATGCCACACCAGGGCCATGCCGGCGGGATCTCCATTCGATTTGGCCATCATACGGACTGAAGGCCTGCGGACGGCGCCGACATTCGGTTTGCGGCGCTGATGGTGGTAAAATAGGGGCTCTCCCGCAGGAGCAATCATCATGATTGCCAAGCCTCTCAAACGGCCTCACACGAACACCCCGGACGCGGCGGCCGTTGGTTGTCTCAAGCGCCTAGCTCCTAACTACATGTGGTGGAAAACGCCGGATGAAGCGTTGCGCTTCCCGAATCGCCTTATTGCTCAGATCATGGATATAGGCACGTTCGAGGACATCCGGAGCCTGTTCCAGCACGTCGGCGCCGCTCGCCTGGCCGATGTGGTGCGGCACGCCGAAATCGGTTGGTTTCGTCCGAAGTCGTGGAGCTATTGGCACTATCGCCTGGGCTTGACCAAGACCTGCGAACCGCCGCCACCGATGCCTAAAAGGACCCTAGGCTAAACGCATGCGGACATTCAAACCTCGCATGGAGATCCTGCCCGAAGCGCAGCGGCGTCTATGGCCCGAATTGCGGCCGGCTACCGACCTCGGCCTGGTGTTGTACGGTGGCACCGCTCTTGCCCTTCGACTTGGGCACCGCGCATCGGTGGACTTCGATTTCTTTACTCAGGCGCCCCTGGATAAATCCCTTCTGCGCGAGCGGCTGCCTTTCCTGAACGATTGCACGGTTCTGCAAGATGAGGCGAACGCGTACACGGTAGAGACGTTGCCCGACAGTCCTACCGGCAGCGCCGTAAAATTATCCTTCTTCGGGACTATCGAATTTGGCCGAGCTGGCGAACCGGAACGCACGGCTGACGGCGTGCTCGAGGTGGCGTCGCTGCAGGATCTCCTGGCCACGAAGCTAAAGGTCATCTTCCAACGAGTCGAGGCCAAGGATTACCAGGACGTGGCGGCGATTCTACGCAGCGGCACCCCCCTGGAAGAAGGCTTGGCATCGGCGCGGGAACTCTTCGGCAACGTCTTCTCGCCTCAGGAGTGTCTGCGAACGCTGACCTACTTTGAAGGCGGGGATCTGGAAACGCTGAACGAAGAGGACCGGCAGACGTTGCGGGATCGCACTGCGCACGTCAAAGAACTGCCCGACGTACGGGTGTTGAGTAAAACGCTATCCCTCTCCGGGGAGGCTCCGAATGAAATGCCAGATCGTAAGTTCTATCAGGCGTCGGATAAGGACTACGACGACGAACTGGACGATGATTTAGACCTCGGCCGATAGGGGCTCAGGCCGTCTCAAGCACGAATCTCCCTTCTTCCCAGCCCTTCACCTTCACGACCTCCTCGATCCGCCGTCCCTGTGGCGTACGCTGGATGCTTACCACGAGGTCGACGGCCTCGGCGATCAGCTCGGGCACCGGCGGGACGCCCGCCTCCTGGATGAGCTGGCCGAGACGCACCAGCGCCGCCGCCGCATCGTTGGCATGTACGGTTCCCACCCCGCCGGGGTGCCCGGTGTTCCAGGCCTTGAGCAGCGCCAGCGCCTCGGCCCCGCGCACCTCGCCGACCAGGATGCGGTCCGGGCGCAGGCGCATCGTCGCGCGCAGCAGATGGGTCATGTCGATCGCCCCCGACGTGCGCAGGAACACCGCGTTCTCGGCCACGCACTGCAGCTCGCGCGCGTCCTCGAGGATGACGATGCGGTGCTGCGGCGTCTCCTCGGCCATGGCATGGAGCAGCGCGTTGGTGAGTGTGGTCTTGCCGGTGCCGGTGCCGCCGCACACCAGGAGGTTCCGGCGCTCGCGCACCGCCTGGCGCAGCAGATCCCGATGGGTCTCGCTCAGCGCGCCCTGGCGCACGTAGTCCTCCAGCGTGAATACCAGCGACGCCTTCTTGCGGATCGCGAACGTTGGGCGCTCGACCAGGGGCGGCACCAGACCCTCGAACCGCGAGCCGTCCAGCGGCAGCTCGCCTTCGAGAATCGGCTCGTTCTCCGTCACCACGCGATCGAGCATCGCCGCGACCGTGTCCATCACCATCTGGCTGCGTACCGCGTCCATGCGCCCGCGGCACTGCATGCCCTCCCCCAGCACGTCGACCCACAACCTGCCGTCGGGATTGAGCAGGATCTCGACGATACGCTCGTCTTCCAGCCACCCCAGCAGCTCCGCGCCGAGCTGGCGGCGCAGCGCCTCGCGCTGGCGGTCGCGGAACTGCTCCTGCAGGGCGTTCATGCTTCGTTCCACGGTTCGGCATAGGTTGCCAGATCGGCGGCGTCGAACGTCTCCTCGTCATCCGCGTCGTCTTCCGCAGGACCGAACACCAGTACGGGCCCGGTATCGCCGCCCAGCCGCCGCCAGCGGAACGCCGCGGCCTCGGTCGGGAACAGCAGCGGCCGGCCGCGGGCATCCCTGGCCAGCTCTTCCGGCCCCACCTCGAGGGCGAACACGATATCCGGTTCCTTCCTGTCGGAAGGCGGCACACCCGGCGCCAGGTAGCGGAGGGCGTACTCGAAGGTGCGGTAACGCTGCAGGACGTCTTCGGGGCTCATCGTGGTGGCTCCATGTCGGGGATATCATTGCGTGGGATCTTCGTTTCTCCCGGCCAGGAAACGGTCCAGACCGGCCTGGCCACGCCCTCGATCCGCGCGGCCGGGAGCGGCCCCCAATAGCGCGAGTCGAACGACTGGACGGGATCGCCCGCGCCGTAGGCCCAGAACTGCCCGGTCTGCAGGCGCACGGACCCGTGCCAATGGGGCAGGCGGACCGGATCGGGACCCAGGGATTTGCGCTGGGGACGGCTGGCGGGGAGCGGCTGGCCGTCGATCCAAACGCCTGCGCCCGTCTCGTGGATCAGCGCGCCGGGGCCGGCGACCAGCTTCTTCAGGAAGGGCATCGAACCGCCGGGACAGCCGCCCTTGAACAGGAACGGATAGCGTTTCAGCGCGACCGGCGGACAGAAGTACGCATCATCGCCGACCGCCGGCACCGCGTCGGACCGCACGCGCCAGACGCCGACCGGCTCGGATGGGCTGAGATTCAACCGGTAGCCGGCGTGCCGGGCTATCGCGAACCCGGATGCCAACAAGGCCAGCGCCGCGAGCGGGAGGCGCAGCCTGCACCACCGGGGTCTCCCCTTCACACCACGCTCTCCGTATCGGAAGCACCAGGCGCCAGCAGCACACGCTTTTTGAACCCCTCGTCCCGGTAGTACCGGATCTTCCTGGCCAGGATCGGCGCGTACCCCGCGACGAACACCAGCTCGTCGCTCTCCGGCAGGCGCATGGCTTCATCGGCGGTCAGCAGCGGACGCTGCACGATCTGCTCGTTGGTGTTGACGTGCCCGAGCACCACCGCGAAGCGCCCGCCCGAGTACTGGCGCTGGGTGTGCGAGACGGTGGCCTGTCCGGCCATCTTGGACAGCGCCTCGGCGGTCTCGACCTTGTTGGGCGCATAGGCCACGCGCACGTGGCAGTTGGAGACGATCGACTCCTCGCGCCCGTAGGCGGCGTAGAGCTGGGCGAGGTCCTGCACGATCAGCAGGGCTTTGAGCCCGTAGCCCGCGATGAAGGCCAGTGACTCGGCGAACACGTCGAGCCTGCCGAGGCTCGGGAACTCGTCGATGAGCAGCAGCAGGCGGTGGGGGTAGATGCTGTGGCCCTGACCGTTTTCGTCGAAATCCATGCGCTCGGTGAGCCGGCGCACCACCTGGTTGACGATCAGGCGGATGAGCGGCTTCAGGCGGTCCTTGTCCGAGGGCGGCACCACCAGGTAGAGACTGGTCGGCGTCTCCATGAGCGATGGTAGGTTCAGGTCCGAGACCGACACGTTCTGTGCGACCACCGGGTCGCGGTAGACCGAGAGGAAGGACAGCGCCGTGGAGAGTACGCCAGAGGCCTCGTTCGGCGCCTTGTTCAGGAACGACTGCGCCGCCTGGGCGACCGTGCGCCAGCCGATTTCCTGCCAGTGTTCCAGGGGCTGGCTCGCGAGCAGTCCGTTGGCCGTCTCGCGGATATAGGCGATCACCGCCTGAAACCCCGTCGGCGGTTTCGCCGTCCTGCCCTGCCGCCCTTTCTCCAGCGCCTGCGAGGCGGCGGCTTCAGCCTGGGCCTCAGCTTCGCGTTCAGCGCGCTCGCGCACCGGACCGCCGTCGGAGAGGATGGCCTGCACGGTGGGCAGGTTGCGCTGCGCATCGGGCAGGTCGTCGGCGAGCAGCACGTAGAGCACCACCCCGGTCAGCAGGTCGAACCCGGTCTTGGCCCAGTGGTCGTTGAGGCCTCCGCCGTCGGGATCGACGATCATGGTGGCGATGTTCTGCACGTCCTTGACGATGTTGCCGTCGCGCCGGATCTCGTCCAGGGGATTGAAGCGCACCGTACCGGGCGTCGCCGGGCTGGCGGGATCGAACTTGACGGCGCGCTGGCCGAGCGCACGGCGGTAGCCTGCCGTGAGGTGCCAGTTCTCGCCCTTGATGTCGTGCACGAGCACCGACTCATCCCAGGAGAGCAGCGTGGGGATCACGATGCCCACGCCCTTGCCCGAGCGCGTGGGCGCGAACACCATGACGTGCTCCGGCCCCTTGTGGCGCAGGTAGACCTGCGAGCGCTCGTCGCCGGGGCGCTCTTCCCAAGCGCCCAGATACACCCCGCCACGGTTCCCCGCGTCCGACAGCAGCCCGCTCGCCTTCACTTCTTCGGGACTCGCCCAGTGCGCCGATCCGTGCAGATCGTTGCGCCCCTGCGCGAGACGCCGCGTGCGCCGGTAGGCGTACGCCACCGGCAGGATCAGCGCCAGCAGCCCGCCGACGCCCATGCCGGCATGGGCGCGCATGAACACGGAGAGCGCCTGCGAGCCGAACGCCGGCGAATCGTAGCGCAGCGACCAGACGACGATGTCCCACGGCGCATAGAGGTGTCCGGCCATCGGCCGCCCCAGCGCCGGTGCGTAGCCGAAGCGCCAGGCGGTCCATTGGGTGGCCAACCAGAAGGACGCCAGGGCGATCAGGAGAAAAAGCGCGAGCGCGGGCCAGACCACGCGGGTCATGTCACCCTGCTCGCGGGGGATGTGGTAGAGGCCGGGATCGGTGGGTCGGGCCATGTCATCACCTCGCAGCGGTGGGTTGCGACCTCAATCCGCCCCTGGGGAAGCCACCGACGACCTGCAACAGGGTATTTCCTCCCCTGCCGATTGTCCGTGCACCCAACCGTTTGGAGGCCCGGACATGGCGACCGCTCACGACCCTGAAGAACTGCGCCGTTTCACCCGCGACATCCCCTTGCCGGCCTACCTGGCGGAGCGCGGCTATACGGCGACGCCCGATCCCCACTACCGCAACGCCCTGCTGCTGACCTCGCCCGGCGGCGGGGAGGCGCTGTCGATCTCGCAAAAGGGCGGCGTGTGGCTCTACACCGACCGTCACGACCCGCAGAACAAGGGCACTCTCGTCAACTGGACGCAGCGCCATGGTGCCGCGAACCTGGGGAAGGTGCGCGCGGGCCTGCGCCCGATCTTGAGCGACGACCAACGCCTGGGCGATCTGAGGGCACTGCAGGCCCTGCTGGAGCACAACGCCGAAACCCAGCGTCAGGAAGCCGGCCGCGTCGAACTCGAAGCGTTCGCGCGCGACATCCCGCTGCCGGTCTTCCTCGAAAAGCACGGCTACACGTTCGACGCCCGGGAAAGCACGCGCAACAGCCTCAAGTTCCGCGGCGAGGCAGGCGTGCTGCTGGTCAGCCGGCAGCGCGACGGCGCCTGGGTCTACTGGAACGCGACCGACGACCGGGACAAGGGCACGATCACTCAGTTCTGCCGCAACAACCTGGGCGCAGCCAATCTCGGCGAGGTGCGCAAGATGCTGCGCCCCGAACTGGGCGGTGCGATCGACTGGACGCCGCCGGCGAGCGTGCGGGCCCGCGAGGGGCGCGGCGCCGAGGCGCGCGACCTAAGTGGCGCCTGGGACAAGCTCCCCGGCATCTACCTGAAAGAAGCCGATCCGGGCCGCACCTACCTGAACGGGCGCGGCATCGATCGCACGATCGGCCGGTTCGAGCCTGGCATCCGGGCCGAGCCGGTACAGGGTCACGTCAACGTCGCCGTGGCGCATTACCAGTTCCGCGACGGAGAAGAACGGCCCCGCCTCACCGGCTGGGAGCGCAAGGGGCCCGGACGGGATGGGCGCTCGTTCAGCGGCTTCTCCGGGCACCGCGGCCTGGCCCTGCTGGGCCAGCCCGAAGGTGACTACGGGCTGGTGCTGTGCGAGTCCGGGATCGACGCGCTCTCCTGTGCCGAACTGGATGCGACCTACGCGCCCGAAGCGTACCGGCGAAGCGTCTATGCCAGCACCGCAGGCGCGCCGGGGCAGGTCCCCGACCGCACGTTGCGCGACCTCATCGAGCGCCATCCGCCTGCCGGCATCGCCATCGCCCTGGATGCAGACCGGCCCGGGCGAGCCATGGCCGAGCACCTGCTCGCCGTGGTGCGCGAGACGGGCACCGAAGCCGCCGTGCGGATCGACCAGCCGCGCGACCAGAAGGACTGGAACGAACAGCTCCGGTTCCTGCAGGAGCGCGGCGAACGGGACCTGCCCGAGATCCCGCGCGCCCGTCCCGACCGGGTCAGCCTGCCGGTCGAGCGGGGGCTGCCGATCGACTGGTACACCGTACAGCGCGCAATGGACGCGCCCTACCCCCCGCTGCAGCGGCCAGGACCGGCGCCGGCCTGCACCGTCCACCCGGCGCGCGAGCGCAATGCCGCGCAGCACCTCGATCCGCACGATGGCGAGCGCGCCGAGGAAGACCTCGGCATGGAGCGCTGAGCCGTGGCCGTCGTCAGCAAGCGCAGCATCCTGGAAGGGCTCGCATCGAGCGTGCGCGAGATGGTCGAGAAGGGCGACCGCCCGCCCTGGCAGAAGCCTTGGGTTCCTTCGCCGGTCTCGGCGATGCCGCTGCACAACCCGGTCACGAACCGGCCTTATCTCGGATCGCTCAACACCTTCACCCTGTTCGTCGAGTCGGCGATCCGCGGCTACGAGGATCCCCGCTGGCTGGGCTACCGCCAGGCCAGGGCCGAAGGCTGGCAGGTGCGCAAGGGCGAGAACGCTTCACACCTCTACGTGCCGGTACAGATCAAGACGAAGGGCGCGGACGGCGAACCGGTCATGGAACGCGACCCCGAGACCGGCGAGGAGAAGCCGCGCCTGTTCCAGGCGTTCAAGTCGGTGCCGGTCTTCAATGCCGAGCAGATCGACGGCATTCCGCCGCTGGTGCCGGATCGCACCGTCGAAGCCGACCTGCCCCGCTCGCGCGAGCTCGATGCGATCGCGGAAACCATGGGCGTCAAGGTCGTCACCACGGCCGACCGGGCGTTCTACAGCACGCCGTTCGATCGCATCGGCCTGCCGGCGCGCTCGGCGTTTGCCGACCAGGGCGGCTACGAAAGTACCAAGGCGCACGAGCTGGCGCACGCGACCGGACATCAGACGCGCCTCGATCGGCCGCTGGGCAACCGCTTCGGCACGCCGGCCTACGCCTTCGAGGAGCTGGTCGCCGAAGCCGCCGCCTACACGCTCTGCCGCAGCCTAGGCCTGCCCTATACGGGCGACAACCCGGACATGGA
>OFHJ01000269.1_pt1 | contig 21770 bp, 18 predicted proteins | sample 1522001 | NCBI WGS metagenome assembly OFHJ01 (sample SAMEA2464838, study PRJEB22497) | soil metagenome | biome: Grassland; feature: Farmland; material: Clay | place: Australia | collected 2013-02-01 | depth 1.2 m | reverse complement strand
TGGCATCCCGCATTTCACTGACAGCAGAGCACAGCCATGATGCCACTCAGTTCAACAGATTAATCACAGGTCATGAGGTGAAAGTATTTGCAGACAAGGCATACGATTCCAGGAAGATATTCAATCTGTTGAGGAATAATGGCACCGAGGCTATTATTCCGCTGAGGAAGAACTTCAGCACATTATCGCGAACATCTCCCCTCAGAGGTAAAACAGCAAGGGAGATCAGGAAACTGGGGGAAGAGGAATGGAAGCGTGTCCATGAATATGGAAAACGCTGGACTGTGGAGATATATTTCTCAGGTCTCAAGAGAGTCATGGGCGAGATCATCAGGGCAAGAAGAACAGATTACATGATCCAGGAAGTTGGGTTGAAGGTGCTCTATTACAACATAATGAGGGAAAACACTAGAACTTATGGGTAGTTATGCAACACAGTTTTAACTTTCTAAATTTTGACATTGTCAAGATTTAGTTGATTCTTTCAGGATGTGCAGGGCACAATAGAAAGCATGAAATATGATGTGGATATTCTATTACATGCGACTGAGGAAGGCGCCCTACACTGAGTTCAGGAGAGTTTCCACATCTCTTGACGATTATGCCTCATTGGATTCTTCTCCTCTCTTCCTGGTCAACAACATTCCCATGATGGACATGGAGCTCAGGGAAAATGATCTAATCACCTTCATGAATCCAATGTGCCCGCAGTGCCGCTCAAAGAATGTGGTTCGAAATGGAACATGCCTCAGGACCATGGAAAATGGCACAGTGTTCAGGGTTCAGAGATATATCTGCAATGACTGCAGATATTCATTCGTTGCAAGGCCTCCAAATTACGGTTATGGAAAGCATTACCCTGACGATGTCAGGGAGAAGAGCGTCAAGACCAGGGTGAAGACATCCCTGAGGAAGGCAGCAGACCTCTTCCGCATCATAGGAAACGTGATCATATCTCATGAAACCATCAGGAAATATGTTCCTTCCCCACTGGACATGGTGATGGATTCTTCCGGATATTTCGTGTATGACGAACAGTACGCACACATTGACGGAATGGAGAAATACAGGGCACTCCTGAAGGATTCAAAGAACGGAAACTTCGTGGAAGAGATACTGGACGACCTCAAGGAGGATACACTGGCAGGATTCTTCATGAGGGCACTCTCGAGGTTCGCTATCCCAAAGGAGATATTCATCACAACTGACGGATATCACTACGAATCAGTCCTGAAAGAGGTATCATCAAGCCTCAATATACGGATAAGGAGGCAGAGGTGCCTCTTCCACATTGAGAAGGACCTTGCGCACAGGATAGCCGATGCAAAGATGGAAGGTCATCTAGACATGGCAAAGAGACTGGTCAAGTACATGTTCTTCCAGAATAAAGCAAACCTGAATAAGCTCGGAAAGAACCGGGATGCGGTGTTGAAGCTCACTGAGGGCATGAGTGAGAGGGAGATCGTTGAAATAATGCTTGACAGGATCAACAGCCTCTATGGCGGTGACAGGATCATGGCATCCTTCCTCAAATGGGTGAAAAAGCACAGGAATGAGGTATTCCTGTATCTTCAGAATCCTGAGGTGGAGAAGACATCGGACCTGGCAGAACAGCATTTCTCAGTACAGTCATGGCTGTTGAAGCACAGGTTCAAGACAAAGGAAGGTCTCATTCGGACATCCTACTGGTATCACAGATACTTATCAACCGGATCTTGACAATGTCTGATTTAAGATACAAATTTCAGGAATTGAATGAATGGAATCGTCATTTTGATTCCATTATGTTTCATCCCTGAATTACCTTTGAAACACCGCCATTCTTTGATATCTCGAAAACGTTGTCCGCAACGGACCCCAGTTCCTTGTGGTGTGTCACTATGACCATCTGGGGTACAGGCGTCTCTTCCCCCTTGAAAGTGTACTGAATGATGTCCTTGAGGTTGTTTCGCCTGTCTTCATCAAGATAGGTTGTTGGTTCATCCATCACAATTGTCTTTATGCTCTCCATGACGTATGTGGCCAGGGACAGCCGCAGTGCAATTGCAAGGGCAACCTTCTCGCCGCCACTCAACATGTCTATGCTTTCCAGGTTTCCATTCTGGGAAACTTCAATGGCCATTTCCTCGTTAATTTTGACGTCATCGAAATCCAGGTTAAATGATGATGAGTATTCCCTTACCTTGTTGGTTATGTAAACTGCAGAATCCTTTCTTATGGCTTTCTGAATGCCATCACGGTCAAAGCATGCCCTTAGTCTGTTGATGGTACCTATGCTGTTCCTGATGTTTTCGAGGGCCTGAAGATCGCCTTTGAGTTTGGCAATGCCTGCCCCTAGATCCTGTATGTTTTTCTCCTCCGTCTCGAGTCTTGTCTTCAATGAGGACTCCCTGCTGATAGTGTCGTGGAGGCGCCTGTTGATCTCTTCATATTTTGCCGAAGCCTCGGAGAATTTCTTTTCCAGATCGGCAAAACCTGAAAGTTGTGCCTCCAGTTCCCTTATCTCACCCTTCAGCGATTCTATCTGCTCATTTTCAGATTTCTGTGTTGTATTGAGGGCAAACAGGCTCTGTTTCACATTCATGTGCGTTTTTTCCTTTTCCCTCATTTCCCTTATGCGCTGGCGCATGTTCGGATCCGGTTTGTAGTCAATGAGCTTCTCCATCTCCTGAAGCTTTGCCTCAACTTCTGAGATGTCCTTCCCGGTTTCCTCCAGCCTTCTCTTGAGGTCTTCAGGGTTTGAGGATGAAAGGGTCATTTCATATGATCTGTACTTGTCATAGGAGTACCTGAGCGTCTTCATTTTTTTCTCGATGTCAATTACCTCTTCCTGGTATTTGGAAAAGGCCTCGTGATCAGGCTTCAGTGACTGGATGGCTGCTTCAGTGTTTTTCTTCTCCTCCTCCAGATTTGTTATGTATTTTGCCTCAACAAGGCTGTTGTTCACGTCAACTGAGTTGAGGCTGCTGATTCTTCCTTCAATGAAAGATTTCCTTTCATCAAGTTTCTTCTTGGCAGCGGCAAGGTCATTCAAAGCCTTTCTGGAGGACTCTTCTTTGGTCGCGTATTCCCTGTCTATTCTTGCCCTGTGTTCTTCTGTCAGGTCCTGCAGGCACAGCGGGCACTTGGCGGAAGCTGAAAGAAGCCCCTTGTTGTCGCTGATCTCCTTGAGGTCCCCATTGATTTTGCCCACGTTGCCCCTGACTTCCTGGATCTTGGTGTCAATTTCGCCCTTCTGGGCTTCAAGCTCCTCCTTGAGCTTCTGTATTGTTTCCTGCGTTATTTCTGTAATTTCAAACTGGCCTTTCAGCCTTGTTGAAATTGTGCTGAGAGTGTTTCTCCTGCGGTCAAGCTCGACCTGTATTTCACGTACACGGTTCTCCTCGGACCTGTATTTTGCCTCTTTCTGCTCCAGTTCGGGCCTCTTTGCCCTCAGTTCATTGAGCTTGTTTTCGAACAGTGTGTAAGCCCTGTGCCCCTGTTCAAGGGATTTAATCTCAGTGGCCATTTTGTCCACCTGTTCCACTCTCGAGGACAGATCCTTGAAAAGTTCCTTCTTGGCCGGCAAGGTGTCAGATAACGTGAAATAATCACCTATTGCATCTGCCTTGCTGAGCAGCCCGCTGTCAATCTCCCTGGAAAGTGCTTCCAGCTTGTCCCGCAGATTCCTGATGTCAAGGCTCCTGCGATCTACCCTGATCTGCACCTGATCCAGTGATTTCTTCCTGATTTCTGCGGTGCCCGATATGGTCTTCAGCCCTGCCATTGATGACTGGACCCTGCTTCTCTCCTCTTCAGCCTTGTTCAGCGATTCTGTTATGCTCGACTTCTCATTTGACACAGTGCCGATTTCACTGTTTATTCTCTGTATTTCTGCCTCTTTCTCCCTGATTGTGCTCTCAATCTGGTCAATGTTTTCGGTAACATTTGAAAATGATTGAAGCCGGGATTCTGTTTCCCTTGACAGCTTTCCCAGTTCATCCGCGTATTCCTTCAGAAGGTTCAGGCCAAGTATTCTGCTGAAAGTATTCTCCCTTTCAGCACGAGTTTTGGAGATAAGCGTATCGATCTCGCCCTGTTCCACAAAAACAGAATTCAGGAATGTTTCCTTGTCAATACCCAGTATTCCGGATACAGTATCATCTACACTGGAAACTGTCCTTGCTAGTTCAGATTTATTCTTTTCAAGTACGGCATCCCTTGTCTTGATTCCAGACTTGCCCATGGACATGATTCTGGTGATACTGTACTGGTCTGGCCCAATCTCAAAATCCAGGGAAACCTCGAGATCCTGCGATCCCCGCCTAATGAGATCGGAGATCTGCGCACCCCTCTTTTCTCCAAAAAGGGCAAACTTGACAGCATCTATTATGCTGCTCTTTCCTGCCCCATTGTGCCCATAAATGACCGTGACCCCTTTGTCGAAATTAATAATCGAGTGATCGTGTGAAAGGAAGTTTTTCAGTTCCAGTTGCCTGATGATCATTTGCCACCTCCGATTCCAAGTTTTTCCATAAGCCAAATGATGGCCTCATCCTTGTCCTGCCTGGCATGGCGGTAAAATTCCTCTGCAAGTGCAGCTGTATCTGGTTCATCCTTGAAGTATGCCTTGATGTAGTCAGCTGCTGTGTCCATACCTGGTTTTGACTCGATTTCAACTGATTCTGAAAGGAATTCCGGGGGCCTGAAGTTCACCTCAGTAAACTTGGAAAGCTCCCTCCTCACATTTTCCTTGTCTGAATCACCGTTTATCCTGACGGTCAGTAGCGGTTTCTTCTGGCCAAATGATGATGAATGCTTCTCAATGGCATTCCTGATATCCTGTATGTAGCTGGCATAATTGGATTCGATGAGCAGCTGGTACCTTACAGACTTGAGAGGTATCCTCTTCACTTCCGGGATCCCATCCTTGAGGGTGACAAGATTCACCGATTTGCCCTGCTTGAGGAAGGCTGGAATTTCCCTTATGCTCTTCATTTCTGTTGAGCCGGCATAGGAGAAGAGAGGTGACTTGTCACTTCTTACAGCCCCATCATGGACATGCCCAAAGGCCAGATACGAATAATTCCTGGGAAGCTCCTCATACTTTGCCTCACAGGCATCGTCAATGAGGAAACCGGTAATTCCCTGATGGGATATGAGAATGGAATTCCTGTAGCCCGAAGTCAGAGTGTCTGCCCTGGCATACTCCTCCCTCAGCTGTTCTGTATGCGATCCCTTGAGGTTTGAGATGCCGGCAATCAGGACCTCCTCCCCGTCCTTGCTGAAGACTTCAGTCTCCACTCCATCATGGCCGAGCAGCTTGATTCCAAGGAAATCGAATATCTTGGCTGCAGGATAGTCTGTTCTCTTTGGACGGTCGTGGTCGCCCATGATCAGGTACATCGGTATGCCTGCATCCTTCATCTTAAGGGCAGTTTCCTTGAATTCCGTTAGCGCCCTGTTGCTGGGGCTCCAGGTGTCAAAGAGATCGCCCGAATGCACGATGAAATCCACATTCTCATTTACAGCTATTTCAATAGCTTCCCTGAATGCATCGTAGAAATCCTCTTCCCTGTCATCACGCATATATTGCCTGCTTCCAAGATGTGTGTCCGAAATGTGCAAGAATCTTATCATCTTAATCACCCAGGATTCTGGAAATCCTCTTCAAGTCGCCAGCGGCACTGTTCTTTTCTTCCCTTATTTTTCTCGATTCCTTGAGGAGGGAAACGACGTCGATATCTCCACCGCCCTCCTGGCTCTCCCTTCCCCTGACTTTCACGTTAACCGGAACTTTCACAAACTGTCCCACGAGAATAGCTTCACCAACATTAAGTGACGGTAGATCATCGATTACAGCCTGGCTGATACTTTCACCGCTTTCCAGGACAGCTTTCTGATCGAGTGGGTTGGTGATCCTCAGGATTATTTCTGAGTTGCACTGGCTCAACACATCCTGATCTATCTTTCCCGGCCTCTGGGTTATAACAACCAGGAATATCCCGAATTTTCTTCCTTCAGATGCCACCTTCTTTATTATCTGGGAAATCAGTGTGGAACTCCCAGGTGGAACAAAATTATGGGCCTCTTCTATAAATATGAATACAGGGAATTTGTACTGTGAAGTGACTTTGGCCTCATAGATCTCGTTGATTATTCTGTACGAGAAGTAATTGGCCAGAAACTGGTCCATTCCCGAGAGATCAAGTATTGACATTATGCCGGGCTGAATGTAGTCAGCCAGCCCGGTGGTTCTTTCCCCGAAGATCGTCTTCACCTTGTTCAGCAGCCTGAGCCGCCCCGCAATCCTGTGATAGTCCTCAGGCGGATCCAGCGCCTCAGCTGATCTCATGAAGTCTTCAAAATCCTTCTTTCCGTGCATGTTCTTGACCGAAAGCTCAACGGCCTTTCTCAGGTTGGTCCAGGACTCCTTTATTCCCATTATTTCAGCAACATCATCAGCTTCAAGGTCTCCGAACCTCAAGGTGAACTCATTGACAATTCCCTGCTGGAAAGAATCGTATCTACCCGTACTCAACGGTGTCCTGAAAACATTTATGGAACTGCTGTAAAAATTTTTCTTGTCTGATTTCCTCATGAGAACATAATCAGAGTGCGGATCAAGAACGATAATTGAGGCTCCCTTCTTCAGCAGTTCCTCCATCAGTACTCCAGCTGTGTGGCTTTTTCCTGCACCTGTCTGGGCCACGATAGCAACATGCCGCCTCATTCCGCTCACGCTCAGGGAGACCCTGACATCGGGCCTGTCAGCGAGTGCCCCTATATCCAGGGACTCGTCATCATTGAATCTGAAAATGTTCTCCAGCATATCTGCAGGGGCCCTGAAAACCCTGGTTCCAGGCCTGATTAGGTCTCTTGAGAGTTCAAGATTGCTTCCATCTACGGCACCCAGTGTTCTTGCAACGCATAAGTTAACAGAATAGTTGAGATCGCTTTCCACGTACCTGTTGATGCTCTCGTAATCCATGCTGTCATTGAGCAGCTCACTTTTTGATACAATGCGCTCAACCCTTCCCAGGACCTGTTTGCCATTTATCTCCATGTAAACATATTCCCACTTCTTAAGCCGGGTATTTTCTGATAAGACAAACCTGAAAACGTCTGAGGTGTTGTCCCCAACCACAAAACCTAGATCAGATTCTGAGTCTTGCACGTCTCTCACCTCTCGTTTCATAGAAACTGATTCCTATTTCCTTTTCAAAAGCCTTCATGTAAATATTCTCCACTTCACTGTTTCGGAATTTTACCAGCCGGTCTACATCAGCCAGCCAGATATTGTATGTCTTGAGATCTCCATATCCCCAGAACATCAGATTTACCAGATCTTCCCTGAGTGATCCACCTTCAATCTCATCTGGGACGGGATCATCCATTGACATGAAAACGTCCACTTTCAACGGTAAATCATTGAACCTTGGGACAAGGTGCGTTGTCAGGAGCGCAAATCTTTCCCCATCCTTGTCCCAGAGTTTCTTAACAGGCTGCAAAAGGGGCTTCGTATATCCTTCTGCTTTTGCAAGGGATTTCACGAGGAAATGGTCATTTGCCTTCAGGTTCTCCTCCTCATCCAGCATTTTCTCTTCCCCACTTGCCCTTCTGAGCAATGTTATAAGATACCTCCTGAACAGTGATGTTTCTGAGCTCTTCGCCATAAAAATTACCGGTATTCCCTTGCTTGAAGCTGTTTCAAGCATCTCCCCGAGAACGGAAAGATACTCCCTGTTGAAATCATTGAAACCTTCGGCATCCAGGGGCTTGAATTTCCTGAACAGGCGTCCGCTAAGCGACCCGTCCACGAGTATATAATCAGGGTTTTCTGCCCTTAACATTTCAAGAATGCTCAGATGCTCACTGTGCTCCATGAGCATTATTGTGAATCTCTGAAGATCATCCCTTGACACCGAGATGACCCTTGGAATGAAGCTTGGGTAAATCCTCTTTCCCAGTACTGTGTATGCACGGATGAGAATGAGTTTCTTCCCGTTATAAAGTTCCCTGATGAATTCAGTGCTATCGGTTGACGATACCTTTCCGGATACTGGTACGGGAGACGGTGCTGGAAGATAGTGCTCTTCAAAAACATCACCGTAAAGCTTCCGTCTCCATGAATCCCTTGACATCTCAAGGTCATTCTTTATTTGATCCCGGTTATCCCTGAGAAAATCAATAAAGAGACTGAAGGTATCTTTCATGTTGATTAGGGACAAGAACGGGTAACATATTAAACCATTTTCATTGCATGGTCAAATGAGCGAAAATGAGATCAGGGCAGTCTTGGCGGGTTCATGATAGGAACAGTTGTGAATGTCAGGATGAACATTACCAGTCCAATGATCCCAAGGGCGACCTGCCTTCCCCTTATGGGAGAATAATCATCCAGGGCAGGCGGGTGGGTAAGGCCCATGAATACAACAAAGATGGCGAGTAACCACCACCCGTTGTAACGGTACCCGATAACGAAAAGGAAGGCCACGAAAATATAGTCTATTATGGATGCGCGCTTGCCAAGCAGGCCCCTTACCACATGCCCGCCATCAAGCTGGCCGACCGGTATGAGATTCATTGCTGTGGCAAACATTCCGACCCATACTGCAAGAACCATCGGGAATATGGGTTCAGTCACGGCCGGGGTTGAAATGTGAAGGAGTGAATAGATGATTGGGAAATTGATGATGAAGGTGGGGTGTGCGTTTGGGATTGGGACAAACATGTGGCTCAGGTAGGATGCCACAAACAACAGGGGCAGTGCAGTGAGAAAACCAAACAGGGGACCGGCTATGCCGATTTCTACCATTGCCCTCTTGTTGGGTACCGGATCCCTCAGCGAAATGAAAGCACCGAATGTGCCTATCATTACAGGGAATGGTATGAAAAATGGAAGTGAAGCCCTGACTTTGTGCCTTTTTGCAACCAGGTAATGTCCCGTTTCATGAATTCCAAGAATGAGCATCAAAGGCAGGGAGAAGAAGACAAATCCATAGAAAATGCTGCTCCAGACCGATGCCCCGGTGATCGTGAAATATGATGCATACATGGAACCCACATAGATTGTTGAAATCAGGGTAAGTGCAAGCATTATGACGTTCACATACACCCCGTAAAAGCTTGTCTTCGGCCTTCTGGAAACTTCCAGGAAGTGTTCCGCGCCTTCCGAAAGGAAAGGTATGTATCCCTTTGGAACAAGTTCTATTCTTATCTCGTCAAAAGCATTGAAAAGATCAGGATTGTCGCTCTTGAAATAATAGAACCTTATGCTCAGAGGATTAACCTGTATGTCATATGTCGTAAGCTTGTTGCTGACCACGCCTACAACGTATTGAAGGTCATCGCTCTGGACCTTGGCCTCTTTAAAATCCTGCTCCATTGTATGCTCCTTTAGGGTTGACTTTTCCCCAGTTTAACGGGAGCTAATCACGTTTCATAGTTCCACTGACCCATGGGGAATTTTTCGTCCGTCGCTGATCGGGGGATCACAGCCTGATGGCACACCAGATGCTTCTCCCGAAGCCCATGACTAAACGAGTTTTCGTCCCAAGTCGTCATATGTGATCATGAATCACACATACTAATTATTGGGACGGCATACATATTATTCACCCCTTATAAGTCTTTACGGCTGAGCATATCGAATTTCCTGCAATTGGCAACAATATCTCAACGCATCTTGAAATTTGAAGAACCTTACGGGTCAATGTTCTTCTCCAGGTCTTCCTCAGCCTTCTTTATGTAGGAGCCTCCTTCCTTGACAATGTGCCCCAGCAATGGGCCAAATGCCAGTGTTATGATTGTTGCCAGAAGGATGAAGGAATAATAGGCCCAGATTGAGGTAAACATTGTTACAGCAGGGTCCGTGGGAGGGAAAGGAGCACCGTTGGTAGTAGTGACCATTGCAATATAATAGAAGGAATTGACCATTGACCAGCTTTCAGAAAAGTGTATAACAAGCGTGGCCAACAGAATGGAAAGCACGAAGATAAACGAGGTAAACAGCACCCTGTCAGATAATGGCGAGAGGGGGTGCTTTCTGTTTAGGAGATCACGTGCAGGCACCTTTTTTGCCATTCTGGAGTTATAAATTCAGGACTATTTTAACATTGTTTGTGTTGCACTGGCTTTGCGGGAAAATAATAATAGAAGCTTGCATTCTTGAAAACTACAGGGCTTGTAGTCTAGCGGTTATGACGTCGCTCTCACACAGCGGAGGTCACCGGTTCAAATCCGGTCAAGCCCATCCAATTCAATTAGCTGGTGTTTAATAATATAATTCGTGTTCACCAATTGTGCATTTCAGAAGTTCCATAAAACTCAGGACTGGTGTTTTGATCCTGCTCGCTTTTGTGATATTATCCTCATTCAACGGAGCTTTTTTCCAAAATACTACTGAATTACCCGCCAAGATAATTCTGCCAGGTGCTTCATCCGATTCTGTATTGAATTCAACCAACCTTCCTCTCTCGTATAAGGTCAGTGGAACAAACTCAAGTCTGCTTGGTTCCGCCCTGAGTTCAAACTGGACAGCAACAGGGAATTCCCTCATAAAAAAGGTTGAATCCCTGAAAATACCTGAAAAGGCCAAGCTTCTGCCTAATTTCAAAATAGCACCAGCCAGAAGCGGGAATGCATACGTTCCTTCCTATAAGGCCGGCCCCGCCCCCATGGGCATAGGCAGCTACGGTGTACTCAATAAAAGTGGCTCGCTGACCCCTTACAATTACAGCACTACCAGTTTTGAAGGTTCCGTCAACATCACGAATGCGAGCGAACTGAATCTTGGGATTGCCTCTCCCACCTCATACGGGATACAACTGAATGCGGTCCTCAATAATGTTACACTTTTTGGGGTAAAGGGATACCAGTACTGGACCCAGAATGTTGTTGCCTACACAGGTTCCAACCACACCCTCACCTTCATAGACAACATATGGAATTTCACCTCCCCTAATGCCGTAATAAATGGGAGCGAATTCTACAGCCACAATGGAACAGTTGTCCCGGGAGCGTTCTATTACACAGTTGGACCTACAATATCCGTATCCTTTCCCTTCACTTTGAACCTGTACCTGAACAGCACTGACTCAGGAAACCGCAATACCGTGTTCTTCAACTACTCACTGAATTCTGGGGGCCAACAGATGTCCGGTTCGTATGATGAAGTGCAGTTCAATTCAACACACCAGGGAACCGCCGCCATAGTGAAACCTGCAAATTTTGAGGTAAGCGGAAACACCCTGACCGGAACAGGATTTATTCCAATGGATGCAGAGATGATCATTGGAGGCCCTGGTGGCGGGTCATCAGCAGTATTGCAGAATATAAATGCCACAATGAACCTTGATTATCTGGATTCGAGCGGCCTTTACTCACCCGTTGCTTCGGCTTACTCAGCCGGTTCTGAAACAGGGGAAACCAGCAGTGGAATAAGTGAATCTTACACCGGTACCACAGCACACCTTACATCTGGACCCACTTTTGTCACGCCCTTATGGGGAATATCTGGCACCCAGGTTTACAGGACACTTTCAGGCAGTGTGGCACCCTCAAATTCATTTGTTTTCATCAACAATGGTACTACTGTGGACAATGGCACTGCACAGTGGGCTCCACTGGCCACCAATGGAAGTTTTGATTACGTACTTCCTTCGGGAAACTATTCCATTGAGATACTCCTGAGCTATCACAACCCACTGTATGAGCATGCTGACCTTTCCAATGGAAACCTGTCCCTGGGAAAGCTTATTCTCTCTTCTAATACCACAGCCGGACTTTACAGTCCTCTTTATGCCTATAACAATGCACAGCTTTCAAGCCTGAGCACCGGTGGTACAGGAACGTCCGCTAATCCTTACCTTGTTCCCGGGCCTTATTACTATTCCAGCATGGGTATTACAGTCAAGTCCCAGCTTGCCTCCGTTTTTTCCCAGATTAATGATTACCTGTTTCCCACCTTCAACGGAATTTTGGTATCAGGCACTACAGATTATGCTGTTTTTGATGGATTCCAGACCTCAGGTGGCAACCCTGTCTTTCCAGTTCTTTACCCAAGGTCCACCCTTTCCGCACTTACAAACTACTTCCAGGTAACGGACGGCAATTATCTTAACATGGTGTTTTACAATTCATCACACATAATCCTCAACAACAGCGTGATTTCGGGATGGTTCAGCGCTGCAGTATACAGCGGCCTTAATATGTACAATATTCCGGTGGTCGGTTCGCTCCTGTTGTGGAACACCACCAGTACTCTCATTGAGCACAACAACATACTCAGCGACGGCAGCGGAATCCTGGTTTATGGCCCGCAAAATGAAGTCCTGAACAACATCATATGGAACAACACGTTTGGCAACGGCAATGCAGTTCCCGCGGGGGCCTTCTTTGGTACTGATCCAATAGGGCTGACGCTGGCAGGAAGCGGGAACACTGTATACAATAATGTCTTCAACTCCGTAATTCCCATTGCCAGCATTGATGGGAAAGGTTCGGACATTTATACCGGAGGCAATGCAGTATATACAAACAGCTTCAACATCACCAGTGAACCTGCCTCGCAGTCCACCACCTTCAACGGAGTATCTCTGAGCGGTAGCATTCTGGGATTGCAGTACCAGTCAGGGAACTACTATTACAATTATTTTGGAAACGGTTCACAGCCATACAATGGAACTGGGGTAGGTTTCGCCTTCGATGGCCAGGGGGCACTGAATGGAAGCATAAACTATGGCTACGATTACTCGCCCCTGGTGAAGTATGGATACACGGCCAACGTTTCCGCAACTGGCCTTCCAGGTGGATACCAGACCTATTTCGACATCAACAATGGTATTTACCAGGTTGCTCCTGGAACATCGACCCAACTCTATCTTCCAAACGGTTCCTACGACATCCTGGGTTTTATTCTATATAACAGCCAGATGGAATACCTCCCTGAATCTGTCCTGGGAAACGTCAATCTTTCCAATGGTTATTTTGCTGTTTCAGGACCCCTTATGGATATTTTCATTGCCTATTCAGTCTACTACAATCTCACCGTTTCTGAATCAGGACTTCCCAACGGCACTCTGTGGGGTTTCTCTGTTCCCCAGGCAGGAATAGGATATACACTTACTAATTCCTCGCAGTCTCTTTTCGTTGCAACCGGCACATATGATATTTTCCCTCAGTCTGTTGCAGGTTTCTATTCCACACCAGAAATAGCCCAGATTATTGGACCCACCTTATTCACCGTATATTATTCCAACCTGTCCACCAGCGGAAACGCCACAACCTATTCCGTCAGTTTCACAGAGAATGGCCTCCCTGCAGGAACTGCCTGGGGTGTGCACATTGGCGGGAAGAACTATGTCACCGGAAACACGACCATCACCTTTATTGATGTCCAGCCTGGAACATACCAGTTCAGTGTCCTGAACATCTCCGGCTACTCCGTTGTATCCTCCGGGACATTTACTGTAGGCCCGCAAAATGCATCGGTTTACATCACATTCATGAAATCACAGGGATCGGGCTGGCCAATATATCTTGGAATTGGTGCACTGGTTGGAGTTGTAGCTGGTGCAGGGGCAATGTTCCTCAGGATCCGCAAGAGGTAGATTCGTGAACTGTGGCCCTTAAACAAAGTTAAGGAAGAATATACCCAGCACGGACAGGACCACTCCCAGAACAAATTTTGCCCCTATGCCTTCGCTTTTCAGGAAGATGTAGGAAAGGGCCACCGTGATAACTGGCGTGAGCGCGATAATTGGAACTGCTATGAAAATAGGCGCAAATGAGAGGCCGGTGTACCTGAGGACCTGTGCCATCCCGGAGGCTGTTCCTGCTATGAGGAGAAGCCTGATGCTGCCTGCCGGAATAGATTTCAATCCTGAAATTAGCTTCCTGCCCTGCATGGGGATGTAGGAAGCAAGCCCGATTGAGTATGCAATCAGTGTTCCGTCTATTGGGAGGTTGCTCAGTATTCCACCGTACCGGATCAACACGTCTGAAACCCCAACCATTATTGCTGCACCCAGGGGAAGGAGGAGATAAATGAGGGGAAAGGATTTCTGCGATTTCCTGTCAAGGCTTACAACAAGAATCCCGGCAGTGACAATCAGGTCACCGATCACATCAATCATGGTCACTTGCTCAGAAATTATGAGGATCGAGAATACCAGGGCAAAAATGGTCCTTGAGGAAACAATTGTTGCTGAAGTTGATGGTCCAACCCTTACTATGCTTGAATAATTCAACGTCCGGCCAACGGTGAAACCTGCAATTCCAGTCAGCGCATACGCCAGAACAGCAATGGAGGTCAGGTGCCCAATCCCGAATATTTCTCCCGTGGCGATGGAACTGGCCAGAACAGTTGTCTCCGATGCAACCATTGTGAGGAAAATTGAGGGCAGGACAAAATTGCTGATAGCGCCCTTTTTCACGAAGATGTTTGAGACTGAAAATGATAGTGCGGAACCGAATGAAAGTGCAACGCCGAGGAGAAGGTCTGTTGTCAATTTAGATAACCTTTAAGTTAGCAGGATTTGATTTCAGGCGATTTTATAGCACAATGGATCCATTATTCATAACTTTGTTCTAATTTTACTGTGTAAAATAAAAGGTGTGCTGAACACACCCGTGGATTTTCAGGCTTCCCGGTCGGCAGAGGACGGGGAGGCAGAATTTTCTTCACCTGTCTTTAGAAGTCCCAGCTGTCTTGCATCACGCATGGATTTAATGTAACCGAGAATGCCGATTACCACCACCACGATTACCACCATGAAGAATCCTATGCCAAGCGAGTCAAGGTTGTGGATCTTGATGCCTGTAATTATGCTCACGTTGTTCAGTCCCGGGAAGGCCAGGATAAGTATGCCTGCAAGGAAGAATGCCACTCCGCCATAGGTGAGGACATATCTTGTCATTCCCCTGGAAACTACCTGGAGCCCTTTGGCAGTGAGGTTCTTGCTCTTGGTAAGCCATGCTCCGAATCCTGCCCCCAGAATCACCTGCATTGTCATGGTGCCGAGGCCGAACAGGAGGCCGGGGAGGAATCCCAGATATATGGATGGCATTGCAGGCGCAAGAACTGTGTATATAATGAGTGCGAAAGCCCCGAATCCAAATCCTGCAAGGAGGCCATGGACAAAGGCAAGCTTGAGCGGTATTGGCCTGCCTTCATCATCAATAACAGGGTTGGACATGTGTGTGAGCTCTTTTTCTTCACGCTCATCGTTGTGCCTGTGTATTCCGAAAAGCCTGTAGAGGCTCTTTTCAAGGCCATGGAAATGGGCAACATGCCCCTTGTTTGTAATATAGATCCCTGCAAAAGCCATGCCGATTCCAACTACTATGTAGCTGATTCCGTCTATTGAAGCTGACATGAAAATTCCGGCAAGCGCCATGAACGCAATTTCAGAGAGTATTGCCCTCTGTAGGGTGAAACCGCCTGAAAAGGTCAGTCCAGCCTTCATTCCCTTTCTTGAACTGTAACTTCCGACCGCATATGAAAAGGTAATCGGCCATGTGTGCTCATCCGGCGTTATCCCATGTATTACTCCAAGAAGATAGGATGTCAGAAGAACCACGAGGAAACCTGTGTCAGTTGGATTCCAGAGATTGATGAATGACGTTGATTACACCTCTATAATGGGTTTGCCGTGTGGGCAGGATCTCGGGTTGTCAATTCTCTTCAGCACCAGTTCTGCATTCTCTGCAGGAATAAGGAAATCAATCTCACCTGCTTCCAGGCACGCATTCTTGGCTGAAACCCCGCTCTGGCAGAAAAGTGATTCAAATGTCCTGTGGACGAGAAGAATCTTCTTTGTGATCTCCCGGCCTTTCTCGGTAAGAACAACCATCCCGTCCCTTGCCTCCACATACCCTTTCAGGCGGAGGCGTTTTATGATGTTCAGAGCAGTGGGTGATTTTACTTTCATACTTTCGGCTACCTGATGCAGTCTCACCGGGAACTCGCCGTCTGACTCCTCCCTGAGGAATACCAGACAGTCCCTTTCACGCTTTGTAACTAAATTAGTAAGACTAACCATTCGTTAGTATACTACTAACATTATTAAAGCTTGTTATGAAGATGCCCCCGAAACAGTTTGCGATGTCCCCCCCTTGAGGCAACGAAGAGACATCATGCCTCCTGTGCAGGTCCGCAAGTCAAGTAAAATAGGGATGAAGCATTATTGGAGCTATGCTGGATCGACCCATGGGATTGGCCAATGCCGATCAGGTGGATTTCAACAACCTTGATGCTGTCCTCATAGATCTTGATGATACCCTGGTTGAATACAGGGCTTCATGCATTGCAGGATTGGCAAATGTCTGCAAGATCATGCCGGATCTTGCCGGTGTTGATCTGGCTTCACTTGAACACGATTTCAGGCTCATCCTCAGGGACAATTTGCCCTCCCTTCTTGACGGTAGGCTTACCCTTGAACAGGAGCGGAAATTGAGGATAAAGACGCTTCTTTCCAGGCATGGCATGGAAGTGGACGGAGAACTTCTTGAGGAAGTTGACAGAGACTTCCAGGAAGGTTTCCTGAACTCAAGAAATGTAATTGAGGGGGCGCAGGAGATCCTTGAGTTATGCAGGGAGAGAGGAATAAAGGTAGCAGTGGTCACCAATGGAGAGGAGAATATGCAGAGGGGTGTCCTGAAGGAATTCTCGCTGGACGTTTATGTCGATTACCTTGTGGCCCCTGCTTCATCCTCCGAGATCAAGCCCAGCAGGGACATATTCCAGAGGGCGTTGTCGCTTACAGGTGCGGACCCTGACAGAGCCCTGATGATTGGGGACACATACCACCGTGATATTGTTGGAGCACTTAACATGGGCATCACTCCAGTCTGGCTCAATAGAATGGAGGAGGAAGCGCAGAAGGATCCGAGGGTGATCGAGGTGAGGTCCCTCAAAGAACTGGTTCTTGAGAAACAAGGAGATGGCAGGCCTGTCAGTTGATTTGCACAGTGGCAGCCTGGATGACCTGATTTCAGGATACCGTCTTGAAGAATACCCGCCAATGATCAGCCCGGCCTTTGGAAAAGGGTCCATAGCTGACATACCTGGATACCTCAAGAGCAGCCTGGGGCTTTCGCCAAAGAGGACCCTGCCGGACATGATCAGTGGCACCAGGGAGGATGTTGATCATATGGTGTTCTTTCTCCTGGATGGATTCGGCCACAGCACAATCAAGTATCTGCTTGATAACTACAATGCCAGCAACACCGGAAGTTTCCTTGATAAAAGTGACTACAAGCCTGTCACAAGCGTGTTTCCATCCACAACTTCCACCGCAACAGTTACCTTCCAGACCGATCTTTATCCCATTGAACACGGCATAATCGGCTACATTTCGTACCTTTCTGAACTGGGAACCATGGGAAACATGATAACACTTGATCCATTGGGGATGCCTGGGCGCTCCTTACTCGACGGGGGATGGAGCGTGCCAGCCATAGACGAGAGTGGCACAATCTACCATGAATTTAGCGCCAACAGGATTGAACCGCACCTGTACCTTCCCAACGCAATTAAGAACAGCGGGATGACCAGGATAACAGGAAGAGGCTCTATCCTGAACCCATATTACACCTTATCACAGATGATGACGAAGCTCAGGAGAAATATTCAGGATTCCAGACGAAAGAGCTTCCATTACTGCTACATATCCAGTGTTGACACATTATCACACAAGGTTGGCCCCTACACTGAAGACACAGCAATGGAGATAGAATCCATCTTTCACCACATAAATGAACAGTTCATCAACAAAGTGTCTCCAGAAGGCAAAATTGGCATAGCAATAACCGCAGATCATGGTCACACAGTCATTCCCCACGAAAATGTGAAGGATTCCAGGGACGACGATGTACTTTCAGGAATGCTGAGAACACCTGTTGCAGGCGACTTCAGGGCACCCATTCTCAGGATCAGGGAAGGAATGATCGATAAGGCATTTGACCACCTTGAAAAGCATTATGGAGATAACTTCATGATAAAGACTGGCGGGGACACGCTGAAACAGGGGCTCTATGGAATTGGAACGGTTGCACCGGAAAACTCTGACCGTTTCGGCGACATAGTAATGTTTCCCAGGAAAAATGTTGGGATGTTTGACTCGGCCCTGGGAACACTGGACTTCAAGCTGAGGGGCTTCGACCTCATTGGGATGCACGGCGGACTCAGCGAGGAGGAAATGATTGTCCCATTCATAACCAGGACATTAAACAGCAAAAAATAAAGAAAAAAATTGATTATTTACTGGACGTGTGCTTCCAGGAACCACAGGTACTTGTCCGCACTTCTCGAAATCTCGGTGTAAAGATCTGACGTTGACAAATCGCCAAGCTCAGCTGTCCTGTCTATCATCTCTCTTATCCTCTTTGCAAACATTGAGTATCTCTTGACAAGTTCCTTTACATGATCAGTGCCGTTGGATGAGTGGCAGTCGTAATCCGGGAGATAGGATGTTTCTGCAGCCATTCTTACCGTTCCCAACGCATAACCGCCAAGGGATGTGGCTCTCTCTGCGAGCTTGTCGACAGATTCCTCGATGCCGTCAGCAAGCTCGTCGAACAGTTCATGGAGCTGGTAGAAATTTGCACCCTTCACATTCCAGTGCGCCTGTTTTGTCTGGGAGTAAAGGTCAGATGCTGCTGCAAGATCAACGTTCAGTAAATCAATGATTTCCTTCCTGTGTTTCTGTGGAATGTCTATGCTTGTATGGAATTCCATATCTTTCAGTGCCTTTCCTTTCATTGCCATGTTCTTATTATTTCAATCCGGTAATTAAAGGTTAAAGAAACAAAAGACCTCCAGACTGCTTCGTGAAAATACTTCGTTCAGGTGAACCGGGCTAAAATCCTAACTTCTATAACTTCAGGCAGAATACGGGGCGGATAACAATGCAGAAAGCACTATTCTATATCGTGGCTGGAGAAAACGAGAGGGGAAGGGCCATAATGGGCCTTCATGTGGCAAGGAGAGCAATAGAGTTCAAGAGATTTGCAGATGTCAAGGTGATAATACAGGGCCCCAGTGAAAAACTCATTGTGGATGAGGACCCTGAAGTGAAGGAACTGGTGAACTACCTCATAACAAACAAGGGCATAGACTCGGCCTGCAGTGTTATAGCCAAGAGGCTAAACATTGAGGAGCCCATCTTGAAAAGGGGTGTAGAACTCAAGCCTTCTGGCGAAAGAATGGCATCCTACGTGAACGAAGGATACGTTCCACTGATATTCTGAGTGCAAAACTGCGGTCAGGCCAACAATATGGCACCTGATCGCCTATAATTTTCCAAGCAGGACGTCAGCGGCAACCCCGAGAGGTTCCCACGCTGGCGAGAACGGTGGGGAATAGGAATAATCGATTCTCGTCAGGTCCTCTATTTTCAGCTTGCTGTAAAGTGCGGTAGCAAGAACATCGAGCCTCTTGGCTACGCCCTCCTTTCCGACAAGAACCCCTCCAAGGAGCCTGTGAGAGTTCTCGTCCGCAATCAGCTTGATCTTAAGCGGTGATGCTCCGGGGTAATATGATGCCCTGGAAGTGGATGTTATAGAAGATGATACAGGCCTGAACTTATTCATTCTTGCCTCCTTTTCATCAAGGCCGGTCCTGCCTATTTCAAGATCGAAAAGCTTCACCACTTCTGTTCCTGCAATTCCAGGATATGTTGTTCTTTTTCCTGCAGCATTTTCACCCGCTACCCTGCCGCTCTTGTTGGACCCTGTGGCAAGAGGGAAATAAACCTCTTTCCCCGTAACTATATTGGTTGTGGTTGCCACGTCTCCAGCAGCAAAGACCATTGGGGCACTGGTCTGCATCCTTTCATTCACCACGATGGCCCCTGACTTTGAAACCCTGATTCCGGCTTCTGCAGCGAATTGGCTGTTTGGCCTGACGCCGGTTGCTACAAAAACCGCGTCCGTTTCTATTTTTTTGTCTCCCGCCTTCACTGACGTGATCATTCCCTCCTTTTCCTCCAGGGCAGTAACGGGTGACTTGAGCATAAGATTGACCTTGTTCTTCTCAAGTTCCTTGGATATCATGAATGTGAATTCCTCGTCCAGGCCTCTCAAGACATTTTCGGAACGCTGTGCAACCGTAACCTCCTTCCCCATGTGAGTTAACGCCTCAGCTATTTCCATGCCAACGTATCCTGCCCCTACAATTACGACCTTCTGGGCACTTTCAAGGGATTCCTCCAGTGGGAGAAGGTCATCTATGTGCCTCAAGGTGAATACATTCTTTTTTCCCCTGAAAATTTCAGGCATGTCAGCTCTGGCTCCGGTTGCAATTATCAACCTGTCGTAGCGGTCATTGAAGATCTCGCCATTCCTGTTGACAGTGACTTCCTTTCTGGAAGTGTCAAGTTTTTCTACCCTTGAGCCCAGCTGCACATCTATCCTTCTTTCCTGCACGAATTTTGACACCGGATAGTGGATAAGGTCGTTGAAGTCCCTGACTTCACCACCCAGATAGAAAGGCATGCCGCAGGCAGAGTATGAAACGTGCTCTCCTGCCTCATATACGACTATTTCACTTTCTGGAGCATATTTCCTTACCCTGGAGGCTGCACTCATTCCTGCAGCGTCTCCTCCAACCACTATTACTTTCATCCGCTGATCAGTACATGTTAGTTGTAACTCATATTTATGGAATTTCTGTCTTGTTTCTGCGGTTTAATGATGTAAAGTTCCCTGTTTAAGTGAACATATTTAATTAACAATATATCTTCATTCAGAAAGGCACGAAATGGCGGATTTAGAGAGAACCGGACTCTGGGAGATATTCATCACCAACCTGATCAGGATCCTGAAGTTTGGCACAGTGGGCATATTCACTTTCGGCATAGAAGAGACGGTTATCGGAACCGGTTACACTCTTCTCGGCCCTGCCTACCTCATTCCTGTCAATGTTCTTTCGGTTCTATCCAGTGTCACTGTAAGCTTCCTCCTGAATGAAAACTGGACGGTAAGGCATGAAGGCTATCATGGCGGTGAAATTCTTGGCCTGCTCTGGAGATGGCTGAAGTTCCAGGGTGTCTATGTGGCTGGAAGTGCTGTAGGGGTCCTGGTTCAGTTGTCCATATACCACACTTACGGCCTTCATCCAATACTGGCCAACATGGTAGGGGCCATGGCCGGATATCCCCTGAATTACTTTTCCACCATGATCTTCGTATGGAAAATTAGGTTCTGGAGGCCTCCACCGCCTGGGGAGAGTCCCCCCTGATTGCCTATTGCCTGCCTTCCTTTCCGGTTCCGGATAGAAACCAGGCCATGGACTTTTCAAGCTCCTCCCTGATCTCGTAATACCTCACCTGGTTGATCTCGCCGGAAATCAGCTGCAGGTCCAGCGATTTAAGCCTGTTGTCAAGGTCCTCCAGCCCGTGGGAAAGGTAATCTTCTATGAATTTCGCCAGGGAGTCGTAAAAATACCTGCCAGTGGATGACAGTTTAAATTCCACCCTGGGCCTTTTCCCGCTGGTAACCCAGATCTTCTCCAGTATGCCAAAGGAGAGCATTTCTTTTATGTGCTTGTCAACAGCCTGTCTGGTGATATCAAGCCTTGCAGCAATATCATCGGGAGCCATTGGGTTCTCAAGCAGCCTGGACAGCATCAGCTTAGGCCCGGAAGTGAGTTTGTGGGCAATTTCATCCATCATCAAATGAGTACTCTGGTGAATTTTAACATTTTGGTTGTATCATTGAACTTATTTTTTGTATCAATCAATTTTGAGCTTGAGCGATTTAAATAATTTCTTCAAAATAATTATAAA
>OFHJ01000268.1_pt1 | contig 21782 bp, 21 predicted proteins | sample 1522001 | NCBI WGS metagenome assembly OFHJ01 (sample SAMEA2464838, study PRJEB22497) | soil metagenome | biome: Grassland; feature: Farmland; material: Clay | place: Australia | collected 2013-02-01 | depth 1.2 m | reverse complement strand
CCTGAATGCGGTCGGAACTACATACTGGGTTGACAGGGAGAATGACCTGGACATCGTGACGGCACTTTCTGGCTCGGGACCTGCATATTTTTTCTTTCTCACCGAAACTCTCACTCGCGTAGCGATCGATCTTGGGCTTGCTCCCGATACAGCAGCCGGGCTCGCGCAACAAACCCTGATCGGCAGTGGTCGGCTCCTGGAGAAAACTTCGGAACAACCGGAAATTCTAAGGGAGAGAATAACATCCAAAGGTGGGACGACAGCGGCCGCGCTAGCCTCGCTTGAAAGTGGCGGATTTCATGCCATCGTCGAAACAGCCCTACACCAGGCCGTAAATCGCGCAGCAGAACTTGGCGGTTCAACAAACTTTACTTCTCAATAAACCCTAGGCACAGGATGATCAAACATAGAACGCACGCTCATGGACGCTAATATCAATAACGGGGTGATTTTTCTGGTTAGTGCACTCTTACAGATTGCGTTAGGCGTCATGTTGTTGCGAATCCTGCTACAACTAGTACGCGCTGATTTCTACAATCCGATTTCCCAACTTGTTTGGCGTACCACACAGCCGGTTATTCGTCCACTCCAGCGGATCATACCCCGCTATCGTGCTTTTGATCTGGCGAGCATGTTGCTGCTTTACGGACTTGCCGTTCTGTACGTCAAGGTCATGGCTGCCCTGTGGGGACTAGAGGCTGGCTACGGCATCGTGCTGCTTCAGTCCGCATTAAAGCTCATTAGCCTTGCCCTCAACCTTTACACGCTCAGTCTATTTGCTCAAGCTCTGCTGTCTTGGGTAGGACCGGGAGTCAGCAACCCAGCTGCCAATGTTCTCTGGAGCCTTAACGAACCACTCCTGAGGCCAGTTCGCAGATTCCTGCCTCCGCTAGCCGGGCTTGACCTTTCACCGATCCCTGTCATGCTCGCCCTACAGGTTCTTGATCGGATTCTTCCTTTGAGTCCCTACCTGCATTGAACGGACGCAAATGAATCCTGCATGCCCTGCATTACAACCCGATAACGTCGGGCTTGTAAAGCCACGCAAGATTGTCATCGACCAGCCGCTTTCACTTGATTGCGGGCGCACATTGCAACGATCTGAACTGATGGTTGAAACCTATGGCGAGCTTAATACTCAGCGAAACAATGCGATCCTCGTGTGTCATGCACTTTCAGGTGATCACCATGCAGCTGGCTACCACGCATTGAACGACCGGAAACCGGGATGGTGGGATCGTTATATTGGACCTGGGAAACCGATCGACACCAACCGCTTCCATGTCGTCAGCCTAAACAATCTTGGAGGCTGTCGGGGCTCAACCGGACCGAACACCATCAACCCCGCTACTGGCTCACCTTGGGGTCCGGATTTCCCGATGGTCACAGTCCGCGACTGGGTCCGATCTCAAGCGCTGCTTGCTGATGTGCTTAACATTGAGTGCTGGGCTGCCGTTATCGGCGGCTCGCTTGGGGGAATGCAGGCGATGCAATGGGCGATCGATTTGCCAGACAGAGTCCGTCACGCGATCGTAATTGCAGCTGCCCCGCGTTTGACCGCGCAAAATATTGCGTTCAATGAAATAGCCCGGCAAGCCATCCTGTCGGATCCCGACTACCATGGCGGCCGGTATTATGCATACGGGGTTAATCCGGAACGTGGGCTCAAGCTGGCGCGGATGCTCGGACACATCACCTACCTGTCTGACGAAGCCATGCGAGCTCGCTTCGGGCGGCTATTGCGAGATACCTCGGAAGGTCGTTTTGCATTTAACTACGATGTGGAATTCGAAGTGGAAAGCTACCTGCGTCATCAAGGGCAAAGTTTCGTAAATCGCTTTGATGCAAACACCTACCTTCTAATGACCAAGGCTCTTGATTATTTCGATCCAGCTCGGGAATACAATGATGATCTTGCAGCGGCCTTCGGGAGAGCTCGCAGTGCTTTCTTGGTGCTTTCTTTTACCAGCGACTGGCGATTCCCTTCTTCAAGATCACGCGAGATTGTCGAATCCTTGGTAAAGGCGCGCCGCAATGTGAGCTACGCCGAGATTAGCTCGACGCTCGGACATGATGACTTTCTGATGCCTCTTCCAGATTATCAACGCTGCCTTGGAAACTACCTTAGGCGCATTGAGGCGGAGTCAGGACTATAAACACCCTACGTACAGACCTCGCGCTGTTATCGGAATGGATTGCACCGCAATCCCATATCCTTGATCTCGGCTGCGGCGATGGCACTCTTTTGCATCATCTTGCACGTCACAGACAGGTAACAGGGTACGGCCTGGAAATTGATCCTTCGAATGTTGCTGCCTGTATTGAAGCAGGAGTGAACGTAATCCAGGCTGACTTGAACCTCGGACTCTCTGGATTTGATGATGACAGCTTTGATACCGTCGTCATGACCCAAGCGCTGCAAGCGCTGGCGCGACCGGATCAAGTTCTCGCTGAAATGTTACGAGTCGGCCGTCGGGCCATCGTGACCTTTCCAAATTTTGGCCACTGGCGGGCTCGAATGGCACTTCTCGAGGGCATGATGCCAGTCACGCCAACTCTTCCCTATCACTGGTATGACAGTCCAAACATTCACTTATGTACCGTGCGCGATTTTGAAATCTTATGCCGTAAACGAGATTGGCTGATTGCACGAAGAGCCGTATTAGACCGAGCTCGTCGCGAAGGCCAGCTTATCCAAATTTTCCCTAATCTTCTTTGCGAGACTGCTATTTACGCGCTTGAGCGCAAAGCCTGACCGTTAAGTTTCGTTGCCATGCGCCCTCAGCTTGGCGCGAATGAAGTCAGGATCCTCAACGTATAAGAGGTCAGCGATTTTTCTTAGCTCATGCTCTTCGTAGGCATCAAGCCGACCATCAGCATAGGCAACCCGCCACAACATCTCCACGATTTCGCACCGGCCGTCATAATCAGTTTGGGCATTGAGCGTTTGCACGTAATCATAGAGAGAGACAATTTTTTCTGCCTTTGCGTCGGCACGATCAAGTAACGAGCATGCTTGCTGATAACTTAGCCCGAACCGGTCACCGAGCAGATCAACGATCGTCCGCTTTTCTGATTCGTCGATCCGGTAATCCGCTCGTGATAACTCGACTAATAACAAAGCTGTTGCGAAACGTCGGGCCTCCTCCGGGTCGACCTGTTCATTTTCGGTACCAAAAAGATCCCGCAATCGATCAAAAACGCTCATTGAATTCCATTGGCAATCAGTTTTGCTAAATTCGCCAAATAGGCCGCTTGCAGTTCTTCAGAGGCGATGTGTCGTTAACTCGCAGAACCGTTTAGTGAACAACAAAATGCAAGTCACTGTACCAAGCTTGCGCGTGATTATGCGAATTATCACAATCTGTCATGATGCCGACGTCGCTCAGCGAATGGACGCGCACCCTGAAGGCCTTATAAAAATCTTGAACTACATTCCGCCTAATTGTCTGCCAGCGCCCCTCACCAGTCGTACCGCGGCGCACGGGGATTATTTTTTCACGTCCCGTATATGGACTCGACCAATCAAATGCGCTACTGCGTCCATTGGACCAGACATAGCACAAAACTCTGAGTGTCCATGGCAACCAGCGAGTTCCCGTAACTAAGTAGACTCGTGCCGGAAAGTCATCCCCGCTCTCCTTCTGCTCGTTGATATGAGTATATATACGGTTGACTTTCCATCGCCACAGAAGTTCGGGCGTCTTGTCTAGATCAACCGAACCCTGCCACGCCAGCCCTGACGCACTGTTCATGCATTGAGCGTGCACTACACGCTCGCCGTCTTCAGTCACAATGGAGTACCGGGTAAGCGGTTCGTGGTCAAAGTCGTGTTGTGACCAACCTTGGAGGCCGCTTACAGAAAACGCCGGGGGATTGGATGCTGCGAACACTGCTATTGGTGTTGCGAAGGCAGCACCTATCAGAAGCCTCCCAATGGTTCTGAAGCATTTTGTCATGCAGATAATCCCTGCTCCACGAGAAAATCGATGACTGCTTTCTGCAAGTCGGCCAAATGGCCTCCATAAAAATGACCTGCACCATTGAGTGCCACTAATTTGGGTGGCGGCCGATAAGTCAACAATTGGCGCTCGGTTTCAACGAAATCTACGATCTCGTCGTCCCGGCTATGAACGGCCAGCCAAGGGCAACTCGGGGGCGAAGGCAGAGACATTTCGGTCTGCCCGAATTCGGCGCGCACTCGTCCCAGTGGAATGCTTACGCTGATTAACCATGCCGGTTTTGCCGATGAGGCTGCGCATAAGCTCACGTATGCACCAAAGGAAAACCCGGCCAATAAAAGTGGTAACCCGGGCTTTTCCTGACGCACCCAATCGATCACGGCAAGCGTGTCGTCAGTTTCACCACGTCCGGCATCGTAATGACCTTCGCTGCGCTCAACGCCACGAAAGTTGAAGCGCACAGTTAGAAGATTGCACCGTCGAGCACTTGAAGCGAGCGAATAGACAACCTTGTTAGCCATTGTCCCGCCGTGCAGTGGATGCGGATGACATATGACAGCCAAACCTCTGGGTTCATTCTTGGGCATTGTGATCAACGCCTGCAGCAGACCTTCTGGTCCGGATAAGGCAGCTTCACGACTGTTTCCCGGGTCTGGCAATACGATGGTTGAGGGCTGAAGTTTTGTCATGTCTGGTTGGATTCACTGAAGGTCTAAAATTGCCAAGCGATAGCCTCTTGGCACGTTTTGTACGATTTCAGCACAGTGGTCAATTAATCAAAAGCGTTCATTATTGTAACCGGCCCAAGCAACAGGGCACGCAACGCAAATATTCGTTGTGTCTTTGCTGACAGCAATGACAGCTGGTTCTCGATAGGCGCCAATCTACGACTTATTTCACATTGACTGGCACGCTTTAACCATCACAGGCGACAGCAGATATTTCTCCAACTAATGTGTGCCATCCGTTATCCTTAACCTCAGAGAGATGCCAAACGCCCCTGACGCGTCCCGTGGACGCAACGGTCAGCGTTGGCGCGGAATTATCCAGCTGTCCCGGTGCGTTTTTTATAGGCCAGTGATTTTGGCCAACGGAACCATGGAAAGCTGGAAGCTTAACTGAAACAATTCGAATTAAATGCTAGTGGAAATCGACTTTGATCGGCTTGTTTGCTCCGATGTGAAAATGCAAGGCGGACGCACCAGAAAAACCGTCCGCAATTTTTAATGGCGGAAAATGAGCTCCTGAAAGGTCGTGTCGGGATCGTCGGAGGTGCGTACACTGCTCACTTCACCGACGGCGTGGCCTGCACGACAGGCCGATTTGATCGCCGGGAGAGGCAGAATAAACAGACACCGAGTACATGATCTGATCCGTGCAGAGCAGTTGCCATGAAAAAAGGCCTGATTCCAAAATGGTCACAACGAGGGGTGCGCCTGCGTACGTTCGCAGAGCTTGACTTACGGTCACTTGCGCTATTCCGCGTAGCTTTGGGACTTATGCTCCTCGGCGATCTGACTCGACGGGTGCATGATCTTTCAGCCTTCTACACGGATTCGGGTGTCTATCCTCGCAAACTTCTCGCGGGACCGGATGGCCTATGGAGAATCAGCCTTCATGCAGCCAATGGACAAGTGCTATACGAATTAGCGCTGTTTCTACTGGCATTTGCTGCGGCTGGTGCACTGCTAGCTGGCTGGCAGACACGTCGTGCAACATTCATAAGCTGGGTTCTTTTTGTTTCTCTCCTGAACCGCGTTCCTATATTGGTCACACCCGGCGAAATGCTGCTGGCAGCACTCCTTTTCTGGGCAATCTTTTTGCCGCTGAACGTCTACTGGAGTGTCGATGCAGCAACCACGGATCTCGCGTCAACTGCAAAGAGAAAAGTCCATTCGAGCTGGGCTTCAGTTGCCATACTTTTTCAAATGATCGCTTTCTTTACCATAGTTACGGTCAGCTTCCGGAATGGCTCCCCCGTTCATACCTTTCTGGGACGTGAAGATTACCTAGGCGCTGTCGGACTATGGGTTAAGCGCCATGCAGTTATTACGCGCATAACCGTGGATGGGGCAACGACGGTCGGTCTATACGCTCCTTTTCTTTTGCTTGTTCCAGTGTATAACCTGCGACGCTTTGCTGTCGCTGCACTGGCGTTAGTCCAACTGGGCGCCGAAATTATCCTAAAACAAAACTGGCTGGGGTGGGCAGCATTGATCGGGCTGATTCCATTGATTGATTCGGGCGTCTGGAACCAGCTGTCTCGAATCTTCATAAAAGACACTTCACTCCGCATCTACCATGATCGCAACCGCGCGCACGGCTTGCTCAGGCACCGACTGTTGCAAACTTTCTTCATATTGCCAACCGCTGAACTTCGAATCGCTCAAGATGAACCCAGAACGAATACGTTGCTTCGAAACAATCAATCTTGGATTGTCATTGACCGCGACGAACACGCCTACCTGCGCTGGGATGCTTTCGTCTTGCTTTTGCGACGATCACCGCTGCTTGGCTTGATCGGCTGGACATTATCGCGATTGCCGGTCGCAGCTTGTGGGAACCGATCTTATGATCTGATTTCCCACCTTCGGAGCACTGACCAACCATGGAGTCCACGCTCTCCCACCGACACAAAATTACGCATTGACCGATTCGTGGTCCCTGCCTGCGTGCTCTTCATGTTAGCTGCGAATCTAGATGCTTTAGGCATTCTCCCTGCCACGGCTGCCCGAATCCTGAATCCTCCCGCTCGCCTCCTGCGGTTGGACCAAAAATGGAACAATGCACTGCCTAAACCTGCTGGCTACGGAAATGGCTGGTTTGTTGCGCCAGGCATATTGGCAAATCATCGGATGGTCGACGCAATGCGGCCAAAGATTCCTCTGGATTTTTCGGCTCCCCCTGAACTCTCGTTGCTACAAGGCAATCTAGACTGGCATCGCTATCTTGACCAGCTACGAAATCAAGGCATGGAACGTGAACGCGCCCGATATACACGATTCCTCTGTCGACAGTGGAATCAGCGGGATCGTCTCTCCCGGAAACTTCTATCAGTACAACTGGTTTATCTATTCAAGACGTCTTCTTCAGACGAGAATAACCAAAGAATTGAACGGGAAATATTGTGGCGACAAAATTGCGAGGCAAAGACAACCAGAATACGCGGCCTCTGAAGGAATCGCTTGTTGACATCGGTGCGAATCTGGCCGACAAAATCTTTTCAAACGACCTTGATGCTGTCCTGGAGCGAGCTTGGGATGCCGGATTACGATGGATCGTGGTGACCGGAAGCGACCAAGAAAGCAATGAAAGCGCCTTTATTCAGGCCTGTAAACATCCGCAACGTCTCTATGCAACAGCAGGACTTCACCCTCATCATGCCGAAAGCTGGGGGGCGGATATTGCCGCCCAAATTCACCGATTGGCACATAAACCTGAGGTCGTTGCGATCGGAGAATGTGGGCTCGACTACTACCGAGAGCTGTCACCACGACTGATCCAAAAGACGGCGTTCAGGGGGCAACTGGAACTTGCGGTTACGTCCGGCCTGCCGGTCTTTCTGCACCAGCGCGATGCACACGAGGATTTCATTGCGATCCTTCGCGAATTCCGGCCCTACTTAAAAGAATGCGTTGTTCACTGTTTTACCGACAACAGGGAGGCTCTTCACGACTACTTGGCTCTGGATTGCTATATTGGCATTACCGGCTGGATCTGCGATGAACGCCGTGGATCGCTGTTGAGAGATGTCGTTCCAGAAATCCCGCACAACCGTCTACTGATCGAATCGGATGCCCCGTACTTATTGCCCCGAAGTATGCGGCCGCGACCCAGCAACCGTAGAAACGAGCCTGCCTACCTTCCATGGGTCGCTCAATCGGTGGCAGAGGCCCGCAAAGAAGATTATTCCCGGCTAGCAACACAAACCACCCGGAATGCGGAATGTTTTTTTAAAAACAAAATCAAATGAGGTCAGCACAACACGCACAGGCATCAAGATAATTCTGCCAGAACACTATGCTAGCGAAGACGTCCAGTAACCCATTCAATGGGGAGGCCGGTGACACATTACATTTGACAGGGACCAGGAATGTTTCGCCAACAAACTACGGTTTGAACCTTGCCATTATCGTATCTGGCATCTTCGCTGCCGCGGTTCACTATTTTCATGGCCTGTCGATCTCATGAATCCAGGTCCGTCACCGCACCTCGGCTAGCCGTTCCTACTTGTCGCATGTATTTGGCAAGCACGCCCCGCTGATAACGCGGTGGGGGCTGCTTCCATTGGCGACGACGATCACTAAGCTCCTCATCTGATACGTTGAGTCTAATCAGCTGATGTTCGGCGTCGATCGTAACCGAATCTCCCTCATGGACCAAGGCAATCGTTCCACCAACATACGCTTCGGGCGCAACGTGCCCAACCACCATTCCCCAAGTTCCGCCAGAGAATCGTCCATCTGTGATAAGGCCCACGCTATCAGTGAAACCCTTGCCTACGAGGGCAGCAGTCGGACTCAGCATTTCGCGCATGCCTGGACCACCTCTTGGCCCTTCGTAGCGAATCAAGATAATATCGCCATGGTGAATCTCATCATTCATGATTGCTGACATCGCCGCGTCTTCGGAATCAAACACACGTGCGGGACCGGTGATGCTGTGTCGCCTCAAACCCGTAACCTTGGCCACACATCCCTCTGGAGCGAGATTCCCCTTGAGAATCGCCAAATGCCCACTCGGGTACAAAGGGCTATCAACTGGTCGGATCACATCTTGGCCCACCGGAGGGCAATCAGGTATGCTCGAGAGATTCTCTGCCACCGTCTTTCCTGTGATCGTCATGCAGTCCCCATCGATCAGGCCTTGGCATAAGAGCAACTTCATCACTTGCGGGATTCCTCCTGCTCTGTGAAGATCCGTTGCCACATAGCGACCGGATGGCTTTAAGTCACATAAAACCGGCACACGTCGCCGTATAATTTCGAAATCCTCAATAGCCAGTGGCACTTCAGCCGCCGAAGCAATCGCCATCAGATGAAGAACTGCATTTGTTGATCCCCCGACCGCCATCACGACGGCGATGGCATTTTCTAGCGATCTTCTTGTCACGATATCCCGTGGCTTCAAGTCATTCTGGAGTGCTGAAACCAAAGCAGTCGCCGAATCTGCAACAGAATCGCCTTTCTCTGCATCAGGGTTAGCCATGGTCGATGACGAGGGCAATGACATGCCCATTGCTTCGATTGCACTGGACATTGTATTTGCGGTGTACATGCCGCCACATGCACCAAAGCTCGGACAGGCATTCCGTTCAATCCCTTCGTAGTCCGCTCGCTCCATGTGTCCCGAGGAATATGCACCGACGGCTTCAAAAGCTGAGACGATCGTCAGTGGCACGCCTTTCCACTCGCCTGGCTTGATGGTTCCACCGTAACAAAACACACTGGGAACGTTAACTCGAAGCATCGCCATCATTGCCCCGGGCATGTTCTTATCGCAGCCACCGATTGCCAATAGCCCATCCATGAACTGACTTTGGACCGCTGTCTCAATCGAATCGGCAATCACTTCCCGCGACACCAAGGAATATTTCATGCCTTCAGTTCCCATTGAGATTCCGTCGGTCACTGTCGGAAAACCAAACAACTGGGGCATTGCACCCGCCGCTTTCAACCCTGCACTGGCGCGCTCTGCCAGCGACCCTAAGCCGGCATTGCAGGGATTCATGGTGGAATATCCGCTCGCCACACCGACGATGGGTTTCTCAAAATCATTATCAGTGAATCCAACCGCGCGCAGCATGGCTCGATTAGGGCTTCGCGACACCCCCTCAGTTATGGCTTTGGAGCGACGATTCAACGCGTTTGGTTTTGTCATGGAGATAATTCTCGATTCTTACTTCTATAGAGTCGCAACCCAATCATAAAGACACGGTCCTGATGTCATGCCACACCGAGTCTTCTATTGTGTTCGCCTTGCACCTTGGCAACTGGCAATCCACAACTCAAAATGGCGTAGTGCGACACCAGGTTCCCGTGAATCAACCAAAGGGCGGTGATGCACGCTGTAGCTCGCCGCCCGCACAAATTGATTTATACGGCACCGCCAGTTACTGCACCGATATCAGTCGGATGGCTTTACCAGACGGAGATAAGGCTTGAGCGCCTTAAAACCTTGCGGAAAGAGCTTCTTCGCCTCCTCGTCCTTAACGGTTGGAACAATAATGGCCTCATCCCCTGGCCTCCAGTTAACCGGAGTCGCCAACTTTTGGCGGTCCGTAAGTTGCAGGCTATCGATCACACGAAGAATTTCATCAAAATTTCGCCCAGTGGACGCCGGGTACGTAACTGTTAGGCGGATTTTCTTCTGAGGGTCGATGATAAAGACGCTCCGCACAGTCAGTGTGTCGCTGGCATTAGGATGGATCATTCCATAAAGAGATGCGACTTTCCGGTCCGGATCTGCAATCATCGGGAAATTGACCGCCTGTCCTTGAGTTTCCTCAATATCCTTACTCCAACCATAGTGGTCTGCCAGCGGATCAACGGATAAGCCGATGACTTTGACCCCGCGTTTTTCGAATTGTGGCTTCAGCTTGGCGGTATAGCCGAGCTCAGTAGTACATACGGGCGTGTAATCCTTCGGATGTGAGAACAGTACGCCCCACGACTCCCCCAGCCAGTCATGGAACCGGATCTTTCCCTCAGTCGTTTCGGCCTCAAAATCGGGGGCGATATCACCTAGTTGCAATGCCATTTCAATACCTCCTTGAAAATAAGGAACGGCTGATGTCTTCACCTTTATCAAAGCTTGTCTGTCGGCCAGAACCGGCTTGCCTAGCTTCGAATAGCAAAAGGTGATTTTCGCACTACTCGTGACGAACGCCAAGGCATCCCGGCTTCACAATGGCAATACCTTGGCCATAACGCAGGATCAAAACCTGAACTTTTTGACTGCACTCAGACTAACAGAGCAATATTCCACAGAAGACAACGAACCTCATACGACATGCCTGCTCCCGATTGTCTGCTGGTGCAAGTCACCTGCCCCGACGGTAACGCGGAAAGAATTGCGAAAACGCTGGTCGAGGCGCGCATTGCTGCCTGCGTGAACATTATTTCCGGGGCGCGGTCCATCTATCGATGGGATGACAAGGTCCATACGGATTCCGAGTCACTTCTCTTGATTAAAACAACACGTCTTGCATATCCGGATGTAGTGCAGATGGTTGTTGACCTTCACCCCTACGAAGTGCCTGAATTGGTAGCATTCGATATCACAGATGGACTCGAAACGTATCTCTCGTGGCTGCAGGAAGCCGTGTCACCATAAGGATGTTAGCGCAAGAAACCAGCCAGCCACGGGCCACCATGAATATCTCGCATTTCCATCCACGAATTTTTGCAGCGACATTGAGTCCTTTATCTAGCCTTGAATCCTTATCTAGCCTTTTTCTGGCGTGATCTTTTTGGCAGGTGTACACCATGATTTCAGTTTTGCTAGCCAACACTGGAATACAAATCGCAGCTTCGAAATTTTTAATCTTTACACGAGCAAACACTGCACATTCCCAACCGCGGACCAATCCAGAATCATAAGTTATGGACTCATGTGATCGAATGAATGCTCGAAAAACATCTGATCAATATCTCACTCACTCCCATTTCTGGCCAATATTTGGCAATGTGCCGAATGAGATTTATTAATGAAACGGGAATCATGGATCTCGATCGGGATATTTCTCGTTGGAGTTTTTGCCATCATTACTACCGTTACATGCACTGCACATGAAACGCATTTGCACCCGACGACAGTCACACAGAATGAACTTAGAACAACTAAAAACTCCATAAAGCTCACTAATGAAATTACGCTTCTCAATCTAGACGGTCATCCAACTCCTTTTTCCCGTTGGCAGGGCCATCTATTACTCATCAATTTCTGGGCCCCTTGGTGTTTGCCTTGCCGTGAGGAAATTCCAGCGCTACTGATGGCTCAGAGAAAATACGGGCGGCATGGATTCCAAGTTGTCGGGGTCACGGTTGATACCCCATCTGCGGCGCGACGCGGCGCTCGATTCCTCGGGATTACCTACCCGGTACTCATCAGTCGAAGCCCGAAAAAAATCATCGAGTTAATGAACAAGCTTGGCGACAATAGCCTAGGCGGCCTTCCATTTTCGATCCTAATCAGTCCCCGTGGCCAGGTCATCGAGCGGCACATTGGAGCCTATTCTTCAAGATTCCTGAATCGATTGATTTCAGACTACCTGCCGACCTCATAGGCCCGTTCTGCAGCCATCAGTTGCAAATGTCTGCCAAGTGCAAGTATTTTGTACCCTAACTCGGGATCAGGCAGAATACGGTTCTTTCCGTTCAAAGGCGCGTGCGTTGAGTACCATCCTGCTTGTCAATGGTCCAAATCTGAACCTTCTTGGCATCCGAGAACCGTCTGTCTACGGTCACGTAACCCTAGAAAGTCTGGAATTGGATCTGACTACGACTGCAAAGGCGATGGGGCACGAATTGCTCTGTTTCCAGAGCAATCACGAAGGGTCGCTAATAGATCGATTGCAACAAGCTCACCGAGAGGATGTCGATTTTATCCTCATCAATCCAGGTGGATACGGCCACACCAGTATCGCATTGCGAGATGCTCTCCTGGGTGTTGCGATCCCCTTCCTGGAGATACACCTCAGCAACATCTACGCGCGGGAACGATTTCGTCATCATTCATATCTGTCCGACACAGCAGCCGGCGTAATCGTAGGCTTAGGTGTTGATGGCTACCGCTTGGCATTGCATGGGGCGCATGCCCTCTTGCAGCGGCAGGCCTAAAGAAACCTCATATTTTCGCGACAACAGCGAGGAACTTAATGGACCTGCGCAAAATCAAGACACTTATCGAGCTAGTAGAAAGCTCAGACGTTGCCGAACTCGAAGTGCGTGAGGGAGAAGAATCGGTTCGCATCTCTCGGCACAGCACTTCGACACAATCAGGCGCCATGCCAATGACGTTGCCGGTACCCATGGCACATTACCTTGCCCACCCTCAACCAATGCAGCCACCGGCTGCACATAATCTACCGTCGGGCCAAGGTGTTTCGCCATCCAGCCCTACCAGTGAACCTGAACAGTCGCCTCTTCAGGAAACTCCTCATCATATTGTTCGATCCCCAATGGTTGGGACGTTCTATCGTTCAGCAAGCCCGGGGGCTAAGCCTTTTGTTGAAGTTGGACAAACCGTGAGGCAGGGGCAGACTATTTGCATCATCGAAGCAATGAAGATGCTGAATCAGATAGAGTCTGACGCCAATGGGGTCATTTCAGAGATCCTAGTGGATAACGAACAGCCCGTGGAATTCGACCAACCGCTTTTCACAATTGTTCCAACGTGAGTTTCCACATGTTCGAGAAAGTATTGATCGCCAATAGGGGCGAGATCGCGTTGCGCATACAGCGTTGCTGCCGTGAGATGGGCATTAAGACTGTTGCAGTCTACTCAAGCGCAGATCGTGACTTAAAACATGTACTGCTCGCTGATGAAGCGGTCTGCATCGGCCCGCCCGCCGCAACAAATAGCTACTTAAACATGGCCGCAATTATCGCTGCTGCCGAAGTCACCGATGCGGACGCCATTCATCCTGGTTATGGTTTTATGTCGGAAAATCCGGATTTCGCGGAGAGCGTCGAGAAATCAGGATTTGTGTTTATTGGTCCAAAGTCCGAAACCATCCGACTGATGGGCGGGAAGACAGCGGCAAAGGCCGAGATGATTGCTGCCGGAGTCCCTTGTGTCCCGGGGTCAGATGGTGTGCTTCCAGATGACGAGCAGCAGTGCCTCAGGATCGCCGAGTCGGTTGGTTACCCTGTCCTGATCAAAGCGGTCTCCGGTGGAGGTGGCCGGGGAATGCATGTGGTCAACGAACCAGACCGTCTCGTCGAAGCCATCGGATTGGCACGAACGGAAGCCTTGGCTGCATTCAAGGACAGCTCTGTGTTTATGGAGAAATACCTTGAGAAGCCACGCCACATAGAGTTTCAGGTTCTTGCCGACACCCACGGAAATGTCGTGCATCTTGGAGAGCGTGATTGTTCGATGCAAAGACGCAATCAAAAAGTGGTTGAGGAATCACCCGCACCTGGAATTAGTGAGGAACAACGTCAACGAATTGGTGCGCTTTGCGTCGAGGCGTGCAAACGCATCGGCTACCACGGCGTAGGGACAATGGAGTTTCTCTATGAAGACGGTCAATTCTATTTTATCGAGATGAATACCCGAATCCAGGTAGAACATCCGGTCACTGAGATGGTGACTGATGTCGACTTGATGCGCGAACAGATCTGTGTAGCTGCAGGAGAAGCACTCCGTCTTCGACAGGAAGAAATTGTCATGAGAGGGCACGCCGTGGAATGCCGGATTAATGCGGAGGATCCATTCCGATTCATTCCTTCGGCAGGGGAAATCACAAAGTATCATGCCCCCGGAGGGCCCGGAATTCGAGTCGATTCGCATGTCTATGCCGGATACAGAGTGCCTCCATACTACGATTCAATGATTGGCAAGTTGATCGCTCATGGGTCCAAGCGCGCATCGGCTCTAGCGCGGATGCGCACCGCACTATCAGAAATGTTTGTCGACGGCATTCACACCAATATTCCGTTGCAACGAAAAATTATGGAGGACCCCGTATTCATTGATGCCCAACATCACATTCATCACTTGGGCGAACAGATAATCCGCTGGAACGACTCGCTTTCCTAGAGTGCGAAAATTGATCGTTGTCGCGTAGGTGTCTGGTTCGTTTGGCTCGAAAGGCATGTCTTGGAACGAACTTGTAGTCAATAGCCGTTACCCCGATTTCGTGGAAGAACTACTGATCGCCGCTGGCGCCCGAGCGGTCACTCAAACGAATGCCTCCGATGAGCCCCTTTTTGAACCTCTGCCTGGAGAGACACCACTTTGGACTCACACATTTACGACTGGCCTCTTCGAGGCTAATGCTGACCTGTCTCGGATTCGCGATTTTCTGACGCAATCACTTCCGAGTGACGATGATCTTCACTTCGTCGAACGCGAAGTAGGCAATGAAGATTGGATACGTGCATGGCAAAAGAATGCGACAGCGCTTCATTTCGGGAAGAGACTCTGGATATGCCCAAGCGGACAGAAAGTCCAGGAGCCTGGTGCAGTGCTGGTTCACCTCGATCCTGGGCTGGCATTCGGGAGTGGCAGTCATCCTAGTACAGCGCTCTGCCTTGACTGGCTTGCCAGGGCAGATCTCAACGGCAGCCGAATACTTGACTACGGGTGCGGTTCAGGAATTCTAGCGGTGGCTGGACTGAAGCTTGGCGCAAGGTACGCTTTAGCGACAGATATTGACGCGCAGGCACTCCTCGCTACCGCCCAAAACGCATGTCGCAACGATGTCTCGCATCGGCTCACAATCGAAAAACCAGAGGCGCTCAACCAATATAAGCAGGGGTTCGATATCATTACCGCAAATATATTGGCGAAGCCGCTAATTGACCTGGCACCGAGATTTTCACGTTACTTAACCCAAAGTGGCCGCATCGTGCTCGCGGGCATTCTTGACCGCCAAGTCACTGAAGTTTGCGAAGCGTATAGAACCTGGTTTCGGTTCGATGCACCAACGGTTCATGAGGGGTGGGCCCGGCTCGTCGGAAGACGTTGCATATTTTGATCACAGACCGTTAACTGTCCATCAAAAATTCTTCGCTGTTTTCACCGCACGTAAACGAGTATTATCGTAGTCCGTCGATGACGACGTCATGACAATGGATCGTGAAAAGAATACAAAGGGATGTCCTCTCCACATGCGCCACCAAGATCCGGATCCGCCGAAACATCTTCAGAAAAACAAGACATCGAAACCGCTGTGCCACACTGTTGCGGATTGCCTGGACGATTATTTCCAAACACTCGAAGGTCATACACCTGCGGAACTTTATGACGTAATATTATCTCAAGTTGAACCCCCTCTATTAAGGGCGACACTTCGTTACTGCGGCGGCAATCAGTCGAGAGCAGCAGATGTGCTTGGGTTGAATCGGGCGACTCTGCGCAAAAAAATCGCGCAATATCAGATCAGCATTGACGAACTGAAGTGACGACCCCACTTCAAAACCCCCTGCGAGTGCGGCGCGCCCTACTATCTGTTTCTGACAAAAGTGGGTTAGTCGGGTTAGCCGAAGGTTTATCGGCATTAGGAGTTGAACTGATATCGACAGGGGGAACATACCGATCGCTGAAGAAAGCCGGTGTCTCTACCCGAGAAGTCGCGGAAATAACCCACTTTCCTGAAATCATGGATGGGCGTGTCAAGACACTTCACCCGAAAATCCACGGCGGGATTCTCGGGCGTCGAGATATCGATGCCTGTGTCATGGAAGAGCACGAGATCCCGCCAATTGATCTCGTCGTTGTCAATCTATACCCCTTCGAAAAAACAATTTCCCATCACCAGGCAACTTACGAAAGCGCCATCGAGAACATTGATATCGGCGGTCCGGCAATGGTCCGAGCTGCAGCTAAGAATCACGATCATGTGGCCGTGATCGTCGATCCTTCGGACTATAGAGCTATCCTTGAAGCGATACAGACAGGAACGATAGACAACCACTTTCGTCGGCACTTGGCCATCAAAGCATTCGCGCATACGGCACATTACGACGCAATGGTGGCAGGCTACCTGTCAAGCCTGAAAGATGATGGCAAAAGTGAAGATTTTCCCGGCGTTCTCGGCTTGCAATTTCATCTTAAACAGATAATGCGATACGGTGAAAACCCTCATCAACGTGCAGCATTCTACGTAGAGTCCTTGCCACCAGTCGGCTCAATCTCGGCCGCTGAGCAGCTTCAAGGGAAGACGTTATCCTATAACAACATAGTTGATGGGGATGCAGCACTAGAATGTGTAAAATCATTCACTGAGCCAGCCTGTGTCATTGTCAAACACGCAAACCCATGCGGTGTGGCGATTAGACAAGACGGCATTGATCATGCCTACGACCTAGCTTTCGCAACAGACCCTACGTCGGCCTTTGGAGGGATCATCGCTTTTAATCGGGAACTGAAGGGCAGCACAATTCGACGAATTCTCGAAAGACAATTCGTAGAGGTGATCATTGCTCCCAGTGTCTCGGATAATGCACGGGAATTGGCATCTCGAAAGAAAAATGTTCGCCTCCTTGCCTGTGGTTCTTTATCGAAACCTACAGTTAACCGGCGAGAGTACAAATGTGTTCTTGGCGGATTGCTTGTACAGGATCGCGATGATCCGTCATTCAGCGATCAGGAGCTTCGGGTAGTTACCAATCGTCTGCCCACGCCAGCCGAAGAAGCCGATCTGAAATTTGCATGGATGGTCGCCAAGTTTGTCAAATCCAATGCAATTGTCTATGCAAAAAACGGCCAGACAATCGGCATAGGGGCTGGCCAAATGAGTCGTGTATATTCGGCAAGGGTCGCTGCCATCAAAGCAAAGGATGCCGGACTCGAAGTACAAGGGTCCGTGATGGCTTCCGATGCTTTCTTCCCCTTCCGGGATGGGATTGATGCAGCTGCCGAAGCCGGCATCACGGCGGTGATACAACCAGGCGGTTCTATGCGCGACGAGGAAGTCATTGACGCTGCTGATTCCGCCGGCATCGCAATGGTGTTTACTGGAATACGTCACTTTCGCCACTAGAAACTACTCCGGCCAATTCGCACCAGCTTCGCCGATGGGGACTCCTTTTTACCCAATGTCAGGAAGGAAAATCGCCTGTTAAAAGAGGCCTCTCCATGCATTTGTTAGAACCGTTTTGCCTACGTAGCGTTAAAGTACGTAATCGAATCGTCGTTTCGCCGATGTGTCAGTATTCAGCCCATAATGGCGCGCCAAATGACTGGCACCTGGTTCATCTGGGAAGCCGTGCCGTTGGCGGAGCCGGGTTAGTTATTGCTGAAGCCAGTGCCATAACGCCGGTTGGCCGAATTTCTCCAGAGGATGCCGGAATCTACTTGGACTCGCACATTGAGGCCTGGCACCGAATTACCCGGTTTATTCGTGAACAGGGGGCGGCAACATGCATGCAGCTTGCACACGCCGGCCGCAAAGCGAGTACAGCGGCACCTTGGCGCGGAGGAAGGCCATTAACTCCTAAGGAAGGTGGATGGCTTCCGGTCAGTGCGCCCAGCGCGATCCCGTTTGGCGACGAATACGCCAAACCGGATGCACTCGACCTGAACGGCATTCACGCAGTCCCCGAAGCCTTCCGGAAGGCAGCTTCTCGGAGTCTTGAGGCGGGTTTCGACATTATCGAGGTCCATGCGGCACATGGATACCTTCTACATCAATTTCTCTCACCGCTGAGCAATCAGCGAATGGACCGATATGGTGGCAGTTTTGAAAATCGCATCCGCCTCTGTCTTGAAGTCATTGAATCAGTGCGTAGCGTCTGGCCCGACCGATTGCCGCTGTTTGTTCGCATATCAGCCACAGACTGGATTGAAGGCGGCTGGGACATCAACCAGAGCATCGAATTAGCTCGCCGAATAAGGCCACTAGGAGTCGACCTTGTCGACTGTTCAAGTGGAGGCTTGCTGCCAAACACTCAAATACCGGTCGAACCAGGCTACCAAGTACAGTTTTCGGAAAGGATCAGGGCTGAGGCACAGATTGCCACAGGTGCTGTTGGACTTATCTCTGAACCCCAACATGCCCAGCAGATCCTCGGGGAAGGAAAAGCTGACATGGTGCTGCTGGGACGCGAGTTCCTAAGGGACCCTTACTGGCCTCTTCGCGCACAACAGGCCTTATGTAAACCGGTTACGCCACCACCACAATATCAGCGCGCTTGGAACACCCCGAAATCATAACTGACGTCAAAAATGAACGCCTGACTCAATTATCCAGTCCGGAAAAATAGCTCTATCCATTTTCGGCAGTTAACCGAATCCATCATCAAGGCATGGGGGCATGCCTGAACGAATTATTGAAAAAGGCCAGCAACTCCGAAAATGCTGATGATGCGGATGCCGGCACAAATGCTGGTCGATCTTCGCAGCAGAATCCGTGTCCGACGCCCGGATACACACTGAGAGTGTAACGCTTGTCGAGCCGAGATAGTGTCGAACTTATCCGCCCATGTTCATCGGTTGCAATGCTCTGATCGCGTGCACCGTAAACCAGCAACAGCGGTGCCGCAATTGACCCAGCTTCTTGAACGAGTGCAGGTCGACCAAAACGATCGGCAGTCCCTGACGGTGCGATGCCTCCGCCATAAAATGACGAGGCCGCTCGCACCTTGCCCGGTCGGCGACAGGCAGTGAGGAATGCCAGTCTCCCGCCCATACAGAAACCGACGATGCCGACATGAGAATCGCTTATAACCGACTGTGACTTCAGTGCGTCAATAGCCGAATCGATCTCGCCAATTGCCGTTTCGTCATCCAATCGGCGTAAAGCATCAATAGCACCTTCAACGTCCGCGTAATCAAAAACTTTTCCTCGGTACAGGTCAGGAGCTAACGCTGTGTACCCCGCCTGCGCCAACTTTCCACAGAGGCCCCGGATATGTTCAGTTAAACCGAACGCCTCCATAAGAACGACGATGCCTCCAACGGATGCACCCCGCTCAGATCGAACAAGCCAACCTCTGCAATCCTTACCATAATGAACCTCTTTGCCTCCCATATCTTTATCCTTTGCATCAAAAAATTTCTGAACGGAAAAGCTTATTGAACGCAACGCTCGTGTTCAATATCCGATGAAGAGGTAACATACTGCGGCAGAATCTCTGAGCTAACAATCACAGAGATCAATCGCTGCCAGTTATCACTTTGCCCAATTGGTGGCAGCACCAGAATAGGGAATGTCTGCATATACCAATTACCCAAGTCGATGGACAAAGATCGAGCGATACGGGGCCGATCGGCATTAAGCAGCAATAATAGGCATACCGATGACTGAATTTTTTGTCACCTGCCCTCTCGGGGTCGAATCACTTCTGATTGAGGAACTGACGAAACTTGGCGCTCAAAGTTGCCGAGAATCCAAGGGGGGCGTCACACTTCAGGGCAATCTGGAAACTGCATATCGGGTTTGCCTGTGGTCTCGTATCGCAAGTCGCATTCTAATGCCAATGAAAAGCTTCGACGCATGCGACACGGATGCAGTCTATACAGCCGGTTGCGGGATCGAATGGCCTGACCTATTCTCTGAAGAAAAAAGCTTCAGTATTAATGTAGCCGGCCAAGCCCCAAATATCACAAACAGCCATTTCGCCTCGCTACGTCTCAAGGATGCGGTTATCGATACCTTTCGCGAACGAGGGTTACACAGGCCCACGATCGACACCAAACGGCCCGACCTCCGATTGCACCTTCACCTCAATCGCGAAGTTTCCCGAATCAGTCTGGACCTTTCCGGAGAGAGTCTTCATCGGCGAGGATATCGGATGGGGAATGTCGAGGCACCCCTCAAAGAAAACCTAGCCTGCGCAATTCTGGCCTACTGTCGATGGACCACCGACACCAGCGAACTATCTGATTTTTTAAGCAATCCTAAAATATCCAGAGAACCGTTAGCGCAAGCATTTTACGACCCCATGTGCGGTTCAGGCACGTTTCTCATCGAAGGAGCTTGGATCGCTGCGGATGTTGCCCCATCGCTTTTGAGAAAGCGATGGGGCTTCGAGGCCTGGAAAGCACACAAGCCAGAGCTCTGGCTCAAACTGTTAGAGGAGGCTCGTTGGCGTCGCAATGTGGGGCTATCCCGAATGAACGCGACCTTCTTCGGAGTCGACCGTGATCCCCGAGCTGTCTCTGTTGCCCGGAAAAATATTCAACGAGCGGGACTTTCCGATTACATCTGCGCTCAGGTTGGCGACGCATTATCCTCTCAGCCAAGAAAGAATGAAAAAGAGGGGCTTATTATTTGTAATCCGCCATATGGCGAACGCATGGCAACAGAGACAGAGCTGATCAAACTTTACTCAATGCTTGGCACTGTTGTGAAAAGGCACTACGGTGGCTGGAGGCTTGGATTTTTCACTTCACGACCCGACCTAGCAACGCGTCTCGGCTTGCGGGCGTCCGGAATCCGGACTTTCTACAATGGCGCCATCCCCTGCAAGCTTCTACAGTTTGAGATTCCCGTGAGACGAGCCGAAGCTTCGAATGACTCGGCCGAAGACCTTCACAATCGATTAGTCAAAAATGAGCGCCGCCTTAAACGCTGGATACGAAAAAACAACATTTGCTGCTACCGAATTTATGATGCCGACATCCCGGACTATGCTGTTGCGGTTGATTTATACCATTTGGAGAATGATGAACTCCATGTTTGCGTTCAGGAGTATCAAGCGCCTAAAACCGTCGATGCGGTAGTTGCAGAAAAACGACTGCGCAAGGCATTGGCGACGATCCAGGAGACGTTCAAAATTTCTCCAAGACAGCTTCACTACAAATTAAGAAAAAAACAGAAGAACGCAGGGCAATATCAAAAACACGCTGCGGAAGGACAATTGCACGTAATACATGAACACGGGTGCCAGTTGCTGGTTAATTTTGATGATTACATTGACACAGGCCTCTTCCTGGATCACCGCTCGCTTCGGCTACGCTTACGGAAGGAAGCCTCAGGGGCACGGGTACTCAATCTCTTCTGTTATACCGGCGCCGCGACGGCGCATGCAGCGGTAGGCGGCGCAATCCGCACAATATCCGTTGATCTATCGCAAACTTACCTTGAATGGACTCAACGTAATCTGCAACTTAATGGTCATTCCTCTGTTTTTGATGATACAGATT
>OFHJ01000267.1_pt1 | contig 21834 bp, 21 predicted proteins | sample 1522001 | NCBI WGS metagenome assembly OFHJ01 (sample SAMEA2464838, study PRJEB22497) | soil metagenome | biome: Grassland; feature: Farmland; material: Clay | place: Australia | collected 2013-02-01 | depth 1.2 m | reverse complement strand
GGCTTGCATAGCGTCCCGAAAGTTGTGTATTTATAAAGGATACCTCTCCTGGAACATTTCTCTGATCTCATCCATGCATTTATAGAATCCCCCCAAAGATCTCTGTGACCATGCCTCATTTATCTCAGCGACCCTGAGATATATGATCTTCATGGCACTCTCCTCTGATGGCAGGGAATCGATGATCTTGATTCTCCGCCGAATTTCTTTGTTCATACGCACTATGAGATTCGTAGAGTGGATGCTTCTCCTGATAGATTCAGGATAATCATGGTACTTGAGCAATATGGAGAGGTTCTTCTCCATATTGTACACTGGCCTGGGATATCTTGAGGACCATTTGTCCTTGAATACAGTGAATTTATTCAGTGCTTCCTCTCTAGTGCGGCAGAGGAATATTCCCTTCGGGTCGGAATCGATCTCATTCCTGTCCTGAACTCTCACACAGGATTCAAAATTCCTGCTTGCATGTACGGTACAGAGCTGGAAATCAGCTCTTTATGGGCTCTCAAGCTCTCCACTGGAGATCATTTCGCAGAATCCTCCGACCCTTATGTCCACAGGGTTTCCTCCCTTCATTGCACCACTTATGTGAATTATGCTGGGCCTGCCCATCTCAATGCCCTGTTCAATACGATTGATTTCACCGGGCTTCATAAGGCCATTCTTTAGCAGCCACGCAGCGGCAGGTCCTGCAGCCGAGCCAGTTGCTGGATCCTCGCCACCATGGAAGATCATGCGGGCATGGGCTATGGCCTCACTACGGGATGTTTCCCTGGAAATGGTGTAGAAGAATTTTGCATCTGTATCCCCCAGGTAGGATTCCATTTCAGCAAAGTCCGGTTTTATGGCTTCCAGAACTGATAGCCTTTTAAAAGGCACTATTATGAACGGATTGCCGGTTGAAACGGTCTGAATCGGGTATTCATCTTCTATTTCATCGGGAGATACCCTGAAAATTCCGGCTATCCTGTTTCTTTCATGTATACTGCCAAATGTCGGGTCGATCTGCCTCATTTCACCATACAGCCTTCCATCTCTCTCCTGGAAATACACTGTGATTGGCCCCACCTTCAGGTCCAGAGTTATGGTGTTCCCTCCGTGGAGAGTTTTAAGAAGGAAGCTGGCTCCAAGCGTGGGATGGCCCGCAAATGGCAGTTCTTCCTCCGTGGTGAAAATCCTCGTGGAAAATGATTCGTTTCCAGCATGGTCTTTCACTGTCCCAGTAATAAAGGCCGTTTCTGACAGGTTCATCTCCTTTGCAATCATCTGCATTTCTTCACTGCCAAGCCGTTCGGCAGAGGGAAAAACTGCCAGCTGGTTGCCCTTGAATCTGCCTTCAGCAAAAACGTCCATCCAGAAAAATCTCAATTTTCCCATGGTGATCAGCTTGCGGGATTGGCTGTGCAGCAATTCAAATTTTCTATCACTGCTTTCCAAAATCCCGGCAGATTCGTGAAGATTGAAAAATGTCAAAGATAAATGAGAAAAAGATTGTGGATGGAAAGTGGAAAAATTACGCAGCCAGTTCGCCAAGGAAAGCCTTGACTTCCTCGTTCTCGATTCCTGTGAATTCGGTGCCTTCAATGCTTGCCACGATCTTTCCGTTGTAGATCAGGCTGGTGTAATCCGAAACCCTTCTGGCCTGGTTCATGTCATGGGTAACAAGGATCACCGTGTATTTTTCCTTGAGATCCTTTATGAGGTCCTCTACGCGGCCTTTGGCAACGGGATCCAGTGAACTTGTCGGTTCGTCCATCATCAGGACCTTGGGCCTCAGAATGAGTGCCCTGGCGATGCACAACCTCTGCTGCTGTCCTCCGGAAAGTGTGCTTGCCTGTCTCCTGACGTTGTCCTTGACCTCGTTGTAAAGCCCGACTTCGTCAAGAGCCTGGTTTACCATTTCCTCCATTGTACTCTTTTCGACCTTTGCCTGTAGCCTGAGACCGAAAGAGACGTTTTCCTGTATGGACATGGGGAACGGGTTCGGCCTCTGGAAAACGAGACCCACCTCTCTCCTCAGTTCGACATCGTCATATTCGTTCAGGTCTTTTCCGTCAAATTTGATATCGCCCGAAACCCTGTAGGAAGGATCAAGATCCGTGAGCCTGTTGAGGCACCTCAGGAGAGTGCTTTTTCCTCCTCCTGATGGCCCTACGATTGTGTTGACTTTGTTTTCGTAAATGTCAAGGTCCAGGCCGTTGATGATCACTTTCTTGCCAGCTTCAACTTTCAGATTCTTTATTTCCATTACTTTAGCCATCTAATTCACCTTTTTGCTGACCTTGTCCTTCTTTGCTTTGGAAGGTGGTGTTTCCACAAAGACTTTGCGGAAAAATCGTATTATTGGTTCCTCATACTTTGATATGAAGATGAGTGCGGTTATGCTCAGGATGAGCACCATTGCTGAAATGAACGCTATGTTATGCGCGTATGTGCTCGGCTGGTTGATGCCAGTCCACACCATGTATGTGAGATACCCGACCTGCGAGTGCAGGAAACCAGTCGCGATTCCCGGATTGAATCCGGCTGTGTATATCAACTGGGCTGTCTCCCCTGCCGCTATGCTTATTGCCAGCAGGACTCCTGCGAATATGCCTGCGCTGGCCTGTGGCAGGTATATCTTCGTGAACACCTTGATGTGGTCAGCGCCAAGGGCATAGGCATTCTGCACCTGCTCCCGGGATATGCCCCTGAATGACATTTCCGTGATCCTCATGATGTAAGGAAGCATCATCACTGACAGGGCGAATCCTCCAGCCACCAGAGAGTAGCCGAAGTTGAGCCTGATGACCAGGACGAGGTATCCAAAAAGCCCGATCACGATCGACGGGACGCTTGTCAGGATATCCGTGAAAAGCCTCATTGCTCCAGAGATCCTCTTGTTGGAGGTGCTCTGCACCATGTATACGGCGCCGAACAGACCCGGAGGGAGCGAGAAAAGGAGGCCCATGCCCACGAGCATCCATGTTCCCCATATTGCTCCCGCTATGCCACCGTACGAGGTGTTTCCATTGGTTGTAAGAATCTGCCAGGTAACGGTGGTTGCCCCACCCCGGAGGATGTATGTAAAAATGGAGATGAGGACCACGAAGAGGAAACCGAAAGCTGCGTACCCCAGCCCTCTTGCTGCGCGGTCCTTAGCCTTCCGGTATCTGGACTTCTTCCACCTGACTTCCTTTCTGTAAATGTCTGAACTAATCATTTTCGTAACCTCTCAATGCTCCCCTGCCTGCAAGCTTCCTTCCTATGAGGTTGACCGCGAGTGATATTCCCATGAGTACCAGCGCCAGTTCACTCAGTGCGGATATATTCATGCCTGTTCCATCGAAGAATGCGCTGTCAAGCAGTGATGCAATGGCTGCTGCCATTGTGTTGATTGTTGAGTATATGCTTCCGGGGAGCAGGTTTACCACTGCTCCGCTGACCATAAGAACTGCCATTGTTTCCCCTAGGGCCCTTCCCAGGCCCAGGATGGCACCACCATATGTGGATGCCTTCGAATATCCTGTGATCAGGTACCTTCCCGTTTCCCACTTTGTTGCTCCCAGCGACGTTATTCCCTGCTTTATGTCCCCGGGCACGCTCTCGAAACTGTTCACCATGATTGATGTTATTATTGGTGCAATCATCAGGCTCAACACAACGCCGGATGCAATGATCCCTGCGCCCGTGTAGATTTCACCCGAGAAACCGGGTATGAATGAAAGGTGGGCGCTCATCCACGGCTCAACGCTGTTGTAAAGGAGGGGTTCCAGCACAATTATGCCCCAGAAACCGTATATTACACTGGGAATTCCGGCGAAGAGCTCTATGAGGGACACCAGGGCCTTCTTTGTTTTCTGCGGAGTGTACAGTTCCACTGTGAGAGATACGAGGAGGCTGAGCGGGAAAGCTATGAGAAGCGCCAGAAATGAGGAAATCAGGGTGCCGAGGAAGAAGAGCAGGAATCCGAATGATGAGTTGTACGGAGCGGTGATTCCCCTAACCACCACAGGGGCGTGGGATTCGATCCCTGGATTCCAGAGATAGGAAGTGAAGAAAGTTGTTCCATTGTAGATAATGGATGGAATTGAATAGTAAAGAACGAAACTGAGAATCGTGATAAGTATGACTGCCGGGACTAGTGACATTGCGAAATTGAAATAATTAAAAAATTTATTTGAGGTGTCCATAATAATTAGGTCACCCGGTTATTTTATTTATGAGCGGGTTTACAATCTGAGTCACTACAGCTGATGGAAGCGGTGCAAGGTTCAGTGGTGTGAGATACTTGCTTGCGCTGCCGTCCGATGGTGACACTACCCAGTTCAGGAACGCCTTAAGGTCGTTTGCTGTGGCTGCGTTTGGCTGTGTCTTCTGAACTATGACATATTCCATGTCAGCTATTGGATAGGATGAGTTCCCTGGAGCGAACTGCAGTGCAATGGTTCCGTTTGCCGGAATCTGGTTCAGGTACTGTGCCGCGGCCTGTGAAACGTTTGCTGCTGTTGCATTCACATAGTTGCCTGCTGCATTCTGGAGTGCTGCTATTCCAAATCCATCGGTGTGGACAGTGGATGCATATGTTGCTGCAACGTATCCTATGCTTCCGGAGGCAGAATTCATTGTAGCCAGAACTCCGCTGTTCTGTGCACCTGTTGCTGAGTTTGCAACGTTAGCGGGCCATGATGGGTTCGTGGATGCGCCAATATTGTTTGCCCACCAGCTGTTTCCCTTGCTCAGGAATGAGGTGAACATGAAGGAGTCTCCACTACCATCGGACCTGTGAACAGGAACTATTGTCATGCTTGGCAGGTTGGCGTTCGGATTCGCCGCTGCTATGGCCGCGTTGTTCCAGTTTGTTATTGTTCCATTGTAGATACCCACGATTATGGTCGCGTTAAGGTTCAGTGCAGGTCCCGCATAACCAGGTATGTTGTATACGATGTACTGGTAGGATATCATTATGGGTATATTCATGACTCCGGGGTTCGCGTTTGCAATGCTTGGTGAAAGGTATGCGTCTGATGCGCCGATCACTGCTGTGCCTGCCACTGCGCTTGATATTCCAGTTCCACTGCCTGTTGAAGCCGTTGTGATTGTGGCTGCCGTGTAGTTTGGAGCCCATTCATTGAACACCGGGTACAGCAGGCTTGAGCCTGTTTCACTGAGTGTTACCAGTGCCGTTGAAGATCCACCCGGTCCGTGTATTTCATTGATCAGTGGGGCAACGATCTTGCTGACCACTGCGGAAGGCAGAGGGGCGAGATTCAGGGCGCTAAGGTATGTTGAACTGCTTCCACCGTTTGGTGAAACCACCCAGTTAAGGAAGTTCTTGAGTGCATTGGCTGTTGATGTGCTTGTCTGGTTCATCTTGACGACGACGTATTCCATGTCAGCAATCGGGTATGATGTGGCTCCAGGAGCGAACTGCAGTGCTATTGTTCCATTTGTGGGTATCTGGCTAAGGTACTGCGCGGCTGCATCTGACACGTTTGATGGTGTGGCTGCCACGTAGTTGCCTGCGGCGTTCTGCAGTTCTGATATTCCAAATCCGTCAGCGTGTATTGAGGAAGCATAGGTTGCTGCCACGTATCCAATACTGTACTGGGTCGAGTTCATGGTGGCGATTACACCGCTGTTCTGTGCACCTGTTGCTGAGTTTGCAACGTTAGCGGGCCATGACGGGTTTGTTGAAGCTCCGACATTCTTTGCCCACCAGCTGTTTCCCTTGCTCAGGAATGAGGTGAACATGAAGGAGTCTCCACTACCGTCGGACCTGTGCACTGGTGTTATGCTGTGGCTCGGGAATGTAACACCGGGGTTGGCGGCTGCTATGACCGGACTGTCCCAGTTTGAGATTGATCCATTGTAGATGCCTGCCAGTATGGTGGCGTTGAACTTCAGCGTCTGACTGTTCAGGCCAGGTATGTTATAGACGATGTACTGGTAAGAAATCAGTATGGGTATGTTCATAACATACGGGTTGGCGTTGGAGTCAGATGGAGGCATATAGGCGTCAGAAGCCCCTATGAGGGATGTGCCTGATATTGCGCTGGAAATTCCAGTTCCACTACCTGTTGAAGCTGTCGTTATTGTAGCATTAGTGTAGTTCTTGGCCCAAAGGTTGAACACAGGGTACAAAAGACTTGAGCCTGTTTCAGTCAAAGTTACCTTCTGGCTTGAACCGCTGCTGTTGTGTAGCTCGAAAGCTGCCACTCCTGCAACTACAATTATTATTGCAACAATTACTGCAATTGCAACATTTCTTGTATTCATTGGTTCTCAGAAGATAGATGAACCCCGAATATATATACAAAATCCAATAACTATCAATATACATATAGACAGTCATAGACCTATATATACACCCAAATAATCTATATTCAAAAAGTTAAATAGCCAAAAGAAAGCCAGCCTGACATCCAGCCGTATCCCGTATTATCAGGAGAATATCACCTGCTGAACAGTTCTTTGTGGCTCCTGTAACGAGTGGTGAGAAGGCCAGTGGAAACCACTGCCGAGGCTGCAAGGGCCAGATAGCTCAGCGTGAATCCCGCCTTTATGCTGAGGGCCCCGAATACTACCGGTATTATGATGAAAAGGATGTTGTTGTATGCAAGGAAATAGGAGTTGGCCACGCTGCGCTCCTCTGGCGCGGTGCCCCTGGCCACGAGCATGGAGGACATGGGGAAGATTGTCCCGTGGGGAATTCCCATGAGGGCCATGACCAGGACGAAATAGAAGAAAGATGGCATCAGCGGTATGAGTATGAGGCCTGTGATTGTGATCATGGCAGAAGCGATCAGGGGCGGGAAGAGTGACCTGAACGGGCGGATTGCCATCAGGAGACGTGAAATGAATGATGTCAGGAAGAAATAGATGAATACCGAATAGGCAGTGCTGCTGGGCACGGAGAACCTGTCCACAGCGAAGATCACGAGGAACGAGGTTATGGCGGCGAAGGGGACATTGTAGATGGTGATGGCGAGCAACGACGTAACGAGCCCCTTGTTTCTCAGTGCAGACCTTCCCCTTATTTCCCTCGTGACTTTCGGGAATTTTATGAAGGGTGATACGGCGAAACCCATGAGGGAAACGCCAAGGAATGGGAGGAATATCTGCTTGTAACTCAGGAACGTCAGGAGCCAGGTCTCCAGGGACGGCCCGATCACCAGGCTGAGGCTCAGGCTGAGTGAATAGATGGCCAGCAGCCTCATCTGGATGAGATGGTCATGGTGCAGTGTTGCAGAGGTGATGATGTTGGGGAAGACGAAGCCGAAGGCGAGGCCTGAGGCAACGGCAACTGGCCACAGGATAAGCGGAGTTGAAATGTAGTAAAGAAACATCAATGCCGGGATTGTTCCGGTGGCGAGAATGAATACCTTCCTTCTTGTTGAACTCTTCAGCATGGGGTTAAGATAGGACGTGACGGCAAAGGTTGAGATGTTCAGTGCCGCCGAAACAAAGCCCACGAGCACGTTGCTGTATGAAAAACTGTACTTGGCCAGGAAAGGCAGTGTCGTTGCAACCATGTTGTTTACTGAGCGTGCCGAAACTGTTGCCATTACGATTATAGTTGCAGAATATATGAGAGAAAGCCTGTAGTTCCTAGCTTGGGAGCCTCCAGCATCCTCTTTCCCGGACTGGATCGGGTCAGCATCTGGGCCTGTGTGGTAAGTGTCGCTCACTCCTTTCAACTTCGCCAAGGGATAATGCATCTCTGTTGAAATAACTTGGTCTGGCTGCGCTTGCCTTATGCTGTGGCTGCAGCCCTGGCGAGTTTTGCAGAAGCAATGAATTTCCCGTAGATCCCAAGAAGCCTGTCACAATGCTTTTCCATGCTGAAGTTCCCGGTGGCAAAGGCCCTCGCTGCGGTGTTGAGCATGGACATTCTCTCTGCATCCGCCTTGAGGCCTATTATCTCTTCAGATACTGCACCGGGTTTGCAGAAATCTACTACCAGAAGGCCCGAATCCTCTTTTCCGTCATAATGCGTGAGCGGAAAGCCCTCGGGGATTATTGCCGGCATTCCGGAAGAGAGTGCTTCGAGCACGGATATCCCGAAGGTGTCCGTGTCGGAGGGGTAGATGAAGACATTTGCGGCAGAGAGCAATTCTATCTTCTTTTTCTCGTCAACATATCCCGTGAATGTCACCCTGTCCAGCAGGCCTCTCCTTCCTGCCTCTTTCTCAATGGTCTCGGCATCCGGCCCGGTTCCTGATATTATGAATTTAACCCCGCTCTGACTGCCCGTTGCCTCTGCCACATCCAGTACACGGAAAACCCCCTTGTCCCTGGTTATTCTTCCAAGATACTGTACGATGAAGGGATCCATGTGTTTCTCGCAGGATTTGTATTTCCATGTATCCACAAAAAGGGGCAGCTCCTCTGTGTTTCTGATCCCCATTTCCCTGAGGTATTCCATTGTCTTCAGGCTTGGTGCAAGAACCAGGTTGCATTTCCTGTAAAGATACGAGTTGTATCTCCATGAAAGGCTGAAAAGAATCTCCTTGAAAGGCATCTTGAGGGATTCCTTCATCCTCACGAAGTCGGTGTGGAATGTTGCCACCACCGGAATGCCCATGGCTTTGGCAAGCCTGTAGCCGATTGAACCCATGAACGGGTCGTGTATGTGGATAACGTCAAACCCGATCCTCTTTGCAATCTTGTACATGTACATGGGAAAAGGATTCAGGGGCATGCGGTACTGAGGATAAACGGGAAAAGGAATTGTGGTCGGGATGTGGACGTTCTTCTCATGCCTGTCTCCGTTGAAGGAAAAAACATGGACTTCGTGACCCCTCTTCTCCAGTTCGTGCTTTACGTCCCTGAGATAGTGTGATACACCGTCTGGTGTTGGATAGTAAGTTGTAGTAAAGAATCCAATCTTCATTTTTTCGGGTACTCAGTTAATGGCAGAGAGTACTTAAATGCATATGCGACGAGATATCAGGCGCGCAGTTCCCCTGCTGAAGCCTGGAACACGGGATTCAGCATTGCTGTCGCCAGAAAATAAATGGTGTCAGGGGCCTCATCTGAAGAAGTCGTACTTGATTGACACATCTCTCCATGTCTCTGGAGCTATGCTGAACTGGGCACAGATATCGGGCACTTCTACACCTTTCTTGATTAGCTTTCTGATCTCCTTTACCTGCTTTTTGTTGAGTTCTATCAACTTCACACCTCCGGTATAATCTTAATAGATACCTCTAATGTAATTTAAGTTTTATTTTTAGGTGCCTATTGCGCAGACATGTCATTCCTGACGCCATAAATTTGTAGATCCAGGTAAAAATCAGAAATTCATAAATAGAATTCAAACTTAGGAGGATTGATGCCCGATAAAACGAAAGTGTTGGAGAAAGAATTCAATATAAAAACGCACGACGGAACTGATATGCGTGTATTTTCTGCTAAACCGGATGATGGAAAAGAACATCCTGGCGTCCTTGTGGTCATGGAGATCTGGGGGCTTACAGATTTCATTAAAGACGTATGCAGAAGGCTTGCACAGAATGGTTATGAAACCCTTGCCCCCCACCTGTATTCAAGGAAGGAGCAGGTCGAAATCTTCACTGAAGAAAACATAATGGATGCAATGAGGCCTTTCTGGACACTTCCCCCCGAGAAGAGGGGAGATGAGAGTGCCATCCAGGAGATAGTCTCCAAGTCAACCGATACTTCAAAGAAGATAATTGACGGAATCATGTTCAACAGGCAGCAGACGGAAAGGAACATGATCATGGATCTGGAGTATGCCTACAAGCATCTGTTTGACGGAAAGATGGAAAAAGACAGGGGTGTTGTGGGGTTCTGCCTCGGTGGCGGCCTGGCTTTCCAGCTTTCAACACAGGTGCCTTTTTCAGCATCGGTTATCTTCTACGGCGCCAATCCCCGGCAAATAGATGATCTCGCTAACATAAAGGGGTCAGTGCTTGGACTTTATGCAGGAGAGGATAGTTCCATCAACAATGGCCTGCCTGAGCTCATGGAAAATGTTGTGAAGCACAGGAACCTTTTCGAGATGAAGATATACCCGGGAACCTACCACGCGTTCTTCAACCACACCGCAATGAGCTACAACAAGGATGCCAGTGACGAGGCTTGGACAAGAATGCTTTGGTTCTATTCACAACATCTTGGTGAGTGAAATGGCGGAACAGAAACCTAAAGAAGGACTGGTTGACGGCTGCTTCCTGACATGGGTCCAGGTGACGGAGCATTTCAGTGAGAAGGGAATGATCACAGGGGAAACAAAGAATTTCAGGAAGAAGCTGCCTGAACAAAAGTAATGCCCTACAAAACTGCTGCAGGATAAATTCCAAGCAGCTTGTAGGTGGAACTTTTCTCCCTTATCTCCGCAAACACCGTTTCATATTCATTTCTGTATATTGCATCCAGGAAGAATATGTAACGCCAGGGTGAGAATTTAACAGGCCTCGACTCTATCCTTGTGAGGTTGATCCCGTTCCTGCTGAAGATTTCCAGGATCCCGTTCAGTGAACCTGGCCTGTGGTCCAGGGAAACCACTATGGACGCCTTGAGCTGAATGCCTTCTGCAGATCTTTTTGCGACAGTTCGAGAAATGGATACGAATCGGGTGTGGTTATCGGGAAAATCCCCGATATCCCTTGCAAGTACCTCCATTCCGTACAAGGCCGCCGTTCTTTCACTCCCTATTGCAGCATAGGAGGAATATCTCACTTCCGCCAGGGAGGCGACGGCTGATGCGGTATCGGGAAATGGCATTGTGTTGAGTCCCATTTTAAAAATGTATTCCGAGCACTGCCCAAGAGCCTGCGGGTGGGAAATGACATTTTTCACAGACTCGAGTCCTGTACCCGGCCTCACGATTAGACAATGCGTAATCTTGGAATAGAGCTCGCCAACAATATACACTTCATCCCTGTAAAGAAGGTCGTTTGTTATTCCCACAGATCCTTCCACTGAGTTCTCAATTGGAACCACGCCGTAGTCGATGTCCCCTGATTTCACTGCCTGAAATACGCTCTGAATGGATGAGAAACCCCTGAACTCCCCCCTGTACATCTCCTTTGCAGCATACTCAGTGTTGGAACCTTCCTTGCCGAAGTAACCAATCCTGGGGCTGTTTCCTGTCACTGCCATGTCATTGCATCCCCTACTAATATTGTTAGCTTGGCACAGATCACCTGCCAGGACTGCGGAAAATGGAGTGACGGATTGTTCTGGCCATATGGCGAAAAGTCATATGTACATGTTATCTAGATAAATTTTTATATATATCATATGGGCTAGCCTAGGGCAATGGATTCGAATCGTCTGATGTATGGAAGTATCGGCGCAGGAATTCTGGTAGGAATTCTTATGCTGGTTCTATTCGGCTGGCTCGCCATCTATGGATGGCTTGTAGCAGGAGTCGTAGCTGGAATGGCTTCCAGAGGTTCAGGAAGAGGATTCTTGTCGGGTCTCATAGCAGGAATAGTGGTATCCGCGATAGCAGTGGCTTTTGCCCTGTTCATACCAGTGTCAACAATAAACACACTTGTGGGATACGTAGGCAACCAGTACCTCAGCAGTACAGTGTTCGCCCCGATTTACAGTGTGCTTGGCCTCTCGACCACTGAACTGCTCAAAAGGATGGCCGTGGATTTGATATTGATACCTGCTGTTGGAGGTTTCATCGGCGGTTCAGTGATGTCAAATGGATACTTCGTTGAAGAAGTTGAAGAACACGAACAGCCATCAAGGAGCCAGCAGACCGCAAGGATCGTAGACGATGAAAATGATGAGGTATCCTCATAGATACCCTGATTTTTCACCAAAAATTTCTTCGGAAAGCCTCTGAGAGTCTTCGTGCGGTCTCTGGAAAAGTATTGAAAGGCCCATGGCGTCCCTGTAGAATTTTTCGACACCAAAGTCCTCAATATAGCCATACCCGCCATGAAACTGCAGTGAATACTTTGTTGCTCTTTTTGCCAGGTCAACAGACAGAATCTTGATCATGAGCCTGTCTTTCCTGTTTCCGTGATCAAGGTTTCTCATGTAGCAGCCAAGAATCTCCAGTTCAGCCATCAGCTTTGACAGCGTGGCGGATACAGGGCCATAATCCTTTAACGGCCGGTCAAAAGTTTTCCTGACCTTTACGTATTCAACTGCCTTGTCCAACGCTCCCCTTGAGATGCCAAGCGCAATTGCTGCAACTTCCAGATCGGAGTTGTCTATGGCTGAAGAGAGTGCTTTTTTCCCCTCGCTGCTCAGAACCTCATAGTCTGATGAGTCTGCTTTCAGGGTACCGTAGTTCAGCCCCCTGAATGAGAGGCCCTGATCCCGGGAACCGGCTGAGAGTCCGCCCTTTACAAGCAGGAGGTTGTCATCTGATTCGGACAGGGCTATGGCGAAATCACCATTGGACACCGCGGTGTGCTTCAGTTCTCCTTTCACTGAGTTTCCTGACTTCTCCAGCCCTTCATAATCGATACTTCCATTGAGGACGGGTGCCAGTGAAATTGCTATTCTCGCTTCACCGGATGCAACCTTCCCCATGATATCCGGAGCCTTGTCTCCAACGAGTGGCCCGGCAAGAGAGTTCGTAAGCATTACAATGGCAGCAACTGAAGGTGAAAATGTTGCCAGCTCTTCAAGTATGGCAAGGTATCCTTCGTGGTCTATCCCGGAGCCGCCGTATTTCTCAGGAAGTCTAGCGGCCAGGAATCCCTGTGAGGCAAGAGCCTTCAGCAGGGAGTCGTCTATCCCTTCGTGTTCTATCTTCAATACCTTGTCCACTATTGCCTTCTGCGCAAATTCCTTAACCGCCGATTTCAGCATGTCCTGCTCTTCCATTGACATCAGTTCGCCCCCGCGTATTCTTTCATGAGATTTCTCGATATGATCAGTTTCTCTATTTCACTGGTGCCTTCCCAGATCTCCATGATCTTCGCATCCCTGAAGAATCTCTCGAGGTCACCCGTGATTCCAGCATACCCGGTGATCTCAAGCGCCTTTTCCGCAGCAAAAACAGCGGTTTCTGAAGCATACGCCTTTGACATGCTCGTCAGGGTCGGGTTTGGCCTGAACTGGAACAGGTAGGACGCTGCCTTGTAGGTTAAGAGCCGGGACGCTTCTATTCTGGTGGCAATGTCTGCCGCCAGGAACTGTATCTCCTCGGTGATCTTTCCGGGTTCACCACTCTTGTTTAGCTTGTCCAGATGGGCAAGGATCCTGTCCAGTGCACCCTGGGCTATGCCGATTGCCTGGGCTGCCACGTAGGCTCTGCTTATGTTGAAGAATGTCATGATATAGTAGAATCCCTTGCCTTCTTCCCCGATCAGGTTTTCTTTAGGAATGGAAACGTTGTCAAGAATGAGTTCTGCAGTGTTTGTTGCCCTCACACCGAGCTTGCCCATGAGCTTGTTCTTTGAGAATCCCGGCGAGTCAGAATCAACTACGACAGCTGACAGTCCGTGGTGTCTCTTGCCGTCTTTCGGTTCCGTTGTTCTCACAAGCATCACGAAGAAATCCGCGATGTTTCCGTTCGTGATGAACATCTTTGCGCCGTTGAGAACAAGGCTGCCGTCCTTCTCGACTGCCGTCGTCTTGATGCCTGCCACGTCGCTTCCCCCTCCCGGTTCGGTGACCGCGAGGCCCATTATTTTCTCTCCATTCTGGACCCTTGACAGGTATTTCTCCTTCTGCTGATCGCTGCCGAACAGCATTATCACCTCAGCGCCGAACAGGCTAACCGTTGCCGAGATGCCAAGTCCCGGGTCGGCCCTGCACAGCTCCTCGATTGTCACAAGCATTGACCAGGGGTTTGCATAGTCAATAATTCCGTACTCGAATGCCTTCTTTCGAAGTTCCTCGGGGAACTTCTCCAGCCTGTCATACTCCCTTGCCATTTCTGACGATATTTCTTTTCTGGCAAAATCTGCAGCTTTTTCTCTTGCTTTCTGTATGTCTTCAGGAAAATCAAAATCCATAATTACACCCTCTCGAAAAGCATGGAATAGCCCTGTCCTCCGCCAACGCAAAGTGTGGCTATGCCCAAATCCTTCTTCTTCTCAATCATTTCTCTTACCAGTGTTCCGGCAATTCTGGCCCCGGATGCACCAAGAGGATGCCCCAGGGATATGCCTCCGCCGTGAATGTTCACATTGCCATGTTCCAGGCCGAGCTCCTTTAATGCATTGAGGGCAACTACGGCAAAAGCCTCGTTCACTTCCCAGAGGTCAATGTCACTGGCCTTGAGGCCATTTTTTTCGAGGAGCTTTCTTGAAGCCGGAACAGGTCCTTCTCCCATGATTGTTGGATCCACCGCCGCCCATGAGAAACCTTTTACCTTAGCCATGGGCGTAATGCCATACTCTTTCACTTTCCTGCCTGACATCAGCACCGTCAGTGCAGCTCCTGCATTCAGGGGCGATGAATTGCCTGCCGTAATCTTTCCATCTTTCGTGAATGCGGGAGGCAGTTTTGACAGGGACTCGAAGGTGGTATCCGGCCTTATGCTCTGATCCGTGTCAATGGTCATAAAATCCTCTCCACGCTCAACTTCCACGGGAAGTATTTCACCTTTGAAGAAACCGTTTTTCTGGGCCTCTGCAGCTCTCCGGTGGCTCTCCGCAGAAAATCTGTCCATCTCTTCCCTCTCAATGCCCTTAACCTTGGCAAGCTTCTCCGCGGTCAGTCCCATGTTATAAGAAGTGGTCATGTCGTATTTTGCATACTCCGGCCTGACTATGAGCTTGATGTTTGGCTTGACGTTGGGGTTGTTGTTCAGCGGGACATGGGTCATATGCTCCATTCCGCCTGCCATCACAATGTCTGCATTCCCGGTCATTATCTCCATTGCACCAATGCTCATTGCATTGAGCGAGGAGGAACAGGCCCTGTCTAGAGACATCGACGGGACGTTGAACGGGAGGTTGCCCATGAACACAGGGTGCCTGCCTCCGTAGAGCCAGTTTTCATCTGCCTGAATGGCACAGCCGGTGATTACGTCATTAACCTCTTCCGGCTTGATTCCTGTCTCACTGACTGAATTCTTAATGAGATTTCCAAGCGCCTCATCCATTCTGATCGTGTTGAAAACGTCCCTTTCGGGATCGTTTGGCCTTGACCTTGAGAAGGCAGTCCTCTTAAAATGAACCAAAAAAACATCATTGTCTTCCTGCATAATAAACTCCTACTTCCCTTATCATGAAGTGATTTAATAATTAACTTTCTGCTAAAATATATCCCGCACATTGTTGTGTAATCTCATATCATGGCACAGAAAAACAAGAATTTTAACACAAAAATATACGAACTTGAATAGCTTATAGTAAATCAATCGGTGAAGTGAATGGTTGATGTTATTGTTCTCATAAAACAGATGCCGGACCTGGAGCAGGTCAAGCCTGATCCAACGACTGGAGAACCACAATTAAAGAATGTCCCTCTGAAGTTGGAGACCCTCAGTGAAAATTCGGTTGAAGAGGCCGTGCGCCTAAAGGAAAAGTACGGTGGCAAAGTCACTGCCCTCATCTTCGGAAACGGGATGTCTAGTGCCATCCTGAAGAAAGCGTACGCCATGGGTGCTGACGAAGGCTTCATTCTGAACGGTTATCAGGGAAATGATCCCTCCCTCACTGCAAGGGTACTGGGAGACAAGATCAAGACCCTGAAACACGACGTGGTTCTTCTGGGGAACCAGTCGGCGGATTCCATATCAGGGCTTCTGGGAGGCAAGCTTGCAAGCTACCTCGGGTTGCCTCTCCTTGGCAACGCCAACTCGGTTGAGATAGAGGGAAACACCATAAAAGTCAAGAGAGCACTGGAGGAGAACAACATGGTAATCCAGGCGGATTTCCCTGCTGTTGTCTCTGTGACCCAGGAAATCAACGAGCCAAGGCTTCCACCCGTTATGCAGATCATGGCCGCCGGACGAAAGCCCATCAACAACGAGAATCCAGAAATCACTGGCGCCAGTGATATCAGGGTCCTTTCAAACAAGGCGCCAAAGAGCGAGAGGAAGAAAATCGTCATAGAGGATATTGAAAAGGGTATTGCTGAGGTTGCCAGGGTAATAAAGGAGGAATCAAGATGAAGGCGCTTGTCTTTTCAGAATTTCCTGAAATGGCGGCTCAGATGGTAACCTATCTGAAAAAAACAATGGAGGTGGATGCTGCAACAACATCTCCAAGGGCAGATGAACTTTCTGAGTATGGAGCGGGAACTGTTTTCAAATTGAGTGGAGCGGCGCAGTACGACAACGTTGCCAAAGCCCTCCAGGAACTCCATGGAAAAGGATACGACTACATGTTCGTAGCATCCACCATACTGGGCAGAGAAGTTGCCGGTGCAGCAAGCCAGGCGCTTTCCCTCGGAATTATACCAGAAATAACAGGCTTTGAGGCAAAGGATGGCAAATCTGTGACAAAGAGGTTCTACCTTGGAGGAAAAACAGTACTTGAGGAGGAATCCGGTGCAAGGGTATTCACGTTTGCACCCGGCATTGCTGATGCCGAGAAGGCAGGTTCAAAATCGGAGGTTTCCGAAATACCCCTTTCCGAGTCTGCAATAAAGGTTGTGAGCATTGAGGAGAAACAGTCCAGTGGAGTGAACCTCGAGAAGGCCAAGGTGATCGTTTGCGTGGGCAGAGGTATAGGCAAGAAAGAGGGAATAGCCTCAGTTGAGCCTCTTGTCAAGGCTGTCAATGGCGAACTTGCAGGGTCCCGTCCCGTTTGCCTGGATTACCAGTGGCTAAGCGAGGAAAGGCAGGTCGGAATTTCAGGCAAGAAAGTCAGACCGAACCTGTACATTGCCGTAGGGCTGTCGGGACAGATCCAGCACATTGCAGGAATGAGGGGTTCCAAAACCGTTGTGGCCATAAACAAGGACAAGTCTGCACCCATTTTTGATGAAGCAGATTACGGCCTCGTTGGAGACCTTTACCAGATAATACCGAAGCTGGTACAGGCCCTGACTTCCTAGATTTGGCAAAGGGGGGCCAACAGGCTTTCCCACCCTGACTTTTCTGATGGCACCGGAACTGGAGATTCATCAAATGACCCGGTCAAATTGATCAATTATTCGGAAATACTTTTATTTGGCAATTTGTTTATTTGCATCAAGGAGAGATTTCAAGTTATTACAGAAGAGGAATTTGAGCGAAGAAATATTAGATTACGAAAGGTTTTGAAATTCGTAAGAATACTTCTGCCACTCAGCTTCGCTCCGTTTGTGATCTTTATTGCCGGAGTAACTCTTGGCGGAATTACCGGCACGAATAACATTGTTTTTCTCCTTCTCCAAGGGTTGTCCAATCCTGCTATCATCTTCGTGTTATATCTAAACTTGCAGAAACAAACCACATAAGATCCTGAACTGGTCAGAAGAAGAATGCAGAAATGGGAACCGGTGAGGGTTCCAACCATTGTAACTATCTTTTCAGGTGCAGTTGTGGAGGCAACTATTGTAATACTGTACCCCAATGTAAGAGGCTTGATTGCTGCATTGCTGTTTGGAGCCATCTTCCTTACTGTCATGGGTTACTTTGTTAAGAGAGCCACGAAACTGTCATGGAAGGAAATTTTGATCGGCAACATATAACGATATCTCTAACATCCACTGAGTTAGGCATCCCCTTTAGATTCAAAAAGAAAACAATTTCTGTTCTTGAATCCTTGTTTTCCTGGGTTGTGTGCCCGACCCATGGATTATGAGTCTGACACCAAATCTTGTGCTGAGAGACTATCATTTGCAGGATAAACCAAATTTTGAGTGAGGATACAACATATCACCAAAGATTTTTTTAGGTCTAAGCCTTAAGATTATCCAGTAGTTAAAGCCCCTAAGCGTAAGTGGTGTCTATCATGTATGTATTCTCTATTATACTCCTAATCGGCCTGGTAGCCTCGGCCGGATTGTTTCTTTACGCTATTTATGAACGATTGTGGAATGCAGTCAGGATCCCCGAAAAGAAACCAGAGCTGAAACTTCAGATCGGAAGAAGGATCTTCATTGTGCTAAGGAACGTCTTCCTTCAGGGGAAGTTGCTGAAGGACCTTGGTGGAGGAATAATGCACTTCCTTATGTTCTGGGGTTTCATCGCGTTCGCATTCTATTCAAGTGATTTCTTTTACAGCGCCTTATTTGCACCCAGTCAGCTTCTTTCCGGAGCACTGGAGAGCGCAGCCTTCTTCACTGTTGACATTTTTGCACTTATCATCATCCTGGATGTCATCTATGCCTTCATAAGGCGCTGGGGAATCAGGGTGCCCAGGTACCAGGGCTACAACGGATTCGAGGCCTGGTTCATACTGTCTCTTGTGGGCATCCTGATGGTCACATACTTCATCCTTTCCATTCTCCGCCTTGATGGTGTATCCGCAAGCATTCCAGGAAGCCTGGCTGAGAACCTTGCTCCTGCAAACACACCCGTAACCTATGCCCTTGCATCAATACTTCCAAAGATTTCCGCTTCAACGGGATATTACATCTACTGGGTCGCATTCTGGATACACGCGCTTGACTTCCTTGTCTTCCTGGCCTATATACCAACATCAAAGCACCTTCACCTTGTTGCTGCACCCCTTAATGTGCTACTGTCAAAAGATTCCCAGGCTAACCTCAAGCCCATAGACTTTGAGAAGGAAACAAGGTTTGGCGCAACCGACATCAGGGATTTCAACTGGAAGGACTACTTTGACTTCTATTCCTGCACAGAGTGCGGAAGATGCACTTACAACTGCCCTGCTTACCTTACCGGAAAGACACTTTCACCGAGGGACATAATCTGGGACCTCAGGGAAGTAGTACTTGCTCAGGGGAAGGAGCTGCGGACCAAGGGCGGAGAGAAAGACCAGGTCTTCAAGACTGTGATTGGAGACCCCATTAAGGAAAAAGATCTATGGTCCTGCACCACTTGTATGGCCTGCGTTGAGCAGTGCCCTGTGATGATCGACCATGTTCCCAAGATCGTTGACATGAGGAGATCCCTGGTCCTGAATCAGGGAAAAGCTCCAAGGGAAGTCATTGATCTCACCAGGAACATCGAATCTTACGCCAGCCCGTATGCAATAGATCCGTCCACCAGGGCAGACTGGGCAGACGGTCTTGACGTTGTAGATCTTTCAAAGACTCCCGACGCAGACTATGACCTGCTCTACTGGGTTGGATGCGTCGCGAGCTTCGACAGGAGAAACCAGGAAATTGCAAAGTCCGTTACAAAGATCCTCAAGAAGGCTGGAGTGAGATTTGCCATCCTTGGAAAGGAGGAGAAATGTACAGGGGATCCAGCAAGAAGAACCGGAAATGAATATCTCGCAGACATGATGATCAAGGGCAATGTGGAGACCCTGAAGAACCACAGAGTGCAGAAAGTCATCACGAGCTGTGCCCACTGCTTCAATACACTGAAGAATGAGTACAAGGATTTTGGAATCGAGCTAGAAGTTCATCACCACACAGAATACATAAACCGCCTCATCTCTGACAAGAAACTGCAGGTAAAGTCTCTTGAATCAGATCTTCTGGAAAAGTACACCTACCATGACCCCTGTTATATTGGAAGGTACAACAAGACTTATGAGGAACCCAGGGACGTTGTGAAGAGCTTTGCAGCCAACTATGAGGAGATGGAAATGAACAAGAGCAAGGCCCTTTGCTGTGGAGCAGGAGGCGGAAGGCTCTGGATGGAAGAGAAGGAGGGAACGCTGATCTCGCACAAGAGGATAGAGCAGGCCGATAAAGTTGGTGCATCTACCGTTGTTACTGCATGCCCGTACTGTATGACCATGCTTGACGACGCGAGGAAGACAACGAACCGCGAAGACAAGATGAAGATACAGGACGTGTCTGAGCTCATAGCAGGAAGATTAGAATAAACTTCCACCTTTTTTGTTTGACCTCCTGTTTTCCAACTTGATTTCCACACTTTCTTAGAAAATGCTCTTGTTTGGGTAATCAGGCACCTCCAAACAAAAAGTTCAATGGGAACAATATACCACTGGATGGGTGCCTGTTAGCACCTTGATACAACCATCAATACGATGCTGAAAGAGAATGGGTAATTAAGATCCTGCTGTATTTCGGGACTAATATCCAGTAGTATGGATAGCCCGTTGTAAGACAGTCTAAGCCCAAAAATACTATCAATACTACAATAGTGTTCCGCTTTCCAGTGAGGCTCAGGATATAATGGTTTTACCATAGTATGCTATGAATTTATTCTCGTTGAGTAAAAAACCACAGACGCCCCCCCGGGAAGTTTTCTGAAAGTACCTCACATTGTGGGCATTCCTTGTTTCTTTTTTCATTAGAAAATTCTTATGAAATTGTGAAACCGGGTTCAACTGTGGACAAAAAAAGTTGGGATAGAAGTGTTAGATCTATCTGCGTGCTGCCATTCCCGGTGACGCTGCCAGTAATGCGTTTTCCCCGGAACTCTCCTCGAGGTCGAGCCTCTTTGGTTCGGGAAGCAGGAAGACGGTGAGCAGGACGCCAGCAACTGAAAGGCCTGCGAGAACCAGAAACAGTCCTGATTCAGTTATGGTGGAAATAATCACGGCATTCAGGAATGTTCCCACGAATGCCCCGATCTTTCCTCCTGCTGCAGATGCACCGCTTCCCAGCCCCCTGACTTTGGTGGGGAATACTTCAGGTGGATAGATGAAAGTTGTAACATTTGGGCCGAATTCAATGAAGAAGTAGCTTAAGCCATAAAGCCCCAGGAACTCGACCAGATAGTTTGGGGAAAGAAGCTGATGGAATATGCCAAGTATTCCGAAACTGATGGCCATTGCCAGAAATCCAATGGTCTGTATTGTTTTCCGTCCTATCCTGTCTATGGTAAATGTTGCTATCCAGTAGCCCGGGAATGCTGCAAACCCGAAGATCATTGCCGAATATGTTGTTGTGAGTATGAGGCCGTGAATGCCTGTCACTGTCTGTGGAACAAGTGCCCCGAGCATGGTGTGAGACATGATTGAGTTGCCGTACAGCGCCCAGTCCATGAGGAACCATGAGCCTGCCGTGCCGAGAAGGGTAAGTGCAAATTTTGGATTCTTCAGTATGTCTGTCCATGACTGTTCTACAACCTCATTGTTGAGGTCAGCGTTGGTACTTATTCCCGTAAGCTTCTCCCAATTCCTGGCTGCACTACTGGTGTCTCCCTTGACCCTGAGAGAGTATCTCGGTGTCTCCGGAAGTGTTCTTCTGTAATACACCACGATGAGCGCAGGAATTGCCCCGAATGCCAGCAGGAGTTTCCATGCTATTGCCAGGCTTACCCCTGAATATATAAGACCGAGTGAAACGAGAGGGCCGGCGAGCAGGCCGAGTGACTGCATTGAGAAAACCATCCCGATGAGTTTTCCCCTGCTATGGGTGTTGGAATATTCTGCCATGATGGTGGAGCTTGTTGCATAATCGCCTCCGATGCCAATCCCGAGTATGAATCTCCAGATGATAAGTATGTAGACTCCGTTGACCGGTGTCAGGAAGGCACTCCCAAGAGCCCCTATTACAAGTATGATGAGCTCTATACCATATATAGCCTTCCTGCCAAGCTTGTCAAGAAGCCTGCCGAATATGAGAGCACCAATAACTGCTGAAAGCAGCGCTGTAGAGTCCAGGAGCGACTTCTCGAAGGTGCTCATGTTCCCCCAGCCTGAGAGCACAAGCATGCTTGTTACAACGCCTATTATGAAAAGATCGTAGGCGTCAGTGAAAAAACCGAGACCGGCTACAATCCAGGTCTTATAGTGAAATCTGCTGAGTTTGGCGTTATTTACTGAACTGAGTAAGTCGGGTTCCGGGCCACCCTTACTCGAATGTTCATCGCCCATGACTTGAAAGCGATCTAATGATTATGAATTTATATTATAT